>SXGT01112843.1_pt1 | contig 45381 bp, 43 predicted proteins | sample 3176221 | NCBI WGS metagenome assembly SXGT01 (sample SAMN11356862, study PRJNA531348) | freshwater metagenome | isolation source: freshwater sample F1-120 | place: China: Fuxian Lake, Yuxi | collected 2017-12-25 | reverse complement strand
GGCCGAATGCCCGCATCAGCGTGATGGGTGCCGAGCAGGCTGCCCAAGTGCTCGTCACCGTGAAGGAGGAGCAGCTCCTGAAGGCTGGAAAGAAGCTGAGCGAGGAGGAACGTCAAGGCATCCGTGCGCCCATCCTCGAGAAGTACGAGCGTGAGGGTAGCGCTTACCACTCGACCGCTCGCCTCTGGGACGACGGCATCCTGGAACCCGCCGAGACCCGCGACACTCTCGGTCTCGCGCTGTCCGTCGTGCTTGCGGCGCCACGCTCGCCCGGAAAGTTCGGCGTCTTTCGGATGTGAGGCCAAACATGAGCTCGTTGGTCCAGGAACTGAACGATAACGTGCTGAGCATGAGGCTCCATCGCCCCGGCACGCACAACGCGCTCGACGAGGCCCTGGTTGAGGAGCTTTGCGACGCGTTCGACTCCGTGCGAGCCTCCACGGCGCGCGTGGTGCTCCTCTCGGGAGAGGGCAAGTCGTTTTGCTCGGGTGCCGACCTGGAGACCATGCGACGGCAAGGCCAGGCAAGCCTTGCCGAAAACGAGAGGGCCGCGCTACGTCTCGGCGCACTTTTCGAGAAGATCGACACCTGCCCGCTGCCCGTCGTGGCACGCGTTCAAGGTGCCGCCGTGGGCGGCGGTGTCGGGCTTGTGGCGGCTTGCGACATCGCCGTGGCCGAGGCCAGCGCCACCTTCTCGCTCGCCGAAGTGCGGCTCGGGCTCGTGCCTGCCGTGATCAGCCCGTACTTGCTGCGTCGAATCGGACTTGGCCACGCCCGGGACCTCGTACTCACCGGCCGGAAGATCCTGGCCGGGGAGGCACTCAGGATCGGGCTGGTTCACCGGATTGCCGAAACAGGCCAGCTCGCAACTACCGTCGATGACGTCGTGCGAGAGCTCAAGGCCGGCGGCCCCGAGGCGATCGCACGAGCGAAACGGCTCCTCCGGGAAGTCGACGCCCGGCTCAACGGGCCGAGAGATGCCCTGTCAAGTTTCACGGCCCATGAAATCGCCGAGGCACGTGCCAGCAAGGAAGGGTGCTCCGGCACCAGCGCCTTTCTTGCGAAGAAACCTCCGCCATGGTCCGGCAAGGGCGAGTGATGAGCGCGGCCTCAGCGACGAGTGTGCTTTTTACCCGGGTACCCAGGCGGGTACGCGTGGTCGAGGTTGGACCTCGCGACGGGCTTCAGAACGAGAAGTTGCAAGTTCCCACTGCTGTCAAGATTGCCTTCATCAACGCCCTCACCCTCGCGGGACACACGCACATCGAGGTCTCTTCGTTCGTGAGCCCAAGGCGAGTGCCGCAGCTTGCCGATGCGGCCCAGGTGCTTGCCGGGATCATCAGACGGCCCGGCGTCACCTACACCGCACTCGTTCCGAACGCGGAGGGCCTTCAGCGGGCACTCGATTCCGGAGTGCGTTCAATTGCTCTTTTCACCGCTGCAAGCGAGACCTTCAACCAGAAGAACATCGGTTGCTCGGTCGACGGGTCCTTCGAACGATTCCAGCCGCTCATAATCGCGGCACAGCGAGAAGGCCTGGGCATTCGAGGTTACGTCTCGACCGCGTTTGTGTGCCCGTACGAGGGGCGCATCGCCCCACATCGGACACTCGAAGTCGTCACACGCCTCAGAAACGCTGGCGTAAAATCAATCGCGATCAGCGACACCATCGGCGCGGCTTACCCTGTCGACATTAGTCGACTACTCGACCTCATCGAGGCCAGGCTTGGGCTCGATGGCATCGCGCTCCACCTGCACGACACCCACCGTCGAGCCCTCGCGAACGCGCTCACGGGCCTCCTCCATGGCGTGGAGGAGCTCGACTCAAGCGCCGGAGGCCTCGGAGGCTGCCCCTTCGCTCCCGGCGCGAAGGGCAATTTGGCCACGGAGGATCTGGTGGACTTTCTCGAAGGCATGGGTATCTCGACCGGGATCGACCTTGCCCTGCAGCGAGCAGCCACAGACCTCGTCCGCAAGACACCCGGCGGTAACCCTCACGAGTAGACCCACTCGAGAATCGCCTTCTGGGCGTGCAGGCGGTTCTCCGCCTGGCGAAAGATCACCGACTGCTTCGAGTCGATCACCTCATCGCGGACAACCACATTGCGCCGAACAGGCAGGCAGTGCATGAAAGCCGCCCGGCGCGTCATGTCCATGAAGGGAGTGTCAACAATCCAGTTCGAGTGCTGGAGCCGCTGCTTCGCCTCGGACTCGGGGTCCGAATAACGAGCAAGGCCGCCCCAGGCCTTGGCATATACGATCTCCGTGTCGCGTGCGGCCTCTGCCCGATCGTGCACGACTCGAAGGTTCCCGCCGGACCTCCTGGAGAAGTCGTTCGCCATGGCCATGATCCCATCCTGCAGCTCAAATCCCTTCGGGTGAGCCAACGTCACGTCCATGCCCATCAGCGTCGTTCCAAGGAGGATCGAATTCGGCACGGCCATGGGCAACGCTCTCGGGTGGCTGGCCCAGACGATCGAGATCTTCTTGCCCAAGAAGCCGCCGAATAGCTCCTTGATCGTCAGGAGATCTGCCAGCGTCTGGCAGGGGTGATAAACAGCCGACTCCATGTTGAAGACGGGAATCTTGGCACTCTCGACGAACGCGCTGAACGTCTGGTCGAGAAGGTCCTCCTCTCGACGGACACCCCGGGCGAAGGATCGAAGGCCCAGACCGTCGAAGTACCTCGAGAGGACGCCCATCGCCTCGCGGACGTGCTCGCTCTTGTCCTGGTCCATCTTCACGCCCAACTCGGTCTCTATTTTCCAGAGGCTCTGCCCCTCGAGAGTCGTCACGCCCCCTGAAAGCTGCCGGATGGCCACCTCGAAGGAGCAACGGGTACGGAGCGACGGGTCCAGAAACAGAAGCGCGAATTGTTTCTTCGCCAACGTCGGGAAGTAGGGATTCCCCTTGTGGAATAAGGCTCGGGAAAGAAACTGCTCGATCTGCTCCGGTGAAAATTCATTGAGGCTATAGAAGTGACGCATTGAACGGATGCTCCAGTTGTCTCAGTTGCTTGAAGTCAAGACCTTCTCGAACGTGGCGAGGAAGGAGTCCCACTCGGCATCGCTGACCGTCAGCGGCGGGAGAAGGCGGATCGTGTTGGCGTGGTTGGATATGCCAACGAGCACACCTTCCTTCAAGAGGCGGGACTGTATCTCCTTGCCTGGCAGATCACACTCGATGCCGAGCAGATAGCCAAGCCCGCGAACATCCCGAATACGCCCGGGCCCCATCAGCTCCCGGAGCCGGGCGATGACTCGGGTGGACCTGCGAGCAACATGATCGACGAGCCCCTCTTCCTCTATCACACGATACGTTGCCGCCACGGCAGCGGCTGCCATCGGAGCGCCCCCGAACGTGCTGCCCTGGTCACCGGACTTGACGTCCGCCGCCACCCACGCGTTCGCGATGACGGCGCCAACAGGGAAGCCGCCCCCAATCGCCTTCGCTGTCGTGACGATATCGGGCTCCACCCCCCAGTGCTGTCCCACGAACCACTTACCGGTCCTTCCGTTTCCGGTCTGGACCTCATCGAAGATCAAGGCCACTCCGTTGCGCGTGCACCATCGTCTGAGGCCCTGGTAATACTCCGGATTTCCCATGCGGACACCGCCCAGGCTCAAAATCGGCTCGAGGATGACTGCCGCTATTTGCGACGGCTCAACAGCTTCGATCGCGCCAAGTGACGCCATCGGGACCCATCGCGTGAGCCGATCGAGGCTTTCCGGAAAGGCGTCGCGCATCTTCTGCACACCCGTCACACTCAGGGCCGCAATTGTCCGCCCATGGAAGCCATCCAACATCGCAACGACGTGCGGCCGCTTCGTGAGTTTGCGGGCGATCTTCAGCGCCGTCTCGTTCGCCTCGGCGCCGGAGTTGCAGAAGTACACGCCGGTCATCGAAGAGTAGCTGTTGCGCACGACCCTCTCGGCCGCCTCGGCCCGAACAGGGGAGTAGCAAATGTTCGAGTAGAAATCGAGTGTCGATGCTTGTTTCGCAATGGCCTCGACCCACCTGGGGTGCGAGTGGCCGAGGCTCGAGACCGCATGGCCGCCGTAGAGGTCGAGGTAGCGCTTCTCGGAGTCGTCAAAGACATACGAACCCACCCCTCGCACCAGTGCGAAGGGAAATTTTGGATAGGTGGCGAGCGTGTACCTGTCCTCGATCTCACGGGTATTCATACAAACCCTCCTGGCAACCTCAGGCCTTCGGTCTCGGGGAATCCGAGCGCGAGATTCATGTTCTGGATCGCCTGACCCGGCCCGCCTTTTCCAAGGTTATCGGTGACGCTGAATACGACCCCGTCTCGAGAAGTCCCGTCCACGCCGATCACGGCACGCGGCGTGCCCTGTACCCAGCGCAACTCGGGCGAGCCTCGCATCACCGACACGAGATCATTTCCACCATACGCCTCCCCAAAAATCTGCTCCAGCTCGTCAACGCCCGTCCCGGGTACGAAGGCCGTGACGAAGATGCCTCGCACGAATGGCCCGGACTGCGGAACGAACTGGATGCTGATGGCCTCCCTTGTAAGTGTGCGCAAGAAGGCCTCGACTTCGAGAAGATGCTGATGCTGGAGAGGCTTGTACGAGCGCACGTTCATGGCACGTTCGGGATGGTGCGTCGTCTGCACCGGCTTGATGCCCGAGCCCGACGAGCCCGTAATGCCGGTGACGAAGACCTTGCCCCGCAACTTCCCGACCGCGGCGAGGGGCGCAAGCGCAAGGTTTATTGTCGTCGCGAAGCAGCCTGGGGTCGCGATGAAACGCGCCCCGCGGAGCACATCCCGGCGGTACTCGGTGAATCCATAGACGAAGCGCGGCAGCCACGGGGTAGCCGCATGATCGGCACCGTAATATTTCTTGTAACCCACAGGATCATTCGTGCGGAAGTCGCCGCCCAGGTCAATGAACACGGTGCCCGGCGCCTTCTCGGCAAGGCGCGGGATAACCGTCTGCGACTCGTTGTGAGGCAAAGCCACGAACACGGCGGCGGTCTCGTCGAGTCGATGCACAGCCTCGTCGTTCGAGACAAACACGCCCTGAACGAATCCGCGGAGATTCGGCAGCATATTCGCGATCTCCTCGCCGACCTTGGTGTTGGCCGTCACCCAACGCACATCTACCTGCGGATGAATCGCCAAGTAGCGAAGCAATTCGGCACCGATGTAACCCGATCCGCCGATCACCCCAACACCCGCTGTCTTTACAGTGCTCATGCTCACTGGACCTCACACTGGCTTGGGGGCCTTGATCCCCATGTGATCCAACACGGCCTCCGCCAGCGCCTCCGGATTTCGGTGGGCGTTAATCGCTCGCCTCTTGAATTGTTTCTCCAGGTACTCGACACCAACATCATTGTCCGTCACGGGGCCGGAAAAGAGGTCGATCTCGACGCCATGTTCCGAAAGAAATCGCTGTCCGCCCCAGGCGCCAACCATGTCCCCGGCACAGAAAGCGTGCAAACGGATGCTGGCGCGGATCTCGGGGTCCTTCAAGATCTCGAGGACTCCATATTCACCAATCACGCCGTCACCCAGCTCAAGGAAGATCACGTCCGCCCTGGCAGATGCGAGATGGGCAATGACGCTTTTTGCGACAGTGACGAGCGTCTCGGCGTTGAGCCCGGCCGTCGAGGTGTAGCCAGCGTCAAGAAACGACGAGGTCGCGATCGCCCCGTGATCCTCCATGTCGATCAGGTCTCGCCGGCAAGCGATTCCTGTGAGCTTTCCTCCCGCAATGCGGAGGCCGTCCTTCGACAGCTCTTGAACGACCTCACTCAGAAACAGCGTCTTGCCAGAATCCATGCAGGTGGCCGACACGATTGCCACCGGCGGCAAAGTGAGGCCGGAGAGAGATTTCACTTCCGGGATACTTGCGTCGGCGATGCGTACGATCGCTCCGTTCCGCACTGGCATTCCAAGCACTTCGCAGCTCAAGGGCTGGCCGAAGTCCTTGTGGTCGGAAGTGCTCGCTCCAATTACCCCACCCTTGTTGAGCAGCTGGACGATGTCTCCAGGCCGAACCCTCGAGGGCACATCGCCCGAAAAACCTCGCAGCGCCCGCCGCCTTCCCAGAGCGCCAAGAATCACATCTCCCGTGAAGATCTTCGACATGCGCCCGCTCTCGAGCTCGAGCTCACTGTAAATTCGCTTCTCCGTGAGCGCACGCACGACGATCGTGTTTCCGGACCGGGCCTCCATCTTCCGCGTGATCTCGACCTCTTTCTCGAAGCCCAGGCGGTAAACAACCGAGGCAATCTTGTGGACTCTGGCCTTCATTGGGATCTCTGCGATTCGCCATCGCCCGCCTGCCGGTAGAGCCTCGAGGGAATAGCTGCGATCGTGCTGAAGCCCCGCACATCGGAACCACTCCAGAGTTTCGGCATCTCGCCATAGACGCCAGATGCTGAACCCGCCATCGTGAAAGGGCTACGGACCCCCACCACGGAGGCGGATCCCGAATCGAGCCGCACCTTGGCTTCGCCCGTCACGTGATCCTGAGAGCTGTCGATCATGGCCTCAATGTCTCGCAGGGCCGGGTCAAAAAAGTGCCCCTCGTGCAGCATCTTGCCGTAGAACTCGCCCAAGTGGTCCTTCCAGAACCTTTGCCAGGAGGTGGTAACGATCTTCTCGAGCTCACGGTGAGCCTGGATGAGAACAAGGGCGGCGCCGGCCTCGAAGGCGATTCGGCCCTTGATGCCAAGAACGGTGTCTCCGATGTGGACACCGAAGCCGACTCGGTGCCTCCGACAAGCTACGCCCAGGTCTCGAACGATCTCGACGCCGTGCAGCCTCTTTCCGTTCAGTGAAGTCGGGATGCCTCGTTCGTAGCCGATCGTGACGTGCTCGCTCGTGGAGACTCTCTCGCCGCCAGCGGCCTGGTCGTAAACTTCCTGTGGGATCTCTTTCCAGCTGTCGTGAGTGATGCCTCCCCCGATGGTGGCGCCCCAAAGCCCCGCGTTGATGGAAAACTCCCGCACCTTGCGATCCATCTTGATGCCCCGGCTCTCGAGGAACGCGTACTCCTCCTCACGGGTGAGTTTTTCGTCTCGAATCGGCGTCAGGACCGGTACGCCGGGCAAGAGCACACCAAAGGCGATGTCAAAGCGCACCTGGTCGTTGCCAGCGCCTGTCGATCCGTGCGCGACAGCCTGGGCGCGATCCCTCAGGGCGACCTCCGCCACGGACTCGGCCTGCGCGACCCGCTCTGCAGCGACAGAGAGGGGATAGACATCTCCCCTGAGCACGTTGCCCTTGATGAGATAGGAAGCGTACCGATCGAAGACCCGTGCCCTTGCGTCCACCGTGTAGTGTTGAAGGACACCGAGGGATCGCGCTCGTTCCTCGATCGCCTTCACCTCACCGGGAGTAAACCCGCCTGTGTCCACGGTGACAGTAATGACGTCATATCCCTTCCTCTCCTTGAGGTAAGGGACGCAGTAGGAAGTGTCGAGCCCTCCGGAGAAGGCGAGAACTACTTTGGGTTGGTTGGTCACGGCGTTATCTTTTCCTTACTCCCGCTCAGCCGCGAGCAGCTTCTTGAGTCGATCGATTTCCTCATGCACTCGCCGGGGCGCGGTGCCCCCCACGACATCCTTGTCCGCCAGGGCGCCCTTTATCGAGATCGCCTCGAACAAATCAGACCCGAACCGAGCATCGAGAGCCATGTACTCCTCGAGGCCGAGCTCCGGGAGAGAAACCTGGAGTGCCTCCGCCCGACGCACGGCCTTGCCGGCAATTCGATGAGCCTCCCGAAAAGGGACTCCCTTGCGCGTGAGGTAGTCAGCGACGCTGATCGCCTCGAGGAAACCGCCCTGAAGGAGCGCCTCGGCGCGATCCTGCCGAACTTGCAGTGTCTCCACCATCAGCTTGAAGACTGGGAGAAGGCTATTGAGCGTGTCGATGGAGTCGAAGACTGCCTCCTTGTCCTCTTGCAAGTCCTTGTTGTAGGTAAGCGGAAGCCCCTTGAGCGTGGTCACGAGTGAGACATAGTTGCCAACTACGCGGCCCACCTTGCCACGGCCAAGCTCGCAGGCATCCGGGTTCTTCTTCTGCGGCAGCATGGAGCTTCCGGTTGTCACGGAATCGTCGAGGACGACAAGGCCAAACTCCGTGGAGGTCCAAAGAATGAGGTCCTCGCTTAGCCGCGAGAGGTGGACGAGCAATAGCGTCGCGGCATGAAGAAAGTCACACGCGAAGTCGCGGTCGCTCACGGCATCCATGGAGTTGTGCGTGAGTCGCGAGAACCCGAGCTTCCGCCGCAACAGCTCACGATCAACGCCAAACTGGTTGCCGGCGCAAGCACCCGAACCCAACGGGCACGCATCTGCCTGATCCGCAGCCCACAGGAACCGATCGCGATCGCGCAGAAGCATCTCCGCGTAGGCCAACAGGTGATGCGCCAGGAGCACTGGCTGCGCCCGCTGGAGGTGAGTATACGCCGGGATCACGATGTCAACAAAGCGCTCGGCAGCGCCGGTCATCGCGCTGATGAGCTCCGTCACGCTGTCGAAAGCAGCATGGGCGGCTCGCTTCAGGTGCAGACGAAAATCCGTTGCGACCTGGTCGTTCCGGCTGCGGCCTGTATGAAGCCTCTCGCCTGCGGCACCCGTGAGCGCGGTGAGCCGCGACTCCACGTTCATGTGAACGTCCTCGAGCTCTTGCGAGAAATGGAATCGGCCGGAGTCGATCTCCTCGCGAATCTTCTCGAGCCCGTCCCGGATTCTCTGCTCCTCTTCCAGGGAGATGATCCCACGGGCTCGCAAGGCCTCGGCCCAGGCGAGGCTTCCATCGATGTCCTCGGCGTAGAGCCTCCGATCGAAGTCGATCGACGCGTTCAACGCGCGCATCGCGTCGCTCAAGTCTTTTTTGAATCGGCCGCTTCGCATGCCGGGAGCTCCTCAGCCTTGCTCCTCGAGGTACTCGGCCTCTTCCTGTTGGTCGAGCACCATGGTCCCGAGGCCCTTCACTGTGAAGACCTCGTAGAGGAGCGCATTCTCTTCCAGTCCGCTCATGATGTGGACGCGTTTCACGCCCTTTCGCACAGCCCGCATCGCCGCCTTGACCTTCGGGATCATGCCTCCAGAGATGGCCTTCTTGCGGATCAGATCCTCGACCGCATCGACAGTGATATACGAATAGCGGCTTGTCGGGTCATTCACGTCCCTCAAGATTCCGTTCACATTCGAAAACAGGCAGAGCTTCTCGGCGGGAAGGGCGCCTGCGATCTCTGCGGCTATGGTGTCGGCGTTGATGTTGAGAACTCGGCCGTTCTGGTCGGCACCGAGCGAGGCAACGACTGGAACGAAGCGGTTCTCGAGCAGCACACGGAGCACGTCGGTATTGACATTTCGGATGTCACCCACGTTTTGGAAGTCGACCTGCTTCGACTCCCCTGTGGCCTCGTCCACATACGTCTGCGGCGGCCGGCGCACGGCATCAATGAGGTTGCCATCGACGCCCGAGAGGCCGATCCCTGGGGTGTCATTACGCCTCAGGGCCGAGAGGATGTCGGTTGAGATCTTTCCAGCAAAGACCATCTTCGCGACCTCGAGCATGCGGTCGTCCGTGATTCGCCGTCCCTCCACCTTCTCCGTCTCGATCCCGAGCCTTCCCGCCAGCTCCGTCGCCTGCGGCCCGCCTCCGTGAATGATGACCATCCGCACATTCAACTCGTAAAGAAGGGAAATGTCAGCCGCCAGGTTGTCCATGCGTTTCGTGTCGCACACGACCTCGCCGCCAAACTTGATCACGAAAATCTTGTTTCGGTATCGTTTGATGTACGGAAGGGCTTGTTTGAGAAGGCTGAGATCTTCCACTACGAATTCTTGAATCGGGACCCTGAATGTTGCGCAAAACAAGAAACCCACGGCGCATGGCCGAGCCCGCGCGTGGGTGGCGTTTCGTTGCACAGCGTTGTGTGTGGCACCAGCGCCACGAAGTCCTCCCACGCAAGAAACCGGCGCGGGCACTTGCGCTGTTCGACGAGCGGAATCAACTGAGCTCCTGAAAAACCGAGAACCTATAGGGTTCTCGCGGCCGGGGCAATGGAAAAATGCCGCGCTCCACCCGGGCATCGCCTTTGCTTGCTCTCCCACGCCGTTCGACTACAATTCCGGCGCACTGCAACAACCGACCCAAGACCCGGAGAGCACCACGACGATGACCATGCGCATGCTGGAGGGAAAGAAGGGCATCATTTTGGGGGTTGCCAACAAGCGAAGCATCGCCTGGGCGATAGCAAAAGCTTCGAGCGATGCCGGAGCGACCCTGGCCTTCACTTATCAGGGCGAAAAGATCAAGGAGAAGGTTGAGGAGCTCGTAAAGACGCTGCCAGGCACATCTCCGGTTTACCCCTGCGACGTGACCTCCGACGACGACCTCGCCCGGCTGCAGGAAAATCTGAGGCAAGACCTGGGCAGCGTCGACTTCCTCGTCCACTCGATCGCTTTTGCCGACCGTAAAGACCTCGAGGGCATATTCCTCGACACTTCCCGCAAGGGCTACCTCCTGGCTCAGGATGTTAGCAGCTACTCGCTGACGGCCCTCTCCCGCATGGTTGCGCCTCTCATGAGCCAGGGCGGCAGCATTATCACCCTCACCTACCTGGGAAGTGAGCGGGCTGTGAAGAACTACAACGTAATGGGCGTCGCCAAGGCGGCTCTCGAGGCCTCCGTGCGCTATCTCGCAGTCGACTTGGGCGCACGCCAGATCCGCGTGAACGCCGTGAGCGCTGGACCCGTCAACACCCTCGCAGCCCGTGGAATCTCGGGTTTCACGGAAATCCTGGACCATGTTGCCCACAAGGCGCCGCTCCAGCGCAACGTCGAGATTGAAGAAGTCGCCAACGCTTCCGTTTTCCTCTTGAGCCCACTTTCCAGCGGCATTACCGGCGAGGTGATTTACGTGGATTGCGGATACAACATTGTGGGCATCTAGATCCAACCCTCGAATAGCCCGAAGCGAATTCGGCCGCAAGTTGTCCCGACGGACCGTCCAATGTTGCGGCGTCGGAACATCCACTTCCGCTGGAGCCTGCGCTTGACGGCGTGATATTCGGGGGGGCGATGGCGGGTCTCGGAATCATGCTGGCAGCGCGCATCGATCGCAAAGCATGAAAAGCCTGCCTCGGCAGCCTGAATACAGAGATCTACTCCGTAGAGGTGGAAGCCGCCGAGTCCCTCATCGAATCGAAGCGGAAGGTTCCGGGGGACGATGAGGCAAAGCTCGTCGAGAGTCTCCACCCGGGCTGGAAGCGGACCAAAAAAGGACTCGGCACCGTTTTGCCCGGAGGCCCGACCGAAGAACTGTTTACCCCGACGGCCCATGGGCCCAAGTACCGCCCAGGGAGCTTCACCCGGAGCTTCTTCGACCACAGCGATCATTGACTGCAGATGCTCCAGCCAGGCCGGTGGGAAAATCACATCATCGTGGCAGAATACGACGATGTCCGATCGGGCTCTGTTCCAGCCGATATTCAGGGCTTGCGCTGCCGTGTAGCGGTTGGACAGGTTTTCGACCGGATCGCTCTCGACAGCGAGAGCTCCATTCCGCAGCAATTCAAGGCTCAATCGCAGTCGTTGATACCTTGCCAAATCAGCGACGCAGGTAACGAACGTGACGGATCTCCCGGCAATTGGCTTCATGGAGACAGGCCAATGTACGGCTCAAGTGTCGAAGCTCAAGTTTTCCCTCTTCAGTCCGAGAGGGCCATGCGCACGATCTCCACGCCGACGCCCTCGGGGCTTGAGCCGGAGACCTCCACCACTCCCAGCTCGTTGATCGTCAACGACTCTATTTCCTTGGAGGTCGTCGTGGCCGCAAATGCGATGCTTCCCGCTGTGACAACCGTGAAGGCAGGTCCCCCGAGCACAAACGGGGAAGCGGAGTCCTCGGTGAGAGCGCCGAAGGAGTCAACCGTTAGCGCAAGCAATTCCTCTCCCACACCCGTGACCGCGAAGAGCTTCGTTCCGTTGCGAGCCAGCGCCTCGATGCCCGAGGAGCTGACCGCGAAGGGTGAGCCGCCGAGAGGAGAGAGGTCGCCGCCGCCGAGGTAGTTGAATCCACAGATCGAGCCCGCGGACGCGTTCGCAGCGTAGATACGGCTCCCGACCGACACGAGCGCCCGAGGGCTTGAAAGCCCGCCTGTCATCACCGGCGAAAACCCATTCTCGACCAGCTCGCCGTCCGTATCGATATCAAAAATCAGAATGCCCCCCGTTGTCTCGCTCGCCACGTAGAGCCGCCCCGAGCGCGCAACCATGGCACCGCATCCGGCAGCGCTGAGACCCGAATGCACGTTCAGCGTGAGTTTGCCCGAACTGGCAAGATTGAAGACCGTGACCGTACCGCCCGCGGTGTTTGCGACGAACACATGCTCGCCGTCGGAAGCCAGGTACTTGGATCCTGCACCATCGGCGCTGAAGGGAGAATCTTCCACGGCGAGGAGCGATTCAGTCCCTTCGTCCACCTGGAAAGCCGCGACGTTGTTACTGCTCGTGTGGGCGACGAAGAAGAACCCGCTCTCGTGGAGCACGTCGTGGGGCTGGGTCCCGCCGGTGCTGAATGAGCCCTTGAAAGTCAGGCTACCATCCACGACATCGGCAAGATAGAGACGGACACGCCCTATGGCGCGATCCTCAGCCGCCACAACGAATCGGGAGTTGTGCACGCTCAGCGCCCCAGTGAAGGAGCCCGCTCCATTCTCCGGCTGCACCCGGAGAACCACGAGGGACGACCTCGAGCCCTCGATGTCGGCGCCTGAATCCCAGACGAAGGTGTGCGAGTCGCCCGCTGTGCTAACTGTAAGGTTCTTCGTACCGGAGCCGCCGGCCCCCTCCGTCGCCCGACGAAACGGTCCACCACCCTCGCTGTAGCTCACCTGGATGTCGGTCGTCGAGACATCCTCGCTCTTGAGGGTGTAGGCGAGCCGGACGAGACCTGACTGCACACCTGAGGGTGTGTTGACCGAGGCCTCAGCACCCGGACCACTCCCGAACCAGGAGTCACTGCCGCAGCCCAGGAGGAGGCCTGCCAGGACAACAAGGCCAAGGAAACACGGGACTTTTTGGGTAAACTCCTCGCGGCCATGCTTGGGAAATCTTGACCAGGGCTCACGCACCCTCGGCGCAGGAAGCCCCCGGTGCTTGTCGAGCGCCGAGAAGGGGGGGCAGGGCGACCGAGGCGGAAACACTGACGCCCGGAACCGGTGGGCCGCGGCCGGGCGGCCGGTGTGGGGGAAGTTTTCCAGCGCAAGCATTATAGCGCGAACCCCAGTGCGGGATATAATCCAGCCCTGGGAGGAATTGGTAGGTCGTGTGGATGAGTTCAAGGGTTTCTTACTTCGAGGTCGCGTGGAGAAGAAAATGAACGCTACCGCTATAGGTACGATGTTCTTATGTATCGGGCTGGCGGGGGCCGGGCTTTCGGCCGAGGGTAGCGGGGGGGCCACTGCGCGGGGACCCGTACTGGCCGGTAATGGACTTCCGAACGGCATTGGAGCCACTCTGGGTCGGTTTTTCCTCCTTCTCGAACGCTCCAGTCGATTCCCGGAAGAAAAGAGCGGACCTCCTGTTCCGATCGAGGTTTTTTTCACCTCGAGTGTCGTCTCGGTCGAAGCCACATCTTGCTCTCAGCCGGCGCAGGACTCGTGCTCCGTGATGGGAAAGGGGTTGGCGGGAGTCGCAGGGGTCCCGACCACGATCTTTGAGAAAGTAATGGCGATCAAACTCGCTGGCGCTTTCTATTTTTCCGCTCCCGATCGCTACCGGGTTGGTTCCTCGATCGAGATGGCTCTCGAGGGAAGCCTCTACGCTGGAAAGTCAAGCAAGGTTGGCGACACCTGTGAATTGCGGCTATTCCCCTGCAATCCGGACTATCTTCTCGATTGGGGGGCCAACGAGTCGAATCCTCCGATCAGCCGACAGTACCGCCAGGGCACGGGCTCGGGCGTGCTCCTGAGCGACGTTGATTACCGCCTGTTCCCCGGCTGGTTTCGCGGTCAGGTCGTGGAGAACGACGGGTTCACGCTCTACAGCGAGTTCAGCTCCGCCGAAATCTCCCCCGTGAAGATCGAGGACGAAGTGCGAGCCTGGATTCGTCCCGATCACAACGGTGCCCGCAATGCCGGCCTGCCCAACGGAGTATTCGGGCAGATGCAGGTGAACTACTCGGGAATCGGGAGCGAATCGAGAATTCTGCCAGGGGTGGGCTCAAACGACGTCGAGCTTCTCGTGACCGCTGTCCCCCAGCGCACGGCCTTCCTGCGGGGCGACTGCAATGGCGATGGTGTAGTCTCCGCAACTCTTACCGATGCCATCACACTCCTGAACTTCAGTTTCCTGGGCGGGTTCAAGCCGCCTTGCCTTGCGGCATGTGACGCTGACGGCGATGGCAAGGTCGGAGGACAGGTCGTCGATGCACTCTACCTGCTGCAATATCTCTTCTTTGGAGGCTCGCCTCCGCCGCCGCCCTTTCCGGCATGCGGCCCTCATCCAGCCTCCAACTCAAGCATGGTTGAATGCGCCGAGCCCACCTGCATCTGAAATTCACGACGCTGTGCCACCCAGCGCTGGCCCGATCCTGAAAAAAGGGACGCCTCTGGTAACGCTACACGCGGCTCCACCGCCTGGCGACCACGCACTTGCTCCGGGCACTTCCCGCACTGTGCCCTTTCAAGCGGCGAGGCGACTATTGCTCGCGCTCTCCGGTGCTGGGCCCTGATGACCCCACGCCCGCGGACCGGAGAGACGGAGGAATCAGATACCACTGACCCTGTTTCAAGATCCAGGTCTGACGTCGTATCTGGGAGTCATTGGGAACTTGTACCATGAGCGCCGCAAGTCCCTCGCTGGCGTCCTGCCACCACACGTCGAGCACCTTTGCGTGGGACCAGTCGCCTTTGCCCAGCTCGGCCACAATACGCTGGACGACCAAGGCGGTTCTGTTCCTGAAAGACCTTGCGCCGCGATCGTTGATCGCCGGGTCGAGCAGGGCTTTCAGGTTGGCCAGCTTGCCTTCCCCCACCGCCTTCTTGAACTCCTCAAAACGCGCAAGGAGCGCCTTCGCCGCTTCCGGAGCGAGCTTGTCGGGGGCCGGCGCAGGGACGGAAGTCGTTGATGGATCCGTCGATGGCTTCGTCAACGGACTCGTCGACGGCGGTGGCTCGACCGCCGAGGCAGTCGGCTGGGATCCCTGATAGAGGAGGAACCACGTGACGCATGCCAGAAGATTGGCATATTTTCCGACTCAAGACTCCGGCTGGAGTCCTTAGACAAGTCCCCCCCAAGAATAGGCGACGATTCGTGGAGGCGCCAACCGGAGGGAAGTTGACGAGCGTCTGGTTCCCATAAGCAAGACATCGTCGCTGCCCTCTCTCCAAGCCCGGGGGGCTGAAAATACTGCCGCAAAGCAACCCCCGGGAACCCGTCCAGCAGGCTGTTAGAGCCGGGCGTGCGATCCGTCGCAGAATGGCGGCTTTTTCGTTTGCCGGCACCCGCACCAGGCACAAGTCTTTGACTTATCAACAGTTACAGCCACCGGCAACAGCCCAGTTCCAGAATGAGAGCCGTCGCAGTAGGGCTGGGTCCTGGACCGCCCACACGCACACCACCAGAGCTCTCCGGGATCCTCACGCTTCACATAGGGCCCCTTTTGAGTACAAATTGGCTCAGCCATTCAGAAATTTCCCTCTCAAGAAGAACCCGCCGAGCGTCGGAGCTCGGCGGGTGTCCAATATTGGGGTGGATGACGGGGCTCGAACCCGCGACCTCCAGAGCCACAGTCTAGCGCTCTAACCAACTGAGCTACATCCACCGTAGATTCTTCGTTGAAGTCAATGCCATCCAGAGGGCAGAAAACCGGGGTGGATCCTGGCAGGAACGGCTCTGCAATGAGCACACAGTCTAAGGAAGCAAGCCGAGATTGCAATCATGAAACCTCACTCGGAGCGTGGAAGGATTGCGGCGATGACCAGAAGAACCCGCATGGCCCGATCAACGACTGGGGTGCTTCTTTGAGAGGATCGACTCGAGCCCGGAGATGATCCCCTCGAGTTTGTTCGAGACATGGCTCCAGTCGTCCCTGGAGAGTCGGACTTCCCCCTCCCCCTTGCCGGTGAGCTTGTTCCAGAGCCCACCGCCCGCATCGATCCGCTCCGCAACAGCCCGAAGCTGCTCTCGAAGCGTATCGCGGATCGCACTGACTCGCTCAAGCATGTGCGACTGGTCTGACTCCCAGCGTTGAATGCCCGCGCCAAGAATCGCCTCAAGTTCCTTCAGACTCTGCGAGACGCCCTGCCTGAACTCCTCCACTACTTGGCCCACCCCGTGGACGCTGCGACCGATGCCTTCAACGCCTCGCCCGACGTCCGTGACGCTGTCCGAGGTGGCCTCCAAGCCGCTTGCGATCGAAACCAGCTGCCCCTTCAAGTCCAGAAGCTTCTGCGCCATCGCTTGCAAATCGGGTGTCAGCGCATCGATGTTCTCCACGTGAGATGCGACACACGCCAGTCGATCCTCGAGCCGGCCCAATCGATCGTCGATCGATCCGACAGTTTCCCGACGTGGAACGGTATTCTCGAGATTTATGAGGTGCTCCCTCAACTCTGCGATTCGGGTCGACAAGCGATCGAGCATTTGGTCCATCTCCTTGCCAAACTTGGCCTCAAGCTCCTCCGCTCGAGCGGCGAGGATCCTCGGAACGGAAGCCTCAAGAGCGCTCAAGAGCTTACTGAATTCGTCTCGTAGCCTGTCCGTCCTTGCCTCCTGGGCTGCCAGGCCTGTCGTGAGCTGGGAGCTTGCCGCGGAACGAAGAGTGGAGAGCTCCTGCCCCTGGCGCCGGTCAACCTCCGACACCGTGCCCTCGAGTCCGCGAAGCAATTCGACAAGCTGCGTCTCGAGACCCGCGATGCCTGACTGGATCGCCAGGCGCGACTCGGCACGCAGTCCGGCCTCGGTCTTTTGAGCCTGGCGGCCGATCGACTCCGGCACGGAGCGCTCGAGGGCTGAGATCAAGCCGACAAGACGTCCGGACGACGCCTCGACCTCTGCTCGAAAGCTCTGGGTCAAATCTCGAGCCTTGCCCTCGATGAGTGTGGAAGTCGCCGACTTGAGATCCTTGAAGAGCGTTTCCCACGCCAGGGAGACCTGATCGATTTCGCTTCGCAGCACCGCTTCCACCCTGAACGATATCTCCGTCGCCTTCTGCATCGCAACCTCGGGCATTTCGCGGCGCAAGTGATCAAGCCCCGCTGCAGTCTCCGACCTCACCGCCGCTTCGATCCGCAGAATGCGATCCTCAATCGTTGCATGCCGTTCATGAAACTCTGCCTGGAGCTGAGCTCGCAGCTCCTCTCGCCGGGCAGCCTCGGTTTCCAGCCATGCGGCTCCTTGCCTTGCCGCCTCGGCAAACCCCTCGGCCATCGCGCCCTCGAGACGACCGAGCTCAGTGGTCGTGGCCTTTTGCGCTTCCATGAAATCAGCGCTGGTCTGCCCCTGTAGGCCTTCAAGCTCGGCAACACGGAAATTCACCTCACCTCCGGAAAATTGCACCTCCGTAAGGCGAGTCTCGAGGTTGCCCAGTTGAGCCATAACGCCGTCGAGGCCGGAATCCAGGCCGTCCAGGCGCGACTCGGTCCGCCCAACTCGAGAACTCGTTTCCCCCAGGCCGAAGCCGAGGTCATCCTGGAGGCTGGCCAGGCGAGACAAGCGATCTTCAAAGCCCTGGAGCTTGGCCAGGACCTCAGGCGCTACAGGCGCTGACCGCAAGGGAGACGAGTCTTCGGCGCTCCGAAAACGAGCTTCGAGGCCCTGGAGCCGCGAAGCAAGCTGCCCGGCAACTTCCGAAGTCACGAGCCGGGTTATCGATGGGAGCAGCTGGTCCTCCTCATGCTCCTTCAAGAGCGGAAGGAGCGCCTCCCTGACCGCCGCCTTGAAGTTGGCGCGGGTTATGTTGACGTCGCAAAGCGATCGGATAGCTTCTCGGACCTTGTTGACACCAGCAACCAGCTCCTTCAAGTCGCTGCCCATGGGCCCCTGGTCCAACCTTTGCAGGGTCTCGTTCACTCTGGCCCACTCCTCGCCAATCTTCTGAATCATGGCACCACCGTTGGATAGATGCTCTGCAATCGAGCCAATATTACCCGCACCATGGGAAGCTCGGCCCGTGAGACCACTCGTTTGGGTCCCGGCGCGGTCCACATGCTATCGGTGCCTTCCAAGGATTGCAATTTTTTCAACAACTGGGCGCGGCAATTGTCACTGCATGCTGTCTTGGGATGGCAGGAGAGCGAGTTGCCTCCGCCCAACCCTGATAGCAACCTGAGGCTGATGGGTGGCGAGGATCACCGTACGACCCGGGTGGCTGCCATAGTCCACCACAAGTCTAACGAGATCTTCCTGGAGGCAAGGATCAAGGCTCGTGAGTGGTTCATCAAGAATGAGAATCCTGGGAGAGCCGCCAACAGCGCGGGCCCAGGCGACCCGCTGTTTTTCTCCCCCGGAAACCTCGTGGGGCTTTCGGCGTGCCAGGGGGAGCAGGCCGACTTGCGACAGAGCCTCCTCGGCCAGCCGCCTACGCTCCCGCCGTCGAGCCCGAAAACCCCTGACGGAAGTCGCCCCAATCGAGAACTCCACGTTCATAAGGAGGCTCAGATGAGGCCAAAGACCCAGTCCTTGCAGAAGAACCCCAAGTCTTCGCCGATCTGGCGGGGTGACCCTACCTGGCGTATTTACACACCGGCCATCCTCAAGAACCATACCCGCGCTGGCCTCAAGTAGGCCGGCAACAAGGTTCAGAAGCGTTGACTTTCCGGCCCCGGACGGCCCAGTGATCGCAAGATGCTCCCCTTCCTCGAGTGAAAAGCTCGTCGGACGCAACGCCAAGGCGCCGCCAAAAGACCTCGTGACTTCTCGGCACTCAAGGAAGGGCAAGAAAATACCCCTGGGACAAGGTTGCCTCGCCTGGAACCCAGGTGGGCTCAGCGGCTCTTGATTACGATACTAAAGAAGCCTTTGAAGTCTCCATAGAGGTCGCTTTCAAGGTCCAACTCGGTCGAGAAAAGCTCACGACCCAGGACGGCGGAGAGCCAGCTAACCTCGATGCTCACTCCCGCTTGCCGAACCGATTCGCGATAATCAGTGCCAACGGCTCCGCGAAATGGATCCACGTCGAAGTTCAGGGCCGTCTGGATTTCGTAGTCCCTTGTCGCAACCAATGGAGCTCTTTTTTCGTCGCCAACCTCAAGGCTCTCCTCATCGGCTTCTGCCGTGACAGCACGGCCAAGATCGAACTTCAGGGAACCGGAGTCCTTCAAGATAAAGGGCCCCCATGCCAGAAAGGGAATGTCGGCCTCGCCGTCGACACGACGATTTCCAAAGAAGCTCTGCTTGACCTCAGTGGCACTTGAAATGGCGGCAAAATCGTCTCGATCCTCGACATTTTTTCCAATGTTGTTGATCTGAAACAGCCGCTGCTCATAGTCCGAGTATGTCAGGGAGGGGTGATTCAGGAAGACCGACTTCCACTCTCTCCTGACCCGTAGACGGACCTCACGGTACAGCTTGGCCCTCGCCAGCCGCTTGAGCTTGGAAGAGAAGTCGCTCTCCCAGGGAGCGAGGACGGGGAAAAGTGGCAATGGGGTGACACCGGCGAACTTGGGGGGGACGCTTGCGACACGGGTCAGAATCAGCTCTTCCTCGAAATGGGCCCAGGGCCGCGAAATGGTGCCATGGCTTTCAATGGCGCTGGCACCGTAATCGTCGGGGACATCCCACTCGACAGTTCCGACCCAGGGCAAAGCGTAGGTGGATCGACCCAGACGAGGCCGAATCGGCACTGCGGACAGGATGGAGGCGTCTGTCGAGTTCACCTGCGGCGCTGACAGGGTGCCGCTGACTCCGGAAGGATACAGATCGTTCACGCCCCGAAGGCTAGTGCCAGCCGTCGCGTAGGCCAGAGCCATGGCCCCACCCGTATTCACAACATTTTGAGCCTGGGGAGAAGCAGGCGCAGCCTGGGGAAAAACCACCCGGCCGCCAAGGTTCCCGAAAAGCCATGCCGTGAGGCTCAAGAACAGCGTGTTACGAAGGCGGAAAAACATGGTTGAAAACTCGAATCACTGAAACTCTTCAAGGTCAACAAGGACTCTTTGACAATTATGAAGGCAAATCCTGGGCCCTTCGCTCCTATTCTGTATCCAGAGAGGCCGGCGAAACGCAAACCCGGCCGGCTAACCTGTCGTCAACGGCCTTGGTCGTCCGAAAAGCCTCGGTTGCCCCAGGAAACCCCATATTGGAAAACGGAGGCTCGTGGAGAAGCGGCTCAGGTGACAAACAATCCAGTGAGCAACTGATTCTGGCAATCAGTCTGGAAGCTAACGCAAACGATCACAGAACTGGCCTGAAGTCAGAAACTAACTCTCGGGATACTGAGTGGTCCTACCCACGTTTCCTGACAAAACGTTGAGGGGTCTGACCGCAGTTATCGGGAAGCTCGTCGAAAATGCCAACTTCAACTCGCCTGCGCTTCTCTATCACTTCTAACCAGGCACGCTATCTTACGGGTGTTGCAAGAAGCCGTCAACTTTGAAGATGAAAAGCGCGACCTATCCCCGTTTTGAACAACCGCTGTCGCGCATCTCGGGATCTTTGCGCGCTCATTCGCTGCGCAGACAATCCTTGATCAGCGTCTCGGCGTCCAGCCGAGACTCACCGGCCGCATTCAAACTCCTCAACCTCGCAGTGACCCGATCTTCCGCCTGTTTGCGGTCAAATCCAAGGCTAACCAGCGCAAGCACCGCATCGGAGGCCGCGGGTTGCCCCAGAAGAGGGTCTCGAAGAGGCGTTGCGAGAAGCGACGCATCGATCAAGGTCTGGCTGGCGCCAAGGACTACGAGCAGCCCACCCACGCGATCCCGTAGTTCGATCACGAGCCGCTCCGCCAATTTCTTCCCCACTCCCTTCACCTTCTGCAACACCTTGAGGTCCCCCTGGCAAATCGCACCCGCAACATCAGCAGGGCTGAGAGCACTCAGTGCCTGGACTGCAATCGTCGGCCCCACGCCCGTCACCGAAATAAGCAAACGAAAGAGGTCTCGCTCCGCCTTGGTCGCGAACCCATAAATGCGATGCTCATCTTCCCGAACATGATAATGCGTGAAAAGACAAGCTTGCGTCTGCCCCCTTAGCCGCTCAAAGGTTGACAGGGGGATTCGCACGTCAAAACCTATCCCCCCGGCCTCTACCACCGCGCTCGCGGGAGTCAGCTCCCGCAAATCTCCCCGGACGTGGTGGTACACTGGGCAGGCCTCGAGCAGCTACGACCGAAGGCTCAGACCCACGTCCGAGAGCTTACGCTTGATTTCATTCAGCGAGGTCATACCGAAATTCTTCGCTGACATGAGTTCAACTTCCGTCTTGTTGATCAGATCCCGCACCGTACGGACACCCAGGCGCTCCATACACCGACGACTGCGAACCGAAAACTCCATATCCTCGATGGGCTTGCTCAGGGTTTCCGGGTTGGTAGTGGCCTCCAGAGGGTTTCGACCAGCGGGGACGTCTCCCCCCCCCTTGTCCTCAAGGCCTTGGCCCAGCCGAAGCCCCTTCTGGGTCAACATCTCCTTGATCTCGAGGAGAGAGGTCTCGCCGAAGTTCTTGTAGCTCAGGAGTTCCTGCTCGGTCTTCATGATCAAATCGCCGAGCGTATCGATGTTCATCTTCTGAAGACAGTTGCGGCTCCTGACCGAAAGCTCAAAATCTGACACGGGGACCCTGAGCACCTGGCTTTGCCGGTCCGCCTTCTTCTCCATGTCCTTGTCGTAGAACATGCGAGTGCAAGCGAGTGCGTCCTCCAAGTACAGCCTCGCCCGTGCATGATTCGGGTAGAGCCGAAGCACCGTCTCGTAGCACTTGACGGCATCATGATAGCGCTCACGGTCCTCGTAGAGGAGCCCCAGATTCATTACGGCGTTCGTGTGGATCGGGGTGACCTTGACGCAGGCCTCGTAAGCAGAGACAGCGTCCTCATTCGCTTCATCAGCCTCGGTGCCGTAGAGATCCAGCAGATAACCCAAACGGAAGTGCGCCTCCGCGTAATGCGGGTTCTTGGCCACAGCACGGCGGCACTCCTCGATCGCCTCGGGGTACTCGCCCATCTTCTCCTGGTACAGGCGGTAGTAATAATGGTACTTGTCGCTCCCCTCCGGCGACTTCTTGAGCTTCTGGAAGGCCTTTTCCGCCACTTCCGTCTTGCCAAGGCGTAGCTCAGCCTCGATTAGCAGACACGTCAAGGCAGTGTTTTCGGGGAACTTCTCGTGCGCGTCCTCGGCAGCCTTGAAAGCTTCGTCAAACCGGTTTTTTGACAGAAGAATTCGCACCAGATAGTAAGCTCCCCACTCGGTACGCTTCTCAGCCCTGAGAATCCCCTCCGCTGTATCCAGGTCTCCGAGAAGAAGCCATAACAGCCCCTGCAGGACTCCCGAGTTCTTCTCCAAAGATTTTGAAAAAGAATCCCACTCTGCCAGAACCGCCCTCACCTCGGTGAGGGACTTCTCGGTAGATGCGGCGATGGTCGCGACCTTGCCAAGAATATCGAAGTCGAGATCAAGGGAGCCCGCTTCCGTAAGCACGTCCCTTACGCCGGTCAGATCGAGGGTGTTAGTAACTTCCAAGCATTGCCTCCAGAGCAGAGATGAACAGCTGACGTTAGCGTATAAAGAAGCGCGTAAAGCTAAGTCTCCGGCGAGCGCATGTCAATACCGAGCCCTTGGTTTTGTGGTCGGGCAGTGAGAACACCCTCACCCCTGGAGGGGTCAAAAGAGGAGGGAAAAAATCCGGCTGCCTTGCATTCTTGCTCGATGTACTCGGGAGCTTGGTCCACTTCCTGCCCCCGCAATCGCAGGGAATTCCGCCCTGGCAGGTCTGATACCTCGCGCGCCCACACATGAGACATTCCGAATGGGCAGAGGAAGACCATCTCAAGCCTGCTGCTCGTTTCTGCTGGTGGGGGAGGCGGACCCTCCCCCACGTCGGCCGCGACACGCGGCCCCTCCGGTCGCACGCTGCGCGTGCGCTTCCGGGCCAGGCTCTCGGGAGCCGCCAGCTCTCGCTGGCGCCGGCTCCCTCCGAGCCGTTTGCGGCTCCGTCAGCTCGCCGCAAACCCCCTCCTCGGCGCCTGATGGGCGCCGGGCGCCTCTGGCGCGAGCCGCTGCAGCCTTTCGCAGGCGGCAAAACGTCTCATCACTGCCCGCGTGCGGTATAAGTGGACAGGATGGCCGGGGATCTTCGAGGCGATGGCGCGAAGCGAAGCCCGACAGCGCGACCCTGGAGGGGTCGCCGAGGCTGAGTTCGACCGAGCAGGGAGCGGTGCAGAGCTCGGAGGGGCCGAGTACCGCGAAGCGGTCGGCCCCGAGAGCCGGGCCCGGAGGCCTTGCAAGAGGACCAAGTCTGGAAAGTCCCGGCGCTCGTGCTCTCCAGGGGCGGCGCAGTGGGCGGAACAGTGGGCGGGAGGATCTTGGAAGGCGACAAGGCCAAGAGCGGAGTCATCGTGCAGATGCTGGGCAATAACCCGGTCCAACACCCCGCAACTGACAATGAAGGCCAGTTTCGATTCAAGGGGCTCAAGCCCGGCGAGTACCTACTCAACATCATCGACAGGAGCGCGATGAAAAAAGGATAGATGGCGATGAAGACGCGCACCGTGAATCTCGGGAGTGAGGAGGAGAAAACGCTCGAGGTGGTCTTCGGCGCCGGCCAAAGAATCTTTGGCTGTGTAAAGGGGCTCCCGCCAGCGCCCATGCGGTCGAAGCCTTGCCGTAGTGCGGCAACTTTTTCAGGACTCCTGCTCGATCTTGGACAGAGTCTCCGCAGCAGCTTGCAAGACATTCTCTTCCTCCGTTCTGCGGGCAAGAAGCGCCTTCAAGAATGAGATCATTTCCTCCCGAAGTGCGGCTTCCATCTGTTGGGGGCGAAGGAGGCGGTGTCGGTACTGGAAGACATCAATGTTGTGGATCCCTCCGAGCGCCTCACGGCTTCGGGACGATCCTTCCCGTGCCGTTGTACACATAGAGGAACGGTCCTTCCGGATTCCAGAAGTCTTTCTCCCAGAAGGGGCACTCATTGAACTGTCCGTGTGTTTGAGGCAAGGAGTTTCCTTCGACGCCGAAGGCCTTGATCGTCACGCGCCCCCGAATCGTCTTCTTCGCAAAAATCTGCAGCGCTTGAAGGATGTTGATCCACTTGCCAAGCCGCTGCTCGGAGTGGGAGGTGGGTGACGTGAAAAAGTTGTCGACCCACTCCAGTAGGCTGCCCCGAGGCACCGTGTCGAAGGCGTTCCATTCGTCCGACTCTGCCTCCGGGTGCAGCGTAAGGAGATGGAACCGGACGGCCGCGTTTCGGTCCATGAAAGGGAGAACGCACTGCTCGGCGTCGTGAATGGAGCACGCGGGCGCCATGTAGACGATTCGTGTGACGGGCAGGTTTTGAAAGTTGCGAAGCGCTTCGTTGATGACGATTGCCCCCATGCTGTGGCCGACGAGGACGATGTGGTAGCACACGTCGGGGGGAGCGCCGGCCCTGTCCTTGCGCGGATCCGGATGGTTGCGTCTGTTCAAGGCTCGCAGGAGCTCGGCGAAGGCTCCTGTCGCACCCTCCTCGAGCTTTTCACGGATCTTGAACGGATCCTCCTGACGTCCAGCGCGCTCGAAGTCCTTGGCTGGCCGGAACAAATTCTGCGCCCGGTGGAGCATTACTTCCCACGCACCTGTTCCCAGGCCGTCGAGGACCAGGGAGGAGGTCACGAGCTTCAGAGGAAGGAGGCTCCAGTAGGCCAGGAATCGGCTCGCCTGCGCGAGGACGCCTCGGTTGTAGTCCCCCTTCGCGAGTGTCACGCTCTTCGCGTTGACTTCGTCGAGGCTGTGCGGGAATGCCTGGTAAATTTGATCCACGTAGGTCCAGTGGTGGAATACATCGATGCCGAACGCGACCCTGAGCCCAAGTTGCGTGTCGGTTGCTCCCTGATTCGACCAGTTCCTCGGGATGTCGACGATGCCGACGAGCAAATCGCGCAAAAGGAAAAACGGAGAAGTCGGAATCGCAATCGCCGGGGAGTGTTTGGCCTGTCGAAGCTTGAACAGCCTTTCGGAGTAGGCCGAGAGTCCGTCTGAAGGCCACGTAATGAAGATCGGGTAGTACCAGTCCGACGCGTCGGGCTCCGCGAGCATTCGTTCGGCCATCTGTGCGGAGGCCTCCAGGGAAGCCATCGATGAGTTCAAGCCTCCGTGGATATGGACAAGTATCCTGCGGATCTTGGAGCAGGGACGCGTTCGGGTGCTCCGCGGCCCTCCGTGGGCAGACGTCGCACTCCGACGGAGCCGGCTGCCGCGCATCGTTCTCCCTGTCCGCCTCGTCGAGCATCTTCTCAAAGTAGTCCTTCCCTCTACTGGGAAGCTTTTCCCGCGTGAGAGGATCGACGGCGTTGCCTTCGTCGTCCACCGAAACGATGTGGTGGCGTGCAAGCTCCGGGCTGACTTGCAAGGCACAGGAGACGCCGAGGGACGCGAGAGAAAAATAAAGTGCTGTTGCGAAGGCTGGACTCTGCATATCTCACTCCAACTTCCAATCAAACTCACCCAGGATCCGCTCGACGTCAAGAGCGGCGCTCGTGCAATAATGGCGGGCCCTGACTGATCCATCATCTTCCGCATGCATGACCATGCACCGCGTGATCGCCGACGGCGCCGCGGATATGCACGCATTCCCGGTCGCATCGGTCCCGTGCGTCGTGACCTCGCCCCCCTATCCCGTGATCGAGATGTGGGACGCAGCCTTCGCCGGCGGCATGCTGCTGGATGTTTTCGGCGGCGGCACGGTCAACCTTGGCCACAACGGATGGAGCGGTGCAGAGCTCGGAGGGGCCGGGTACCGCGAAGCGGTCGGCCCCGAGAGCCGGGCCCGGAGGCTCGCACGAAGCGCGCGACCGGAGGGAGTGACAAGGCCAGCGCCCAAAAAGACCGGTCAGCCGACTCTCAGAATCGTGCCGAGCTATCTGTCTCAAGTACGTTCCAGAAGGGCCGCGACCGCGTTACCGCGCCAGCTTGTGGAAACGACCAACACGTGTGTGCCGACAAACCTCTCGGGCTCGGTCACGAGGCGTAAACCCCGAGGCAGCTCGGCAGCACCGGGAGTGGCACGAGAGGGTGGAATGGAGCCGGCTGCAATCAGTTGCACCGCGATAACCGCCTGCGCCGCCGACGTGAAGGCGAAACCTTCACCAAGAATTGTCATCGGCGCACAAATCGGCACCGCTGGCCCGGCACGATGATTCAGACTTAGCCCCGCGGCAATACCTCTCGCCTCGCATCCATCGAGAAGGCCGCCCGAGGCCGAGGTGACGACGAGCCCGACCGACCCTGGATCAACGCTTGCGCGCTCGAGAGCCTCGCGAACGGCGTCCGCCACCGACTCTCTGGCGCCACGAATGCCCTGAAGGCTTCGCGCCATGGCTGTGCCAACGAGGCGAGCCAGTGTTCTCCTCCCCGGGCGCTCGATTTCGAGCCTGAGAAACGCCGCCCCCTCGCACAGAATTGTGCCCTTCGACCTCTCGCAGTAGGCCTCGCCTGGCTCGGCAAAAATCCGACCCCTTGCGGCCAACGCGGCGTGAACGAAGTCACAGTACTCCTCGGCTCCTCCCGCGTAGGCCGTGGAGCATTCGCCAAGCGCGAGGCGATCGTGGGCATCGAGGATGGCCCCCAGACCGACCTCCTCTCCGCCCACAAGGGCGAGGCTTGCTCCACGCAGCTTGAGGTAAATCGCCACGTGCCCACTGGGAGCGTTCATGACGCTCTCTGAAAAGAGGAGCGGGCTCGCATCCTTGAGCCCGTTGCGAAAGAGCTTTTCGTAATACTCGAAGTGGTAGCTCGAGGCGCCGAAGCTCGTGCCCAGGATGACGGCGGTCTCGTCTCGCCCTGACGGCTCGGCCTCTGCGGGCACGACTGCGCGAGAGGAGGCGTCCACCGCGGCTCCGAGGCTCCAGCGCGATACGCTCGGCAATCTTCTCAAGTATTTCGGGCTGACAATTTCCTCAACTTTTTCCCCCAGAGCGCCCACGGTGGCAGCAAGCCCTGGCACGGGGATTCCGCGGGCGGAGACAGGGCTCGACCGGGAGGCGCTCACCCTCGACATCAGCGCCGAGTGGACCGTCTCGGAGCCAACGCCCAGGGGCGACACAATGCCGAGACCCGTGACCACGACTTTCGGGCTCAAGCCTCCTCGCCTCCTTCCACTGCGCATCGGCCGAAAACGAGGCTCACGTTCGACCCACCGAAACCAAAGTTGTTTGACATCGCAGTATCGAAGGACGCGTCACGGCCCACGGGCACCAGGTCCATGTCACCCAGCTCGGGAGCAACCTCGTCCAGATTCAGCGTTGCCGGCAGGAATTGGTGCTCGAGCGCGAGAAGTGTCACCACCGCTTCCACGGTGCCCGCGCCGCCGAGCGTGTGACCGAAAAACGGCTTCGAGGAGCTCACGGGAAGGGTCGCGAGGCGGTCGCCAAAGACAGATCGCAGCGCTTTTCCCTCGGCGGAATCGTTTGGCCGAGTCGCCGTGCCATGGCAGTTAACGTAGCCGATCTCCGCCGGCGAAAGACCAGCAAGACCGAGCGCGCGACGCATGGCCAACACGGCCCCACTGCCCTCCGGGTGCGGATGCGTGAGGTGATGGGCATCCGTCGACTCGCCGTAACCCAGGAGATAGGCCCCGGGGACGAATCCGCGCCGGCGAACGTCCGCTGCTCGCTCGAGGACGACACACGCATAGCCATCGCCAAGAAGCATACCTTCTCGCGTCTTCGAGAAGGGTCTCACCGTCGTGTGAGTGAGGGCCATGAGGCTTCCGAAGCCCGCAAAGGTGAAGATGCTGAGCGGATCATAGCCGGCACAGAGCACTCGATCAGCACGGCCGGAACGAAGAAGGCTCGCCCCCCGGGCGAGGCTGCTCCCGCCCGCAGCGCACGCGTTGGAAACAAGGAAAGATGGCCCGCAGATCCCAAAGCGCCGGGCCAGGCACTCGAGGTGCGACTCCCTGTAGTAGTCTTCCAGCCGGCTGTAGTCGGCTCCAGTCGGTCCATCTTCGAGATAGGAACGAAAAAAGCTCTCGCCTGTGGAGGATCCAGCGAGGCTGCTCCCCACGACCAGCGCTGAGCGTCCCTCGAGACTCCGGAGCCCAAAGCGCCTGGAGGCCTCCTGAAACGCTTCCTGGCACGCACGTTCGAGCCGATGCATCTCCTCGCAACCGTCGAGTGGAGACACCTCGAGCGGAGGAGCCTCGCCTCCCAGCGACACCGGGTAGTCCCCCGTCTCGAACCGCGTGATTTGCCCAAGGCTCGAAAGACCCGAGTGGATCCTTCGCCAGCTCTCCTCACAGCCCTCAGCCAGGCAGGTGGTCAACCCCCTGCCGGTGACCGCGATCTGAATCTCCAAAGATGTCTCCGTTTCTGACTCCCAGGTCGATGCCCATTGTCGTCGACGCTCCCCGACCGGACAATAGCGCCCCCAAGATCCGGACGACATGCCCCTTCCAACCAACCACAAGAGCGACAGGCAACCCTGGCGAGAACACGCCGCTCGCGCCGTCGCCAGGCCCTTCTTCGCCACCCTGGCCCTTCTGACGCGTCTCCTGCCGCGGACGCTGACCGAGAAGCTGGCGACGCGAGCGTCGAGAGCCGTCTTCACGCTCTTTCCCGGCGTGCGGGCCGGCCTGCTTTCCAATGCGGGAAAGATTCTCGGGCCAGGCGCGTCGAGGGCTGACCGGAAAGCCCTGGCGTTGAGCGTGCTCGCGAGCTTTGCCCGATTCCTGACCGAGCTCGTGGCCGGTCCGGGGCAGGGTCCGCAGCAGGACCTTCACCAGGACACCGTCGGCCGCGACCACTTCGAGGAGGCCGCCGCTGCCAGGAAGGGCGTGATCAGCGTGACCCTTCACATGGGAAACTACGAGCTTTCGAGCATGGAGCTTGCCTGGCTGCGACCCAACGTCACGATCGTCTATAACCGGGAGCGTATCGCGTTCCTCGAGCGCCTGCGCTCCCGTCGACGGCAGGAAAAGCGCCTCGACGAGATCGTGATTGACGACTCCCGCTTTTTTGGGATCGAGTTGCTTCGCCGCCTGCGAGACGGCGGGGTGATCCTGCTTGCGGGGGACCAGGTGGCCGCCCGAGACGGTGAACACTTTGCTTTTCTTCACGGCACCGCGCCGTTCTCGTCCTGGCCGGCGAGGCTGGCGCTGGCGAGCGGCGCACCGATCGTTCCAGCGTTCAATGTGCGCGCCGCGGACGGGCGTTATCGGCTCCACCTGGAACCCCCCATATTTCCGAAGGAGGGTCAGCAACCCAACGATCTCATGGCCGAGGTCGTGAGGGTTTTCGAACGCTACGTTCGCGACCATGCCTCCCAGTGGCTCATGATTCGGCCTTACTGGATCGAGTAGCTCCTTGTGCATGTACACGAACCCGGTAATTCTACCGCACGCGGGCAGTGATGAGACGTTTTGCAGCCTGCGAAAGGCTGCAGCTGCTCGCGCCAGAGGCGCCCGGCGCCCATCAGGCGCCGAGGAGGGGGTTTGCGGCGAGCTGGCGGCTCCCGAGAGCCTGGCCCGGAGGCGCACGCGCAGCGTGCGACCGGAGGGGCCGCGTGTCGTTGTTGCCGCCACCCTCGCTCCGCTCGGAGGCGAGCCGTCGTGGGGGGGGGCCGCCTCCCCCACCAGCAGAAACGAGCAGCAGACTTGAGATGGTCCTCCTCTGCCCATTCGGAATGTCTCACGTGTGGGCGCGCGAGGTATATCAGCGCGCCGAGCTATTCAGGCGGTGATCCCGCCGTCGACCGAGATCACCTGCCCCGTGATGAAGCTTGCATCGGGCGACGCAAGAAACCGAACCACTCTGGCCACCTCCTCGGGGGTGCCGGCGCGGCGCAAGCACGAGGCTTCCTTGAGCCACTCCCGCTGCTTTTCCGGCAGGCGGGTGAGGCTCGGCGACTCGATGGCCCCGGGAGCAATGGAGTTGACGAGGATGCCAAAACGGCCCACCTCCCGGGCAAGGGCACGCGTGAACCCGTTCACGCCGGCTTTTGCGGCGGCATAGTGCGCTTGCCCCGCGAGCCCCAGGATACCGCTTGCGGAGGAGATACTGATGATTCGGCCCGAGCGCTCTGGAATCATGGTCTTCACGGCAAGGCGTGAGACCTCGAAGACGCTGTCAAGGTTGCTCGAGAGGACCTCATCCCACTTCGCGCGGCTCAAGTAGAAAAGGAGCTCGTCATGCGAGAGCCCGGCGTTGTTGACGAGGATGTCAAGCCCTCCGGCGGCAGCGAGGAATTCGCTCATGACACGTTCTGCATCCGCGGTCACGGCGAGGTCCCCGGCTACCAGCACTCCGTCGCCTCCGGCCTTCCGGACCTCGGCGAGAAGGTCCTCTGCAGCGCAGCGCGAGCTTCGAAAATGGATCCCAAGGAAGTCGCCCTCGGCCGCGAACGCTTGAGCCATGGCTTGCCCGAGCACGCCGGTGGCTCCCGTCAGCAGAACCCGTCGTTTCTTCTTCGCCAGGGGTATCATCGGATTGCCACCCCTCGACGTGTCGGGACCGTGGAGAGGGGGAGCTGGCGTTGGTGACGCACTCGTCTCGACCGCAACGACCCCGGGAGCGCTGAACGGAACAAGAAGATGGTGAATCGCGCGGTGTCTGGGATTGCACGGATCTTGGATCGTTCGCAGGCATAGACGACAGAAACTGGAACTTGCACGATCCGAGCCCCCAGGCGAGAAGCCTCAAGAAGCATCTCGCTTTCGATCTCGAAGTGACGCGAGCGAAGTCTCAGGGCCGCCCACAGGTGAGCCGTGATCAGGCGGAAGCCGCACTGGGTGTCCCTGACACCCCGGCCGACAAATGGCCCGAGGATCCGGGTCAAGAGCTGATTGGTGATTCGACGAAGCAGCGGCATCCTGGAGAGTTCCCCGGAGCGGTCACCCAGGACGAGGTCGGCCCCCCTCGTGGCCGCCTCGATGAGGCGTGGGATCTCCCCGGGAACATGCTGGCCGTCGCCATCGAGCATCACGACGGCATCGTGGCCCTGCGCGAAGGCTTCGAGGAGGCCCGCGCGAAGGGCGACGCCCTTGCCTTGCCGAACCTCATGGGAGATGACCCTGGCCCCGGCTCTTTGCGCGAGCTTCCCTGTTCCATCGTTTGAGCCGTCGTCAAGCACGATCGCAAGCTGCACGTGCTCCAACGTGCCCTTCACGACCCGTTCAATGGAACGGGCCTCGTTGTGTGCCGGGATGACTGCGCAGACTTCCATGGTGAGCCTAGCCGCCGATTCTCTGAAGCCTGCCGTCGCCGAAGTAGTAGGTCGTCACGATCGGCGTGAGGACGATGATCTGGTGACCGTAGATCCACTGATCGCTTGCCAGGATCTCATTGCGCGTCAGAGAGAGTCCCGTCCTGCCACCCCCTATTTTCAAGGGGGGGCCGAGGCATGCGTAGAGTTGCTCCTTGGTCATGCCAACCCTGGGAGTGCCCTCCAGAACAGCTTGCGCCAGCTCCGGCGGGCCCAACGCCTCGACCTGGAGGAACTCGGAGGAGTCGAGGAAGTACTTGGCGAGAAAGCCATCGATGCCTGCGGGATCCCTGGGGAATACAGGCTCGCTGTGGGGGATCATTCGATATTGTTTGCCCTCGACGAGAAGCGCGATCTCGCGTCCTGCGTACTGGGTGATCCTTGCCTTGCTCCCAACTCGAACTGTGTTTGGGCAGATGAAAAAGTTGGAGTCGCGCAGCAGGTCTCCAACGTCGGGTCTCAGGTTGACGCGCAAGAAGCGCTCCTTGTCGATACCGGGCAGGAAGAAAACCTCGGCCGGCTCGACGCACCCAGAAGCTATCACGGCGAGCCAGGGGATTGTCCAGGTGCGAAAACTTTTTGTCGTTAATCGAAGCATCTCGGTCCTTCCATTCTGAGGTTGGATAGCTGCGCCGTGGGCTTGTGATCGAGGGGCTCCTGCTTCAGGGCTTCGGCAGCCCGGTGCTTTCGGTGGAGCACGGACTCGTAAACCTCCAGTAGCCGCGTGAACGTGCTCTCCCACGAGTACCCCGTCAGAGCACGGTGACAGGCAGGAGGGCTGCCCTTCCGTGAACGTTCCAGCGCGAGCCGTAGCTTGGCAGCGAAGTCCTTCGAGTCGCCGGCCTGGGCCAGGGCTCCCTCCACTCCCCGCAAGAGCTCCGAGGGGCCTCCCTCGTTGGCCGCAACCACCGGCAGGCCTGATGCCCAGGCCTCGAGCACAATCAAGCTGAACGTCTCATTCCTGCCCGGTACAGCGAGCACATCCGCGGCCCTGTAGAGTTCGGCCAGTCGCTCGCCGTAGGGGCAAATCCCGGTGCAAACAACTCCCCTTCGTGATTTCGCCAATCGCTCGGCCCGGTGCCTCAGGGGCCCGTCGCCGGCAAGCAGGAGCTGGGCTCCCAGCTCTGACTCAATTTTCGCGTGGGCGTCAAAGAGGACCTGTAAGTCCTTCTCGCGGCCAAGTCTTCCCACGTAGAGCACGACAGGTCGAGAGGGGTCGATGCCAGGGAGGTGAGGGCGGACACCATTCGCGCGTGGCCGAAAGAGCTGGAGGTTGACACCGAGGGGCACGATTTCGATGGGCGGAAAAGACCTCGGCAGCAATCGATCGTGGAGGTCGTGGGTGGCGACGACGACGCAGTCGCAGGGGCGAACACAGTAGCGGGCATAGCGCCAGGAGAATTCCTCGGTTTGCCGCGCAAGACTCGTGCGAAGCCAGCTGCGGCCGGCGCGGGTGTAGAGCCGAGGAAGGTGAACGTGATAAAAGCTGATCAGGGCGAATGGGCGGTCCCTGAGCGCGCGGGCGGCCATGTGCCCGAGAAGGTAGCTCGAGTCCACCTCGACGACATCGGGTCTCTCGGCCTGAAGAATCGCGCGGACGCGGCTGTAGTCGATGATGACTCGATGTTGCGGATTGCCAGGCAAGCTCGGGCTTTCGATCGTGTGGACAGTGGAATCTCCGATGCGTGATCTCTCGCTCCTTGAGCCGGGCACCACGATGACATGCTGGATTTTCCTGCCCTTCAGCACGCTTGAGTCCGCGAGCCATCTGGCTTTTTCGAGCAGGTAGGTGTTGACTCCCCCCTCGCCGCCATCGATCCATAAGGTGTTGAGGTCGAGGACTCGCATTTCTCTTCGCTTGCGGCCGAGGTTTCGGGCTCTATGATTGGTCGAAAATTATAGGTAGACGTGTCAGCGCCAAGCAAAGGTAATCTCCTGGGTGGTCCGGTCGCGCCCCTCGCGATCGTGGGGGTGGGTCTCGTGAGCCCGTCCGGATTTGGGGTGGAGGCGTTGCTACAAGCCCTTCTGGAGAGGCGGTGCTGTCTCTCCGTCCTTCCGAGCGCAGTTCGTCCTGGGGCCATCGACCGCTCAGAGCCTGCGGATATCGGTGGGCGGGTCGCGCTGGCCGCTTGCTCTGGCTTTCATCGAGCTTCTTCGCTCGCCATCGCGGCGGCGAGTGAGGCCCTGGAACAAGCCAAGGTTCGCGCGGGGCGCATCTCCCTTTCGGTGGGCACGGCCCTGGGGGAGTCCGGGGCCCTCGAGCGTGAGGTGGAGGCGGAGTTGGGGCCGCTCAAGGACCCTGCCGTGTCGCTGGTGTCCTGCGACTCATCGGTGGACGCCTTCGTCGGGGAGATCCGGGGAAAGCTTCAGTCGACCGTTCCCGGAGCCACCTGGTTGAGTCCAGGAGTCTTCAGCGTGACTTGCGTTTCCGGGCTCTGTGCGCTCGAGCAGGCCGCGGCTGACCTGGCCTTCGATCGCTCCGATCACGCAGTGGTGGGGGGGGTGGATGTTCTCTCGCGGTTCATGCACTCGGGCTTCAAGGCCCTCGGCGCTCTCTCCCCGAGTGGCAGGATCAGGCCTTTTGATGTCCATCATGACGGGATCCTGATCGGTGAGGCCGCCGCCTTCCTTGTGCTCGAGCCAGTGAGGCGAGCCAGGGCTCGCGACAGGAACGTGCTGGGCTGTATCGTGAGTCAACGACTGGTGAGCGACGCCTGCCACCTGACCTCGCCGGATCCCGAGGGCCGTGGTATGGCCCGTGCGATCTCAGGGGCCATGAGTGATGCCGGACTCAACCACGGCGAGTTGGGCGGTGTCACCTTCACGGCCGTGGGCTCCGCCGTTTACGATCGAATGCTTTCTCGAGCGCTCATCGAGGCCCTGGGGAAGAACACGGCCGAGCGCCTCCCGGTGAGCTCCTGGGAGTCCGCGACGGGCCACTTGCTGGCCGCTACCGGAGCGCTGGGTTATGTCCATGGCGTCATGGCACTTTGCCGGGGATTCCTGGATCCCCTCTGGGGATTCCAGGAACGCGACCCGGAGTGTCGATTGCGCTATGTCATCGACCGGCCCGAGCCCCTGGCAGCTCCGAGTGTGCTCGCGCTCACGGTGGGCTTCGGTGGCCAGAACGGCGCTGCCGTGATCACGAGTGAGTCCCTTGCTGCGGACCTGATGGCCCGGAAGCGATCACGATCCCTCGGCGAGGGAGGGTCATCGTGATCAGTGGCGTCGCAGTAATCAACGGCGAGGGCAGGATGCAGCCCGGCGTGTTCCCCGGACGTTGGAGTCCGCGTCGCTCGATTCCCCTCGACATTGAGCCCGCAGCCACGGCGGCGGCGACGGCGCTCATGGAAGCGGGTTGGTGGCAGCCGGGTACCGGCAAGGAGGTTGCAGGCGGTCTTGTCGTCGCGTGCGATGGGGCGAGCCTCGCACCAGCGCTTCGCTTCGCACGGGAGCTTCGCGACAGGCCCGAGGGGGCGAAGGGACCCTCGGATTTCCTCTTTTCCCTTCCGTCGTCTGTGGCGGCGACGCTGGGTCTCCTCTTCGGCCTCACGGACTACCAGTCGACGCTGGTGGGAAGCCGTGACTCCGCCGTCAGAGCCCTCCGCCACGCGACCGATCTGATCGCGCTCGGGCGTGTGCCCCGCATGCTTCTCGTCGCGCTGAGCGTGACGCCCGGGGAGCGCAGCGCAGTCGCCTGGTGCCTCGATCCGCTGGTGCCCGGGGGCCGTTACCCGGTTCGAATCGAGTCTGGCTTCCCGGCCGACAGGCTTCCCACTACAATCAGCGCCTCTTTGCCCGCCGCGAATGGATTGCTCAGGGACGCGTCGACCTGGCTTCTTTCGCAGCGGGGGAGTTCCCTGGTTACTTTTGAAGCAAGTGATGCGCACGCGTGGATCCGCCTCGAATGGAAAGGAAACTGAACCGGTGAGCGAAACGCTCAAAGCCAAGATCAAGGAAATGCTCGTTCGGCAACTCAAGCTGCAAGTGAGGCCCGAGGAGATCGAGGACGACTCACCTCTCTTTGGCGAGGGGCTCGGGCTCGATTCGATCGACGTCCTCGAAGTCGTGGCCTCGATCGAAAAAGAGTTTGGCATCGGGATCCGAAGCCAGGAGGAAGGCGAACGCGTCCTCACGAGCGTCAATGGCATCGCCCAGTACCTCATCGAGAAGGGATTCAAGGGTTGACTGGCGCCGCTCCATCGTTGCGCACCGACGGGCTCTTCACGATCGACTTTGCAAGAATCCCGCTCGAGCCCTTCTCGGAGATGCCGCCCGAGCTTCGAACTGAACGTTTCTTCCGGGTGAACGAGCTCACAAACGCCTATGTGGACGCGCGGACTCGCGACGTGGTGGCTCAAATGGGCGTGTCCGCTCCGGTGGCGGCGGACCGATCCAACGTCTGGCAATGGCTCCAGCGGAAGCTCGCTTGCGCTGGCAAACTCACGCCGGGCGCCGTCGAGCTTCGTAGGCTCATCCTCGAGGAGCTGCCCTCTCTCGGGCCCGCCCTTGACCTCATCGACGCAGCTTTTGAGGGCTACCCCGGCTTCCTGCGCGGGGAGCGCACGGGGAGCTCGATTCTCTTTGACCCGGGCGCGCCTGAGCTCTGGAACAGTTACTTTTCGAACGCGAATCCTCTCTACGCCGCGGGCAACATCCTCGCCGCGCATGCGGCGGCCCTTGCGCTGGACGATCAGGGTGGGGTGAAGAGCTCTCTGCGAATTTTGGAGGTGGGAGCCGGGTGCGGAAGCGCGGCCGAGGCGCTGATCGCCAGGCTCGCGGGTCGCATCGAGAGCTATCGACTGACCGACATTTCACCAGGCTTTCTCAGGAAGGCGCGGGAGCGCCTTGACGTCCTGGAAGCGGCCGGACCGATCGCGCGCACGTACCAGCTCCTGGACTTGAATCGTCCGAGCTCGACGTGGCGCCTCCCGGCGCTCGAGGTGGATCTCATCCACGCCGTGAACGTGCTCCACTCGGTGCGTGATGTCGTCGCGACGCTTGGCGGGCTCGGAGAGCTGCTCGCGCCCGGGGGGCTTCTTGTACTCGGCGAGTGTATCCGGCCTGCGAGGGGCCAGCCCGTCCACCCCGAGTTCGTTTTCCAGTTGCTCGACGAGTTCCGGAATGTCACGCTCGATCCACTCACAAGACCCGAGCCGGGCTTCCTCGACGCGGCAAGCTGGCGCGCTTCCCTGGAGCAGGCAGGATTCCACGGTATTCGCTTCGTCCCCGACTTCGTGAAGGCCGTGGCGGCTTACCCGGCTCATTCTCTGGGGGCCATCACGGCCCGGAGAGACTAGCGTGGCTGTCTTGCCGCTGGACCACTGGATCCAGTTCCTTCCGCAGAAGCCGCCGTTTCTCTTCGTCGACCACGTGCTTGAGCTGGAACCGCTGCGGCGGGTGCGGGGCTCGCTTCTCTTTCCCCGGGGCCATCGTATCTTCGAGAGCCACCTTCCGGGCGAGCCCCTCGTGCCGGGCGTGATTCTCATCGAGGCTCTGGCGCAGCTCTCCGGGATCGCTCTGGTCGGCGCCGAGGGGAAGCCTCTGCGTGGTTACCTTGGCGAGGTCACTCGCATGCGGTTTCACCGGTTGATCCTTCCCGAAGAAGAGATCACGCTCCACGCCGAGGTGCTTCAGGCTTTCGGCCCCTTTGCGAAGTTCCGGGGCCGTGTCACCGTCGTCGGTGAGCTCGCGGCGGAGGGGGAGCTTGTGCTGGTGAGAAAGTAGGGGAGCGTGGGGGCTCAAGCCATCGCGCGAGCTCGCCGCAAGCTCCTCCTCGGCGCGCAGCGTCGCCGCCTATCTGCCCTTGCGGGACGATTTATACCGCACGCGGGCAGTGATGAGACCTTTTGCAGCCTGCGAGAGGGTCAGCCTCCCCCACCAGCAAGGAGCCTCAGAGCCTGAGCAATTCTTGCTCAGGCTCTGAGGGGATATCGAGTGCGGCCTTCAAGGACCTGCTTGAAGATTCTCTTGCCATCGTTGGCCGTAGGGGCTGAAAATCCTGTTCGGAGCGAAGCTTGGGCCACCCATCGCGCGGTGCCAGTCCGGGGGGGGGACCCGTGGCGTTGAAAACTGTCCCTGGCTTTCCCGCGTGCCCACGGTATCATGCGTGTCTTCGTTTTAGAACCGCGAGCAGGCGTCTTTCCCCTGAAGAAGCTCGGCTCAAAAGCGGGTCCTCGATCCTTGCGGCCCCTGGAGGCGCGCAGGAGCCGGGCCGAGCTCACTTTTCAGAGGTTCATTCCAATCATGGCGGCGACCGTCAGTCCGCCAATATGTCATTTGACCCCGTGCCAAGGGGGCGCATGGGAGATTTGGACCCAATTTGAAGACGTTTTCTGATCTCGAACTCCGACCCGAAATCCTTCGCGCCATCAAGGACTCCGGCTACGAAATCCCGACGCCCATCCAGGCGAAGGCCATCCCCGTGGCACTCAGTGGAGCCGACCTTCTCGGGATTGCTCAAACCGGCACGGGCAAGACAGCCGGCTTCCTTCTCCCCACCCTCCAGCGCCTGGCGGCTCGCGGACGCGGGCGCCTGCGCGCCCTGGTGATCACTCCCACCCGGGAGCTCGCAGCGCAAATTGGCGAGAGCGTGCGTACTTACGGCAAGCACTTGCCACTGCGCCACGCAGTTGTGTTTGGAGGCGTGGCGTTCGGGCCGCAAAAGCTACAGATCAAGCAAGGTGTCGATATTGTGATCGCGACACCAGGGCGCCTGCTCGACCACATGGGACAGGGCACCATCAGCTTCTCAAGCCTCGAGGTCCTTGTCCTCGACGAGGCAGATCGCATGTGTGACATGGGATTCTTGCCTGATGTCCGGCGGATCTTGAAGGCTCTCCCCTCCGTGCGCCAGACGCTTTTCTTCTCGGCGACAATGCCCGCCGAGATCGAAAAATTGAGTCGCGAGATGCTGCGCTCCCCGGTTCTGGTCGAGGCGGGGCCCCGGGCCCGCACGGTCGACACGGTTCGCCAGGTCGCCTACGCGGTTCCCGAAGACCTCAAGAAAGAAGTCGTGGCGCACCTGCTTTCCAGGGGCAACATGCGCCATGTCCTTGTCTTCACGCGCACCAAGGCTCGAGCGGATCGACTGGCGAAGTTCTTGAGCCGAACTGGCCGCCAGGTGGAGGCGCTCCACGGAAACAAATCGCAAAACGCCCGGACCCGGGCTCTTGACAAGTTCCGTAAGGGCGAGGTCGACGTGCTCGTGGCGACGGACATAGCCGCCCGGGGGATCGACGTCGACGGGATCTCACACGTGATCAACTTCGATGTCTCCAATGTGCCTGAGGACTACGTTCACCGCATTGGCCGCACCGCTCGGGCCGAGGCGACGGGGGACGCCATCTCGCTCGTATCCCGCGAGGAGGAATCCTACGTGAAACGAATCGAGCGGCTCACGGGTGTGGTCCTTGAGAAGATGACCCTGGATGGTTTCGTGCCATCGCCTGGAGCGTTCTCTGAGCGTCGAGAGCCAGCGCACTCTCATGGACGACGACCGCAGGGGGCGCAGCAGCGGCAACACCGCGCTGCGGCGCATCACGGGGCGGCGCATCACGGCGTCGCGGCCCGTCGTCCGGACGGGCCGGCACATGCAGCGGAGCGCCAGCGCGCAGGTGCCGCGAGCACCCTGGGTGGGGGGCGCAAGTGGCAGGGAAAGCGCCGTGGTCCCAAGTTCGGCGCGAGGCGCTAGACGCCAAGCAAGTTACCGGGATCACTTGAGGAAGTGGGGGGTCTTGGGGATTATCAGCGCCTCAGGAACGGGACTGCCGCTTCCTGTGGCCTGTGGAAGTCCCGCTCGCTCCCCATCCAGCTTTTCACTTCCAGGCTTCCGCGGTAAGCTCGAGCAGGTTGTTTTGAATGTCCCAGCGTAAGCCTACCCGTGCTCTCCTCCTCAGCGGCGGAGGCGCCCGAGCTTCTTACCAGGTCGGTGCGCTTCGCCACATCTGCGAAATCTCTCGTGAGGGGGATGGCCGCATTCCTTTTGAGATCCTGGTCGGTGTTTCCGCCGGCGCCATCAACCTCGCTGCCCTTGCCTCCAGTGCCCAGGATTTCGTGGCTGCAGTCCGGATCATGCGCGAGAAGTGGGAGAACATCGCCACGCGCCACGTTTTCGACGCCCGGGCAAGCAGTATTGGTGCCAATGCGTTTCGTTGGTTTCTGGACCTCGCGCTCGGCGGAGCCGTCCAGACACAGGAGCCCCGGGCAAAAGCCCTGGTGGACACTGCGCCACTGCGGGAGCTCATTCGTGGACTCCTGAATGTCGAGGCGATCGAGAAGAACGTTTCAAGCGGACTCATCGAGGCCCTGGCCGTATCGGCGACGGATTATCGGACGGGCACGCATACCGTATTTGTCCAGTCTCAGGGGCAGCGGACGATCTGGAAGCGTTACAGCCGGATCGCACGGTACGACAAGATCAAGCCCGAGCACATCCTTGCCTCCTGCGCCATACCGATCCTCTTTCCGTCTGTGCGGATTGGAGACTCCTACTTCGGCGATGGAAGTATCCGGAACATGGCGCCCTTGAGCCCCGCGGTCCATCTCGGGGCGCGAAAGATCCTGGCGATTGGAGTGCGGGAGCTCTTGACGAGATCCACCGAGCCAGAGGCCTCTGCAACTGCTTACCCCTCGCCGGCTCGCATTTCCGGAGTCCTTCTCGACTCCATCTTCCTCGATGCTCTCGAAATTGACCGAGAGCAAATGATGCGCATCAATCGGCTACTGGAGCACCTCCCGGAGGCTGTCTCCGATGAGCACGGCGTCCGCATGCAGACGATTGACTTTCTTTACCTGGGTCCCTCGAAAAACTTCGCCGATATTGCCTGGAGGCATCGTTCTGAGATCCCCAGGAGCATCAGGTACATGTTGCAGGGCCTTGGAGCCAACACGGCCAGCGGCGGCGAATTCCTGAGCTACCTGCTCTTCGAGCAGGGGTACTGTCGAGAGCTCCTCGAGCTGGGCTATGCGGACGCCAGGGCACGCTCCGATGAAATCCGCGACTTTCTGTGGAGTACCCGATGATGGTCGGAGGACATCTTTCGCAAGGGCAATCTTTCTGCCGACATGAACCAACCTCCTCTGGGTTGGCCACTTCAGCGGACCGTCCATCGTCAAGCCAAGAAGAGCCCTGGCAAATCCGGGACCAGAGCAGGAAGTGATCGGCTTGCCCCGGAACAGGCGCTCTAATTCTTGGGTGCTACTTTCAAGGCCACGTCCAGCTTCGTCGCCGTGCCAGCCTCGATCGTGACCTCATGGCGGGTCGAAAGCAGGGGATACTCGTGCCAGATTTCGATCTCGTGCCGGCCCGGAGGGATGTTCTGGATCCTGAAGGAGCCGTCACACCCTGTGACATCGAAAAGGTCGTGCGCGAAGACCTTGATATGCGCCGCCATCCACGTGTGAAAGTCGCAATTGATCGCGACCCAGCCATCCCGGGGAAGCTTCTTGGTCTCGGACTGCCCCGGGCCGAGAGCGAAGTTGGCCTGGAGGGCAAGATTTGCGTGGAAGTTGTGGATGAAGGCGTCCGAGTTTGTGACCTTGAGCGTCGAGCCCACGGTGGTGGCCGAGACATGGGGGATGAAGGTGCAGTTCAAGTTGTCAATCGAGATTTCCCGGGGCCTTACCTTCTCGACCGGCTTGTAATTGCGAATGCTAACGACTGCGTCCTTGACTTCCTTCCTCTCGGAAAGGATCCAGCGCTCCTCCTTCAGGTGGTTCGCGCACGCGGCTTGGTCCTTGTGGTTGGGCGCGACCAGCTTTGGCGGGAGACTTGGCGCGTCACCCTCGATCGTCACCCGCCCCTCCAGAGAGCCCTTCGCGGGGTCCTGGTCCGGGTACTTCTTCTCCACTGACGATCGTGAGGACTGCTTCGTGGCGTCGGACCTGGCCTCACCGCTCGCGGGTGACTTGGGAGTGCTGGCAGGGCCATCCTCAGCCAACAAGAAGATCCCCAGAAACACCGGGGCAATTAGCAAGGCAAGGAGAGTGAGCTTGGACATGGTCATGGGTAGACTCCCAGGTGGGGGTGGAAATTCAAGCCTTGTGATTTTCTGCGGGCCCAACTACGAACGCAACAAGCTTTCAATTTGCGTCTTCAATGGCTTGAATGGGCTTACAGCGCTCTCTAGCTCCCGGCGAAAGAGATGAGCGTACTCGGGGTTCAGGAGGAGGGTCTTCTTGACTTCGTTCAAACAGTCGGACTCCAAACCAGCCTCGGCGAGGATTTGCGCCGAGCGGAAGTGGAAGTGGTCGAATTGCGGATCGAGCGCGACGGCTTGCGCAAGCTCATGGCGGCCCGTGTCGGTCTTGCCAGCGGCAAGGAGGCGGCGTGCAAGCTCGAAGCGCGGGGCGTCCGCACCCGGGGTCCGATCGATGGCCTCTCGCAATACGCGGAGCGCGTCGTCCGCCTGCCCCTGGTGGTCGAGCCGCTTCGCCAGGCTGACGGGATCGTTCCCGTGGTGGAGCGCAACAAGGCGCTTGAGTTCCTTGATTGGGGCGGGGTCATCATCGACTCGCAAGTCGACATAGCGGTCGTTGAAACCCCCGTAGCCCGCCTTTCTGCGGACGACGAGCAGGGCCGCTGACTGTCGCCCTCGAGCATCGCCCCCGACTTTTTGACCCTCTTCGAGCGCAAGGACCAGACGTTCTGCGAGGCTGCCTTTCGATTCCATGAAAGCCCTTGCCATGACTTCGACAGTGGCCTGGCTCACGAGGAAGTTACCCTGCACGCTGTAGCCTTCGGTCGATCGAGACCCGGCCCAGGCGAGGCACTGCCGGCCCGTGAAGCTTGCCGAACGTCCCCTGGCGTCCACAACGCCCACCTGGCGGTATTCACGCTCCGAATCGCCCTCGGTAAGCTTCTTGAGCACCTCCTCGGGCCCAAGGCCCTCCCTCAGGAGCGCCAGGCCCCGGGGGCCATAGGTTGTGTTGGCGTAAGATTGTGTCGCGATCGCTCCGACTCCTGCCTCGGCCCAGGGGACCACGGCGCCCACCCCGAAGAACTTTGACTGCACCGCGACCCCAAGGTCACCCGTCTCGGAATCCAGGGCAACGATCGAGAAGGTTGAGGGGAAGTCAGGAGGCGCCGGAGAAGTTGGGACCACGCTTGGAGGCTGCGAAGAGCAGCCTGCAAACAAAAGGGCAAGGCATCTGATTTGAACGGCCGCACGCATGGCAAGTCTCGCTAAACTGGAATTGGACGTGAGTGTGCAGTAGGTTGCGCTTCTTCTGAATGGAAAGGCAAAGAAATTCCCCTCATGGAGATTTTCCTCGACGCCTCAAACGCGCGACAGATCCTGAAGGCTCGACCCAACGGGGTTGGACGCCGCGCGATCGAAGTTAGTCTCGATCTGAATCTGGCCCAAACACAGCTCGAGGCCTCGAATGAGACCTTCCAGCACGGAGATCAGAGCTTCGCTTTTGAGCCACTCGAGGCCATCGCGACAGGTGGTCGCAAGTGTTTTCGGAAGGTGGACGACGAGCCGTGGGCTCCTCTCGAGGTGTTCGACGGCAAGTTCCACCAGCTTGTCGCCACTTCGCGCGCGCCCTCGCTTGAGATCGATGGCGTCCAGATGCATCGCACCGCCGAAATCGAGCCGTTTCAGGGCGCCCTTGACTGGGCACGGGCTGTCGTCAGGCCCGGCGACTTCGTGCTCGACACCTGCGGCGGCCTCGGGTACACGGCGATCCACGCGGCTCGCCTCGGCGCGTCCCGTGTTCTGTCCACAGAACTGAGCGAATCAGTAATTCGCCTTCGCGAGCTCAACCCGTGGTCTCGACTGGAGCGAGGGCTCGCACTGGAGCTTCAGCACGGCGACATCTTCGCGCTCCTGGCGCGACTTCCATCGGGGAGTCTGGATAGCGCGATCCACGACCCACCACGCTACTCGCTGGCGCCCGAGCTCTACTCGGGGGCCTTTTATGTCCGGCTCCACGATGCCTTGAAGCCAGGTGGTCGGTGCTTCCACTATACCGGGGCGCCCTACTCGAGGGGTCGCGGCCGCGACTTTCTCGGTGGCGTGGTCTCGAGGCTGGGGGGTGCTGGCTTCCGCGTGACGATGAGGCCCGAGCTCCAGGGGCTAGTTGCGGTGAAACGGCACGGGCGTTGACTGGCTTCAAGGCTTTCGTAGAATCGGCCCTGATCCTGTCACGGCCATGCCCAGAAGTATTCGGAAGGAATCGGGCGATGAGTGCGTGGGGAATTCTCAAGCTTTTGAACCGCCCTCGAATGCTGATCCCTCTTCATGCCGAATACGCTGCCTGGAAGCTGGAAGACTATCTGTCTCTCCTGTGGCCCGATCGCTCTGCTCGGGCAATCCATGAGCTCTTCACGAAGGGACGAATCCGCTCGGGAGGAAGGCCGGTCGGTCTCTCGCGCCGGGTGGGGGATTTGAGCGAGGTTGAGGTTGTGGGGGACCTGGGCGCAATGCCCGCGATTTACCTTGGAGATCAGGAATCCATGGAGGAGCCGGGAATCCTTTACGAGGACGACCTTCTCATCGCGCTCTCGAAGCCCAGCGGGCTGCCCATCGTCCCGGACAGGGAAAAGAGGCTCCCGAGTGTGCTGGGATGGTTGATCCGCCGTGAGATCGAGCAGCGCGCGTTGAAGCCTCCCGGACAGTACTTGCGCTACCGGATCGTCCATCGGATCGATCGCTTGACGAGTGGCCTTGTCATTGTCGCAAAGACCCCGGAGGCCGAGCGTGAGATCGGGGAGGCGTTGGAGCACCGAAGGGTTCGAAAGGAGTACTGGGCGATCCTTCGAGGGGTTGTCAAGCCGGCCTGTTTTGCGGTGAACTGTCCCATCGTGCCCGGCCGTAAGGGCAAGATGCGCGCAAAGCTGATCGAGCAAGACGGCATGGACGGCCCTGGCTCTGCGCTCAGCGAGTTTCAGGTCCTCGAACGATTCCCGGAGCACACGCTGGTGCGGGTCCGCCCATGGACAGGACGCACGCACCAAATTCGTGTGCACGCCTGGGCCGCGGGATATCCGTTGGCGATCGATCCACTCTACGGGCCGAAAGAGAGCGCCTTCTTGCCCGTGCCAGGAATAAACCGGCTCACACTGCATGCGCTCAGGTATGAGCTGCCCGAGTCCTGGCCGAAAGTACGCACCTTCGAGTGCCCCCTCGCGTCGGACTTCGAGCGGGCCCTGGCCTCACTCAGAGCCTGAGCAAGAATTGCTCAGGCTCTGAGGCTCCTTGCTGGTGGGGGAGGCGGACCCTCCCCCACGACGGCTCGCCGTCCGAGCGGAGCGGGGCGGAGGCAACAACGACACGCTGGCCCTCCGGTCGCACGCTGCGCGTGCGCCTCCGGGCCAGGCTCTCGGGAGCTGCCAGCTCGCCGCAAACCCCCTCCTCGGCGCCTGATGGGCGCCGGGCGCCTCCGGCGAGAGCAGCCGCAACCTTTCGCAGGCTGCAAAAGATCTCATCAATGCCCGCGTGCGGTATAACACGGCAGTGCGGTGGTCGTCGGGCCGTTCGTGGGCCGAGCGGTGACTCGCTGGTGTTCCGCGAGGATCGGCTGCCCGCCTTGCCGGCGGATCTCGTCCTGCGCCGGAGCGACCGCTCAACCGCTGATCGTTATGAACCCCAGGACGTTGTAGGTGAGGGCGAACAGCCCCGCGCTGCCAGCCGCTTTCACCAGGCCGCGCACCCTCAAAGAGTCGAGCCCCCGGTGCGCCTTGGCGTCGGCATTGACGGTCTCGGCTGTCGCCGCGCGCTGCCGGTAGATCTCCTTGGCTTGGTCGGTCCCCATGCGCTGGCGCCAGGCGGCCACCGCCTCGCTGTCCCCCCCCAGAGGCAGGTGCAGGTCACGCGCGTCATCCTTGCGGGGCTTGGGCACCGCGGCGTAGATCGTCACTTCTTGCTCGGCGGCCTCGTCGATCGCCTCGTGCTGCGCGTAGCCGCCGTGGGCCAAGGCTTCGTCCGGCCGAATGCCCGTGCGCCGTCGCCCTTGACGGCCGGCTTCTTTTGCCCCTACCGCGAGATCGCCG
>SXGT01614386.1_pt1 | contig 45384 bp, 29 predicted proteins | sample 3176221 | NCBI WGS metagenome assembly SXGT01 (sample SAMN11356862, study PRJNA531348) | freshwater metagenome | isolation source: freshwater sample F1-120 | place: China: Fuxian Lake, Yuxi | collected 2017-12-25 | reverse complement strand
GCCGATGACAAGCACGACGTACGGCTTGGGACGTCCGGCCAGGACGAGCGAGTGGGCCCCCGGCGCCCCGCAGACGGGGACCAGGATGTCGGCCGCCTCCTTCTCGAGATGCCGCCAGACGGCGTCTTCGTCGGCGAGCTCCTTGCGCGACAAGCCCGCCTTCAGGCCGTCGATGAGCTTCTGGCTCGTGCGGACGCCGATGTCCGCCGTGAACAGCACCTCCTCGATGCCGTCGAGGAGCGCCTCGTCGATCTGCTTGCCCTTGAAGAGCTTGCCGAGGCGCCCGACGAAGCCCTCGTCACGCGTCTTCTCGAGGCCCTTGCGGTAGGTCGCGCCGTCGCCGGGCGTAACGACGAAGGCCTTGGGGACCTTGGGCTCCGGAGGTGGCGGCGGGGGCTCCGGCTCCTTGACCGGCTCCGGCGCATTCTTGGGCGCCTTGGACGGCTTGACGGCAGGCTCGTCCGCCTCGACGGGCGGCTCTTTGGGCGGAGCACGCTCTGTCTCGCCGCGCCCGATCCGCCGATCGCTCGCCTTGACCACGCGGCGCACGACGAACGCGATGAGGCCGACAACGATGGCGACGACGATCCACTTCGCGGCCGATGAGGCGTCTTCGGGTGGGGGCGCAGCAAGGACACAGGACATCGTCACGGGGGCATCTCCAAGCCGCGCTGTCCTACCAACGCGCGGCCATGGGGTCAATGCTCGAGCGTCGGGCGCTGAAAGCCCGACTTGAACAACAGGAGCGCGGCGAGGCAGGCCTGTCGGTGCAGATCGTCCTTGAGCTTGGCCGAGTCCTCCCGCGTGACGCGGCAGTCCTCGCTGTCGGGGCCCGAGGTGGCGCAGACCACGTCGGCCAGGAGCACGCACGGCTTGACCTTCTTGGACTCCTCGATGCGGCCGCGAAACCACTCCATCGTCGTCGCGCAGCGCTCCTCCCGGCCGGCGTCCCCGTGCTCGGCCAGGTCGATGCGCGCCTCTGCGCACTCTTCGGAGCCCTCGGTCACGAGCGCACACGCGCGGCTCACCAACAGAGCGCACGGCGAGTCCCGGCTGACCTTGCGCGCCATACTCGGATCCGGCGGCCGCAGCGGGGGCGGCAGGCGCTTGCGGGGGCGGCGACCCGCGTCGGCGACCGTCGCGACGGGGCCCGCGTCCGCAGCGCCCGTGTCGGCCATGACGCGGCTCGCCGCGGATTCGCGCCGGCAGCCCTTGCAGCCCGTGACTCCGGTGCTGAGGCCCACAAACAGAACGATGGCGAAGCGGACATGGCGCATGCGGCTCCATGGTGGCACGACCGGGCGAGCACCCCAACGCGCACGAGAGAAACGTGTCGTTTTTTTGACAGCCCCCGGAGCCGGTGCGACGGTCTGCCCTCAGCTCCGCAGACGCATCGCCGGCGCACGATTCGAGCGAGGCGAGCCGCGGAATGACGCACGACGGACTCAGTGGGGACACCATGGCAAACGCACGTACGACCCGACCCGGTCTCACGGCCCAACGGCTCGCGATCCTGCTTCACCGCGCGTGGGACCGCCACGCGCGCCATTACGCGACGCTGGTCCCGGGCACCGCCATCGGTGCCATCGTGCTGCTCATGCTGTTCGGCTCGACGCTCACGCGCGGCGTCGGTGTCGCGCACATCGTCCTGCTCGGGCTCCTGGCGCTCGCGGCCATCCTCCGAATCGCGTTCCCGCCGACTGCCCAGGGCGCCATCGCGAGCTGGCTCCGGCTCTCGGACCTCGTGATCCCGCCGCTGGCAGCCGTCAACGTCGTCGCCGCGGGCATGGGCGTCGACGCGTCGCTCGTGTTCCCGCTGGTGCTCGCCGTCGTGACCTGGTCTGCGGCCGCGCTCGACCGGCGCGGCCTGCTCCTGGCCGTCGGCTTCGCCGCCACCTGCGAGCTCGCCCGCGTCCTCGGACGCGGCGCGTGGTTCGGCAGCCTGGACGAGCTCGTGCTCCACCTCGCGTTCCTGGGTGGTTTCGCGTACGGCGGCTTTGCCCTGCTGCGGCACGAGGTCACCGCGACGCGTCGCCGGGTCGAGGCCGACGCCGCGCTCGAGCTCAAGAAGATGGCCGAAGAGGCGCACCGCCTCCAGGTCGACCCGACGGTCGGCGTGGCCGCGGAGTCCACGGCACAGCGGCTGGATCGGGCCAAGAAGCTGCTCGACGACGTGCTCACGCTGGCCAAGACGGCGGTGCCGGCGCACTCCATCGTGCTGATGACCCGCGCCGCGCCCAAGACGCTGGTCGTGGCCCGCGCCCAGACCCCGGAGTCCGACCGGCTCACGACCGAGCCGCAGAACGTCCAGCAGGGTATGCTCGGCGTGCTCCATCACGCGGTAGCCGAGGGCAACCAGGTCCACGTGCGTATTCCGGTGGATGGACGCGCGCTCCCGTATCTCACCGAGACGCCAGCGCGCATCAAGCACGCGCTTCTGGTGGCCGTCGGCTCCGAGCGCGACCCGATGCAGGGCGCGCTGTTCTTCGATCGAACGACCGACGACGGCTTCGGCGACGGCGAGGTCGCCCTGGCCGAGCTCGTGGCGCACGTGCTCTACCGCGTACTGGCCATGGAGCGCGGCCTCGCGCAGAGCGATCAGCGCACGGAGGCCCTGGACCGCGTCATGGCTGCCACCGCGCGCATCGGGGCCGCGTCGTCGGCGGACGTCGTTGCCCGCGAAGTGGCCGAGTCGTTTCGCATGCTGGTCCCGTCCCGCTTCGTGGCCCTCGTCGTGATCGAGCCGGACACGGGCCGCGCCAGAGTCGCCGAGGCGCTCGGTGAAGGGGCCGACGGCGCGCGTGGCCGCTTCCTCGACGGCAAGCCCTCGGCCACCACGGCGGTGCTGCGGACGCCGACGGCGTTGCCCATCAATCGACGCTGGCAGAGCGCCCTCGGGACGCTCGTCGCCCAAGGCGTCGGGCCGACGCTGCTCGAGGGGGACCCGGTCGTGGTCCTGCCCCTGCTCTGCCGCGACGTCCTGGTCGGTGCGGTCTGCCTTGTGGCCAAGGAGGCCATCGACGACAAGGTGACCGATCAACTCGTGGGGCTCACGCTCCAGGCGGCCGCGGCGGTCGAGCGGTCGCTCGCGATGGGGAGCTTGGAGGCGGCCGCGACCAGCGACCCGCTGACGGGCCTCGACAACAAGCGCGCGGTGCTCGCGCATCTCGATCAGACGCTGGCTCGTGCTCGCAGGGTGACTGGCGGCGAGGCCGCCGTGCTCTTGATCGACGTCGACCACTTCACGCAGGTCAACGACACGCAGGGCCACCCCATCGGGGACCGCGTGCTCAAGGCCGTCGCGCAGGTCATCGGCGGCATCAAGCGGGTCAATGACGCCGCGGGTCGCTATGGCGGCGAGGAGTTCCTGCTCGTGCTCGAGTCGACGGGCGACGACGGCGCCCGCAAGGTCGCCGAGCGCCTGCGCGAGCGCATCGAGCTGCTCGAGCACCACGGCCGGACCGGGCCGTTCCGGATCACGGCGAGCATCGGCTTCGCGGTGTTCGGGCGGGACGGCAAAGGCGCCGAGGATCTGCTCAAGAAGGCGGATGACGCGCTCTATCAGGCCAAGCGCGCCGGGCGCAATCAGGTCTTTGGCGCCAAGGACACGCTCATTCGTCACACGGACGGCGGCTCGGTGGTCCTCGACGAGGACGACCTCGAATCGGTCGACTAGTTCACCCTGCCAGTGCATCCCGCTAGCCCATCTCACTAGCCCACCCGACACCAGAGGAGAGTGCCCATGACGTGGTCTCGTTGGCTTCTGACCGGCGCGTTGCTGTGCGCGGCCTCGACGGCGGTCGCAGAATCCCAGGGCGTGAGCATCGAGGACGTGCTCCGCCTTCGGTCCGTGCGCGAGGTGGCGCTGTCGCCCGACGGGAAGACCGTGGCGTGGACGGTGTCCGTGCCCCGCAAGGCGAAGACGCCGCCGGGAGGCCCGACGAGCCCGATCTACGTCAAGCGCCCCGGTGACAAGCACGGCCGGCGCATGACCGCTGAGTCCAGCGAGGCCCACGGCCTGATTTTCACGCCCGACGGCAAATCTCTGTCGTTTCTGTCCAAGCGCGGGACCGACGCCGGCGCACAGGTCTACACGCTTCGGCTCGACGGCGGCGAGGCGGAGGCCGTGACCAGCTCGCCGCGGGCCATTCTGGGCTACGCGTGGTCACCGGACGGCAAGCGGCTCGCGACGATCGCGCCTGCCGCGGAGGACCCCAAGGTGGAGGCGCGGCGGAAGGACGGCTACGACGAGAAGGTCGTCGACGCGCGACATGTCCAGCAGCTCGTCACCGTGCGCGAGGTGGCGACCAAGGCGGAGACCATCGTGACTCCGGCCGACAAGACGGCCTTCGAGCTGGCGTGGTCGCCCGATGGCTCGGAGCTCCTGGTCATGCTCGCAGACAGCCCGAAGAACGATGACAACTACATGTACCGCTCGCTGTGGCGCTTTCCGTCCAAGGGGGGCAAGGGCACGCTGCTCGCGTCCAAGATGGGCAAGATGGTCAAGCCCGTGTGGACGGCCGACGGCAAGACCGTCGCGTGGCTCGGCGCGGCCCAGCTCTCGGACGGGACGCAAGGCGTCATCTGGACCCTCCCGGCGGGCGGCGGCACGGCGCGGGCCTTGAACGCCCAGCGCGAGGAGACGGTCATGGACCTCCGCGCGCTGCCCTCGGGCGAGTTTCTGGCCCTCGCGGTCACGGGCACGCGCACGGCCCTGTCACGGCGCGGGCTCGACGGGAGCGTGACGGCGGTTGGCACGGCGACGCATGCCGGCGGGCAGCTCGTGGTCGACAAGGCCGGCAAGCGCTACGCGATGGTCGCGTCCGCGGCGACCCATCCCGGCGAGGTGTTTCTGGGCGACGTGTCGGCCGCTGCGCCGACGCGCGCGAGCACGACCAATCGGTGGCTCCAAAAGCGCAAGCTCGGGCGACAAGAGACCATCCGCTGGAAGGCCGCCGACGGTCTCGAGATCGAGGGCGTGCTCATCCACCCCGTCGACGAGCAGCCAGGCCGCCGCTACCCGCTGGTCATCTTCGCGCACGGCGGACCCGAGTCGCAGTGGCTCGACGGCTGGCTCACCGGCTGGCTGTACCCGGGGCAGGTGCTCGCCGCCAAGGGCTACTTCGTCGTAGCGCCCAACTTCCGCGGCAGCGCGGGTCGCGGGCCCAAGTTCGCGATGGCCAACCACAAGGACCTGGGCGGCAAGGAGCTCGACGACCACGTCGCGGCCATCGACGCGCTCGACGCCAAAGGCCTCATCGACCCGAAGCGCGTCGCGATGATGGGCGGCTCGTACGGCGGCTACATGTCCGCGCTCGCAGCCACCAAGGCCTCGGCCCGCTTTGCCGCGGCCATCAACTACGCGGGCATCTCGAACTGGACGAGCTTCCTTGGGACCAGCGACATCCCGCACGAGAACAGCTTGGTCCACTGGGACCTCTACTGTTGGGACCACGCGGATACCTGCTGGAAGGCCTCGGCGCTGGGCAACCTGGCCACGGCCAAGACGCCGCTGCTCATCTTGCACGGCGAGCAGGACGCGCGTGTCCCGCCGAGCCAGGCCTGGGAGCTCTACCTCGCGTTCAAGGCGCGAAACCTGCCCGTGGAGCTCGTGCTTTATCCTCGTGAAGGCCACGGCACCCGCGAACGGGCGCACCAGGACGACACCCTCCAGCGCATCCTGACGTTCCTTGGCCGAACGCTGCGGCCGGGCACGTAGGCCTCATTTCGCATGGACGACCCGCCCGCGATTTGCCGTGCGACGGTACGCAGCTATGCTGACACGGATGTCGCAGCGGGGTTCGCGGTCGATGGTGCTGGGCTGGATGGTGGCGGTCGCGTCGGTCGCGGTCGCGCCGGGCTGCCTCCTCGCGCCGCCTCCGCGCGACAAGCCGGATGCCGGTCCGCTCCCGCTGGCGCTGGATCCCGACCGAATCATCCCCATCGAGCAGAAGGTGCCGCTGAAGCGCAAGGCGACCGAGCTGGTCAACCTGTCCATCCAGAACGCGGTCACCGGCGGCTCCGGGCGGACGAAGCGCTACTACTGGTACGTCAACTTCGACGACTCGCCGAGCAAGTTCGCCGTCTCGACCGAGACGGAGTTCCGCCTGACGGGATGCTCAGACGGCATTCAAGGAAAAGATCCGACCAGCGGCACGGAGGCCACCTCTGTCGTGGAGGTGCTCGTGACCGAGGGAGAGATCGCCGTCGAGCAATCGGGAGACCAACGCTTCACGAAGGCCGGAGAGCCCTATCTGACGCAGCGCTGGACCCTGATCGTCTCCGGCTTTCCGGACTGCAGCACGAAATGACAGGGGCGATGACATGAGTGTCAGACCCCGCACCGGTTGGCCGGCCCGCTCACGGGCACTCCTGAGTGATTTCCGCTGGTTGCGCGCGAAGGCCGCGCTGGCACGCTTTCTGCTGCTCCCTCGCTCGTGGGCAACCAACTCCTGCCCCAGTGGCAACTGACCCGATGACTGCGCGCCTCGCCACACTCGTACTCGCCTGTGCCGTGCTCGGTTGCGGGGCCACCGCGCTGGAGACCGTGTCAGCTGCTGGAGCTCCGTGTGTCGGTCCGTGCCTCGGGGCGCCACCGACGGTCGCCGCGGCCGTCACGCCGCCTGCGTCCGTCGGGCCCACCGCGTCGGTCGGCTCGTTCTCGGTGCGGCCCGGCGAAGAGCACGATCTTACCCTTCCGGCGGTCGTCACGCTCGCGGGTCAGGTCCAGGTCGACGGCACCCTGGTCGACGCGACGCTGCTCGCCATCGCGAAGGAGCCCGCGGTGACGGGGCTCGCGATTCGCTCGCAGGCGACCGCGAAGAGCAAGGACGGGTTCTCCCTCGAGCTGCTGAGCGGTGTGACCTACGTCCTCACGATTGACCTCGGCTTGCTCGATCGCCCGCTCCACAACATGGAGCTTACCGAGACGACGTCCCAGAGCGGCATCGTGATCAGCCTGCCCGCGCCGGAGTCGTACCCCACCATCGAGGGACGCGTCCTGCGCGAGGTCGTGGCCGGCAAGACGAAGTCCCTGGTCCCGGTCGCCGGCGTCCTCGTGGGCGGCCGCGGCGCGGGCGACGCGGGCGAGTGCACCTCGGCGGTCACCGACAGCCACGGCACCTACGCGCTGCGGTGCCCGTCGGCGACCGCGAGCTATGACGTGGTCGTCGGACCCACGAGCGATGGCCCGGTCGTGCCCGTCTTCACGGCGCTCGACGGGCGACACGCGCGCGGCCGAACGCCCACGGCCAAGATCGCCGCCGTGGCGCCGGAGCTGACGCCCGACATCGTGATCCCGGCCTCCATCGCCGAGACCCAGGTGACGCTCCAGGTCTTCACGGCAACCGGCGTCCCCGTCGCGGGAGTGCCCATCGCCGTCTCGTCGAGCTTCGAGAGCGATCCGGCCGTGCTCGCGGCCTTCAAGAACCCGGTCGCGCGTATGACGGCCAATACGGACGACTCAGGCCTCTGCACCGTGCGCCTCATCGCGGGACACTACCGCGTCGTGGCCTCACCGCACCCCTCGCTCACCGCCGCGGTCGCCGTCACGACCTGGGACGTCACGGCCGAGCCGACGAAGAAGATCGTGCTGGGAGACAAGATGACCCTGTCCGGCGTCGTGCTCGGCCCCACGGGTGCGCCCGTACTGCAAGCGCGCGTGGCGGCCACGCTGGAGCTGGTCGACCCGGCCACGAGCACACGCTCGCGGCGGGAGTACACCGCGGAGACCGACGCCAAGGGTCAGTTCACGGCGCACGTCGATCCGGGCACGATCTCGGTCGTGGTCACGCCTCCCGACGGCTCGGGGCTTCCACTCTGGCGCAACGACGCGGTGGCGCTGGACGCCTCCGCGGGCAAGACGACGCTCACCTGCGCGCTGGCGTCGCCGTTGCCCGTCAACGGCAGGGTGCTCTCCTCGACCGGCGCGCCCGTTCCAGGCGCGGGCGTCGATCTCTACGCGCCCGACACCGGGCGGCTGCTCGGCCACGGCCTGTCGGACAAAGATGGCCGCTATCGCGTCCTCCTTCCTGGAAATAACGACCAGTGACAGTCGTGGGCTGGCGCCCTACACTTGCCGAGTGAAGCGCGTCCTGCTCGTTGCCTTCTGTTTGCTCGTGGTCGTCGTCGCGCTCTCGGCGTCGCCGCGCGCGGGTGCGGTCCTCGTCATCGGGCTCCTGGCCGCGGGCGTCGCGCTCGGGTCGCGCCGCCGCGCCGCCTTGGTGCCGACCGAGGTCCCATACGCGCCGGCGGTCGCCAAGTCGACGGACGGACGCGTCCAGAACGCACTGCGCATTGGCACCCATGAGCTCGAACACCTGGGCCTGCCGTACGCACGCGTCGAACACGGCCTGGAGGTCGAGTTGCATCGCGGTCGCATTCGCGTCGACCTCGGCTACTACGGCGAGGTCCCGCACATCACCGTGCGCGGCCTCGTCGGCGAGCAGACGGAGTTCGCCTTCGTCGTCCGGCGCCGTCAGTCGCCCATCGGACTGCCGCCTCTGGTCGACAACACGCCGCTCGATACGACCATGGAGTACCGGCTCAAGCACATGGGCCTCAACGACGAGAACGAACGCATCTTCAAAGCCGCCTCCAATCGCCCGCGCGCCTTTCGTGAGCTGCAGGAGTCCGGGCTCGAAGAAGACTTGCTCGACGCCTCGAGCCACGCGCGCCACCGGCTGGAGGATCTGACCTACTCGGGCCTGTTCGTGGCCGTCACGATGCAGCCCGCGGCGGATCCGGCGACAGCGCCCTGGTTGCTCGACGCGGTTCAGTTCGCCGTGCCGTTCATCGAGCGCATGCAGTCCTACCTGGCCGCAGCGACCATCCCGAACGCACAAGGCTGAGCGGCGCCCGTAGTGGCGCCTACTGCCGATACACGTTGGGCAGAAACCGCACGACGCCATCGTCATCGACGACCACCGCGACGTACTCGAAGTGAATCGGCAGGGCCTGCGTCAGCGCGACGGTCCGTGAGCGCTTGCTCGTGAGGGCTTCGTCGAACTCGGCGCGGGCGAGAGTCCCATCGTGCTCCAGGATGCGCCATGCCAGGGCCTCGACGCCCTCGACGCGGACGCAGCCATGGCTCTTGGCGCGCATCGCCGCCTCGAACTGGTCCTGTTGAAGCGCCGGAACGCCGTGAAGGTAGATGAGCTTCGAGTCGGCAAACCGGATCGCGGCGCGCCCGAGCGCGTTCTTGTCGCCCGGCAGCTGGTAGACCCCACGACGTCCATCGGGGCGTGTAAACCACGTGAAGCCCTTGCGCGCGAGCTGACCGGGCTCGACCTCTTCGCCCGGGAGCAGCTCATTGAGCAGGATGTCGTCTGACGGCGTCCATCCTGGGTTGAGCGTCACGTCCACGACCTGGGAATGAAAGCGCTTGGTCAGCCCGCCGCCCGAGCCGTAGGCGTACCCGATGACGGCGCGGTGGCGCGCAACGCGGCGACCGGCGACGTAGAGCTCTACGGCGTACTCCGGCAAATTGACCTCCAGGAAAGTGCGCTGCCAGCGCGTGGGGCTCGCGCGCCACTCCCGCAGCGCGCGGCCGATCTGCCCGACGAGCTCCGAGGGCGAGAGGTCCAGCAAGCGCGCGGTCTCGGCGTCGACACGCCCCGTGGCGTCGAGACCGCGGCTCTTCTGAAAACGCACGACGCCCCGCTTGACGGCAGCGTCGAGGCCCGCGTTGCGTACGGCCTCACGCTTGTCGAGGAACTCCTCGGCCCACAGGCGCTCGCGAAGCGCCAGCACCGCGTCGTCGGCGCCGGTCTTCCCCAGGTTCGCGAGCGGCTTCGGCCACGGGATCGGGTTGAAGGAGCGTCCGCGAGCGTAGCGCCGATAGCGGGCCATCGCGGTCACGAGCCGCTGGTACTGCGGGTGCCAGGGCACGAGCGCCGCGGCCCAGGCATCGAGCTCGCGCTCCTCGGGCAGAGCGTTGCCGAGCGCCTTTCCCGACAGCGACGTCGCGCCGAGCTGACGCGCCAGCCCCAGAGCCGCGGAGGTCAGCTGCGCGTCGAGGCGCGCAAAAAGCTTGCCGCGCTCGGTCAGCAGCGGGCGCACGGCGTCGGGGTCGCTCAGGACGGCCTCCACCGCCGTCTGGTTCTCGTCGAGCGCGCCCCCCATGGCCACGAGCTCACGCGAGCGCAGCGCGTCGGCCCGGACGCCGTGGTCCTCCGCCTCTCCGAGCAGGCGTAGGATCCGGCGCGCGGCCGGGAGCAGCTCCGGACCGTCGGACCAGACGAAGGCGCCGCCGCGGCGCTCGTAGACCGATTGGACGGCCTCGCGAATCGGCTCCGGCTCGACGGCCTGGACCAGCGCATCGAGCCCGCTCAGCGGATAGCCGCCATGGCCGAGCGCTTCACGGACGTCATCGTCGGAGAGCTGGGGGAAGGCCGGATGGGCGAGAGCCGGCGGGAGCGGCTCGGGAGATGGTGGCTCCGCCGCCGCGGGTTCGGGGAGCGGACCCATGGGCGGCGGGCGCACCACGGCACGCTCGTCTCCGGCACAGGCCGAAACACCCGCAATCCAACAGGTAAGGATCGGCCAGGAGGCTCGTGCGAGCCGGTTCATGGCGGAGACGCTACCCCGGGCCGCTCGGGTGGGCCAGAAAATCGCCGTTTTCTCTCGGCTTGCAGCGCATCGTCCCCAGCGCGCGATCCTGCCGCGAAGTGACCCGTCCGGCTTGACCCACAGGCACGGCCGGCCTACACGCGCGTCATGCCTCCTGATCGACTCGCCGCCGTGGTAGACGCTCTCCGCGCCTTCGTCGCCGAACGCGACTGGCAGCCCTTTCACGACCCCAAGAACCTCGCGATGGCCGTCGCGTCGGAGGCTGGCGAGCTGCTGGCCGAGCTGCGGTGGGTGCGAAGCGAGGACGCCGACGCGCTCGCGCGAGACCCGGTGGCTCGCGCGCGGCTCCAGGACGAGATCGCCGACGTCGGCACGACGCTGCTGCTGCTCTGTGATCGCGTCGGCGTCGATCTCGTCGACGCCATCGTGCAGAAGCTCGAGAAGACCCGCGCGAAGTACCCCGTGGAGACCTCGCGCGGGCGGGCGGAGCCGCTCTCGAGCTAGGGCTTCTGGCCCTGGTCGATCCAGGCCTTGAGCGTGTCGCGCTCGGCCTGGGACGGGCAGCCCCCAGTAAACGTGTTGGAGCAGTTGGCGAACGTCGGCATCGAGCCGTCATTGATGCGGTCCAGCGCGCAGGCCCCCTTGGTCTTGCCGGAGCAGTTGTACGAGTTCTTCTGGGTGTCGGCATACGTCGTCCCGATGTTGTGCGAGCCGCTGCCTCCGCCCGTGTGACAGCCACCGCAGTACTTGCTGAAGATCGGCTGCGCGTCTGCCGCGTACGTCTTGCACGTGCCGTTCGACACGTTCTTGCAGAGGCCCGTCGCCGTGTCGCAGGAGTCGTTGGTGCACGTGCTGCTGTCGTCGCAGCTCTTGGTCGCGACGGTCGCGGTGCACACGCCGCCGGTGCAGACGTCCCCGGCCGTGCAGAGGTCACCGTCATTGCATGGCGTGTCGTTCAGCGACGTCGGGTTCGAGCACACGCCGTCAGACGGGTTGCATACGTCGTCGGTGCACTCCTTGTTGTCCGAGCACGCCTTGCTGACGCCCCCCTGACAGCTGTTGCCCGCGCACGTCTCTCCGCTCGTGCACGCATTGCCGTCGCTGCACTGGGTGCCCGGGGTCTTGTTGGGATTGGTGCAGTTGCCCCCGGTGCACACGTCGTCGGTGCAGTCCTTGCCGTCCGAGCAGCTCTTCTTCGCGCCGAGGCAGGAACCGCCGGTGCAGAGGTCGTTCTCGGTGCAGAGGTCGCCGTCGGTGCAGGCCTGCGCCTCGTTGGTCGGGTCGTGCTTGCATTGGCCTGAAGTGGCGTCACACGAATCCGCAGTGCAGGTGTTCGTATCCGCGCAGACCTTGTCGGTGCCCTTGCACGTGCCTGCCAGGCACTTGTCGTTCTCAGTGCACGCCTTCTCGTCGTTGCACGAAGCGCCCTCGTTACCCGCGACGTTCGTGCAGTTGCCTTGGGCGTCGCAGCCATCGACCGTACAGGGGTTATTGTCGTTGCAGCTCTTGCCGGTGCCCGCGCAGGTGCCGGCCGTGCACTTGTCGTCCTTGGTGCAGGCGTCGGCGTCACTGCAGGCGCCGCCCTCGTTGATGTTCTTCGTCCCACAGGCAGCGGGGTCCTCGCTGCACGTGGCCTCCTTGCACGGGAACGCCGCGTCGTTCTTGCAGGTCGCGCCGCCACCCTTGCACGTCCCGCCCTGACAGGTCTCGCCCGTCGTGCAGAACAGGCCGTCGTTGCAGTCGCCGCCCTCGTTGGTCGCGTCGTTCTTGCAGGTGCCTGTCGCCGGGTCACACGCGTCCAACGTGCACGCGTTCTTGTCGTCGCACGACTTGGCGGCGCCGAGGCACTGGCCCTTCGTGCACACCTCGCCGTCAGTGCACTTCGAGCCGTCGTCGCACACCAACGTCTCGTTGATCGGCGCGTACTCACAGGCGCCAGCCTTGCACTTGTCCTCAGTGCACGTGTTCTTGTCGTTGCAGTCTTTGGCCTGGCCCTCGCACTTGCCGGACTTGCAGCCGTCCTTCTCGGTGCAGGCGTCTGCGTCGTCGCAGGTCGCGCCGTCAATCTTCGACGACCACGCGGCCTTGGTCTTGGCCGCGTCGCAGGACGCGCACGCGTTCTTGGGATCGGGATCCCCGTCCTTGTAGCAGGTGCTTCCGATGTAGCACGTCGCGTCCGCGATGCCGGAGTGGTCGCACTTGCCCTGGTTGCACTTGTCCACCGTGCACGCGATCTTGTCGTCGCACTCGCCGTCGATCGTGCAGCCCGGCGTCTCGGCGCAGGTGCCGAACAGGTCCTTGTCATTGGCCAGCACGCACGACATCTCGTTGCCGCACCACTCGACATCGGTCACGCATGGGTCACCCTTCTTGCCAAAGACGCAGTAGCCCGTCAGCACGTCGTCGGTGACCTTGTCGGCGGTGCCGTTCTCGTGCAGCAGGAGCTGTCCGCAACGCATGTCCGCGCCGCAGTCGGCGGGGTCCTTCTGGCAGTTCTGCGTGCAGAAGCCCTTGGCGATGGTGTTGTCCTTGATCTCCGTCGGCTGGCAGATGCCCGAGTAGCAGTCCCCGCCCTTGGTGCACGGCGCTCCGACGTCTTTGCCCCCGCTGACGCCGGTAATGCAAAAGAACTGCGCGTCGAGCGAGCTCGGCTCAATCGAGGTGCTGCAGACCTCACCCTTGGGGCAGGTCGCCTGCTTGGTGCAGTAGGTCAGCGAGCCTTGGTTCGGGATGCAGAAGCCGCCCCAGGCGCCGGGAATCTGCGTGGTCGAGTCCGTCAGGAAGCCGACGCCCTCGCAGAGGTTGCCGCTGGCGCAGTCCGCGTTCTTCTTGCAGAACCCGGCGCAGATCCCATCCGCCGTGGCGCTCGAGCCGAGGCAGATGAGCGACTGGCAGTCGAGCTCGGCCTTGCATGCCGCGCCGCCAGCCTTACGGTCGTTCTTGGGGAGACACATGCCGACGAGGTGCTTGCCGCTCGGCACGCCGATGCCGCACGTGGCCGTCGTGTAGCCCAGGGCCACGCAGTCGGCATCGAGCTCGCAGGCGATGTTCTTGGTCTCTTCCGCGTTCGGCATACAGATGACATAGTCCTTGGGACAACCCCAATTCGTCGTGGAGAAGATGTCCGCAGCGCTCACGTTGGAGCACGCACCGGGGATGGCCGTGCCGCCGCTGTTGCAGCGCGCGGTGCAGAAGCCGCCGAAGCAGAAGGCCATCTGCTTTCCGGGCTCGGCGTTGGCCACGAAGCCGGCGCACTCCTCGTCCTTGGCGCACGGCGAGCCAAGCTTGCCGTCCGGTGCAGGCGGCGTCCCGGTGTCCGTCTTGGCCGTATCCGTTTGGGTCCCGGTGTCAGGAGGCTTGGGCGTGTCGATGCCGGGTCCTCCTTTGTCGGTCGGAGCGACCACGTCGTTGCCCGTGCCTCCGCCCGTGCCGTCGTTGCCCTGCACGTCGGTCGCCGCCGCGGGCCCCGTAGTCTCCTCAGCCTTGGTACAGCCCAACGCCAACATCCCGGCCATCGCGCCCACCGCCAACCATCGCATCGTCCCAATCGCTCGCATGTCCTTGCCTCCCTGCTTCGCCAACCGCGTCGCCCCTGATGACGCGCCGCTCATGAATCCGCGCATGATACGCAACAGACGTGGCTTGCCGCAATTCGACGACGGCGCTAGCGTTGTCGGCATGATTCCCAACCGACACGTGTACGTTCTGGGCGGGGCCAGCACCCCGTTCATTGGCAAGGGCCATCCGGACTTCGTGTGGCCAAAGCACCCGGACTTCGGCAAACGCGAGAACCCGACCCTCGAGGAGCACCTCACTCGGGCCATCATGCTCGCGCTCGAGACGACGGGCGTTCCAGCCTCGGCGATTCAGCGCGGCTTCGTGGCCAACTTCGCCGGCGAGACGTTCGCCTCCCAGGGTCACCTCGGCGCCATGGCCGTCCGGGCGCACCCGGACCTCGCGGGGAAGCCGTGGACGCGTGTCGAGGCCGCCTGCGCCTCGGGCGGCTGCGCGGTCGTCTCCGCGGTCGAGGCCCTCCAGGCGGGCTACGACGTGGCGCTCGTGGCCGGCGCCGAGGTTCAGACGACGGTGAGCGCCCGCGTTGGCGCCGACTACCTCGCCCGCGCAGCGCACTATGCGCTCGAGCGTTCGATCGACGAGTTCACCTTTCCAGCCATGTTCGCCCGCCGCTGGAAGGCCTACTCACAGGCACACGGGGTCACCGACGCGGACCTGGGTCACGTGGGCCTGAAGGCCTACCAGAACGCCAATCGCAACCCGCTCGCGCACATGCGGACCGCAAGACGGTCGCTCGAGTGGTGCCAGACCGCCAGCGACCAGAACGCGCGCTTCCTCCAGAACGAGGAGCTCAAGGAGCACCTGAAGATGAGCGATTGCTCGCAGGTCTCCGATGGTGGCTCGGCGCTCGTGCTCTGCACGGAGTCGGGGCTCGCGCGGCTGGGCAAGCGGCCGTCGGACGCCATCCAACTACGCTCGGTGGGCCAAAGCACGGGGCCGCTCGCGGGGGTGACGGACCTGCTGGCCTTGGACACGACGGCACTCGCCGCCGCCGAGGTCTTCGGAGACACGGGGGTCGGGCGAGAGCAGGTCGGTGTCGTCGAGGTGCACGACTGCTTCACCATTACCGAGTGGCTGATGCTCGAGGCGCTTGGGTTTGCAGCGCGTGGTCGGGCGCCGGAGCTCACGCTCTCGGGAGCGACCGCCATCGACGGTCGGCTCCCGGTCAACACCGGCGGTGGGCTCGTCGGCTTCGGTCACCCGGTCGGTGCCACGGGGATCAAACAGGTCGTCGAGGTGTGGCGCCAGATGAAGGGCCTCTGTGGCGACTACCAGATCGCGAGTCGGCCCGTCTTCGGCGTGACGGCCAACATGGGCGGCGATGATCGCACCGCGGTCGTCACCTTGCTCGAGAACGTCGCCTGACGCGCCCGTTCTCCTCGCGCACGGCGCTGTCGACCGACGAGAATCGCTTCACGCGGCTCTTGCGACGACAGCGCTCGGCAGGCGTGGCGCTCACCGACCTCACGGTCTCCAATCCCACGGTGGTGGGCCTGCCGACGAGCGCTCTGGCGCTTCCAGGAGATGCGCCCTACGCGCCCTCCCCCGCCGGCTTGCGCCAGACCCGCGAGGCGATCGCCGGCTACTACGCCGACCTGGGCGCGCACGTCGACCCCGAGCGCGTCGTGGTCACGGCCAGCACGAGCGAGGCCTATGCCTTCCTCTGGAAGCTGCTGTGCGACGCTGGCGATCGCGTGCTGGTACCACGGCCGAGCTATCCGCTCTTCGACTTCCTGCTGCGGCTGGATTGCGCGGAGCCCGTGCCGTTTCAGGCCTACGACGCCGGCGCCATCGAGCGCGCGCTGGAGGTCGATTCGCGGATTCGGGCGCTGATCCTCGTCCATCCCAACAACCCGACGGGTCAGTACGTGGAGGCCCCGTTCGCCGACCGCGTGACGCGCCTCGTCGACGAGCACGCCCTCGCGCTCGTGGTCGATGAGGTCTTCTTCGACTTCCCGCACGCACCCTCGCTCCCGGCCACAACTGCTGGGACCTTCGCGGGGAGGACACGCCATCGCGGACTCACCTTCACGTTGAGCGGGCTGTCGAAGGTGTGCGGGCTGCCAGGCCACAAGCTTGGCTGGATCGTGGTGGGCGGCGCGGACGACGTCGCCACGGAGGCTCTCGCACGGCTCGAGCTGATCGCGGACACCTACCTGTCGGTGAGCACGCCGGTGCAGCACGCAGCGCCCAGGCTCCTGGCCGACCGTCACGGCTTCCAGAACGCGTGCCGCGAGCGACTGCGGGCCAACCTGGCGACCCTTGACAGCCTAGGCCTCCCTCGCCGAGCCGATAGCGGAGGCTGGACCGCGGTCGTGCCGCTGGCCGAGGACCTCGACGACGAGTGCATCGCCGTGGACCTCCTCGAGGAGGATGCGGTGGTCACTCACGCCGGCTATCTCTTCGACATCGGCGAGTTTGGTGCCGCTGGCACGTCACGGGAGGAGGACTGGCGGTCGACCTTGGTCCTGAGCCTGCTCACTCCAGAACGGACGTTCGCTGAAGGTGTCGCACGGATCGCTGCACGCAAGCTCCTTCATCACGTGCGCGGCAAAAATTTCCCACAGGTCCCTTAAGCCCGGCAGGATCTGCCCGTTCCCCATGGTGAGCGGGCATGGAGCCCGAAAGAGCCACGAGGGCCACGGTCGGGAAGCCGTCGTCCTTGCACACAAGGAGCGTGTCATGGGTATCAGCGTCAACACCAACATCTCGAGCCTTCAGGCTCAGAACTTCGTCAGCAAGAACCACTCGGCCTTGAACACGTCGCTGCAGCGCCTCTCGTCCGGCTTCCGGATCAACGGCGCCATGGACGACGCGGCTGGCCTGGGCGTGTCCGAGCGCATGCGGTCGCAGATTCGCGGCATGTCGCAGGCCGCGCGCAACGCCAATGACGGCCTCTCCGTCGTGCAGACGGCCGAAGGCGCCATGGGCGAAATCTCGAACGTCCTCATCCGGATGCGCGAGCTGACCGTCCAGGCGGCCTCGGACAGCATCACGAACACGGAGCGCGGATACCTGAACACCGAGTTCCAGGACCTCACCTCCGAGATCAACCGCATCACTCAGTCGACGAAGTTCAACGGCAACGTGCTTCTGGCCGGCGCCTACGCCACGACGGGGCTCGACTTCCAGGTCGGCCACGACAACGGTGCGAACTTCCGCATCACCGTGACCATCGCCGACGTGTCCACGACGGGCCTGGCGTTCGCCGGCACCGAGGCGGTCGATACGAAGGCCAACGCTCAGGCGGCAATGGCCAAGATCGACACGGCGCTCGACTCGCTGAACACGGCGCGCGGGACGCTCGGCTCAAAGGGTAACCGGCTGAATGTGGCCGCGAGTGCCCTGAACACGACCATCGAGAACCTGTCTGCCGCCAACTCGCGCATCCGTGACGTCGACGTCGCCTCGGAGACCGCGATGTTCTCGAAGAACCAGGTGCTGATGCAGGCCGGCGTCTCCATGCTCGCCCAGGCGAACTCGCAGCCGCAGCTGGCGCTCAAGCTCCTCGGTTGATGACCAAAGGTCGGACCCGAGGGGCAGCCAGCGCATGGGCTCTCCTCGGGCCCGCCGCATTGACAGGCGAAGGCGTCGCGGCTACGTGAGCCCGGCGATGTCCGACGCCGCCGAGTCCCCACCGCTGTCGCCCGCGCGCGCGACCCTCGCCGCGCTGAGGCGAGCGTTCCAGGCCGACCCCGTGCTGACGCTCGTGTTCCCGGTCGCGGTCATCGCGTCCGTGGTGCCGTTCTGGGTGGGCCGTTACCTCCCGTTTCTGGACATGCCGCAGCACCTCGCCACCATCGCGGTGGTGCACGGGCTCGGCGACCCGTCCACGGGCTACGCCGACTACTTCACCCTGGAGTGGGCGTCCACGCCCTACCTGCTGTACTACCTCGTCTCAGACGGTCTTGCGTCCCTCATTGGGGTCGACGCAGCCAACCGGGTATTCCTCTCGGCCTACGCGGCCTTGCTGCCCATCGCGCTGTTGTCGTTTCTGCGCGCGTTCCACCGAGCCGAGGCGGCCGCGCTGCTCGGGATCCCGCTCGCATTCAACGCCTTCTTGTTCTACGGGTTCGTGAACTACGTCTTTGCGTTTCCGTTCCTGCTCTTCGGCCTGGCTCTCGCCAAGCGGCGGCTCGAGGTTCGAGTTCCGCCGACAGCCACGAGCCAGGTGCGCGCTCTCATCCCCGAGGCGCTGATCGCCGTGGTCATCTACTACAGCCACCTGCAGGTCTTCCTGGTCTACGTCGGTGGGATCGGGCTGCTGCTGCTGCTCCACTGGCCGGGCCTTCGGAGCGTCGGGCGTCGAGTGCTGCACCTCGTCCCGGTGGGCGTCCTGTTCTTGACCTGGCTCGCCCTGACCGACGGGCTTGCAGGCGGTGAAGCGTGGAAGCGCTCGGTCGCCTCCCGCTATGAGACCCTCACGAGCGCGGAGTGGGAGCCGCTCTGGGAGACCATCAACAAGGCCTCCGAGCGGCTCTTGTCTGTGTACTACGACCGCTCCGACGAGCTCCTCACGCTCGCGCTCGGCTTCGCGCTCCTCGTCGTGCTGCTGACCCGCGGCCTGGGGGACCGAGACCGCCGGACGTCGCTCTTTCCAGAGCTGCTGACGCTCTGCGTCTTTGGTTTCTACGTGGCGTTGCCCACGTCCTACAAGTGGATCTGGCCGGTCAGCTGGCGGTTTCTGCCGCTCGCCGTGGTGTTGCTGTGCACGTGGGGCAGCGCCTCCTTGGGTCGGTGGGCCCGCGCCGGGCTCGCCGCTGCGTTTGGTGCGCTGGCGCTCTACGCCGCCGGCACGCACGCGCGGCACTTTCGCGAGTTCGCGGCGGAGGCAGGCGACTTCCAGGCGGTGTTGGATGCGACGGAGCCCCGCAAGCGCCTCTTGACGTTGTGCTTCGATGCGGGCTCGGCCGTCGTGCTCGGCCCTGCGTATCTCCACTTCGGTCAGTACTACCAGATTCAAAAGGGGGGCGTCGCGACGTACTCCTTCTCCGAGGCGCCGCAGTCGCCCATGCGCTTCAAGGCGTTCGAAGAGGGAGGCCCGCCACCCACGCCACTGCGGTCCGAATGGAAGGCGCACGAGTTCCGCTTCCCCAATGGGGGCCGCTGGTACGATTATCTACTGCTTCGCGGCGAGCCACCCGGCTTCGCTCATTCGGCGCAGCTCCCGCGGGGCGAGGTCGCGCTCAAGCTGCGCGTAGGCAAGTGGAGCTTGTACGAGCACGCGCGCGGGCACTGATTCGCACGCTTACGCCAGAAAGGCCTTGAGTCGCTCGGCGGTGGCCAGCACGGCGCCCTCGATGCCCCGGCGGTCCATCCGCAGGACGCGGAAGACTTCGAGTGCCAGAAGCTCCTCCCCAGGCAGCCGGGCCTCACCGGTCGCTCAGGCGGCGGGCCAAGCGGGGAGCCACGCTACGAAGCGCGTGCCACCTTGGGCCCGTTCGAGGACCTCCAGGTGGCCGCGGTTGCGCTCGAGCAGGGTTGCGACGACGAGCAGGCGGTGGTCGGCCGAGATTCGGCCCGGTTCGGCGGCCGTGATCGTCAAGCGCGGCGCCACGGCGGCCATCCAGCTCCCGGGAAAAGGTCGCTGCGGGCTGTCTGCCGCGATGCCAATCATTCCGTCCCGGTCCAGGAGGTGGAGCTCCGGAGGCGAACCCGAGTGGGACGTCGCACTTGTGGCCGCCTCCGGCGCTTCCGAGGCAACGTCGAGCAACGCGATCAGGGTGTTGAAGACATCCTCCCGATCGGCCGCGACGGCACCGATCGGGTCACGGATGTCGACAAACCGATGCGACAGCACACCGTGGAGCGCCAAGTGGCGGAGGGCATCGCCCACGACAGCCCGCGGGTCAATGGCGGAAGGCCGAAGCGACGCCGCGGGACGTGCCACGTGCCTCAGCTCACGGATCAGGACGTTGATGCGGCCGGTGATCTCGAGCGACTCGCGGCCCAGTGCATCCACCGTCGCGAGCGCATCCGCCATGCCGGCCGGCGTTCCGCGTTGAAGCGCGGACTGAGCGGTGAAGTTGACCTCCTCGATGGTCGCCATCAAGGCGGTCATCGGGCTGGCCAACTCATGGATCAGCCCTCGCGCCAGCTCCCCGGCGAGAGCGAGTCGTTCGGTCCCGGCGAGGCGCGCTTGCGCCGACGCCATGTGGGCACGGAGGGTCAGATCCTCCATGCGCTGCTTGCGGTCGAGCGCGACACGCACGCGGATGCGGAACTCGGCTGGGTCGACCGGCTTGACGAGATAGTCGACGGCGCCCCCCAGCAACGCTTGCCGCTTCAGGGCCATGGAGTCAGAGCCGGTCAAGAAAATCGTGGGGGTCACGCTCAGCTCGGGCCGCGACTTGAGCAGCTCGTGCACGGTGAAGCCGTCGTCCGGCCCGAGATCGATGTCGAGCAGGACGAGATCCGGAGTGCGCGCATCCAACGCGCGCACGGCGTCGGCAAGCGACCCGGCCGTCTCCACAGAACCACAGTGCCCGGTGAGCCAGTGGCGAATCAGGTCACACATGTCGGACGAATCGTCGATGACAAGGACGACGGAGGTGTCCATGCAGTAGGTGCGCTCCAGACCGGTCGGCTGCCCCCAGCCACGGTCTGCGGCAGCATGGAGGGTCGCTCAGCGTAAACGCAAACAATCTGAGCGAGTGATTTAAATGTAGCAAAAACACGTGACACGTCAGGTGTCGCTTCTTGAACACCGCCAGGAGACGAGATCCCTAGCCCGCATTATGCATGAATGGCGCGATGTCAACGCCGCGAACGCACGGCTGAGCCGTCGCGGCGCGAAGCGCCGGGATTCACCGACTGAGACGTACTGGTGGTACGGCGAAGGAGGTGAACGACGGCGCAGGCCTGCGATCGCGGACGTTGACGCGTGAAAGTCATGCATAATGCGGGCTAGGGGGGGGGCGACGTGCTGTTTGTCAAACACCGCGTCATCGCCAAGTCCAATAGCCGCTTCCCCTCGGCGTCGCCAAGGAGTGCGGCGAGTACGTCCTTGAGCTCCGACGCAGGCCAACCAGCCTTCGCAAAAACCCGAGAGAGGCGCGACTCGAGCTCCACGGGACTCGGAACACGGCTCAGCTCACAGCGGGTCGCGACGATCTCGGCGGCGACTGCGACGCGGCGGAGCGCGCCTTGTTCCGCATTGCGGCCGGGTTCGAGGCGGACGGTCTCCTGGAGCGCGGCTTGGGCTTCCGAAAACGCGCCCCGCTTGTAGTGCGCCTCCGCGAGGTTGGACCACGACGTCGCCGAACGCTTTCCGGCGCCTTTGACGGCCGCCTCGAAGATCCGGACGGCGTCGGCGGTGCGCTCGGCCGCAAGGTAGGCGACACCCAGGTTGTTGGAGAGGGCGGCGTCCTGAGGATCCAGCGAGTGGGCCTTCTCGAGCACGACGACCGCGCTCGCCGGGTCGTGGAGATCGAGCAGCGCACGGCCAAGCCGCATGAGCGCCTGAACGTGACTCGGATCGCGCTCGACGGCTCCGGCAAACGCCTTCCGAGCAGGAGCGACGAGGTCGAGCGCCTCATAGACGAGGCCAAGCTCGTACAGCGGCGCGGGATCCTTCGCCAAGCGCCGGGCGGCCTCCTCGTAGGCCCGGACTGCGCGATCCGGCTGGCCCTGCGCGGCGAGGGCGCGGGCCAGGCCGAGCCATAGCGCACCGGCCGCGCCTGCGGGCGTGTCGCCGTGGCGCGCGAGGGCGACTCGGAGGCGTCGCTCGGCGTCGAGGCCGCGTCCCTGCTGTACTTCGCACTCGGCGACGCGAACCGCCACAGCGGGCTCATCAGCCTCCGGTCCTCCGTCGAGGTGCTTGTAGGCCGCGACCGCGGCGGGACAATCGCCGAGCGCATGCCGCCAGTCACCGACGCGACGCCATCCCGCTCGATCGCTTGGCTCCTGGGTGAGCGCGGTCTGCTCGGTGACCGCGGCCTTGCTAAAGTTGCCCTTGCGTGCGAACGCCTGTGCCAGGAGTCTCCGCGCAATGAGGTCCTGGGGCACCGCGGTGAGCCGCGCCTCGAGCTCAGCGATCGCCCGATCGACGCGGCCTTCCGCCAGGGCCTCGCGTCCGGCGTCGACGGTTCCGGCGAGCCCGGCGGTGGCGGTCGTAACGCATCCCGTGATCCAAAGTGGGGCCATGAGGACAACGCGGAAAGCGACGACGTGACGGCAGAGTTTCAACATCGACAGCTCCTTGCAAGACTCGGGGGCTCGGAACCTGGCTGCCCGAGCGGCGGTAAGCGGCGAACGAGATGGCGACGACACACGAACCGAAGGACGGGCCAGCCGCGATCGCTCTGGCCCAAGCTTGTGCCTGGCGTTGGTCCACAGACCGGACGCTGACGGTGACGGGCCGTCACCGCCAACGGTGGCTCCACAACCTCACGACCCAGGACATCAAGGGGCTGGTCCCCGGCCAAGGGCGGTATACAACGTGCGTCACCGAGAAGGGACGGCTCGTTGGTGAGGGCCAAGTCTACGACGCGGGCGATCGGCTCATCTTGGTCGTTCCTGAGGCGGCGCTGGCGGAGCTGGTCGCACATCTGCGTCGATACATCGTGGCGGAAGACGTCGCACTTCACGAACTTTCGCCGCGCGATGCTGTGGTCTCGTTCGTGGGGCCAGCGGCACCCCGCTGCCTGGAGGCGCTTCTTCAGACGCCGCTGACGGGCCTCACCCAGGTCGACTCCGGGTACGGAGACGTGCTCGTCCTGCCACGCGTCCGCCTGAATCAGCCGGGCATCGACTGCGTCGGGACGCGGGAGGCACTGGAGGCGTTGCTTCGGGCGTCCGGCGCCGTGGAGGCGACGGAGGCGGCCTGGGACGGCGCGCGCATCGCTGCGGCCATCCCGGAGTGGGGCCGTGACCTCGACGCGACGATCGTTCCTCTGGAGGCCGGGCTGTACGACGGGGTGCATTGGAAGAAGGGTTGCTACTTGGGCCAGGAGACGATCGCAAAAATGGCGCATCGGGGGCATACGACCAAAGAGCTCCGCCAGCTTCAGGGCGCCCGTGGCGCAGCGGAAGGCCCAGGAACGGCGCTTTTCCCGCTCAGGGGACCCTTCGAGCGCCCTGTGGCGCGCCTGACCTCGGTGGGCACTTCGCCCCAGGACGAGAGCCGGATCGCGCTCGGCATGGTGCGGCGTGAGCACTTCGAGCCGGGCACCCAGCTCGTCGCCCACGACGGTGCGGCGCCCTGGACGGTGACTCAGGCCCGCATTCGCGGCGCTACGCCTCCGGAGTGAGCCGGTTGGCGAGCGCGCGCGCCTCGACGAGGTTGTCCTCGATGGCGCAATAGGTCCAGCCTCCGTAACGGCCGACGGCGTGTATGCCCCGACCGGCAAGCCACTCCGCCCGGGACGCGTGCGCTACCTTTGATTCGGACGTAATATGTACATAGGCTGGATCCAGCAGCACATGATGTGACGCGACCAGCTGGTGCTCAGTGACGATGCCGAGTCGTGCCAGGTCGCTCAGGACGCGCTCCTGCAGTGCGGGGACATCGCTCGGTGGCGCGTCCCACGGCAGGCCGATCTCGATGTAGAGGCTCATGCGATCGGAGTGAAAGATGTTGTCGTAGAAGCCGACTCGGTAAAACACGACGCTTGGATCGGGGACATAGAGCCAGTGGTCGGCGAACGTGCTGGGCCTATCGAAGCCGAGGTTGAAGACGAGCACCTTGTTCCAGCTGTAGACGCTCCGATCGAACCCCAGGCCGCACAGCTCCAGCAGCTTGGGGAAGGGAGCTGAGCTGATGACGTGCTCATAGCCGATCTGTCGGCCCCGTGAGGTGGTCGCGACGTGCGCGTCGAGGTCGAGGGAGACGAGCGCCTCGCCGAGCGCGATCCGCTCTCTGGGCAGCCGATCGAGCAGCGCGTTGACGTATTCGATGGCGCCGCCGCGCGGGTAGGTGAACGTCGCGTTGTAGCTCGCGTTATCCGGCCTGCGGAAATTCCGAATGATGTCGGCGATCTCAGCATGCGGAAAGAAGCGGCCCATGGCCTCGGGGTCGAGGCGGTCCAGGTCACACGCGTAGAGCTTCTCGTTGTACGGTATCAGGAACTTCTCGGCAATGCCGCGCCCGAGCCGCGCGAACAGCAGATCCTTGAAGCTACGCACCTCCCGATCCGTGTCCCGGAAGTAGAGGTCGTGCAGGCACTCCAGAAAGTCCTCACGCGGGAGCTGATGGATGTTCTTCTGAAAGGGGAAGTCGATGCGGGTGCCGCCATAGAGGATCCCGGAGACCTTCGTCACGGTGGAGACGCTGCCGGGAGCCATGCGGTCGGTCAGGTACCGCTCCAGATCGGGGTGGCGAAAGTGAAAAAAGTGTCCGCTGTAGTCCCAAACGAAACCGTCTTGCTTGATGGTGCGACAGTAGCCTCCAGGCTCGGTGTCGCGTTCCAACAGAAGCCAGTCTTCGGGGGGCGCGCGCAGGAAGCTCGCGAAGCCCAGGCCGGTCATGCCGCTGCCAATGATGAGAAAGCGTACGCGCTCCATGGGACTGTTCGTACCACACGGCGCGCGGCTAGAGCCAGGAGTGCGATTGGACCTGCAGGTCGCTCAGGGCCGCCTCCGCGGCCCGGACGCCGTGGTACTGCGCCTCCTCGAACAACGGAAGCCCCGAGAGATCGGTGTGGGCCACGTGGACACGACCCCACGGTTCGGCCGAGAGCAGGCGGCCCGCATCGGATAACAAGCCTATCGTGGGAATGACCGTCCCATGGCCCCAACGCCAGACATCGAGGCGGGTCAGGTTGGGACTCAGGTCGCCATGCGCGGGTCGCAGGTCCCGCAGCACACGGCTCGCCAGCCGCGAGTGGTCGGCGTCGAGGAGCCAGCTCCGGTCGCTTGGCGGGAGCGGCTCGTACCAGGCCCACACGGCCTCGCGATGGCGCTCGACGCATTGGTGGGCGCACTCGACATAGCCGACCGAGGTCGAGCGCGTCAGCACGTTGTTCCACGCTGGCTCCTCGTCTTGGGGCGGGCGCTCGCGTAGCTGCACCGACGCGACAAGCCACGGGGCCGCGGTCGCAAAGCCTCCGCGCTCGCCGCGGGTCAGGCGCGCCACGACGTGATTGGGCGCCGCGAGCACGACGGCCTCGCACTCGAAGCGCACCACCGTCTCCGTGGCGAGCTCGACCGCCAGCACGTGACCCGTGCGCTCAACGCTCAGCGCGAGCCAACCGGTACGCAGATCCGGGACCCGTGCCGCCAAGTGACGCACGAGCCGGGCGTTGCCCTCGGGCCAGGTGAAGTAGTGGCTGCCATCGGTCTCGGGGACCTGCCACGGCCGCCGGCCGGCGAAGTACTGGAGGCCCGCCCACGCCGAGACGACGTCGATACTGGCGCCGTAGTCATCGCGGCAGGCGTAGTCGACGTGCCACCGCAGCCGCTCGCTCGTGAAGCCCTGCTCGACCAAGTACTGGGCCATCGTGAGCCGATCGAGTCGCAGGACCTCGGGATCGCGGCTTCCGAGCGCGACCGGTAGCGCAAAAAACAGTCGCCCATCGCGCCCGACGGCCGCACGCAGGACCGCGCAGAGAGTCTCGAAGCGCTCCAGCTCCGCGAGGTCGCGATCGGTGGCCCCCGCGCGCAAATACAGCCCCGGGTACCACTTGCCGCGGTGGAAGAGGCGGTCCTCGGGGTCGTGGACAAGGTGGCGCTCGTCGAAGCGGGGGAGCGCGTCGTTCGAGGCCAGCCCAAGCTCTCGGAGGAGGCGCAGCACGAGCGTTGTCTCGGGATTGGGCACCGGCAGGTAGTGCGCGCCCCAGGGCGTCGACACGGGGATGTCCGACGACGCACGCGCCGTTCCGCCAGCAGCGTCCGCAAGGTCCAAGAGCGTGACATCGCCTACGCCGGCGCCACGCAACCGCCACACCGCAGAGAGACCGGCGACGCCGCCGCCAACGATGACGACCGACCGCCTCTCAGTCCGCGCTGGCTCAGGCAGCCCGCCCGACCGCAGCCGGTGGCCGATGTCGGCGCGATCGCCGACGATGCGACCAGGAATCTGGGAGGAAGAGGGCTCGGGACGCCGGCAGCCAGCAAGTCCGACCGCTGAGGCGCCGAGCAGGAAGTCGCGTCGCGATGGGCGTGCTACCAGAGCTCGTTGGTCCACACGCAGCGATAGCCAAAGCTGCCGCTGGCACGCGTGCCGTAGGTCATCGAATCGGGGTACTTGATGGCGACGTTCTTGTCGACGCCGTTCGCCTGATTCTTGCCCCACTTGACTACCGCCACGTAGTTGGGATCGCCCGACTCGCCGCCCGCGGCGTCCGAGGTCCAGACGTAGTTGTCGCCGTTGCCATTGGGCAGACCATCCCGGATGAGCTCGAACATCTGCCGCGCGTTGGCGAGGTGACCACCTTCACCCTGACAGTTCTTGACCGCATTGATGTACGAGGCGGCCGGACGATCGAACTTGTCAGCCCACACCTTGAGGTGTGTCGTCCCCGTGCCGCGGTCGACCGCGTAGCAGTCGATCTGGCCTGCGTTGCACTTGCCACCCGCGGGACCGGCATAGTTTGCGTCCAGCGGATACATTGTGCAGCGATAGGGCTGCGTCTGCGTTCCGACGTCCTGCCACGAGGTGTAGGTGCTGTAGTACCCCGTGTAGTTCAGGTTGACTGCCTTCCAATGGGTGTATTGGACGTACCGGTAGTTCGACCAGTCCGAGGTCCAGACGTAGAGGTCCGAACCGTTGGTGAGGCCTGCCGTGATGTTCTCCATCCAGTCGCGGCTGTGTGGCACGTGCATCCCGCGCGCAAAGCAATCTGTCACGGCCTCGTGCAGCGTCTTGGCACCCAGATCCTTGTCGTGCGTCGTCTGGTAGGTGGCGGTCTGGCTGAAGGCGCTACCAAATGAGATGTCCGTCGGGATCGGATTGGGATTCAGACCCGGCTCGTAGCCCACGCCCCGACAGCGGAAGCGATTGGCGTTACTTCTGTCCGACCAAGTCGAGTCGGCGCTGTGCACGTCGTTGAACGTCGTGGGCTCGGTGCCGGTCCAACGGACGACCATGGCGACGTCGTAGCGTGCGGAGTCGCTCGTCCAGATGTCGTTCCCGCTGCCGTTCGGAAGGCCAGTGCCCTGAATGATGGCCTCCGTGTAGTCGAGCTCGGTCGGCACATGCGCGTGGTAGAAGTTGCAGTCGAAGTACGCACCGAACTGCGGAAGCGACGGCCGGTCGAACTTGTCGAAGTTGAAGCGCTTGCCCTCATTGCCGGTCGCGAAGCACTCCGAGCCCGGCGGGCCGTAGCAGTGATTCCCGGTGAACGACGCGGCCGTGTTGTTGGGCCACACGCACCGGTACGGACGCTTCGTCGAGGCGTTATCATTGTCGTTGGTAATGTTTCCGTCCGTGAGGCGAATGATGACCTTGTTGCCTGGGCTCCACGGCGTGAGCGCCCACAGGTAGTTGCTCTCGTAAGAGTTGCCGACGTTGCTGAACTGCGCGCCGCTCACGCGCCAGAGCTCCGTCGCCGTGGGCAGACGACCCTTGCGGCCCTCACACGACGCCTTGGCCTCTTGCCACGTGGCGAGCTGTCGCTCCACGCCATCCCAGATGTAGCCCCAGTCATCCTTCTGCTCGTAGCCCTTGGCGTTGCCCTGCGAGAGCCCGGTCTGGGTCACGGTGATGCACTTCCAGTTGGCGCCATCCCACTGGAGCGCCTGATATTGGCCGGTGCACGGCTGCGTGGGCGCTCCGGCTCCGGCGACGCACGTCCACTCGGTGCCGCTCCACAGCGGCGCGCCGTTGTTCGGGCACGTCAGTGACGTGAGCGTCACGCCGCAGTTGCCGCTCTTGTCGCAGACCTCGTTACCGTTCTGCTTCATGCTCGTGGCTGCGAACGCGCCGTTGATGGTCGTCGCGCTCGTGATCGTGCCGCCGGCGAGGCCGTCGACCGACAGCGGGAGCTTGCCCTCGAGGGCGAGCACCGCCGCATCGAGCTCGCCCTGCGTGGCGACCGTAAAGGCGAGCTCCGCCTCGCTGACGCAGCCGACCTGACACTGGAGGTCCAGCGCGGCGTCGGCGGTCTTGGCGGTGTTGGCGCTGCCTGCGGTCTGAGCGGCGGTCGCCGAGGCGGCGTGCGCGGCCTCGAACGCGAAGCCGACGCTGACAATGGGCTTGCGCGGAAGCTCCGCCTCACCGCCCGGCGTGACACCCGGTCCGGCGACGATGCGGATGCCCATCCACACCTGCGCGTTGAGGCTGAACGTCCCCGGCGTAATCGGATTGGCGAGGTCGGTGCCGAGCAGCGCGTCCATCAACCCCTTGGCGACGAGCACCGAGGACTGCGTCTCGGTCCAGAGCACCTTGGCGCTGGCGTCGCTCGCATCGTAGAGCGTGAAGGCGACGGAGTACGTTCCGTCGACGGGCTCTCCGGCGGCGTTCAGGAGCTGCCCCTGCACAGTCATCTGCCCCGGCACGGCCGAGGCCGCTCCTGCCGTGAGCACGACGGCCGCAAAAAGCGCTCCAGCCACGCGTGTGGCCATGCTGGTCTTCCCGTTCATCGCGTTCCTCCCAAGTCCCAAGCTCTGCCCTGCGCCACGCCGTTTCCGAGCGTTCTATCGCGCATGGAATCCAAACCTCATCCGGTGTCCGTTGCCCGCCTTGGCTTCACCCACAGGCGTCGCTTGTCCGGCGCTGCCGCGCAGCCGAAAGGCGCCTCCCGTGCTGAAGAGGCCAGCGGACGGGAACGACAGCCGAATCGACGTGACGTTGCACGGCTTCGGCTTGCCGATGCACAGGCCGTTCTCGCAAGTCCCGGTCGTGCATGCGTTGTCGAGCGCAGCACAGCTCATCGCGGTGCCGCCGCAGGTTCCGTCGGTGCACGTGTCACTCAAGGTGCAGGGGTTGCCGTCGTCGCAGTTTCCCGCCTTTGGCTGGGCGATGCAGCCACCGGCCTGACACACGCCGGTCGTGCACGCGCTGTCGAGAACCGTGCAGTTCATCTGCGTACCCACGCAGACCCCGCCCACGCACTGGTCATTGACGGTGCAGGAGTTCCCGTCACCGACGCCGCTGCAATCCAAGGGAATGCCGACGCACCCGCCACCGGAGCACGCGTCACCGGTCGTGCAGGCATTGCCATCGTCACAAAGCGCGGTGTTGTCGGACGTCTTGCAGCCCTTCTGCGGGTCACAGCTGTCATTGGTGCATGGGTTGTTGTCGCTACACTGAAGCGCCACGCCGGCCTTGCAGGTGCCGGTGTCACAGGTGTCTCCGACGGTGCACTCGTTGCCGTCGGAGCACGGCGTCCCCGTGAGCGCCGAGTAGCTACAGCCCGCAGCGACATCGCACTGATCTTGCGTGCACGCGTTGCCGTCATCACACGACTTGCCCTGTCCGACGCAGACGCCGGAGACGCAGTGGTCGTCCGAGGTGCAGTTGCTCTGATCGTTGCACGGCGTCATATCAGGCAGGTTCTGACCGACGCAGCCCTTGTCGGCGTCACACGCCTCGGAGCCGTTGCACAGCTCGCCGTCCTGACAGAGCGCATGCACGGGCTCGTGCTTGCAGCCCGACAACGACGAACAGAAGTCGTTGGTGCACTTGATCCCGTCATCGCAGTTGAGCGGCTTGCCGGAGAGGCATCCGACACCCTTGTCACAGGTCTCGACCCCGTCGCACGCGTTGCCGTCGTCGCAGGTGACGGCCGAGCCCTGGCAGGTCCCCCCCGAGCACGTATCGTTTTGGGTACAGGCGTCGCCATCACCGCACGGCGCGGTGTTGGGGTCGTAGACGCAGCCGGTCGCGGGATTGCACCCATTGTTGGTACAGGGGTTGTTGTCGTTGCACACGACCGCCGACTTGCCCGAGCAGAAGCCGCCGCTGCACTGGTCCCCGGTCGTGCACGCGTTACCGTCGTCGCACCCCAGCACGCCGGCGATGGGCTCGAAGACGCAGCCCTTGGCCGGGTCACACGCATCCGCCGTACACACGCTCTGATCGACGCAGATGCGCTTGCTCCCCTTGCACGCGCCGGCCTGGCATACGTCGGAGTCCGTGCACGCGCTCGTGTCGTCGCATGCCTCACCTTCGTTGACGGCCTTCGCGCTGCAGAGCCCGGTCGCTGGCGCGCAGACGAGGCTGACGCACGCCGCGTCCTGACCCACCGGCACGGCGCAGGTCACGATCGTCGAGGCCTTGACGCGACACTTGTTCGGGCCGTTCGCCATGTCGCAATACAGCGTCCCGTTGCAGAGATCGCCGTCCTCGAACTTGGCGCAGTCGAGGTCCGTGGCGCAGTCACACCCCGTGTCCGTACCGACGCACTGGCCGCCCTTGCACGCGTCGCTCGCCGTGCACGAGTTGCCGTCGGAGCACTGGCCGCCGTCAACCGCGACATAGACACAACCGCCAATCGCCGCCGGGTCGCACAGGTCCTTGGTGCACGCGTTGCCGTCATCGCAGACCTTCTCGGCGCCCTTGCAGGACCCGCTGGCGCACTGGTCGCTGACAGTGCACGGGTTCAGGTCGTCGCACGCGTCGGTCGTGTTGAGGTTGGTGCAGCCGTTGACCGAGTCGCAGGAGTCCTGCGTGCACGGGTTCTTGTCGTTGCAGCCGCCGAGCTTGCCCGGGATGCACGAGCCGCCGGAGCACTGGTCGTTGTCCGTACAGTTGTTACCGTCGGTACACGCGGCCGTATTGGACTTGTTGGTGCACCCGATCGTCGGGTCGCACGCGTCATCGGTGCATGGGTTGCTGTCATTGCAGTTGGCGGAGGTGCCCGCGCACTGACCGCCGGTGCACGTGTCCTTCTGCGTGCACAGGTTGTTGTCGGTGCAGTCGCCGGTCGTCGGCAGATTCTTGCAGCCGGCCTGAGGGTCACACGTGTCGGTCGTGCACGGATTGCCGTCACCGCAGGTCGCCTCGTCGGTGGCGTTGTCGCAGTCGTTGTCGATGCCGTCACACGCCTCGATCGCCGTGGGGTAGATGAGCTTGAACAGCGGAGCGCAGTCTTGCGCGTCAGGCCAGCCGTCACCGTCGTCGTCGGGGTCGCACGCGTCGCCGAGCGCATCGGCGTCGCTGTTGTCCTGACCGCCGTTGGCCACGAGCGGGCAGTTGTCTTGCGTATCGACGATTCCGTCGTCGTCGTCGTCCGGGTCGACGCAGTCGGCCAGCTTGTCGGCATCCTTGTTGGGCCAACCGTCATCGGAGGTGCCGTTGCAGTCGTTGTCCTTGCCGTCGCACTCGTCGAAGGCAGCGGGGACGCCCTGGCAGTCGGCCTTCCCATTCTGGCAGACGAGCTTGCCCTTGCACGTGCCGAAGGCATTGGTCAGATCGCACGCGGCGGCGTTCATGTCGTCGACCACGGTGTTGCAGTCGTTGTCCTTGCCGTCGCAGATCTCGGCGACGGCGTCTGGCGCCGAACAGGCCGTCAAGCCGGCGGCCTCACACTGGCGAACGCCCGTGCACGTGCCAATCGCGTTGGTCGTCGAGCAGCCGGTCTTGGCCTGGAGGTCCTTGTGTAGCGGCGCGCACGTGCACTGACCGGAGGTGGCCTTGCACTGGCCTTCGGGCGAGCAGTCGAAGCCGGTCGGACACGCATGGGTCGCGTCGCAGGCGATGCCGCAGAAGCTGCCCGAGGTGCCGTACGCGACGCACTTGTCCTTGCCCTCGAAGCCCAGGGTGGCGCAGTCGCTGTTCTTCTCGCAGGGCATGCACAGGTAGACGCCCCGATCGACGCAGAGGAACGCGAGGTCCGCGCCCGCGCCCGGCTGTCCGACCTTCTCGCACGAGAAGCCGGACGGGCACGTGTCGGTGCAGTTCTCCGCGCACTTCTTGCCTTGGCTGGTCAGCAGGCAGTAACCAGAGGTGCAGTCGGTGCCGTCGTTGCAGGCGCAGTAGGAGCCAAAGGGCTTGGCGTCGCAGAGCGCCGTCTCGCTCGAGTCCTTCTTTCCGTCCGGGGCGTCCGCGCTTCCGAGGTCACCCGAGGTGTCGTTGAGGCCGTCTCCCGCGGCATCCGGAGAGCCCAAATCGACGCCGAGATCGAGCGAAACGAGGTCGGCTCCGCCGGTATCCTCGACAGCCGCGACTCCGGGCGTGTCGGTCGAGGAGCACGCAGCGACCAGAGCGAGGCACGCGACCACGGCCGATCCGAGCACGCCTGGGAGGCGCAGTTGCGGCCGACCCCGGACGACGAGCTGTGCTGACGAGACTGCCATCACGCGAAGACCCCCTGGCGCCGTGCAAGCGTTCGACGTCGTATTCGCCGACCCGAACTCCTGTGAACGCAAGGTGCAGGTTACGCGCGCGTCACGGGCCCCGTCAAGGGGGCGACGGGCGGGGTAGCCGAGGGCTCAGCGGGCGCGAACGAGACGCCGGCGCGCGCTGCGGACGGAAAGCGCGATGGCGAGCAGCGCGAGGAGGAGGACGGCGCCGGTCGCAGGAGTCCGTGTGCCGGACTGGCAGCCGCCCTTGACCTCGGTCACGACGCTCCCCTTGGACTTCAGCGTGATGCCGCCAGTGCCGAGGAGCTCCGGATCGACCTTGGGCGCCTCGGCGCCGGTCGCATCGGCGCGCAGATCGCCACCCTGGCCCTCGGGCGCGGCATCGCCGGTGACGTCGCTGCACGTCGCGAACGGGTCGAGGCTGAACTGTCCATTGCAGCAGTAGCCCTCGAGGAAGGTCTCGTCACCGCAGGCGCACGCCTTGGTGATCTTGCTGTTGGTCGGACAGATACAGGCCGAGCTATCGACGACGATCTCGGAAAGAAAGGCGACGTTGTCACCCTCGTCGGTCTCCGTGAGGTCGAGCAGCGAGTCCAGCACGATCCACGACGTGTACTTCTGTGACTCGGCCGTGTCGTGCTTCGTGTCCAGGTTGAAGGTCTCGCTCGGCCCGAGGCCATCGGCGTAGACGAACGTCAGGTCCCCGCCGCCGCTTCCGGGGGTCGGGACGTTGGCGCGATCATAATAGAGGTCGACCTGGAACTTCCCACACTTGCCGATGCCGACGTTCGTGAACGTGGCAGAATACGCGACGCGCGTGCAGGTGACCGAGGACTTGAAGTCGGTGATCTTGAGGTTGCAGCCCTCGGTGGGCGGAGGCTTGACGTCCACGACGTAGGGGCCCTTGTCGTTGTTGGTCTCGTCGATCTCATCGATGAGCAGCACGCAGTCGAGCTTGACCCAGGCCTTGTGCACGCCGGGCGGCGCGCCGACCCAGTCGAAGGCCAACGTGACGGGCGCGGCACCGGCGGGGAGGCTTGCGACCTTGGCGTAGCCGTGTGGCGCGCTGGCGAGCCCCTCGGCGGGGTTGGTGCAATCGGGAGAGGCGGCCCAGTCGTAAAAGACGTCGATGTCCACGTCCTTCGCGTCGGCCGTCCCCTGATTCTTGATGGTGATGTCATAGTGGACCGAGCTTCCGTCCTTGGAGAGGCTCCAGGCGACCTCGGTAATGACCAGATCCGGGCGCGGAGTCCCGACGCTGACCGTGTAACCGATGGGCCCGAGGACGTTGTTCTCCGGCTTGGCGTCCACACCCGACTTCTGGCGATCGACGAAGGCCCAGGCCTTGTACACGCCGTCCTTGGCCCCGAGGCGCTGCTCGGCACCGACCCAGGTGTCGCCCGGCGCGATGGGCTTGACGTCCAAGACGACGTCGCCTGCTTGATTGGCCACGGGCGCGGTGAGGGAGTTGAAGTAGAGGTCGAGACCCACCGGGATCGAGGCGACGTCCCCCTGATTCTTGACGGTCGCCGTGTAGAGCACCGTGGAGCCCTCGACCTTGATGTCGAGTGCGGTGACGACGAGGTCCGCGGATTTGGTCGGCACGTCGGTGACCTTGAACGACGGAGCGCCGGCGAAGTTGTTGGCCTTTGTGGACTCCACGATGACGCCGTCCAGGTCCACGACGGCGCACGACGTGTGGTCTCCGGCGCCAGGCTTCGCGTTTTGAATCAGGACGTCCTTGGTGCTGCCCTTGGCGAGCGCGTCGACCGACGCAAACACATTGCCGTAGCCGAGCGGCTTCGTGGCCGGCGGGCCCCAGTCCGCGGGCGGGCAGCCGACCGAGTCGAAGCGTACATCCACATGGAACGGCGTGGCGACGTCGGCGTCTCCGAGGTTCTGGACCGTCGCCACGTAGGTAACCGACGAGCCGATGACCTGCGCGCTGAGCTTGGAGATCGTGAGATCCGCCTTCTTCTCCGGCGGCGGCGCGACGACCAGCGTGGTCGTCCACTGGTTGTTGGCCTTGCTCGACTCGACGACCTTGCAGCTTGCGGCGTATTGCGTAAATGACCAGGTATCGAGCAGCACCCAGGGGTGGAACGTGGCCGCCTTGCCGTAGTCCTGCGTCCAGACCGTTGAGTACGAGTCGCTCGGCGGGATGGCCAGGCCATTCCAGGGATCGAGCTGGAGCGCCGTGGGCACGGAGCCGCTCGGGTCGGGGAGCGTGGGGTTGTCCGGGAACGCGAAGAGGTCGATGGGACCACACGCGCTCGGGAGCACGGCCTCGGTGGTGCTGGTGTTCTTGACCGTAATCTGGAAGTTGACCTTGGTCGTTCCGGACACCTGGTTGGCCACGACGGTGAGCTCGAGGTCGGGGACGGCCCACGCCGAGGGGGCGTCGAGGCCGGCGTACGCGAGCAGCAGGGCAGCCACCGCGAGGGTCCCGGTGCTCTGAGGGGTCGCCCCTCGCTTCGAATCCAGCTGCATCGATTGCCTCCCGAAGCGCGAGCCACACGCGCGCCGGCGACGATTATGAGGGAATGCCGCGGTCATTTCCACCGGCGGGGTCTCACGGGAGCCCGAGCACCCACGGAATCCAGAAACGGCAGGCCAGCACGATGAGCACGCCGCCGATCACGTCGACGAGCAGACCCGCGAGCACGAGCGACTTGAGCGACAGCTCGCGCAGGCCGCCGAAGACCATGCCGGTCGCGGGCGTCGCGATCGGTGACATGAAGCACGCGTTGGCGGCGAGGCCGATGCCGAAGATCGGCGCGAACGGAGACCAGCCGCCGGCGCTGGCGAGCGCGAACGTGAGCGCCCAGAGCGTGAGCGCAGTAGCCGTATTGCTGAAGAGCTCCGAGGCAATGATCGCCACAGGGACTAGCACGTACAGCGGTACGTCGGGCGAGTCGGTGGTCGGAACGAGCCGCTCCACGAGGCGGAGCGTGGCCGAGATGACCCCCGCGCGGTCGAGCCCCCAGGCGAGCAAGACCGCGGCGCCGGCCCAGGCCACGCCACGCGGCGGGATGCCACCCCAGGTATCCTGGACGCGCAGGAGCGGCTCATCTCGACCCGACAGCCGGAGCCGCATCAGCACGAGGCAATACGCGAGGCAGAGCACGGCTTCGAGCAGCGTCTTGGCGTCGAGGTAGCGGCCGATGCGCGGGCCCGTCGGGATGAGGTCGTCGAAGGCGCCGCCGGCGATGCAGCCCGCGATGCCGACGGCAACAGCCCCGAAGCCGCGGCGGAGATCGGCGGTCTGCGGCGGCTCGGGCAACGTGACGGGGCCGAGCTCCAGGCGGAAGACGTCGCGGTGGGTGAGCCACAGCGCTCCCAGGGCGCCGAGCGCGTAGACGAAGGCCAACGGCGCGCCAAAGCGCAGCCAGGTCCAGAACCCGATGAGGTGACGCTCCGGGACGTCGGCCTGAGCCAACGCGACCAGGATGATACCGTTGGCCGCCGAGCCGACGAGGGTGGCCATGCCGCCGATATTGGCGCCATAGATGACGGCGATCCCGAGCACGCTGCCAAACCGCTCGCGGTCGCGGGAGGGGAGCGAGAGCCCGTTGACGAGCTGCTTGACGATCGGCAGGACGGCGATGGCGGTGACGAGGTTGGGCACGAAGGCCGAGATGGCAAACGTGACGCCCAGGACCCCCGCGCACAGGGCCAGCGGGTGGCTGCCCACCCGCGCGGTCATCCAGCGCAGCAGCAGGATGTGTCCGCCGACACGGACCAGGACCCGCGCCATCAGAAACGTCATTCCGAACAAGAGGACGAGCTGCACGCGACCGTTGTAGCAGGGTCTGGCGCGTCAGTCCTTGCCGTCGCCACCGCGGAGCTGACCGAGGTCGACGCCATAGTGCTCCAGCCACCGGTAGATCTGCTTGCGCGTGCGGCCATGACGCTCGGCGACCTTGGAGACGTTGCCCTGCGCCCACTGCAGGGTCGCGAGCAGCTCCTCGCGCGACGGACGGCCCTCAGACTCCGGTGCGGTCGAGGCCACGGTCACACGCGTCCGAACCAGGGACTGGAGCTCGTCGGGGAGATGGGCCAGCGCGATCTCGCCGCCAGCCGCGAGCGCTCGGGCACGGCCGAGCGTGGTGCGCACCTCGCGCACGTTGCCGGGCCACGGCGCGATACAGAGGGCCTCCGCCGCGTCGGCCGAGAGGGCCATCGGGCCGCGCAGGAAGTGACGACAGAGGCTGAGGATGTCGCGACGACGCTGCCGGAGCGGCGGGATGCGCACGACCCAGCCGCCGATGCGCGTGACGAGATCGGCCCTGAAGCGGCCTTCGGCCACGGCCTGACGCAGCTCCACGTGGGACGCCGCCACCACGCGTACGTCCACGCGCCGGCTGGTCGTGCCCCCGACCGGCAGCACCTGACCGTCCTCGAGGACGCGCAGCAGGCTGGCCTGGGCCGGAGGCGCAAGCTCGGCGACCTCGTCGAGGAAGAGCGTCCCGCGATCGGCGGCGACGACGAGCCCGTCGGCGTGATCGGTCGCTCCGGTGAACGCGCCGCGCCGGTGACCAAACAGCGTAGACTCGACGAGCTGCGACGGAATGGCCCCGCAGTTGACCGGAACAAAGGCGCCCTTGCGGCCGCTCAGCCGATGGATGAGACTGGCTGCGACCTCCTTGCCCGAACCGGTCTCGCCGTGCAGATACAGCGTCTCGTTACTGGGAGCCGCCACCTCGAGCTCACGCCGCAGGCGCCGCATCACCGTGGCATCGCCCAGCAGCAGATCGGCGCCCGCGCCGTGGTTCTCGGGCTCGGCCAGCACGGGGTCGACGCACTCGAAGGCGAGGAGCGTGTCGCCGATTCGTACGATGTCGCCATCCTCGAGCGCGCGTGCGGCCGTGCGGCCTCCGTTGACGAAGAGCCCGTTCTTCGAGCCGGTGTCCTCGAGCAGGTAAACGAGGCGCTGGCGCGACGCCCGAAGCTGCGCGTGTTGCCGGCTCATGCGGCCATCGTCGAAGACCCAGTCGGCGTCTCCGCCGTCGCGTCCCAGCGTGAGATCGCCGTGACCGAGCGTTCGCGCCTGGCCGACGTGACGTCGATCAGGCGAGTGCAGGACATGCAGCACTGGGACGAGGTCCGGATGAAGCGCCTCCCCGGTGCCGGTGAGCGTGGCGGACTGCGAGGCGCGGGTCATGGCAGTGTCTCCTGAGAGCTCCGTCAGAATCCGACTCGAACGAGGGCGCCACCTGGACCAATCACGGCATCAATCACAGCGTCGACGCGATGAGCGGTGCCACGCTTGCCGTCCAGCGCGTGGAGGACGATGGCGGCCACGGCGGCCGCGGAGCCGAGCGCCACGAGCGTCGCGGCCGACGCGATGGTCGCGTCGAAGCGGGAGCGCGCGCGGTCATAGTCACCGTCATAGCCGGGGGCGTTCGGGCTCAGCGCGTCGGCGTCGTTGGCTAGACGTGCCGCATGGCCAAAAAGTCCGCCCCCGACGGCGAGCAAGAGCGCGCCAGCGCCCGTCGCGGCCCACTTCCAGCCCACGAGCGAAGGCGACAGAGGCGTGACCGCGACGGCGGGTAGAGCGCGCAACGCGACGGTACAGGTCGCTGTCGCGCCGGGGCGGACCTCAACGCGCTCCTCGTGGGTCGCATGACCCGGAGCCTCGACGCGGACCGTAAACGCTCCGGGTCGCAGCGAACCCTGGCGCGCCTCGGGGAGGCGCCCGATCGGCGCGCCGCCCACGGTGACGGTGGCGCCCACGGGCGAGCCGCGCACGAGCAGAGCGCCTTCGCTCGGGACCGGGCTCAAAGTGACCGTTCGCGCAATCCGCGCGCCAATCGGGTGCTCGAGCACGAGCGTCTGAGCGACGTGACCCGCGCGGCTGACGACCACGGTGCTGCGCACGCGTCCGAGCATCCGTACCCGGGGCGCGGGCCACGGCTCGCCGTCGAGGCGCACGTCCGCGTCCTTGGGCTCGACGGTGAGCTCGAGCCGTGCGTGTTGCTTCAGGAGGCGCTCCTCGGCGTCGGCCTCGACGCGCGTGACCTCGGCACGATGCTCTTCGGGCACACCGTAGTCGAACGCCGCGCGCGCGGCCTGCCACGCCGGGGCCCAGCGCTTGAGGTGACCGTAACAGGTCGCTTGATTGAAGGCGTACTTCCAATGCTTGTCGAGCGCGAGGGCCTGGTCCCACAGGCCAGCGGCCTGCTCGACGCGCCCGACACGCACGGCCGCCAACGCCTTCTGGTGGAGCGCCTCGGCCCGCTCGGTGACGTCGTTGGCGCCCGCCAGCGACGGGAGGAGGACGAGGAGGGCAAGCAGACGCGGCATCGGGGCTCCGTGAGACCGACAGGCTGCCACATTCACGAGGGGACCGGAAGTGAGCTACAGTCGCGCCGTGAGCCCGGTCGCACGAGGCAACGTCACGCTGACGGGTTCGACATCGAGCGTCGTGGGCGAGCGGCGCATCTGCCCCCGCTGCCGTCGCCTCGAGCCGCGCGAGCTCCCCCGCTGCGACCTGGACGGTGCCACATTGCTCCGCCTGGGCCAGCCCGACGACGAGCGCCTACTCTCGGTCTTGGACGACAAGCTGACGCTCATCGGGCGGCTCGGCAGCGGCGGCATGGGCGCAGTCTATCGGGCCGTGCAGCACTCAATGGAGCGCGAGGTCGCCGTCAAGCTGCTTCACGAGCCCGCCGAAGGCGGCTCGGCGCACGCCGAGCGCTTCTTGCAGGAGGCGCGCGCGGCGAGCCGAATCACACACCCGAACGTCGTCTCCGTCATCGACTTTGGCCGCACCGGTGACGGCGAACTCTACCTCGCGATGGAGCTGGTCCGTGGGCCGTCTCTGGCCGAGCTGTTGGACATCGAGCAGCGGCTCGACCCGAAAGACGCGATCCGGTGGGTCGCGGCCGTCTGCGAGGCGCTCCACGCAGCGCATACGGTTGGCATCGTGCACCGCGACATCAAGCCCGCGAACGTGGTCGTGGTCCGCAGCCCCGGTGGCGGTGAGGACATCGTGAAGGTGCTCGACTTCGGCATCGCAAAGCACGAGGACGCGAGCGCCGCGCGGCTCACGGCGACAGGGACGGTCTGTGGCACTCCCGCGTACATGAGCCCGGAGCAGGCGCTCGGCGAGCCGACCTCGCCGCAGAGTGACGTGTACTCGACGGCCGCGCTGCTCTTCGAGCTGTTGACGGGCACCCCGCCGTACGCCGCCGAGGCGCCGTTGCAGGTACTGCTGGCCCATGTGAATGCGCCCGTGCCGTCGGTCCGGCATAGGCGACCCGAGCTGTCGGAGGGTCTCGACCGCGTCTTGCAGGCCGCGCTCGCGAAGCGGCCCGAGGAGCGACCGGCGACGGCCCTCGCGTTCAAGGCCGCGCTCTTGACGGTGGAACCACTTGCCACGGGCCCCGCTTCGAGCCCTGCGCTCACGGCGCCCGCGCTTCCGCAGGCTGACACGGCATCCCGTCGCCGCTGGGGGCTTGGCCTCGCAGGCGCAGCGCTCCTCGGCGGCACGCTGGTCGTCTGGTCCGCCTGGCCACCCGCGGCAACCCCGGTCACGCCGCGTGCGCCGGAGCCGCCATCCGTTGGCGCGACGCCCATCGTCTGGGTCGATCCGCGACCATCGACCATCACGCCCGAATCGCGCGCCGAGCGCCGAGCGATGGAGACCTCACACGCCTCCCTCGTGGAGCGGCCCGCGACCACCGGCCCGGTTCACCTCACGAGCACGCCCACCGGAGCCCGAGTCGCGGTCGACGGCGTGGACGAGGGCCTCACCCCCGTGGATCTGAAGCGGCCACCGACGGGCGAGTCGCGCGAGGTCGTGCTCTCGCTCGCGGGTCACCGCGAACGCCGCTTCACGCTGCGCGCCGACAGCGCCAACCAGCACATCGGACTCACGCCGCGCCCGGCACCGCGGCCAGGCCCGAAGGTCGTGGAGTAGCAGCTCGGAGCGGCAGAGTTCCGCCCGACGCCCAGGGGTAGAACGGGCAAGCGACCCTTGCCTACCTGACCTCGCTTGACTAGTCTGACCAATGGAGGTCACGTATGACTCGTTTGCCGCTTTCGGACGCCAAGGCTCGATTGTCCGAGGTCGTCCGCTCCGTGCGACAGACGCAGGTGCCCGTCGTCGTCACGGTGGATGGCGAGCCCGCCGTGCAGATCGTGCCGGTCACGCCGGCACCGACGCGCCTGAGCCCGCACGAGGTTGCGACCTATCAGGCGCTGATGGGCGCGGTGCTGGCGCTCGATACGCTGGACACGCCCTATGACGCCGTGGCCGCAGTCGTAGACGGACGACGCTAATGGCGGCCGTACTGGACGCGTCGGTCCTGGTGGCGTCACTCGTACGCTCCGAGACGCATCACGAGCGCGCCCGCCTCCTGCTCGCGGGCTACCCGGTGGACCTTCCCTTCGAGGTCCCTCTCTTGTTTCGGGTCGAAGTGATCGCGGCCCTCGCACGTCGCGGCCACGCGCCACATCTCCTGGCCGCGAGCCGCGCCTTGTGCTCGTCACCACGCTTTCGGGCTCATCCGATCGAGGTCCGGCTCACGGAGCTTGCGACCGCGGTCGCCGAGCGCGCGCGGATTCGGGCGTACGATGCCGTCTATGTTGCATTGGCCCTCCACTGCGAGGCCGATCTCGTGACTCTTGACGACGAACTGTGCACGCGGGTCCGGACCGCGTATCCGACCCTGCCGCTCGTCACCTGACGCGACCGTGGTCCCCGTGCCCGCGCGTGTGGACCTGGAGGTCCAGGTCAGCAGCCCTTGGCCGTCCACGCGGTCTGGCTGGCGCTCGGGTCGCAGCTCTCGCAGCTCTTGGCCGGGTTCACCGCACCCTCGGACACGCAGGCTCCGCCAATGACGCAGGAGCCGCCGGTGAGCGTGAACGTGCAGCCCACGCCGGGCGCGCAGGTGTCGAGCGTGCACGCAAGGCCGTCATCGCACGCCGGCGCGGCCATGGTCTGGCAGCCGCTGGCGAGCTGACAAGTCTCCACGCCGTTGCACGGGTTCCCGTCGTTGCAGACGAGCGCCTTCCCCGGCGCGCAGCCGGTCAGCGGCGCGCAAGTCTCGAGGCCGTTGCAGGCGTTCTGATCGTCGCACGCCGCGGGGGTCACGACGTGGCAGCCCACCAGGAGATCGCAGGCCTCCAGGCCGTTGCACGGGTTCTGATCGTCGCACGTGGCCGGCGCGGTGGCCTGACAGCCTGTAGTCGGATCGCACGACTCCAGGCCGTTGCAGGGGTTCTGGTCGTTGCAGGCGAGCGGCGTGCCGGGCAGGCACCCGACCGTGGGATCGCACACCTCCTGGCCATTGCAGGGGTTCTGATCCGAGCACGCCTTCCCTGGCACGAGCATGCACGTCAGCGAGCCGGGATCGCAGGTGCTCGCTCCCGCGCAGGGGGCCTTGGTCGCGCAGTCAGCGCTCGACTTACAACAGCCGGCGATGGGAAAGCCGGCGAGGCAGCCCGCCACCGGGTCGCAGCTCTCCAGACCGTTGCACGGGAGGCCATCGTTGCACGACAGTGGCGTACCGGCCACACAGCCGGACGCGGGCAGACACGACTCGGCGCCGTTGCACACGTTCTTGTCGTCGCAGGGCAGTGGCAAGCCACCGACACAGCCGAGCTTGGGATCGCAGCCCTCGGAGCCATTGCACAGGTTTCCATCGTCACACGCCAAGGGCACGGTCACGCAGCCGGTGAGCGCGTTGCACGCATCGACGCCATTGCATGGGTTGGCGTCACCGCACGCGAGCGGCGTGCCACCGAGGCACCCGAGGCCCGGCGCGCACGACTCGAAGCCGTTGCACGGGTTGCCGTCGTCACACGTGGGTAAGGCCACGACCTGGCAGGTCTTCTGGTCGGGCTCACAGAAGCCGATGCCGTTGCACGGATCGCCGTCTTCGCATTGCTCATGGGCCGTACAGCAGCCGGCCAGTGGCTTGCCGGGCACGCAGCCGAGCGTGGGGTCGCACTGCTCCGCGCCATTGCACGGGAGGCCGTCGTCGCAGGTGGGTACGGTGCCAGGGACGCAGTCCTTGACGGGATCGCAGACCTCGAGGCCGTTGCAGGCATTGCCGTCGCTGCACGGCTTGGGTGCCCCGGCCTGACAGCCAAGCTTGGGGTCGCAGGTCTCCTGGCCATTGCACGGGTTTCCATCGCTGCAACTGAGCGGCGCCCCATCGACGCAGCCCAGGCTCGGGGCACACGTCTCGGCGCCGTTGCAGGCGTTCTGATCGGTGCACACGAGCGGCTTCCCAGGAACGCAGCCGAGCGTCGGGCTACAGGTCTCGGCGCCATTGCACGCGTTCTTGTCGTCGCACTGGAGCGGGGGGCCCGAGACACAGCCCTGCGCCGGGTCGCACGAGTCGATGCCGTTGCAGACGTTGCCATCGCCGCAGGCGAGCGGGGGGCTCGTGGCCACGCACCCGAGGCCCTCTTGACACGCCTCGACGCCGTTGCACGGGTTGCCGTCGTTGCACTTGGGCGGCGTCCCCGCGACGCACCCGGCCACCACTGTGCACGCCTCCGTCCCGTTGCACGGATCGCCGTCGTCGCACTTCCCGTTGAGGGGCGCGTGCTGGCACGTGCCCGCGACGCACGTGTCCACGGTGCACGCGTGGCTGTCCGCGCACGTCTTTGGCTGATGGACGCAGCCGCTCGTTCTGGCGCACGTGTCCACGGTACACGCGTCGCCGTCGTCACACCCATTGGGACACGGGATTGGGACGTCGACGCCCGGATCGGTCCCCGCGTCCACAGGCACGACCAGCTCGGGACAGACGCCATCGAGGGTCGCTACCTCGCACGCCGCCGTCCCGTCCGGAGTGGCGTCGGCGCTCAGGTCCCCGGCGCTGCCGCCATCCCCGCCAGCGACGCGCCTATCGGGGAACGTGATGCAGCCAACGAGCATCGTCGCGACGAGTGCGGTCATGCGATCGAGCCAGTGAGCCAAGCCACCCTCCAAGGCGAGCAGACCTACCCCACGGAAACCGCCAGGGTCAACCGGCCCACGACTGTCGCGACCACGCGCGGTGCGCTACCGTCGCGCAATGGATCGGAGCCAACGCCTCTTTCTCTACGTCTCGGGCCTGTTTGTGACCTCGCTCGTCGTCGCGGACATCATCGGGAGCAAGTTCTTCACCTTCGGCCCTTACGGCTCGCCCTTCGGAAGCGGCACGTGGAGCGTCACGCACTCCGTGGGGATGCTGCCGTTTCCGATCACGTTCTTGTTGACCGACCTCGTCAATGAGTACTGGGGCAAGAAGGTCGCGCGCCAGCTCACCATCTTCGGCCTCGTCATGGCCGCCTTCGCGTTCGTCATGATTCGCATCGCGCGCGGGATGCCGGTGGCGTCGTTCTCCCCCATCTCGCAGGAGCACTTCGACGCGGTCTTCGCGATGTCGAACCGACTGTACATTGCGTCATTGTCTGCCTTCGCACTCGGACAGCTCGTCGACATTCAGGCCTTCACGCTGCTGAAGCGCGTCACGCGCGGCCGCTTCATCTGGGTCCGCGCCACGGGGAGCACGCTGGTCAGCCAAGCCGTGGACTCGCTGATGGTGTCCTTCGTCCTCATGTGGGGCACGACGCTGTCGAACGGCGAGATCGCGTCGACGGGGCTCATCCTCGAGACCGCCGCAACCGGCTACGTCCTCAAGTTCTGCATCGCGCTGGCGATCACGCCGCTCATCTACCTGGGCCATGGCGTCATGCAGCGTTGGTTTGGTCTGACTCCCCTGCCCGCGGAGGCGGCAGAGACCGTAGAAGAGCGGCCGTAGCTGGCGCGTGGCCGCTTCCCGGAATACTATGCGGACACCTCGCCGCACGCGGCAGGCCTTGACAAGCTGACGCAGCGTCCTTCCCTTAGCCCGTCAGTGCTCATCGCAGCAGCATGGACTCGGCTCGACGCAACACGATCCCAAAGGAGCAGCATGAGCGAGCGTCAATCGAAGAAAGAGCAGCCGGTCGGCCTTCCCGTCCTGCCTCTGCGCAACAACGTGCTCTATCCGGGCGTCGTCATGCCCTTGGTGATCGGCCGGCCCAAGTCGCTTCAGCTGTTCCGGTCGCTCGAGGGCAAAGAGGAGATCCTCGGCATCCTCACCCAGCGCGAGGCGGAGATCGACGATCCGGCACCGGACGACATGTATCGCGTCGGCACCACGGCGCGCGTCCTCAATCGGGTGAATCAGCCGGACGGCAGCGTGCACGTGGCCGTGCAGGGCGTCGGACGGTTCAAGATGCTGCGCTTCTTGGAGCACGATCCGTTTTATGTCGCCGACGTCGAGCCGATGCCGGAGACCAGCGAGCAGACCGTCGAGGTCGAGGCGCTCGTCAACAGCCTCAAGGAGCTGGCGCGCGAGCTGATCAGCTACATCCCGGAGCTGCCGCTCGGGACGGCCGAGGTGCTCGAGCAGATCGACACGCCGCAGCGGCTCATTTACCTCGTCATGGCCAACCTCGCGGTGCCCGTCGAGGACAAGATGCGCGTGCTGGAGGCGCCCACGACCACGAAGGCGCTGCATGAGACCACCCGCATCGTGGGGCACCAGATCGAGGTGCTCAAGATGACGCGGAAGATCCAGAGTCAGATCAAGGGAGAGATGACCAAGGATCAGCGCGAGTACCTGCTCCGCCAGCAGCTCAAGGCCATCGAGAAGGAGCTGGGCGAGTCCGACGAGAGCCGCGACGACATCGACGACCTCCACGAGAAGATTCAGAAGGCGCGCCTGCCCGACCACGTACAGAAGGTCGCGGACAAGGAGATGAAGCGGCTGCGCAACATTCAGCCGTCATCGCCCGAGCACACCATCATCCGGACCTACCTCGACTGGCTGGCCGAACTCCCGTGGTCCAAGGAGACGGTCGACCTGCTCGATATCGAGAACGCGCGCCGCATCCTCGATGAGCGCCACTACGACCTCGAGAAGGTCAAGAAGCGAATTCTCGAGTACCTGGCGGTTTCCAAGCTGCGCAACCAGATGAAGGGGCCCATCCTGTGCTTCGTGGGGCCACCGGGCGTCGGCAAGACGTCGCTGGCGACCAGCATCGCCGACGCGATTGGGCGCAAGT
>SXGT01229711.1_pt1 | contig 45391 bp, 31 predicted proteins | sample 3176221 | NCBI WGS metagenome assembly SXGT01 (sample SAMN11356862, study PRJNA531348) | freshwater metagenome | isolation source: freshwater sample F1-120 | place: China: Fuxian Lake, Yuxi | collected 2017-12-25 | reverse complement strand
TTCCCTTCATCTTCTCATCCAGGCTACCGCCCAGAACCAGTTCGAAGGTGATGAATGGCTTCCCCTGGTGTTCGTTGATCTCATAGACCTGAACGATGTTCGGATGCTGGATCTTCGCCACGGCGGCCGCTTCCGAATAAAACCTCGTAAGGTGCTCGTTCTTATCAGCATGCGAGAGCATTTTCATCGCGACCGGACGAATCAGCGTCAGCTGGATGGCTTCATAAACCGTCCCCATGGCACCGCGTCCGAGCAGGCGCACAATGTTGTAACCTGGCACGTCCGGAAAATCGACGTTCTGCTGAATCGTCTCGTCACCACCAAGAGACTGCGAATCTTCGGCGGAAGAGTGACTGGAGAATGAACCGTGACCGGTCGACATAAGCATTTCACTAAGGCAGGAAAAGGCGAAGCAGGAGACCATCGCAAATAATTAGCAACCGAATCAGTGTACGATTTCAGACGCACACACGCCAACGACTTTTCCTACGAACAGCACACAGGTAGTGCACTGATTTCAGCATTATGCATCGGAAACACTTCAGGCTTCAACTCGGCTCATTTCTCTTCAATCGCTCTGAGTCGTAATGACTGAATCTTCAATGTCTTCGCGCCATACTTCGTATCATACGTCCCGATGATCACATCGCCCAAATTATAATTTCGCATCGGATAGTTCTCGAGGATCATCGTCGTCTCGATCTTCATCGAGACCTGATCATCATTGACCCGCAGACGAAACGACTCCACCCCCCTGCACTCATAGCGGGAGGTCTCCTGGTGTGTCGATTCAATCCCCTCTCCTCCGCGGAATTCACAGATATGCCACGGAGAACCAGACGTCTTCAAATTGACGTTGTAGATTGCATACCCATTCCCATCGGCCCACCCGAGCAGCATGAACCAGCCGCCAAGTCCTTCTGCGTTGATCTTCCCTTCCAGCTCAAATTGATCCGCTTTCGCCACTTTGATCGCCGCATTACGCCCTGCACTCCGCGCCAGAAAGCCATCGATCAGCGCCCACTGCCCGTCAACTTTGACACGTCCCAACAAAAACGGATCATTCTCAAACGGCCCGGTAAACTCCAGATCATCCAGCACCTTGAACGGCGTCTGCTCAGGCAGTGGAATCGTCCCCGGCAGGGGGCGCTGATTCAAAAACGCGACATGCCACTTCGGCGTGAGCAGTAACTCTTCGTCCTTGCCTTCAACGTCTGCTTTCTCGTCGCTCTTCGTCGTCTTCTTCTTCCCCTTCATCTGGGCGGAAGCCATCGAATTCCATCCCAGTACCAGCAGCAACGCGACGACGATCATCTTCGACATGGACACAAACCCGCATTTCGCCCCAAAGAACAGAACCGAACATTCACGCATTCTGTCTCACTTGGCCACTCTGACTCAACTCCAAAATGTCTGTACAGCGAATTTCCTCAGAAACGAATCCTGCAGCTGACATCTTCCCTCATACCTCACGAATCCAACCTCATCCATTTCGAATCAGCTGATTCCCCGGCAACCGCTTCACCGCCCGCTTCATCTCCAGCATCGTCAGACTCGCCAGTGCCTGCCCGGAATCCAGACGCGATCGTGAAATCAGATCATCGATATGCAACGGCGTCGAATCGAGCAACGCAAACAACGTCTGCTCCGCCTCACTCATCTTAGGAAGGACTTTCACCGCTACAGGAGCAACTGGCTCCGCCTTCTTCTCAAACAGACTCTTCGTCCTCGGTTGTGCAATCGGCTCTTCACCGCGGCCACGTCGAGCCGCCAGGTGTTGAACAACGTCGAGCACGTCATCCACATTTCGGACAAGCGCTGCCCCATCGCGAATCAGATCCAGACAGCCCTCCGACTCCTTCACATCAATCCGCCCAGGGATCGCAAACACCTCGCGATTCTGCTCGATCGCATGCTTGGCGGTGTGCAAAGACCCCGATGTCCGTGAGGCTTCCACAATCAACACGCCCAACGACAAACCAGAAATCACCCGATTCCGCTGCGGAAATAACCCACGATTCGGTGCTCTCATAATCGGCGACTCACTCAGCAGCGCTCCCGATCCGGTCACCTGCTCCGCCAGCGTCGCATGCTCCGGCGGATAAATTGTTCCGAGCCCAGGGGCACAAACCGCCAACGTTCTCCCACCCGCTTTCAACGCGCCGCGATGAGCCGCCGCATCAATCCCTCGGGCAAGACCACTGACAACCGTCACCCCCGCCTGCGCCAACCCGTACGCGAACTTCTCCGCCTGCGCGAGGCCATAATGCGTGCAATTTCTCGACCCCACAATCGCAACGCACGTCTCCCCTGGCTCCAAAGTCCCTTTCACGTACATCAATTGCGGCGGATCGGGAATCTGCTTCAGCGAACTCGGATAAGCCTCTGAAGCAATCGGCAGGATATCGACCTCATGTTCGTCGCAGCGTCTCAATTCATCTTCAACATCATCCAGAACCCCTCGATCCTGAATCGAGGCCACCAGCTTCGGCCCAATCCCATCCACCCCCGAAAGCTCCGCCTTCGACGCCGCAAAGACGGCCCCATGCGACCCAAACCGCTCCAGCAAAACCTGCGTCAATCGAGGCCCAATCCCCGGCACCAACTGCAACCGCAACGCCTGACGCAATTCATCATTCTGATCGGTCATGATGTCAATTCAACACGATTTGGGGATCCACCGAAGCCGCGTTGACGATGGTAACATTTGAACCGTATCGAGCGAAGTCAGAAACTTTTGATCTGCGCATTTATTGGAAGACGCTTCAGTCGTAAATACTTTCACGACTATCATCCACGGGATAGCCCGTTGGCGGGTGTCGACTGGCAAACTCATGCAGCCAATTGATCCACTCATCCGGCGACATCTCGCTGGCAGTCTTTGGTAAATCCGGTTTGACCAGTTGGTGTAGCCAGTCTTCAACAGATAAACCAAGCGTACGAGCGCGCTGTCGCCATCTCTCAAAAGTTTTTTCATCAATGTCTAAGGTACCCATAGCGTTTCTCCTTGGCATTCAATGACACCCAAGAAGGCTCCCGGTTCACCCCTGCGCCGCCTGCAACACCCTCAACTCCCGCGGCAGCTGGAATTTCACATGCTCCTCGCGCGTGACCACTTCTTCCACCTCAGCAGCGTAGTTTGTCTTCAGATACTCGACACATTCCTGCACGACGATTTCCGGGGCACTCGCGCCCGCGGTGATCAAAACCGTTTTGACCCCCTCAAACCATTCCGCCTTCAATTCATGTGCCCCATCAATCAGATAGGCGGGCTTATGAAAGGTCGATCCAATCTCCGCCAGACGTCGGCTGTTCGAACTGTTCTGGCTGCCCAGGACAATCACCAGATCGGCCCGCGGGGCGAGCATGTCGACGGCTCGCTGACGGTTCGTCGTCGCGTAACAGATGTCTTCTTTCGGAGGGGCCTGAATCTGTGGGAAGCGTTGTTTGAGGGCATTGATGACCCGACTGGCTTCTTCAACACTCAAGGTTGTCTGCGTCAGATACGCCAGTTTTGAGGTCTGGTCGAACGGCAGATTCTCCACATCTTCCGGCGTCTCGACCAGCGTGATGCTGTTCGGCGCTTCGCCCATCGTACCAATGACTTCATCATGACCTTCGTGACCGATGAGGATGATGTCAAAGCCCTCTCGCGCGAACTTGATCGCTTCCATGTGGACCTTGGTCACCAACGGACAGGTCGCATCGATCGTCTGCAGCTTCCGCTCGCGAGATGCCTGACGGATCTCGGGCGAAACGCCGTGAGCACTATAAAGCAGAATCGACCCCTCAGGCACGTCAGCAACCCCATCAACAAACGTCACGCCTTCTTTTGTAAATCGATCCACCACATACTTGTTGTGCACAATCTCGTGGTACACATAGATGTTCGTGCCGAACAGCTTGATGGCCTCATCCAGACACTGAATGGCCATGTTGACACCAGCACAAAAGCCACGAGGGTTCGCGAGCAAAATCTTCATCGTCGATCTCTATCCATCAAAATCCGACAGAACTTAAAGCCATCAAAACACGTCATCGCGTTCCTGCTCCAGCTCGTACTGTAAGCCATCCCAACCGTGACCGCCACGTCAAACGTAACAATCATCGCACACCCATGGCCAGACGAAGATTGGAACGCAGAGCCCGCGGAGGAGAGCAGAGGACGCAGAGTTCTGAGTAGATGGCAGGCTCGCCAAGAATGTCATTTCGTTTTCCTCTGCGAGCTCTGCCCAACTCTGTTCCCTCTGCGTTCCAGTCTTCTTCGAATTCAATCCATACGCTCCTCGTGACTTACGTCTCATCCTCGCCGTATTCCGATTCCGGCAGTTCCTGATCCAGGAACGTATCCTCAGAAAGGCCATCCGCGTCGGATTCCTCATCTTCGCTCAGTTCCCCCGGACGAGGGCGTCCGTTACGTCGGAAGACCGCCACAACGTCATCAATCGGCACGACGTACAGCAGATTGTCCGGCTCGAAGTCGACCGGAATCGCATTGCGTGGATTGAACAGGACCTTATCGTACTTGCGAACCGGGAACTCATCGTTGTTGAAGACTTCCACAGAAATTTCCACCACACGACCGGTGATCGTGGGAATCTCCGCCTTATCCGGCAGCACGATGCCGCCGCGGGTTTTATGTCGTCCTTCGTCCTTACGGATCAGGATCCGTGGACCAAGTGGTTCAACGTAATCACTCATATGTCTTTACCTCTTCTGCCATTATGGCACATCGACACGCTAGAAAAAGCTGTCAATCTCTGAATTATACGCCTCAGTCAGCAGGGAAAGTATGGAGGCCGCAATGGCTGTGCCAAGACCCTGAATTTCCTGGCGCGCCTGTGCAACTGGGTAAACTTTGACGATTCTTCTGATTTTGACGCCAATCGACTGCAAGGCTCACGTCCCGATGCGTCGATAACCACAAGGACGTCCGATTCTCTGCGACCGTGCGCGCCGTGAGTCAGACATTCCGTGAAAATTGCCCATCTTCGCAGGGATCGCGATGAAACAGCCCACTCAGTCAACGCCTGCCCGTTCGAACCTGTCGCAGCCGTCGGACGGTCCGCATTTCATGCCGGCAATCCATTTCAACAGCCACGTCCCGGCGGATACTCACCCTGCCCCAGTTGCCCCTGTCCCGACCGCTCCCCTGCCTCAAAAACAGGCTCCACCGAACGCGGACGTCGACCGCGGTCTCGCCCTCCAGAAGCAGGGAAAGATCGACGACGCCGAACGCCTCTACCGCAAAGTCCTTAAGCAAGACCCGACTCACGGCGATGCACTCCACCTCCTCGGTCTGGTGCACTATGCAAAACAACAACACGCTGACGCCGAACGCCTTGTCCGCAAAGCTCTCGACAGTGTGCCGAACCAGCCGATCTACCTGAATTCGCTGGGCTCGATTCTTCGTGATGCCAACAAGCTCGACGACGCCAGCCAGGCCCTTTCCAAACTGATCACCATCAACGACCATCATGTCCTCGGGCTGGTCAATCTCGCCAAAGTCTATCGCCTGCAAAACAAACTCAGCGACGCTGTCCTGCTCCTCAAAAAGGCGCTCGCGCTCGAGCCCAATAACGCGGACGTTCTCGAAGAATATGCCCACGATCTCTGTCAGCTTCAAGACTACAAAACCTCCGCTGATTTGTACGCCCGCTTTCTCACGATCAAGCCCGACCACGTCAATGGCCTGCACCTGCGTGGCTGCTGCCTGTACTACCTGAAAGAGTATGAAGAAGCGATCCAGCTGTTTGAAAAAGTGATCGCCAAGCTCCCCTCGTTTGCGACTTGCTACAGCAACAAAGGGGCCTGTCATCAGGCGCTCGCGCAGTTTCAGGAAGCTCGCGCCTGTTACGAGAAAGCACTCTCGCTCGAAGACGATATTCCCGACGCCCACAACAACCTCGCGAACGTCCTGCAGATGTTTGGCGACGTCGAAAGTAGCGAGCGTCATTACCGTCGCGCGATCCAGCTCGATTCCAGCTATTACGAGCCGCAATATTCCCTCGGCGAAACCCGTCTCATGCACGGCGACTTCGTCCAGGGCTGGGAAGGCTACGCCAAACGAGTCCTCAAACGGGAACACGATCACCGTCCCTTCGATCATCCTGTGTGGGACGGTCAACGACTCAGCCGTGAACGTCTCCTGATCTTCTCCGAACAGGGCATTGGGGACGTCATCATGTTCGGCAGCTGTCTATCTGACGTCATGAAACTCAGCCCTCTGACGACCCTCGAAACCGACGCTCGCACTGTCGCGATGTTCGAGCGTTCGTTCCCCGGACTCAAAGCCATTCCCCGTTCTAAGACAACACCTGTTGGAGTCAAAATCCAGCTCCCAGACATCGACGTGGCACGCTCGATGGGCGATCTCCCGCAGATGTTCCGTCCCAGCATCGCCTCTCATCCGGGTGTCGCGTATCTGCGCCCAGATCCCAAACTGATCGCTGCCTGGAAGCCCCGTTTCGAAGCCCTCGGAACCGGGCTGAAAATCGGTATCTCCTGGCGTGGCGGAAAGAACAAAGAAGTCGGCACCAAACGCAGCCTGCCCCTCGAACAATGGAAGCCAATTTTCCTGACCCCGGGGGTCCACTTCGTCAACCTGCAATACGGTGACTGCACCGCCGACAAGCAACTCATTCAACGCGAATTCGGCGTGACGCTGCATGACTTCCCCGAGTCAAATCCACTCGAGAATCTGGAACTCTTCGCCGCCCAGATGTCGTTGTGTGATCTGGTCATCTCGATCGACAACGCGACCGTCCATTTCGCCGGCGCCCTCGGCGTTCCCTGCTGGACGATGCTCTCCAAAGTTCCTGAATGGCGCTGGCTACTCAAAGGGGACCGCAGCTACTGGTACAAGAGCCTGAAACTCTTCCGTCAGTCAAAAGCCTTTGAATGGGCACCGGTCGTCAGCGACATCGCCCGCGAACTTCAATCAACAGTCAACAACCCCATGCTGCTTCAAGACTTCAATCACCGTCTCCAGGAACCGGTTACCCCCGTCGCCCCATCAGCTCAGCTCGCCCCGCGTTTGGCGATCATCACTCCCGTCGGTCCCGGGCATGCCCAGATCTACGAAGAGAATCTCGACTCTGTCAAACGCGCCTGCACCGACTTCCCCGGCCCCTTCAGCAAAGTCATGCCGCTGCGTCTGAATGATCTCCAGGGGAACGCAGGTCGCTCGTACGCCCGCAACTTCGGCCTCAAGCAGGCGTTGGATGCAGGCTGCGAATGGGTCTTCTTCCTCGACGCCGACGATGTCCTCGTTCCCAATGCCTTCGATTCCGTCGCACCTTACCTGAACGACTATGACGCCATCTGGGGCCAGATCTACAGCTTCCAGCACGGCAGCGATGTCGCAGAAGCTCGCCCCGACCAGTTGGGCAAGACCGATCGCTACGAAGAGATCCTCAAGACCGACCCTTTCCTCACACTGCAGATGGGCCACTTCGTCCGCACGGAGATCGCGCTCAAAACGCTCTTCCATGAAGGGCTCGATGCCGGGGAAGACTTCCATTACTACCTGCGACTCTGGGAACAATACCGCTGCATCAAGATCGACCAGCCTTTCTTCGCCAACCGCAGAGGCATGCACTCCACCGGACCTCGCGCAGCTACCGGCCGGGACTGGATGACCGTCGTCTCCGACCTGATGCAACAAGCCCGCAGCCGGTATCAGGCCCGTAACCTAGGCCAGCCAATTCCAGACTGGAATATTACTGACAGAAGAGACCTCCGAGTAAGAATTCCAGATTCAACGCCAAGCCGCGAAGACGCAAAGAAGCCAGCATCGAACGACGCTCAACCAGTCGTCGCCAGCGAGAATCTCCACGTTCCAGAAACTCCGCGACCTCTGCTCCCCTCCGCGCCCTCTGCGTTCCAGTCTTCTCCCCACGCCGACCACACCAAATTCTGGGAGTCCGACAACTTCCAGAACATCATCCCCCAAAACGCCACCCTCGGCGAATTCCCCGAAGGCTGGAACGTCCGCGAACTTCTTTCCACTCTCTTCACCCCCTACGCCGACCACGCTCACGTCACCGGCCAGGGTGACGGCACAATCCTCGAAGTCGGCTGCGGTTACGGTCGTCTCGCCTCAGCGTTCCCCCCCGCACGTTATCGCGGCGTCGACGTCAACATCAACGCGATCCAGCGATGTCAAAGCTCGCTCCCGTTGCACCAGTTCACCAAGGTCGACTTCATCGACGAATACCCTCGCGCGTCGCTGGCCTTCACCTATTGCGTCCTGCTTCACATCGACGACGAAGCCGTCAAGTCGGTCACCGCGAAACTCTGCCAGGCCGCCCCCGTCGTCGTGATTGCAGAGATCATGGGACGCAAATGGCGCCGTGGCGGGCTCCCTCCCGTCTACAACCGGGAAGAGTCAGAGTACGAAGCCCTCATGCAGGCTCAAGGCTACCGGTTATTCCGATCCTGCCGCCTGCCCTATCTGCACTACCAGAACACCAACATCAGCCTCCTGTTTTTCCGTCCTGAACGTCCGTAATCGTCTGATTCGCGTGGGGAAAACCGGCAGTTTGTAACGCTGCCTCAACCTCCCCCACAGTTTTCGTCGATAAATGACGTGAGAATCCCCTGATTCATCGGACTGTGCACAACCCGGACGTCCCAAGAATTAGACAATCACGTTCCGATTCATCCTTCCTCCCTCATCTTTCAATCACTTATGTCCTCCCTCTCCATCTCAACCGGACTCGTCAGCGGCATCAATTATGATGACGTGATCAAGGCGCTGACGGCGCGCTCTGAGGCGGTCATTGCACGCCATGAAGCGAAAGTCACCGAGTACGAAGGCACCAAACAGGGCATCGACATCTTCCAGTCGCAACTGGTCGCGATGTCGATCAACGCAGCGACTCTCAAGTCCAAGAACACCTTCGGCCAGCTGACGATCAACAACCCCGACACGTCACAGATGACGGTCCGCTCCACCAACGCCGCGACCGCAGGAACCTACGTCTTCCAGGCTCTTCAAAAATCTGCGACCCAACAGGTTCTCAGCCGGGGTTATGCCAGTTCCACACAGACCATCGGTGCCGGTCAAATCACCATCGCCCGTGGCGGAGCAGTCTCCACATCAACCCCGTCCGAGCTCATCAACAACGGCTCGGGCATTAACCGCGGCAAGATCCGCATCTCTGATCGCAGCGGCGCAACGGCAGAAGTCGACCTGACCAAAGTCGTCTCAATGCAGGATGCCATCGACGCCATCAACAACACCTCCGGCATCGCCGTCGATGCCACATCTGTCAACGGCAGGATCGTCCTCCTCGATACCTCCGGCAGCACCACGTCCAACCTGACCATCACTGAAGTCAACAACGGCTCGACCGCTCAAAGCCTCGGCATCCGACAATCGGTCGCCAGCAGCACGCTCACCGGCGATTCCATCTACCAGCTCGACCAGAACTTCACCCTCGACCTGCTCAACGACGGCCTGACGTTCCGAGGCTTTACCGGCGCAACCGACCTTAAGATGACCACCGCCGATGGCTCGACCTTCGAGGTCAACCTCGACGGCGTCACCACCATCAAGGACGTCCTCGACAAGATCAATGGCGCAACAGGCAACAGTGGCAAGGTGACCGCGTCTCTGGAGAACGACCGCTTCGTCCTGACCGACACAACGACCGGCGCAGGCAGTCTCGTCGTGGAAGACATCAACAACGCCACGATCACCAAAGTCCTCGGCCTCGACCCCGCAGCCACGGGCGGTGTCCTCACCGGGCGTAAACTGATCGCCGGCATGAACTCCGTTCTCCTGCGAAACCTCAATGGCGGAGCGGGCGTCACTGCAGGCGAAATCTCGATCACTGACCGCACGGGCAAAACCACCAATCTCAACCTCTCGACGGCAGAATCCCTCGACGAAGTCCTCTACGCCATCAACACCGCCACCGACACCAATGGCCAGCGACTCAGCCTCAAAGCCACCGTCAACGACGTCGGCACCGGCATCAAGATCGTCGATTCGTCCGGCTCAACAACCAGCAACATCCAGATCTCGGATGTCACCGGCACACTCGCAGCCGACCTCAAGATCACCGCAGACGTCGCGTCCAATACCGTCAACTCCGGCAGCCTCAACCGACGCTTTCTCAACGAAGGCTCGGCTCTCGCCGACTATGCCCCCGATGGCTCGACCGTTTCGACCGGCTCCTTCCAGATCACTGACGGCGCAGGCAACGTCGGCATCATCACGATCAGCGCGAATGTCCAGACCATCGGCGACGTCATCGACCGCATCAACGCCAATTCGACCATCAACATCAAAGCCCAGCTCAACAAGACCGGCGATGGCTTCGAACTCATCGACGAATCGGGCGGCACCGGCAAGATCAAGGTCGAAGAACTCAACGGCGGCACCACCGCCAAAGACCTCCGCATCCTGGGCGAGAGTAAAGTCAACGGCTCCGGCCAGCAGGCAATCATCTCGCGCAACGCCATCGTCCTCGATGTGACAAGCACCGATACACTCGAAAACGTCGTCACCAAGATCAAAGCCCAGGGCGCCTTCGCCAACGCCAGCATTATCAACGACGGCAGCTCCTTCAACGCCAATCGCCTCAGCATCTCCTCGGCCTTGTCCGGAAAAGCCGGCAACCTGATGTTCGACGATACCGGCCTGGGCATCGGTTTCTCGACGATCGTCCAAGGCCAGGACGCGGTCCTCAGGCTCGGCGGGTCCGACAACTCGTTCCTCGTCTCTTCGCAGACGAATACTTTTACCAACGTCGTCACCGGCATCAACATCGACGTCCTCAAAACCGGCACCACGCCCGTCGAAATCACCCTCAGTCCCAAAAAAGACGCCATCAAAGAGGAACTCACCAAGTTCGTCGAGAACTTCAACGCCGTCATTGACCTCACCAAAGAGCTGACCAAGTTCGATCCGGAAACCCAGGAGCGAGGCATCCTCCAGGGATCGAGCGTCGTCCAGCGGACCATGCAGCGACTCGACGCTCTGCTCTTCACTCAAACCGGGCCTGCCACCTCCACGGTCCGCTCACTCGTGGGAATGGGGATCAAATACAACACCGAGGGGCAACTCGAGATTGACGAAGACAAGCTCGATGACCTCCTGGAAAGCAACTACGCCGACCTCACAACGTTCTTCTCCGAGTCGGCGACCGGCTTCGGCAAGCGATTGGAAGACGCCGTCGATTCGTTGACGGACACCGTCGATGGAACATTCATCCTCCAGAAGAATGCCATCGACACCAACATCAACGACATCAACGAGCGCGTCGAAAACCTTCAAGCCCTCCTCGAATCACAAAAAACACGCATCCTGAATCAGCTGGTCGCGATGGACTCAGCCATCTCGTCCCTCAACAACCAGCAGGAATCCCTGACCGCCATCCTCAACAGCAACAACAAGAATTAAGCGTCGGGTGGCTGGGGTCAGGATTTCCAGCTGACCCCCAGTAAACGACGTCCCATAGCGAATGCGACCAATGAATCCACAAAACGAATATCTCGAAATGTCCGTCCTGACGGCACCGCCACACCGTTTGCACCTGATCGTCGTGGAGGCAGCGCTGCGTTTTGCCCGCTTCGCCCAGGCCGCTCTCGAAATGGGCGATTACGAATCCCTCGGCGATGCCCTCTCTCGCTCCCGCGAAATGGTCTCCGAACTCCTCGCAGGCCTCAAAGACGATCAACAACCCGACATGATCAAAGACCTCCGCGGCTTGTTCGTCTTTGTCTACCGCAATCTCATGGAAGCCGAGTTCTCACGCAACCCGACCCAGATCGAAAACGCCATCCTCATCCTCGAAAAACACCACCGCACCTGGTCCGACCTCATCGACGCCCTCGGCGACAAAGCCCTCGAAACCCCCGAAGAACACAAATCCCTCGACTGGGTCATGTAACCCTCTTAGGCGAGCGGGCGGAAGCCGGGAAAAGTAGGGTGCTGGTGAGTCTTCGAATCGCACCAAAACGACGTTCAAGCTCACGTTGGGTGAGGTTCACAAAGCCTCACCAGCACCCTAAGTGAGTTCGACGCATTCCCATCACCAATGCTCCACCGGTCCATTCGGCACCTTCACCAGCGCCGTCGGAATCAAACTCTCTCGCTCCCCATGTCGCTGTTCGATCAACTCCGCAATCTGCTCAAACTCCTCCGGCGATTCAAACTTGCGCAGGCGATCTTCCAGCTCTTCCGGAATCCCCAGCTTCGCTCCATACCACGCGGCAAACTTGCGAAACAAAAAGCAGCAGTCGTGCGGATGCAATTCGACCATCAGCGCGAAGTGTCGGCGTAGAAATCCGATCTGCTCGTCCTTCGTCGGCTGCGTCACTTCCTCTCCCTGTGTCATCTGCGCCAGCTTCCGAAAGATCCAGGGATCCATCATCGCCCCCCGTCCAATCGCGACCGCATGACACCCTGTCACCTGCCGCATTCGCAATGCATCCTCCGGCGTAAGGACATCGCCGTTTCCGACCACAGGGATCGTAGAAACCGCATCAACGACCGCAGCAATCCCCTCCAGCGAAACCCGTCCATGAAAACCCTGTTCTCGCGTCCGCCCATGCACCGTCACCGCCGCAATGCCGACGTTTTCAAACTGACGGGCTAGTTCCGGTGCGGTGATCGTGTCACGGTCCCAGCCGAGACGCATCTTGATCGTGACAGGAACATTGACCGCATTGACGAGTGCCTCCGCCGTCGCGCGAGCCCCGGCTGCATCGCACATCAACCTCGCGCCACCCCCATTCCCATTGATCTTCGCCATCGGGCAACCCATGTTGAGATCGATCGCTTCATACCCATGATCGACCAGCCACTTGCAGGCCCGCACCATGTCCTTAATCTGACTGCCATAAATCTGCACCGTCAGCGGACGATCACAGTTGGCCGAGTCCTCACCCCACGTCCTGACCAGCTCCAACGACCGTCGATGCTCGTGCGCCAAGTGAGTCGCGAGGACCAGGTCCGTCGTCGCCAGCCCCATTCCCCCCTGCTCGCGCATGACCGTCCGAAACGCCAGCTGCGTATACCCCGCCAACGGCGCAAGAAAATACCGCGACGCCAGCCGACGCCCTCCAATGACAATTCCCGCATCTTCCGTCGAAATCAGAGACAAGTCTCTCTCCAGTAGGGTCCGCTGTGCGGACCGTCAATCCGGCTTCACTTTTTATCGCGTATCCAATTGTATGATACCGTTCTACGGTCCGCACAGCGGACCCTACGGGAGAAGCCCCGCTTCTTCCAGCAACTCCCGCGTTTCAAACATCGGCAGCCCAATCACATTCGTCAGGCTCCCCTCGACACGTTCAATAAACACCCCCGCTGCACCCTGAATCCCATATCCACCCGCTTTGCCCAGGGACTCGCCCGTCGATAGATACCACTCGACCAGCCCCTTCGAATCCTCCCGAAACGAAACCTCCGTCCGGACGACTTTGCTTTTCACCTCGAGTCCAAGATCAAGAGTCACCGACGTCAGCACAAGATGCGGACGCTGAAAGTAGTATCGCGTGAACCATTCCCTGACGACGGCTTTCCAGTCACCCTCGACCGGAGGCTGTCCGAGAACAACGAGACTCCCATCATCAGCCTGGGCAACGACGATCGTATCCGCTCCGAGAACTGCTCGCGAGTCGCTTGTCTGGGCGTGAGTCCGCACCTGGGCGATTTTCCCTCGCGAGATCTCGGTCATGCGAGCCTGAATACTTTCCAGATCATGACAATCCTCGAATCCCAGTTCCTCCGAGTTTGGGGGAGCAAAGACTTCAAATCCGTCCACCCCCGCCAGATGCGCCAGCAGTTCCCTGCGACGTGGCGACCGCGAAGCCAGGATCAAACCAGAATTCTCTTGCATCTCACCTCGATCTTGGACCACACTGGTCAGACAACTTTGTTGAGTCACCATCTCACGATGGGCTCGATTTTCCTGCATAATCCTAACGTCCTGTCATCCGATATCTCCCGTGACAACTGACAAAAATTCCAAAGAATCCGACGCATCCATTGTCTTTTGTCTGTCCCAATTCGTCTAAGTGTTCATTATAATTTCATCATGCTGCGTTCGCAGTGAATCACATCCAAACATGGAACCGATTCGTTTCACTGGTAATTTCCCAACCCGTATTCTCAGTGCCTCAAGTCGTTTCTCCTTATCTATCAACATGTTCCGGAACGTCGCCACATTTTGATGTGTTCGACGGTTGATTTCCTGTCGAGATTCAGCCAAAACCCATCGTGCAACATGAGTCGAGAGTGGTCTGACCACGACATGATCTGAGCGCCTTCAGATCCTGTTCACAGATCGAGGTTTCCAGGTATGGGCAAACCAACGACAGGTGAAGAACTTCTGGCGGTCCTCGAGTCCAGCCAGCTGGTTCACAAAAATCTGCTCGATACCCTGAGGACACAGCTGAAAAGCTTAGGACCAACCGCTCAGGATCCGCAAAAGCTCGCCCTGATCCTCATCAAGAATAAAGTCTGCACGACTTATCAGGTCCGCCAGCTCCTCGAAGGCCGCTTCAAAGGCTTTTACATTGGCAAGTACAAATTCCTCGAGCTCCTCGGAGCCGGTGGAATGGGGAAAGTTTATCTCGCCGAACAGATCACGATGCAGCGACTCGTCGCGATCAAGGTCGTCCGCCAGAACATTCCCAAGCACATGCAGAAAGAAGTCCTCGCCCGCTTCACACGAGAAGCGCGTGCTGTCGCAGGGCTCCAGCACCACAACATCATCCGCGCCTACGATTTCGATCAGGAAAACGGCATCCCCTACTTCGTGATGGAGTATGTCGAAGGGATTGACGCAGCCAATCAGGTCATCAAGTTCGGCCCGATTCCGTATCAGCAGGCCGCTGATTACATGATGCAGGCCGCCAGCGCCCTCCAGCATGCCCACAAGAACGGCATGGTTCACCGCGATATCAAACCCGGCAACCTCCTGGTCGCGACGTCGGGCGAAATCAAAGTTCTCGATCTCGGACTCGTCGCCTGCTTCGACGGGACGCAGAACCATTCTCTGACAGTCGCTGAAAACCAGCTCGGCACCATCGATTACATCGCTCCCGAACAGGCCCTCGATTCTCATAAAGTCGACCCTCGTGCCGACATCTACAGCCTCGGAGCCACATTCTACACCATCATCTCCGGCAAGGTCCTCTTCCCCGGCAAGACGACGGCCCAGAAGCTCCTTCTCAACCAGATGGAACCGCCGGTCCACATCAAACAGCACGTCCCGGATATCCCCGACGAGCTCGCCGCCGCCATCCATAAAATGCTGGCCAAAAAGCCGGAAGACCGCTTCCAGAATTGCGAAGAGGTCATTCAGGCGCTCACGCCTTATGCCTCGCGGATCGTCCCGCCCTACGATCCAACCGCGGTCAAATTCCGCATCAGCGAGATCGATGAATACCTCGGCCGCAGCCCGGAAGCCTCGCAGATCAATTTCAACCTGATCAATCAGGACACGCCCACGGCAGACGCTAAAATCAATTCGTCCAGCGACACGAAGAAGCCAGCCTCCCCCTCGGGCGTCACCAAAGACAGCGGCACTCAGTCCAGCCAGGCAGAAGATGAGTTCCTCAAGGCCATCAACGAAATGGCCGAGCTCGATCTCCCGTCTGTCCCACGCAAGAAAGCCGCCGCTGCAACAGCTCGCGGCGGCACGGCGACAATGGCTCCGCCGTCTACAATCAACGCACGTTCGACCATCGGCTCCCGCTCTCGCGTGACAAATACGAAGCCGATCAAAAAGAAGAACAACGACTCCCAGACGGTCACACTCGTCGCCGCGATTTCGACGCTGATGATCGCGGTTCTGTTCATCGTCTTTTATTCCGTCTCAAGCCTGTTCAATAAGAATTCCCGCGAAGTTTCGCCATCGCCGATGACGCAGCAGCAGATCGACAAAAAGGTTGATGAGTCGAAGAAGAATCAGCCCGCAGAAACCAAGCCAGCCTCGAATAACGTCGCGAAAAACGAGGAAAAGAAACCGAACAACAATAAGAAGAACGAAGAGAAAAAACCAAAACCGGAAGGCGAGAAACCAAAGCCACCGACAGACACCTCAGTCGCCAACAAAAAGCCTGACGAAAAGCCCCCCGGCGTCGATGTCGCGATGACTCCCGCGAATACGCCGAAGACAAACGAGAAGAAACCTGACGAGAAAAAGCCAGACAGGAAAGAAGACAAGCCAGCAACTCCCGCCTCTCCTGAAGAACGCTGGCTGGCCTACACCAAGCAGATGCAGGATGACGAAACCCTCGTCTGGCACAGCACATTTTTGAAGGGCAAAGACAACAAGGGTACAGCCGCTGACAATCAGGCGGGTAAATCCCCTATTGCCAAAGCCAAGCTCGCCTCGCGCAATGTTCAGCCAGCCCCAGGCCGCTTTGAGAACAAAGAAGCTGTCGGCTTCCAGAACAAACTCGCCGACGAGTTTATTGGGGTTTCTCACGAGTTTCTGCAGCAGGTCGATTTCTCCAAAGGCGTGACGCTGGCCGTCTGGTTCCGCGCTGATCCAGAAAACAATGAAAGCTACGCCCTGATGAACCGCGGACGAACGTCCTGGCGCATTCACCGCATCAAGGGCAAAGGTGTTCTTCAGTTCTCCACGGGACCGATCAATACCCGTAACCAGATCGAGGTCGAAACGACCAGCGACTTCACCGCTGGCGACTGGCATCAGGTCGTCGGGACGATCCGTCCTGTAGCGGGCGAAGAGCAGGCTGTCCTGACGGTGTACCTGGATGGCCAGAAAGAATCTGCCAAGAAAGGCCCGCTACTGACTGCCGAAGTCCCGACTGGTCTCATGCTGGGACAGGCCCAGGAAACAACGGGCTCACGCTTAGGCTTCCGTGGACTGATCGACGAATTCGCCATCTACAACCGCCCACTCTCCGACGACGAAGTCCGCCAGATGTACGAAGCCGGCAACCAGCAACCGACTCCCGCCGGCGTCGCCGCCTCCAGCAACTAATGGAAGATTCTTCTTCGACTCTCGTGTGCCACGGCTGTGCCAGCCGTGCCGAGCTGACAACGACATTAAATGCAAAGAGCACGCTCACTATTGTGAACGTGCTCTTTGCGTTTCTGAATTTGAAACTAATACCAATCCCCACTTAATTCAGCGAGGATCTTCCCAAAGTGCCATGCTCACAGCTTTGAGCTGTCTCTTACCCACATTTTTACAACCCACTGTCATTTTTACATTTCTTCGGTGGCCGGTGGGTGTTGTTTGGCTCGGGGATTTTTGTGGTGGTGTGAGTGAGGGGGCATTGGCATTGGGTTTGCCCTCTGGGGGCGACGGATGTGAGCTTGCGCGAAGTGTTCGGGAGCATCGGACAGATCTCAGGAAGAGTGCATCAGGAAGGAGTCGTCATGGGCAAGGTCGCCAGAGATGTCGCAGATCGTGTGGGAGGTGCAGGCGTGGGCCGAAGCGGAGTTTGGACGCTGCGCTGGGTGCTTTATAGCTCTCATGCCATCACGTCGTTAGAAGATGCTCAAGCCATCACAGCGATGTATACCCGGCGTCCGCTGATCGAAGAGTATCACAAGGCCCTCAAAACCGGCTGTCAGGTGGAAGAACGTCAATCCCAGACCGGCGCGAGGCTGGCCCGCATCACGGGAGTGCTCAGCGTGACGGCGATCCGTCTGCTGAGAATGAAGTCGGTCGCCGCGATCGAGCCCCAGCGTGCCCCTGATCAAGTGGCCCCGACAGAATGGGTCGAAGCGCTTTATGACCACCGCACTGCCGAGAGTCCCCAGTACAAACAGCGCTGGCCCGAAGGAAGCTGGACGATCCAGGAGTTCCTCCGCCAACTGGCGATGCTCGGCGGCTTCCTGGGCCGAAAGCACGACGGCTCCCCGGGCTAGCTGACCCTGTGGCGCGGCACCACCAAACTCCAACTCATCCTGCAAACAAGACGGACGATGAGGCGGAAATGTGGGTAAGAGACAGCCCAAACCCGCAAGCATGGCACGTTGGCGTTTTCCGGCTCATCCGTCATCCCTAACTTTTGAGTCCTGCCAGCATCCCCGTGCTGTCTCCAAACCGTTCTACGTTGGCCCCCGTCGCATTCAGCATCGACAGGAATAGATTTGCCATCGGAGTCTCGTTCGCCGCCTGCAGCACAACGCCGTTCGTGACCGCCCCGTTCCCCTTCCCGGCCACCACACACGGCACGTTCGCATGCCCGTGCTTACGCCCGTCATCCATCCCGCTGCCGTAGCAGATGATGCTGTGATCCAGCAGCGTTCCATCTCCTTCGGGAATCGACTTCATCTTCTCGACGAAGCGAACAAACTCGGCCAGCAGGAAGCGGTCGATCTTGCGAATCTCTTCCTCGCGGTTCGTGCTGTGAGTCAGCTGGTGGTGACCTTCCGAGACGCCGAGATTGCGATACACCCGGTTCGTCTGCGCGTTCGCCAGCATATAGGTCGCAATGCGCGTCGCATCGGTTTGAAACGCAATCGCGATCAGGTCGTACATCAAACGCAGGCGGTTCTCATGCGATCCCGGATCTTCAGGAGGCAGATACTCCGCAGGCACATCGATCGCGGGCATCGTCGAGAATCGTTCAATCCTCTGCTCGACATCGCGCACGCTCTGGAAATATTCCTCCATCTTCGCCCGGTCACTGGACCCAAGCTGTGACTTCAACGAAGACGCGCTTCCCGAAACAAAGTCGAGAATCGACTGCCTGGACTCCAGACGTCGCGCTGTCTGCGGATCATTCGCCGCACCACCGAACAGCCGCTCAAACGCCCGACGTGGATCGGTCTCTTTGGGCATCGGCTGCGTCGGCGAACGCCACGAGATGTTGTTGATGTAGACGCAGCTGTACCCCGAGTCACACTGCCCCGATTCTTCGCCACGCTCGGTCCCCAGTTCCAGCGACGCCAGTCGTGTCTGCCCACCAACAGCCCGCGCCGCGACCTGATCGACCGACGTCCCCAGATAAACATCCTTCCCGCCCGTCTTCTTCGGCTGCGACTGCGTCAAATAAACCGCACCACAACGCGCATGATCTCCTGCGCCATCTCCATTGGCAAACGCTTTATCGACACGCAGATTCGTGATCAACGTCACATCATCGCGGACACTCTCCAGTGCCGACGTCGTGTCATTCAAAGAAAACTCACGCCCTGCCCCAGTCGGAGCCCAGTTATCCTGCACGACCCCGTTCGGAAAATAAACCCACGCAAGCCGCGTCGGAAACACCTTCGACGCAACCGACGCATCCCCCGCCATCACCTTCGACGCCGGCCACATCGCCTCCAAAAACGGCAACCCCAACGTCACCCCCACACCCTTCAACACAGTGCGACGAGAAAGGCTTTTGTGAGTCCAGTCAAACTTCTGTTTCATAGTTACGTTCCCAATCATTGTCCCTTCTCCCTTGAGGGGAGAAGGTGCCCGAAGGGCGGAGGAGGGTGAGCGATAGGCGAGAGTACGGTTACAGTAATCAAGCACGACAACAGGCATTACGTCTCACGGTGCAGACGTCACTTCCGTCATCCCCGGATCCCGGCGCTGCAAACGAAACGGTCGTGACAACACGATCTGCTCCACCAGCGTCGAAAACTTGTACTTGTCTATTTTCAATCGGCTGACAATCTCTTCGACCGCCACTCGATCATAATATTCCATCCCACGTCCGAGTCCGTACGTGAGCATTTTCTCGGTCATGCACTTGGCGAACTCCTCTTCGCGACCACTCAAAATCTTGAGCAGCTCCATCGAATTGGAAAACGCCTCGCCTCCCGGCAGCGTCCCGCTCGGATCGATGGCTTTCCCCTGATCATCGACACGCCACTCGCCGATCGCGTTGTAGTTCTCCAGGCCAAACCCGATCGAATCCATGACGCGGTGACACGATGCACACGTCTGATCCGTCCGGTGCAACTCCAGCTGCTGACGCAGCGAAAGATTCGGATTGCTCTGCTGCGTCGAATCGAGCGCACTCACCCCCGGCGGCGGATCAGGCGGCTTATCCCCAAGGATATTCTCCAGCACCCAGCTCCCGCGCTTGGGCGGCGAGGTACGGGTCGGATAACTCGATAATGTCAGTATACTCGCATGCGTGAGCAACCCACTGCGCGGGACATTCGACAGATCAACCCGCTTATAAAGGCCCCCTTCGACATCATCGATCCCGTACAACCGGGCCAGTTCGTCATTGATGAAGGTGTATTTGGCCGTCAAGAGGTCCTGCAGACTACGGTCTTCCCGCACGATCGAGGTGACGAACTGCTCCGTCTCCTGCTTCATCTGGATCTTCATCTTTGAGCTGAACTTCGGAAACGTCCTGGAATCAACCTGCACCCCATCGAGCCTCCGCAGTCCCAGCCACTGTCCGAAGAACGAATCGATAAACGCCTGCGACTTCGGATCTTTCAACATCCGCTGCGTCTGATCACGGATGACTTCCTCATCCGTCAATTTCCCCTCGCGAGCCAGCGCGAGCAGTTCATCATCCGGCATGCTGTTCCACAAGAAGTACGACAACCGACTCGCCATCGCCCACGAATCGAGTGGCTGGATCAAATCATCGCTCTCGCGATCCGTCAGCAGTTCCTTACGAAACAGAAACTCAGGCGACACCAGCATCGCTTGTGTCAGACGATCAATAACCGCGGCCGTCTCCATTCCGCTGTCAATGAGAGACTCCCCAAATCCATTCCATCGAGCCAGTTCTTCGTCGCTGACGTCCCGTCGAAATGCGCGGGGGAGAGCTTCTTTCAGATAGGTCTCGACACGCGATTTTGCAGGCTCATCCGATCGGCGGGTGGCTTTCAGGTACGCAAGGGCCGCAGGCGGCATCGTCTCTTCCGCGATCCCTTTCTCGCGTCGCACATACATCGTCACCAGCCCAACCTGATGCGCCTCGCGACTCAGGAGATAACCCGTGTCCTCTCGAAACTCATCGAACTCATGCCCCAGAACATGCGCGAACCGCAGATCATGCTTGCCCGGTTTGACTTTGACGCGTGCTTCAATGTGATACGTCTTCACCTTGCCCGGATCGGAATTGGCTTCCAGCACCTGAGCAGCGATCTCTTCCCCATTCCAGAAGACTTTCGCTTTCGTCCGACCATTCAGGCGCTCGATCTCGGCTTTCTCGTCAGCCGGAGGATCTCTGCGTTCCGCGACCCGTGGTCGTTCACCGCGACGAAAACGATCCAGCTTCGTGTCTGCAAACGACGGGCGAACTTCCACTTTCGCGCCGATCGTGTATTCCCCGGGCAGCGGAATGTTGGAATCAATGAACCCGACTGTTCCTGTCGCGACCAGAGAATACCGATCGCCGACACGCTGACGTGCGCCGTCATAGCCGATGTCGAGATGATAGTAGCCGTAGTTGTGATTGTTACCTTCGAGTCGTCGCAGTTCCCGCGTGACCGACTCCGCGGCATCCAGATAGTTATCCAGATGCAACGGCGAAATCGTCAGCACATCGCCAATGTTATCGAACCCGTACCCCGCATCATCGGCCGGAAACTGAAACGACAGCTGCAAAGACATCCCAAACAAATCGCGAATCGTATTGTCATACTCGCTGCGATTCAGCCGACGGACGGTCACGTGCCCTGGATCAATCGGCTTGGAAAAGTCGATCGTATTCAGCTGCGCATCCAGCCAAACGGAAACCGCATCGCGCGTCGCATCGTCCGGCCGATCACTTCCTGCAGGCGGCATACCGCCCGAGCGGAGCTGTTTATGGACCTTTTTCCAGGTCGCCCGGTCCGCGAAAATGTCATCGACGGATTTGAACTGATCGACACGCAGATTGCCTTCCGAGTCATCCGCATTATGGCAGTCGGCGCAGTATTTCGTCAGCAGCTGGTTGAACGCTTCCGATGTAACAACTGGAGCAGATTCCTCGGCGCGCGAAATGGAAGCACAGCCCAGGAGCAGCGCAGCGAGCATCAATGTTTGAAACCATCGATTCATGCAGGCAGGTTCGTTTCAGGAGGGAAGGAAAAGGGGCGGGCACAGCCATCGACATCACGATGGCCTCCAACATTCAACATTGTTTATCACTACTAGTATTTCGATCTTTTCTACCGGCTGTCAACAACGAATCTGAAACTTTGAATGTTTGAAAAGTGATTTCCCAAAAGGCTTTAGCACAATTCCGTCTGGAGACATTTTCCCGCAAAAATGAGACTAGTCGCCGAAGTCATTTTCGATTCTTTTTCGGTCATCATGTTTCATCAGAAGGAGCAAAGAGATTTCACCACAGAGACACGGAGAGCACAGAGGAAGAGGAAACTTTTCATGGTCTCAGTTGAAAACTCTGTGTCCTCCGTGCCTCTGTGGTAAGTCTTCTTTTGATTTTAAATCAGGGGGCATTTGTCACCGGAAAGATCTGCGCCGTCATGAAATATGGCTTCCCGTCATACGTGACGACCAGTTCAGGAGCCCATTTTGCAATCTCATCACGCTCGGTCTGGTTGAACGAGTCCATCGGGCGGAAGAAGGGATATCCGGGAAGAGCCGGCTTGAGGACGCCGCCAGCCACCAGATTCTCGAAGCGTTTCGGGGTCACATAATCGGTGTAGCGGTAGCTGGTGCGGTAGCGCAGGATCTCGGCCCAGTTGACCAGGACGAACTCGATCTTGTGGTCGCTGAAGATCTTCCGGATCGAGGCCGCATCTTTCATCTGCTTGTCCGCGGCGGGAAGCTTTGCGTCCTCTTCTCGCGAGGTCCAGTCTTCAAAGATCGAGCAATCGAAAACAGTGTTGTAGATCGGGCGGAACGTCGCGTCAAAAACCTCCGCCTCGCCGACGCAGAGCACATTCCCCTTGGTCAGTTCGTTGACCGCCATGACTTCCGGAACCGTCAGCTTGCCGCTGCTTTCACGCATTTTCGTCAGGTCGAAAAGATAACTATTGTCGCCCGACAAGCCACTCGCGATGAAACCGAGATTGAAGACCAGCCCCGCAATCACAAATGGCATCGATCTCCAGCGCTCGCCCTGGCTCATGAACGAAAACGACGCCCCCGCCAGCACACACGCAATCGGCTGCATCGGCACCCAGAAGCGATCCAGACGATGCGTCAGTCCCCACCAGGCCAGGAACAAAATCCCCAGATAGATCCACAGCCAGCGAGTCGCGACCGATCGGACAACAAACGGCAGCGTCAACATCGCGAACCCATAAACCAGCACGCTCTGCCAATCGTTGACGAACGGGATGTCTTTCAGGAAGAACAGAAACGAGCTGATGGTGTGATTGTGGGGATAGTGCGCGTCTTTCCATTTCTGATCGAGTTCTGGCGACCAGTCCGCCCCGCCGAAGACACTATAGAGCAGTGGATAAACAGGGTTCCCGTTTTCCACGAGGTTCTTTGCCATCCAGGGACCAAAGGTGATGAATGTCCCCAGAATGTAGGCGGTGACGATCATGACTCCGCTTCGGATGTGAGTCGTTGGCCTGGCTGCCGGTTTCGGGTGACTGGATTCAGTAGCTTCCAGGCTTGTCGAAGCCGTTGGGAGCATGTGAGACAGGAATGCCACAACCAGCATCCACATCCCCATCGGAATCACCACCTGCACCATCCCTGGGTATTTGCATGAGACCGCCGCCCCCGCGAGCAATCCTGTCAGCAAGGCTTCCCGCGTGCAGTCGAGACCTTTGAATCGGTTCATCGTCGTGACGACCGCCATCAGCAGCGTCGCCGCGACGTAGCAGCTCAATCCCCCTTCGGTGTAGGCGATAATCGAGATACGATAGGTCCATGGGGCCGTCAGATAAATGAGCAATCCCATCCAGCCCGCGAAGTTGCCGAAGAGGCGATTGGCGATCGCGAAGACCGCCAGTCCCGTCCAGAGCGAGAAACTCGCGAGCACAAACTTGCCCGCCAGCGCTCCCCAGTACCAGTCGCCATAGATCACCATCGACGACAGCGTCAGCATCTCCGTCAGAAACGGGAACGACGTATAGACATTGTGAGGCAGCATCGTGATGACGCCGTTCTGGTAGAACTCCTTGGGCCCCTGGATGTGATATTCCTTCACATCAAAATCCGCTTCGGGCAGCAGCGACCCGAGGAACGTCACCCCGACAAAAGCAGCCAGCGTCAGCAGGATGGCAAGCTTCGTGGTCGAGATGATCTGTTCGTTTCCCGAGGAAGCAGGGATCAACCCTTTCCAGCCTCCCAGCACCATGAACTCGGCTGCCATCGACAATATCAGCAAGACGATCATCAGCACTTGCGACAACATGCCCGCAAGCCCCAGGCCCAACGTGAGCAATGACCAGAGGGAAAGGCCGAGGGTGATGGCGATGACTTCCGATTCAAATCGAGTCAACATCATCGGCGTCTGCTGCAAGCGATTGACGCCCCGAAGAGCCAGTCGCCCGATCGCCCAGCTTCCCAGGAGAACGAAGAGCCCAACTCCAATCATGGGAAAGCGTTGCGGCAGAAAGTACCAGCCATTGGGGGAAGGTTTCGCCTCGTAGTAAGGCAAAATCAGTTTGACCAGATAGATGTCAGGCAGAGTTTCCCACAGATCCAGCCGGGTGAATGGCCGGTTATTCGGCAGTTCCTGCGTATAAAATAACAGAAAGAACACCAGCAGGAAAACTGGGCCGAGCCAACTTAAGAGCTGTTTCTGGTTCACTTTATGATTTCCTGGGCAACCTGAAAGCGAAATTTCGCGGCTGGCTCTATGCGGGTGGTGACGAGATTGATTTTGATGCAGATTAGATCCAATTGATACGATAGCAGCAATTTCCACACGGCGGGAGAAAACGGGGGCGGCTGGCTGTCCTCTCGAATCAAATCGCGATAAATTGATGGTTTGCTTTCGGACACTGGTTGACGACGTGTTGACAGTTCGAACGCGTGCTTCTCAGGTTTTGCACTCATGTTACGCATCGGTATCGTCGGAGCTGGCGGAAATTGTCGGCTGAAACACATCCCGGGATTTCGCTCGATTCCCGATGTGAAGATTGTGGGCGTCTGCAATCGGACTTTGGCTTCGTCCAAGCAGGTCGCTCAGGAATTTGGCATTCCCAAGGTCTACGACGAGTGGCAGCAACTTGTTGACGATAAAGAGATCGACGCGATCGTCATCGGCACCTGGCCGAACATGCATAGCCAGATCACCTGCGCTGCTCTTCGGGCGGATAAGCACGTCCTGTGTGAAGCCCGGATGGCGTCGAATCTCGACGAAGCCCGCCTGATGCTCAACCTTGCTTATGAGCATCCTGATCTGATCACTCAGGTCGTTCCCTGCCCGATGGGGCTGGTCCATCACGACTTCGTTTCCAAGATCATCGCTCAGGGCTTCCTCGGCGAATTGCGCGAGGTCGTTGTCATCGGTGCTGACGACATGTTCTGGGATTACTCAAAGGAGATGCACTGGCGTCAGGATGCAACCAAGAGTGGCCGCAACGTGCTGACTCTGGGGATGCTGCAGGAAGTCGTTAATCGACACTGCCCAAGCACCAGCCGGGTGTTCTCGCAGATGAAACTGTTCGAGCCTCGACGCCCGTCCGCTGAGAAGAATCAGACGATGGTAGATGTGACGCTTCCCGACAGCATTCAGATCGTCAGCCAGTTCGAAAACGGTGCCCGCGGCCTGTATCACATCAGCGGCGTCAACCTCTTCGGCCCTGGTCAGCAGGTGCACTTCTACGGCACCGAAGGGACGATCAAGTGGGAACTGGCTCCGACCGAACGCGTCTCTGTCGGTCACATCGGCCAGAAGGAACTCCAACTCGTCGAGCTGCCTGAAGATGAGAAGGGTGGCTGGCGGGTGGAAGAAGAATTCGTTCAAGCCGTGCGTGGCGAGAACGAAGTGAAATTCACGACCTTCACCGCCGCGATCCGCTATATGGAATTCACCGAAGCAGCCTGGCTGAGTCATGAACAGAATCAGCCCGTGAGCCTGCCGCTGTAATTATACGAACGCATTAAGCCCGCACGACTCTTGTGACTTCGCTGGTTGAAATGGCGTTTGTATCAGCCGCCCTGCTTTGAGGCGAGTTCTTTGAGTTCTGCTTTGAGTTCCTCATCGGACTTCAGATGCCCGGCTGCCTGGGCGCGTTTGTGTTCTTGTTCAAAGCGTTCCAGGACCCCTTCCACGTTGCGGAAGTTGGATTCGCTCATGCGGTCGGTGAACATGACACCTTCAATGTGGTCATACTCGTGCTGAACGGCGCGGGCGGCCAGTTCGTCGAGTTCGACTTCGAAGTTTTCGCCCTGAAGGTTAAACGCGTCGACGATGATCTTCGAAGAGCGTGTGACCGGGCCGTAAAGATCGGGAATTGACAGACAGCCTTCTTCGTCTTCATCAGTCGCGGGGGAGCGTTTGACGATCTCCGGGTTGAGGAAGACCATCTCCTCTTCTTTCTTGGTCGCGTCACCAGTCAGGTTGATCACGAACAATCTCCAGGGAAGCCCGACCTGGTTGGCGGCGAGCCCGATCCCTTTGGCTTCGTACATCAAGCTGAACATCTCTTCGACGGTGCGTTTGAGATTGGCGTCGATCTTGGTGACGGGAACCGACTTTGTGCGGAGAGCGGGGTGAGGATACAAGACGATGTTCATAAAGGGTTTGGAATCGACGAGACCGCGCCGGACGGGAGTTGGGAAAATCGAAAGTTCAGGGTGGAGAGATTATAGGTGGGACGGATTATAAGGAACAGGAAAAACCAGCGTCGAGTCTTCTGGATGACCTGAAGGGTGTTTAGCCAACAAACGATGTCCAGATTGTCCGGTTGGGAGAGACAGCTTGGCGGAAAATGTCGTCCGGACCACAGAAGATTCTCGCAAGTGGACGGCACTGGGACTAAGATGGCGATCCGCCATTATCGTTTCAAGCTGCGCATACTGCCCAGCTTCCGAATCCGAGTCCTGCCTTATCACTTCTGGCCATCATGACGATATCGCTGTCTAAACTTGGCTTTCTGCTTGTCAACGTCTGGTTGGTTTTTCATCTGTTCTGCATTGTCGCGGGGCCGATTTCGATTTACCCGTCTTCGGAACTCCAGCAACGCAGCTCGGTGGTCGCGGTGCCGTACCTGCAACTGCTTTATATGAACCACGGCTGGAAATACTTTTCACCGCAGCCTGGTGGTGCGAATCTTCTGTCGTTTGACATGACATTTCCGAACGGCGAGCAGCAGACGCTGCGGTTTCCCACGAATGAAATCGAGCCGAGACTTCTTTATCACCGCTATTTCATGATGTCTGAATTCCTGGGCAACGGTCCGCCAGAAGCCGAGCCGATCTGGGCACGATCGTTTGCCAGAAAACTATGTCTGCAGAATGGGGCTCAGGACGTCGTCGTCACGAAGATTTTTCATGACCTGCCTTCGCGGATCGAATTCCTGGCGGGACGTACGCTGGATGATCGATCGCTGTTCCACGAGGACGTGGTGGGTGAATTTCATCGCAGCCAGTTTGTGGAGGAGCGTCTATGAAACGCGGTCCTCTGACGGGAATTGCCGGCTGGTTTCAAACCCTGTTTACCAACTGGGAACAATTCTGGTTTCAGCCTTGTTCCTGCGAGCATCTGGCGGTCATGCGATGGCTTGTGGGCGGGATGCTGATTTACACGCATTTTGTGTGGGGACTGCAGCTCGAAGAGTTTTTCGGGTCGACGGGTTGGATGTCTCAGGCGGCTTTGTCTTCGCTGACGGAGAACTCGACAGCGGTGTCGCTGTGGTCTTACGTTGCCGATGACCAGCTGCGGATGGTTCATACAATCTGCCTGGTGATTCTGGTTGCCTACATGATTGGGCTGGCCACTCCTGTGACGAGTGTCCTGGCGTTTGCGATCACCATTTCGAATTCGAACCGCGCGCTGATTGCCAACTACGGACTCGATCAGATTCTCGCGTTACAGACGCTTTACCTGGCGATCGGTGGATGTGGCGGGGCTTACTCCATCGATCAGGTGCTGCGACGCCTGTGGAGAAACGAGTCTGCCTTCCATGCTCCACGAAAGACATCTCGGGCCCGTCTGGGAACTCGTCTGATTCAGGTGCATTATGCAGTCATCTATTTTGCAGCTGGTTGCTCCAAGATGCTAGGCGAAGCCTGGTGGAACGGCGAGGCGATGTGGATGGCAATTGCGAATGCGGAATACCAGTCAATCGATATGACCTGGCTGGCAAACTACCCGTGGATTCTGGAATTCGCGACCCATTTGACGATCCTGTTTGAAATCAGCTTTCTGTTCCTTGTCTGGAATCAGTGGTTCCGTCCGCTGTATCTGCTGCTCGGGATCGGGATGCACCTGGGGATCGCGTTGTGTATGGGGATGCCGACGTTTGGGATCGCGATGATCTACGGCTATCTCGCGTTTGTGCGTCCGCAGAAGATCCGTCAGATCGAGCGATTCTTTGTGCGTCTGATCAACCCGAGCTCTGCACGCTATGAGTTCACCGGCGGCTCGGATGTTTATAAAGCCGCGACACACCGTCTTCTTCTGTTGGAACTGGAGCAGACGGGCAAGCATGTCGCGATGACCATCGACTTCAACGGCTTGCGGCGTCTCGGTTTTGACGTGCAGAAAGCGACTTCGGTCGCCGAGTTTGAAGCCAAGCTGATGGACGGCGCCTATGCCTCTTCACTGGTCTCGCTGGAGTTGCTTCCTCGTCACGAAGCAGCCCAGGTCCTGACGATGATCGAGCGATTATCGGTTCACCGAGTCGCATGCGTCATGCTGGTGAAGGTCAGTCAAATTGACCTGCTGGATAAGCTGACGCTCTCGCCGACGGTCCGAGTGCTCGTGATTCCGTATCAGCAGAACGATCTTCATGAGCAGATCAGTTGGTCCATGCATCACGCCGAGCAGCCATTGAATCATCTGCTGGATAGTGACCCGGGCGGATTCATGATGCCTGTTCCGAAGGAGTGAGAAAACCCAACCACGGATGGACACGAAGACACACGGATGAAGAAAAAAACATTTGAACCGCAGATTCACGCCGATCAAAAAAAGTCATGTTTCCGGAATGCTCGCGATCCTCTCTTATCTGTGTCAATCTGTGTTCATCCGTGGTTCACTTCTTCTCCTGGTTTTGAGCCCTTTGCAGCGATAATTTAATCTCTGAAGAAATGGATCGTTTTAAATGCGCGGGCTGGCTGGTTGTGTGTTGCTGCTGTGTAGTTTCGTTGTTGGCTGTACGGACCAGAGGGCTCTGCCGGAGGTCCTCGTCGAGAAGGCTTATATTCACGAAGAACGTGGCGAGTACGACGAAGCGATCCAGATCATGACGCAGGTGATCGAGAAAGAGCCGAAGAACCCGGTTCTCTATTATGATCGCGGTGTTTTTCATGAAGCCGCTAAACACATTGATGAAGCGATCGCCGATTACAGCAAGTCTCTTGAGATTGATCCCAAGCGATTCCAGGCACGCAATAATCGCGCAGTGTTGCTGCTCAATCAGAAGAAGTATGACGAGGCCAAAGCAGACCTTGATCAGCTGATTGAATCGCAGCCTCAGGTTTCGGTCGGGTACTTCAATCGCGGCAAGCTGCTGCTCGCTCAGGGAGAGGCAGAGAAGGCTCTTGACGATTTCAACCTGGCGATCGAGCGGGACAATCGGGTCGGGGCGGCGTATTACTTTCGGGCTCAAACGAAAGACAAACTGGGGGATGCCCTGGGCGCCTTTGAAGACGCCACGATCGCGGGATTTCTCGACGCCAAGCTCGAAGGGCTGAGTGATCTCAAGATACGGCTTGCGATACAGTTGAAGAAGTAACAGCTGGGAAAGAGTGGGTGTGCCACGGCTGTGTCAGCCGTGCATTGAGCAATGAGCGTCCATCTACACGGCCGGCACGGCCGTGGCACACCCACAACGGATGATGAATTACTGGCCGGAATGGGCGCGGATGGTGGCTTGACGGATCTGGTAGCGGCTTTCCTGGTGGAGGATATACAGGTAACTCAGCAGCGAGCCGGCGATCCCCAATGACGCGGTCATGATGCGTCCTTCAATCGAGACGGGGACAATGCTCAGCCATTCGAGAGCCGCGTAGTAGCGGAAGATGCTGATGCCGAAGATGACACCGACGGCAGCGAACCAGAAGCAATGATAGAGGAGCGGGACTTCCGAAGGTCTGAGCGGGATGATCCATTGACGCCAGGTCAGGTGGGCACCGCCGGTCGCGGATTTGAGGAACTCGACGGGCGTCTGTGGGTCGGAAACGACAATGCTTTGCACCAGCAGCGGGTAATGCTGCAGGAAAGAGACCCAGACGATGACGAACATCGATACGAAGAGAACCTGAGTGATGAAGATGTAAACGTAAACCGACTCGATCGCGCAGCCTGCATCGAGGAGGCGACGCAGGTAAATGTTGCCTTCATCTTCGAGCATCGGACTCATCATGAGAGTACAGCCAAGGTCCATCATCGCGGCGAGGATGATGAAGGCTGATCCCCAGATCGCGGGGCGGCAGGGAATTGGAGTACCGCCGCGGTCGCCGAGTTTTAAGATGCGGACCATGACCGGGATCGTCATGACAGGAAAGATGCAGGCCGTCACAACAGCATGTTCCGGCAGCCAGCCCATGAACTGACAGATGATATCGGCGGCCAGTCCGACCAGAAGCACGCAGCACCACGTCAAGACGGAGAAAAGCTCTCGATCGAACACGCGGGAAGCGACCAGATCGACCGGTCCGTTGGGAAGAAGATTACGCCAGGCTCCACTCGGAGAGGTATCGGGCGTCAGGCTGAGCTGAGCGTTTGACATCGAGATGTTTCCTACTGACTGGCCCGTACGGTCCGAGATGAGGGCGACGTGGATCGGAGAACGCCCGCTCCGAGGTGGTCATCAGGATCAGAAGAAGGGGATGGGATGCTCGAGGCAGGAAGAACTGCCAGTCGTCGAACAGACCATCGTTTATTCTAGTGCTCCTTGGGGCCAGGGAAAGAAAATTTTCTCGAAGTTGGGCGGGGAAATGATAATGTGGCCAGTCTCATTGTGACGCGTGAACACAACTGACAAGGATGATGAGACTCTCGGCAGCCCCCTTGGGGAATCGAACGACTCCTCTGGCGGTAACTCTTGGAATCCATTAAGGTAATGATCGTTCACCCCTCATTTTTCCTCACGATTTGATACCGAACGCATGAAGACCATTGCGCGCTGCCTGATCCTGCTAGTCCTGGTTTTAGGAACCATCCGAGCCGTCAGCCATGCGCAACAAAATGCTCCCCAGCGAGCCGATGAAGCAGGGGCTGTGACGCCGGAAAATGCCGCGGACGCAGAGGAGGCGAGCAAGAAAAAGCAAGTCATTCCGACGAACGTCGCGGAGATGGTTTACGCGCTCGACTTCTTCGCGATTCCGTTCATTCTCGCGACGATTGTCGCTGTCTGGTTCAGCACGGAACGTCTGGTCATCCTGAGAAAAGGTCGAGTGATTCCCAAGCCCTTTGTGGAGCGGTTTCTGGCTCACCTGTCCGAAGGCGAACTCGAACCTCAGGAAGCCTTGGACCTGTGTGTCGAGAATGGCAGCCCGGTCGCGATGATCTTCGCCCATGGCGTTCGCAAGTGGGGAAAACCATCTGTCGAGGTCGAACAGGCGATTATCGATGGTGGCGAACGTCAGATCAGTATGTTGAGAACACATTTGCGAATCATCAACGGGATTGGAACCGTCTGTCCTCTGATCGGCCTTCTCGGGACGGTCTGGGGGATGATTGTCTCGTTCAATGGGATGGCTGGCGGTGCGATGGCGGATTCGCCGGAACTCCTGGCCGCGGGGATTGGTCTGGCGTTGTTGACGACAGCCGTCGGTCTGGTGATCGCGATTCCCTGCGTCATTATGTACCTGTATCTGAACACGAGAATCGACCGCCTGGTTCTCGAAATGGACGACCTCGGCCAGCAGCTCGTCCACGCCATCTCTGCGGAAGCCCTCCAAGGCCTCGCTCCGCAAACGCCGACGACTCGCGGGAAGAAGTAACAATAAGACAGGAACGCCGAGCACGCGGCGGGGAGGCGAGGTCACGGAGAAAACCTTTGCCAGCCTTTGCCGAATTCATAGACACATTGATTGAGACGGTGAGACTGTTGAGCCTGAAGAGTCTCAGAAAGTCATCGCGTCCTGCTCAACTCTGTGTCCTCTGCAATCCAACTTTGTCCGGAGAAAGATTGAGCATGAACCACGGATGGAAACGAACCGATGAGGATTTTCGCTGCGGCAATTTGTTCCGCATGATGACGCCTGTTTTTGCAATCCTTCTGATCCTGCAATCGGGCCAGACAGCCCTGCGAGCTCAACAGGTTCCATTTCAGGTTCCGACTCCTCCTCAAGTCGATGCCACGGCGCAAGTTCATGTCCGCCCGCGTCTATCGATCACAGAACACGATGTCCGTCCGCATGTCATGTATCTGGCTTCACCTGAACTGCAGGGGCGCGGTAAGAATGGACGTCCGCTGGCTTCTACTTACATCCATCAAAGCTTCGTCCAGTCGGGCTTGAAGCCGCTGTTTCCGAATGGCCAGTACTTCCAGCCGATCCCGGGAGCACCGGATCTCAAAGGCGAGCGAACCGTTCAAGGGCACAACGTCGCAGGAATATTGCCGGGGTCCGACCCTCTCCTCACCAACGAAGTCATCATCATCTCGGCTCACTACGATCACCTTGGAATCAACAAAGACGAGTACTTCCCGGGTGCCGATGACAATGCCTCCGGAGTCGCGATGCTGCTGGAAGTCGCCAAGCAGTTGTCGCAGCGTAAACTGGCTCGTAGTGTGATCTTTGTCGCATTTGATCTGGAAGAACGGGGGCTGATCGGATCGCGCTGGTTTCTGGCGCATCCCCCCTGCCCTCGTGAAGCGATCAAGTATTTCATGACAGCCGACATGATCGGCCGGTCCCTGGGTGGGCTTGACCTGCCGGTTGTTTTTATTGTCGGCAGCGAACGATCGCCGGAAGTCCGTCCGATGCTCTCGGATCTGCAGATTGATGAGACACTGGAATATGCCCTGATGGGGGTCGACCTGATTGGCACACGCAGCGACTATGGCGCCTTCCGCGATGCCGATATTCCGTTTCTGTTCTTCTCCACCGGCGAACATCCCGACTATCACACCAAACACGATACGCCAGATAAAATCGAATACGGCAAGCTCGCTTCCATCTCCGAGATGATGGGGGAATTAGTCATTAGCCTGGCCAATGCACCGGTTGTCCCAACATGGACCGACAAGCCGCAGACCGGCATGGAAGAGGTCGACCTGCTGCTGCGTGTCACGAATGAACTGGTCAAACCCGAGCGAGCAGGCCAGCTCGGTGCCACCCAGAAGTTCTTCGTCAGTCAGGCGCATAACTATGCGCTGGGGATCAAGAAACGGGGGCACATCAAAGAAGATGAACGTCGCTTTCTCATTCGCTCGGCTCAGATGCTGATGTTTACCGTGTTTTAGGCGAGCGGGGAGCGTTAGCAGCCTGTTAAAAATCAACCATCCGATTGAACAGCCAATCGTCGCTCGAAAAGACAATCAGAAATAATTAACCACAGAGTCACGGAGAACACGGAGTGAGAGGGGAAATGAAGATGTTTTTACTTCCCAACTCCGTGACCTCCGTGCCTCTGTGGTGAACCTGCTTTCTAGTTTTTGGTCCGTTGGTTTCTGTCTCTTCGATTTTCAACGGGGCGTTAGCTCACTGATTCCGTAACGAATCGAATACGACATGACGGCAGACGGTGTGCTGAGCCTTTTCTCGTATTCAGCGAGTGAGTTCGTTTGAATTTCCCGCAACACAGGGAGCTTACGCTCCCCGCTCGCCTTACCGAGGCAGGACGTGTGGCGTGGGCTCATTGTGTTGTTTGATGAGCTCGCCGTAAAACTCGGGACGTCGGTCGCCGAAGCGGTGGAGTTCGCTTTGGCCGGCGATGCGGACGACGTGTTTATTGCGGGCACGTTCCGGGTCGATGTCAGCATAGAGAATTGTTTCGCTGATGCCGTCCCCTTCTGCGAGGAATTTGCCGGACGGATCGCAGATCAGGGAATGCCCCAGGAACTGGCAGTCCCGCTCCAGGCCGACGCGGCCGGAAGCGAGATAATAGACGCCGTTTTCCATGGCGCGTGTCGGGGCGGCTTTCTCGGGCATGATCTTGGCGTGCGGCGGCCAGTTGGTCGGCAGGACGATCAAATCGGCTCCCAGCAGGGCGAGCGTGCGGGCCAATTCGGGGAAGGCCAGGTCGTAGCAGATGTTAATCCCCAGTCGCAACCCGCGGGCTTCGACGACCATGGGCTGACGGTCCCCCGGAGTGGTCCAGCGGTCGACGCCGATGTAGGGGAGATGAATTTTGCGGTAGGCGTATTCGAGGCCGTCGGGGCCGATGAGGAGGGCGGTGTTGAAGATGGGAATTGGCCGATCGGGAGAGGGAGAATTACCTCGTTCGAGGATGCCGAGGATGATGTGGACGTCGAGGTCTTTGGCGAGGGTGGTGACGCGTTGGGTGATTTCGCCGTTGGGGTCCTGGGCGTACGGGAGGGCTTCTTCGAGAGTGTCGAAGCAGTAGCCGGAGAGAGAGGCTTCCGGGAAGACGATGATTTTCGCGCCATTGGCGGCGGCTTCGCGGGTAAAGGCGAACATCTTCTCGAGGTTGCCTTCGATGTCACCTAAGCGAATATCAATCTGGCAGGCGGCGCATTTGCTCATGTCGGTTAATCCGGTTGAGATTGGAGAATCTTGCCACAGAGGACACAGAGATCACCGAGAAGGAGAGGAACCACGGATGAACACGGATGCACACAGATAAAATGAGGAAGCCGAGAAGACCAGAATCATAAGGTCTTTCAGAGAAACGATTTATCCGTGTCTATTCGTGTTCATCCGTGGTTGGATTCTGGTGTTGAATAGTGGTGATGAATGGGAAAAATGATCATAGCGGTCTGATGGCTGATGAGAAGGAGAATAGGGGCAATTGCAGAAGCAGCAACAGGTTACATTGAGATTCAAATCGGTGGTTGGCGGAAGAACCTGCAGCCGGTTTGTCTTGTCTTCCTGGCGGGATGATTTATAGTGTGAGAAAGTCGCCGCTGTAGCTCAGCTGGCAGAGCAATGCTTTCGTAAAGCATGGGTCGGGGGTTCAAATCCCTTCAGCGGCTCTTACAATACACACGCCCCGTCGGTGGTCCTGAGTTCCAGGCGGCCTCGGGGCGTTTTTTTATTCCTGCTCTTTGTTTTCCCGGAAAGTGATTGCCGTGAACGCTGATGTCGCGACCACGACCAGCCAGCCCGCTGCTGCTCCATCCGTCAATTCTCGCGTGCCTGCGAAGTACGGACCGGATGAGATTCTGAATATCTCCTGCTACAAGTTCGCAGCCCTCGATAACCTCCCGGCGCGGAAAGCCCGTCTGCTGAAGCTGTGTCAGACGCTGCGACTGAAGGGGACGATTCTACTAAGCCCTGAAGGAATCAATTTCTTCGTCGCGGGACTGCGCCATGCAGTCGAAGCTCTGATCAGCGAACTGCGGGCCGAGCCGGCGCTAGCGGATATCATGCCCAAAGAGAGCTTCAGCGATCACCAGCCATTCAGCAAGATGCTGATCAAGATCAAGAAGGAGATCATTGCGTTTGGGGTCGAAGGAATCGCGCCGCATGAGTACACGTCGCGCAAGATCAAGCCGGTCGATTTGAAGCAGTGGCTGGATGAAGGCAAACCGGTCACGCTGCTCGATACGCGTAATGATTACGAGTATGACCTGGGGACCTTCACAAACGCCAAGACGCTGCCGATTCGTCACTTCCGCACGTTTCCGGAAGCAGTTCGCAACCTGCCGGGAGAAATGAAGGACCAGCCGATTGTGATGTTCTGCACGGGGGGAATTCGCTGCGAGAAGGCGGGGCCGTTCATGGAGAAAGAAGGCTTCAAGAATGTCTATCAGCTTGATGGCGGGATCCTGAAGTACTTCGAAGAAGTGGGCGGCGACCATTATGACGGCGAGTGTTTCGTGTTCGATAAACGGGTTGCGGTTGACCCGAAGCTGCAGGAAACGACGACGACTCAATGCTACGCCTGCCTGATGCCGCTGACAGAGGAAGAGCAGGCTTCGTCGCTATACTCGCCGGGGGAGTCTTGTCCTCACTGTTATGAGAAGAAGCATCCGAAGATTGCTCCTGAGGAACTGCTGAAGAAACATCAGCAACAGCTGCGCGATCGGGTTCGACCGCTGCCGGGGAGTCAGCCGTATGTGAATCATCGGCCTGTGAATGTCTCGCAGACGTATGATGGATTGAACGTCCTCGACTTCGTCTCGGCTCGTCATCCGCAGATTACTCGTGATGAGTGGCAGTCGATTATTCAGCAAGGAAACCTGTTGCTGCGTGGTGCGGCTGCGACACTGGACCAGACCGTGCGTGCAGGCGATCGGCTGATTCGCATTATGCCGGAACTGGCTGAACCCGATGTGAATCCGGACATTGAGTTAATCTACGAAGATCCGCATCTTCTCGTCGTTAACAAGCCGGCTCCATTGCCGGTGCATTCGTGTGGGCGGTTCCACAAGAATACGCTGGTCCATCTGCTCAAGCTGGTGTATGTCGCCGATACGCTGCGACCAGCTCACCGTCTCGATGCGAATACCTCGGGGGTGATGATCCTGACCCGGGACCGTGTCGCTGCGGCGTTTGTTCAGACCCAGTTCGAACGTGGCGAAGTGGAGAAGACTTATCTGGCACGTGTGCAGGGAACGCCGACGAGCGACGAGTTCACCGTCGATGCAGCGATCAGCGCGGAGCCGAGTCCGGGTGGGTTGCGTGTGGTCGATGAGAATGGATTGCCATCGCGAACCGACTTCACTGTCGTCAAACGATTTGATGATGGGACGACATTAATCGAGTGTCGCCCGTTGACCGGACGGACGAATCAGATCCGGGTTCACCTGTGGCATCTGGGACTGCCGATTGTGGGAGATCCATCCTACCTGCCGGGTGGTCAGATGGCGGAAACGCAGACGCTGGATGTGAACTCGCCGCCGATGTGCCTGCATGCGTGGAAACTGAAACTGCAGATGACTGCTGGGGAAGACGCGAAGACCTGGGAGACGTCACTGCCGGGTTGGGCATAAGTAGGGTCCGCTGTGCGGACCGTTAATCGACTTTCATAAATGAAGAACCGTGCGAGTTGTCCTTCGGTAAGAATATGAATGCTGGGCCGATGGTGAGTCTCCATTGACGGTCCGCACAGCGGGCCCTACTCATTCAGGCCCAAGAAAGTTGGAAGTGTATGTATCTGGTCATCAGCACGTCGCTACGGGAAGCGAGTCTGTCGCGGGTTTTGGCGAGGAAGGCAGTTGAGGAGCTGGAGAGGCTGACGGACGAGGTGGTGTTTGTGGACCTCAAGGAGACGTCGCTGCCGTTTTGCAATGCGGAAGACTGTTATGGCCATGAGGCTGTGCTGCCGATTCGGGATCTGATTGTCCGGGCGAAAGGCATTCTGATCGCGGCTCCGATTTACAATTATGACGTCAATGCGGCGGCGAAGAATCTGATCGAACTGACGGGGCAGGCGTGGCGGGATAAGGTCGTCGGGTTTCTGTGTGCAGCGGGCGGGCACAACAGTTACATGGGGGTCATGGGCCTCGCGAATTCGTTGATGCTCGATTTTCGCTGCCTGGTGATTCCGAGATTTGTGTATGCGACCAACCATGCCTTTGAATATGGCGAGGAGACGATTCTGGCGGATGAAAAGATCCAGGAGCGAATCCGCGAACTGACATTTAAGCTGGTAAAAATTGGCGACGTGATGTGAAAAGGACGACGACATTTCCAGTATCAGTTTGCTAACTGATCGCGAGTTGCTTTAAGATTGTGTGAAGATTCTTGCAAAGTGAACGTGTTCGTCTCGCTGTTTGAATGACCGGAAGGACGCCAGGCGCAGTCGTCCTTCACACTCTGAACACACTCACTCGATCTTCAACAGTAGGCCTGATTATGTCTGTGCATCGTGTTTCCGCGAGTCTATTGGCAGGTCTTCTTCTGGCTGTTTCCAGTTCCGCGCACGCGGACGACCATCTCCTGACGATTGGAGGCGGACCAAGTCTCAATAGCAATCAGATTTCACTGGAGAATAATGTCCGCTACCTGCAACGGGCGTTGGCTCGAATGAAGCTGCAGGGAATCGATCAGAAGATCCTCTTTTCCGACGGCGGCGATCCTGCACGCGATCTGCAATATGAAGCCATCTATCCTGCGGATGATGCCAGACTTCTGCTGGCGGACATCGTCGGGTCGATGGATGGAATTCGGGAAAGTTACCGTTCGAGTTCGCTGCCCGCCGTGAACGGATCGGCGGTGCCGGAGACGATTGAGAAGACCGTGAAAGATCTCTCGTCAGAGCTGAATCAGGGGGATCGTCTGATCGTTTATTTTACCGGTCACGGGGGGCCAGCCAAACGCGACGGTCAGTCAACCTTCCGTATGAGCTTCGGGAATGTCGAAGCGAACATCGGGATCGGGGCCAATAGCAGTAGCGATTCAGCAGAGGGCGGTCGTGCTCGTCCGTCAAAGTTTGCCAACAACATCATGCACTTGTGGAATGACAATGACCTGTCGGTGGTTGAGTGGACACAAAAACTCGATGAGTTGTCGATCGATGTTCCGGTTGTCGCGATCATGGTGCAATGCTACAGCGGTGGGTTCGGCAACTTCGTCTTCGCGGGGGGCGATCCCAATAATGGGTTGGCCAAGCATCCTCGTTGCGGGTTCTTTTCAACAGTACCTGATCGGGTCGCGGCCGGGTGCACGCCAAATGTGAATGAAGCAGAGTATCGTGAATACTCATCGTACTTCTTCGAGGCGCTCTGCGGGGAATCTCGTACCGGGCAGACAGTCACTTTGCCAGACTATGATCACGATGGCCGAACATCGCTGCTGGAAGCGCATGCTTACACCGTCATTCATGCAGACACGATCGATATTCCCGTGCGGACGTCTGATATCTATCTGCGTCAGGTCTCCAAGACAAAAGGCAAAGATGGACTTCTGACCTCAGGCTCGCCGATCGCGGACCTGCTGGCTCAGGCTGGACCATGCGAGACGACGGTGATTGAAGAACTCAGCAAGGAGTTCCAGCTGACGGGCACGGACCGCGAGAAAGATGTCGATGAGGCGATCAAAGCCAAGCGAGCCGAGAAGCAGAAGTTTGAAGCGAATCTGCGTCGTCATCGTCAGACAGTTGGAAACATCAAACGCGATATTGCGGGCACGATCAGGAAGCGCTGGCCGGAAGTCTCCAATGCCTGGAACCCGGGAATCTCCAAGATCCTCGCAGAGGACAGTGACGAGATTCGCAAGGCAATCGTCGAACACGATAGCTACCTGGAATTGCAGCTGGAACTGGAGGACATTGACAAGCTCGCCAAAGAGAGCGAGTCATGTGATCTTCAGATCGTTAAATTAGAGCGTCTGAAATACTGGCTGGAGTCGGTTGCTCTCGCGGCCAATTTGAAGACGCTGGAGGAAGCAGAGAAACTCGACGGGCTTCGTCGGCTTGTGGAACTGGAATCGCAGTTTATCACGCCGGGGAACGTGGTGTCGACGACGTCAGTTGATCGCTAAAGGACTGATGAGCATGGATGGCTGGGGTCAGGTTTTCTAGCTGACCCCAGTTCATTGGCAGTTGGACGCACATTCTGGGGTCAGCTAACGATCCTGACCCCAGCCACCTCCACACAAATATCAATTCTCGATTTCGCGGACGAGGACTGGCAGCATCAGGTCCAGGCGGCTGGCTTTGGCGGTTGAGGTGGTACGAACGGCGACGGCGGGGGCAGACTGTTCCGGGCTTTGCCCACGGACGATGGGCGGTTCTGGTTTGGCGGTCACAGCGGGTGTCTGGGTGTTTTCTGCGACCATGGTGCCCTCTGGATCGTTCAGACGAGGACTGCCGGCGACTGTCCACTTAGTCCAGTATTTCTCGAGGGACTCGACGTTGTCGATGTTGTAATGCGTCTTGAGGGCCTTGTCCCAGTTTTCCTGGTGAGCCAGTTCCATGAAGGCCAGGAACTTGCGGGGTCCACCCTGTTGGACGAGGTAGTCCGAGACGGAATACCCCTCAGCGTAGAGCTTCATGACATTGTGCATGTCTTTGGGATACTCGGTCATCGAGAAGAGCTGACGCAGGGGGATGCGGTCCCCTTGTTCGAGAACTTCGCCGAGGAGTTTGATCTGTCGGCTTTTTTCTGACTCGTGTTCGATCAGGGTGCAGGCCCCTTCATCGGCCCAGCGTGGCAGCGGGCGTCGGAAGTGGCAGGCAAGAATAGTGTGTGTGATTTCGTGAGGCAGAACGGAGTCGAGAACCCGTTCCAGTGTGCCTTGAACCTGCATGTTCCAGCCGAAGACTTCGCCGCGGTCGAAGGAGAAGGTGGTGACGCCGCCCGCACCGAGTCTGCCAACCTTGACCTTGATGGGGCATGGTCGGAACCAGTTCTGCATTTCCTTGCCGAGCCATTCCTGAGACAGCTCTTTGCGCCAGTACTCGGCTTTGTCACCAACTTCTTTGGCGACCTCTGCCGACTCTGCATAGATGGTGAAGTTGGTCGTGTGATACGGGGCAGCTGCTGCGACGACCAGATTGGGCGTGAAAGCAACGGTCAGCAGGATGAGGAGTGTTTGCAGTGTTTTTGAAACTGGAAACTGTCGAATGTGCGCGGTCGCGCGTGTCGTCCATGACATTTATTTGTTCCTGTTCGTCGTTGAAACAGAATTGGTCTCAAACTGAGTTGGCAGGTACTGACCCGTAATGAGGTCGAGTCTGCTGAACTCAGTCACTGTCAGTCTGAAGCAATCCGTGATCCAGACGTGGCGATTCGGGGGATTTATAGTCGTTGGAATGGCTATAACTCTTCACAAGGCAGGACATTGAGGAGCGCCGAAGGGGGGATGTGTGGTAGGTCGGTCCGTCAAATCTTGAGGTAACATTTACAATTTTGTCGTTTGTGTCAATTGGTGTTCTTGCAATGTTGGCAAATGGGACAAATTGAAGAGTTGAGGCTGCTAAACGGCTGTGACGGTGTCCTGAGCCCCTATCCGGCATTTACGGGAGATTCACGTTCGTTTTTCAAGAAAAGTTCTGTCACCTGCGAAAAGACGACGCTAGCATGGTCCGATCGTTGCATAAGAGTAATGGCATGGACACGCACGAAACACCTCCGACTCCCGACGCCCACGCTCCCCAGGAGCGTCGTGGGTACGCATTCCTTGTGTGCTGGCAGGGGGGCGATCGACGCGTTGAAAAGAATGTTCTGCGATCAACGACGCTGATCGGATCAGCAGAACGATGCCACTTGCGACTGGTCAGTCATGAAGTCGACGCCGCTCATGCGGTGATTTCGTATGACGACAAAGAATTTCGCATCTGGGATCTGCGGACGAAAACCGGAGTTCTGGTCAACGGCCAGCGGGTTGCCTTTGCAAAACTGCATGACGGAGATCGCATCCAGATTGCGGGCTTTGAATTCACGTTTCGAACGGACCTGATCTCTCCGTCTCGAAAAGGAATGTTCATCGATGATTACCGCGTCCTCGGGCTTCTGGGGACGGGCGGAATGGGCTGGCTGTACCGGGTCGAGAATTTTAAGACAGGCGAGCAGTTTGCCTTAAAAGTCCTGACGCGTCGCGGCGACCATCGCGGACTGGACGACCAGGAACTCAAGATCCGGTTCCACTTCGAGGGACGTGTCGGCAAGCAGCTAACACACAAGAACCTCGTCCAGGCGATGGGCTATCAGCATCGCTCGGACATCGATTACATCGTGATGGAACTCGTCGAAGCGATTACGCTGCAGGAACTGGTCGAGCGTGATGGACGAGTCCCCTACCCTCTGGCCTGCGAGGTGATCCGCCAGGCAGCCTTGGCGTTAGAATACATTCACTCGAAAGGTCCCATTCACCGGGACGTCAAACCCGCGAACGTCCTGATTGAGAAGGATGGAACAGTCAAGCTGTGTGATTTCGGACTGGTCCTCGTCGGCGATGATCCGCTCGAGAAAATCCTCGCGGAAAAGCTGCAGGGAGACTGTCTGGGAACAGCGGATTTTATTTCGCCAGAGCAGTCCCATGACAGCGATCATGTCGACAGTCGCGCGGATCTTTATAGCCTGGGCTGTACGCTGTATTACGCCCTGTGTGGACGCATTCCGTTTCCTGCCAAGAACAATCAGGACAAGCTCATCGGACATCGGACCCTTCAGGCAGCAGCGCTGACACAATTCGTGGACGGCCTCCCGACAGAACTGCTGGAGATCATTCAGCGGACGATGGAGAAATCGCCCGAGAAAAGGTTTGCCTCGCTGTCAGAATTTGCAGCGGCGATGGCTGACTTTTCCGTTCGTCAGCCTGTCGAGTTTGATTTTGCCCATCTGCTGAAACTGCGAAATCGACAGGCGCGAGCCCGACTGCTGGATGTTCATCGCGAGCATCACCTGGAGAGGATCGTCCCCTCGATTGCCCAACAGGTCCTGCAGACGACGGCACCTTCGCCCAGCGAGCGATTCGAAGCGTCGCGGAATGTCCCTCGACCGCTGTCGCATCAAGCGGCACCTTCGCATAGTCCTGACGATACGGTCCCCTCCTCGGCTCACCCGGAAGACTTTGTGCGGAATCTCCCGGAAGATCTGCGTCAGCTGGTCCAACAGTGGAAACAGCTGCCTGTCGATGTCCAACGTGAAATCACCGAACTGGCGAAGACAGCCAATCGTCTGTTTGCAGACGATCAGGCGTGAAGATTGGCGAACCTGATTTTCACTCGCGGGTCGTTTTGATATATTCCTGTGAACGTAAAAGGGGCTGTAGCTCAATCGGTTAGAGCAGCAAACTCATAATTTGTTGGTTCCGGGTTCGAGTCCCGGCGGCCCTACTCAGAATCAGGCATTCGAATCAAATCCTGGATACCTGTTGAAACGACTATCCGACGCCGCGCAACGTCGGAAAACCGCCAGATTCGTGATGAAGTGGCAAAGGCGGTCTGCTATAGTGAGCAAGTTCGGCAAGGCATGATCGGACGTCATTTGGATGACGAGACGGAACGAACTCATCCATCATCGCCACCTCGCTGGACATGTTTTGAAACGCTGACTCTGATCGCGTTTTGAATTCTTCCCGGGCGGGCCATTTCATCGACGAAGCCAGAATGAGGCGGGCGAATCATGGCAACTTTTATTGTGACGACGGGCAAGCTGAAGGGGCATAAGGTTCAAATCAATGAACCTGAGGTCTACATTGGACGAGACGAAACCTGCAAGATCCGGATTGCTTCGAAGGAAGTCAGTCGCGAACACTGCGTCATCATGAAGCAAGGCAAGGATGTCCTCGTACGTGACCTGAGCAGTCGTAATGGGACGTTCGTGAACGGGATGGTCATCAACGGCGTGACCCTGCTGAACCCGGGCGATACGCTGCACATCGGCCCGATGATCTTCGAACTCGCTGGTGCCAAGAAAGCGGCTGTCGTCGGGCATCGCGCTTCTGCGGGGAACATTCGCGCGGACCGATCCCCGTCTGCTTCGGATCATGAAATTGCAGACTGGCTGAGTGATTCGGGCGAATCAGCGATCGCCAGTGACGAAGTTGCTGGAGATACCCAGTACGCCAACCACACCCAGCAGGTCGCTGTTGCGCCTGCACCAGTTGTCGCGACCAATCGTCCGATGACGAGTGATATCGATGAAGCGACTCGACTTGTTCCCTCGGTCGTAAGTTCGCCAGATGATGCTGTTGCGTCACGGATGGCGAATATTGTTCGCGGGTACTGGCAGAAGAAAGCCTGAGCGGAGGAGATTATCCCCACCGCCTGTCATCTTTGCTCCTGCTTTAAAATGGCTGAAAACCGGAAGTCGCTGTCGACCCGTCGCGCATGGATCGGTAAAATTCCATGCGTTCTGAAACGGGTTGAGTTCCAGGCACTGTCGTGAGAATGGTGTCTTGTCTCTCCCGCAGGAACACAAGACGTCCAGTACTCGCTCAGGAGCCCATCATGACGGTGACGACGTTGTCTTCCGAATTGACGACCGACCAGACTGCCTTCATCGAGAAGTATTACAACGCCAGCGTCGTGGATGTCCGCTATCTGCATGACGACCTGATGATCCTCCGTGTCAGACCGGATGACGGGATCCCGGAGTATCATGCCGGTCAATACGTGACGCTTGGCTTTGCTCCGTTCGAGCCACGGATCGACGGCCTTGTTCCGCCCGAGCAGGACAAGCTGAAAATCATCCAGCGCGCTTACTCGATCTCCTGCCCGCTGATCGAAAACGGCCAGCTCATGCCTTGTGCGACGCTGCCTTATGTCGAGTTTTACATCGCGCTCGTCCGACTCAGTGATGAAGACCGACTGCGCTTAACGCCTCGACTATTTGGCTTGAAGCCGGGATCAAGGCTGCACTTCGGGCATAAAATCACCGGCAAATACGTGGCTGATCCGGTGCTGCCGGATCAGAACGTCATTTTTCTGGCGACTGGGACTGGCGAAGCGCCTCATAACGCGATGACAGCAGAGCTGCTTGCCAAAGGGCATCGCGGGCAGATCACTTCGTTGTGTTGTGTCCGCATGAAAAAGGATGCTGGGTATCTCGAAGCTCACCGTCAACTTGAAGCGCTCCATCCCCGTTATCGCTATCGCCTGCTGACGACGCGGGAGCCGGAGAATCTCGATCCGCAGGCGCCGGGCTATATTGGCAAGCTGTATCTGCAGAATCTGTTTGAAAGTGCGCAGCTGCCCGAGTGGCTTGGCTTTGAGATCGATCCTGCCCAGACACATGTCTTCCTGTGTGGGAATCCCGACATGATTGGCATCCCGAGCAACATCATGAAGAAAACGGATGAGGAACCGTGGCAGTGGCCAGAGGGACGTGGCATGTTACAGATCCTGGTCGAAAAGGGCTTCACGCTGCCTCATGGGCATCATGGGGTAGGGAATATTCACTTTGAGAAGTATTGGTAAAATAGCCAGATAGGTAACCGCGTCGTGTTGCACCAGCGATCACCTGCCAGGGGCTGAAATTGACTGTTGACCTGCCAAATTGCACGCGAAATTTTTTTGCAACTGCCCGGATAGTCTTCATAATAGAGTCTCCACAGGAATGACGTGGGGACCTTGTTTTGGCGGGCAGAGGGAGGCCACTGATCGCGTTCGATCAGTTGACACATCAGGAGGTGTGAAAATGTGCGAGTGGGAGGAGCTGCATAACATGCGGCCCATGGAAATGATAGAGAATTGACATTTTCCCCACAGACGCGTAACCTTCCGCGAGAAATCAGGTCGATGAAAGCTCAAGTTCCGGGCCAGAGAGTGCGCATCCGTGCGCGTTCCCTTCATCGTCTCGATTTGATCGCATTGGAGTTCTGCCACCCGCAAAGGATCTGCGGTCGCTACAGGGCGACGACCCGCAGTCGCGTGA
>SXGT01635041.1_pt1 | contig 45392 bp, 36 predicted proteins | sample 3176221 | NCBI WGS metagenome assembly SXGT01 (sample SAMN11356862, study PRJNA531348) | freshwater metagenome | isolation source: freshwater sample F1-120 | place: China: Fuxian Lake, Yuxi | collected 2017-12-25 | reverse complement strand
GGTCTGCGCGGTGCTCCCGGAACCTCTTCGTCTCCCCCTGAGCGCGCGTAGCGCGCGATTTGGGGGAGACCGACGCGCGCAGCGCGGCGAGTGGGGGCACCCCTTCTTTTTCGCTGGATCGCGCCCAACCGATCGGCATTGCGCCTAGCCCAGCGCCGCCTCGATCTTGCCCGCGGCGGCCTCCACCGTGAAGCCGAACTTCTCCGCGAGGACCTTGTCCGGCGCGCTCGCGCCGTAGTGGTCGATGCCGATGGCGATCCCGTCGGCGCCGATCCAGGGCCGCCAGGGCTCGGTGCGACCGGCCTCGATCGACACGCGACGAACGCCCGGGGGGAGCACGGCGTCACGATACGCGGCGTCCTGCTGCGCGAAGACCTCGAGGGAGAGGGCCGAGACGACGCGCACGCGCCTCCCCTTGTCCTCGAGCCGCTTCCTCGCCCCGACCGCCACGCCCACCTCGCTCCCCGTCGCGACGATGACGAGCTCAGGCGGCCCACCCGAGGCCTCCTGGAGCACGTAGCCTCCGCGGAGGGCGTCACGCGGCGAGAAACCCGCGTGACGCTCCAGGTTCGGCAGCTTCTGCCGTGTCAGCGCGAACGCGGTCGGGCCGTGCGTTCGAGACAGCGCGATCGCCCACGCGGCGGCGACCTCCAGGGGATCGGCGGGCCTCACGACCGCGAGGTTGTGGATGAGGCGCAGCGCCCCGAGCTGCTCGATGGGCTGGTGGGTTGGACCGTCCTCGCCGAGGAAGATCGAGTCGTGGGTGAAGATCCACAGGCACTGCTGCTCCATGAGGGCGGACAGGCGAATGCTGGGCCGCATGTAGTCGCTGAAGATGAGGAACGTGGCCCCGTAGGGAACGATCCCGCCACACAGCGACAGGCCGTTGCAGATCGCCCCCATCCCGTGCTCGCGGATGCCGAAGTGGAAATTTCGGCCGCCGAACTCCCCGCGGCCAACCGCACCCCCGTCCTTGATCAGGGTCTTGGTCGAGGGCGCGAGGTCGGCGGAGCCGCCAACGAGGGACGGCACGAGCGCCGCGACCTTCTGCTGGATCGCGTTCGACAGGTTGCGGGTGGCGTCCTCCTTCGTGGGGAGCGCCGCGAGCAGCTGCTCGTAGATGTCCGCCGGGATGGTCTTCGCCTCGAAGGACGCCTGCGCCCGTGCGAGCTCGGGGTTCGCTCGTGCCCAGGCGTCATGAGCGTCCTGCCAGGCGGCGCGGGCCTTGCCGAGCTCGGCCTTGCGGGCCGCGAAGAAGGCCGAGACCTCCCCGGGCACGAAGAAGTGCTTGTCCGGATCGAAGCCCATCGCGGCCTTCGTGAGGCGGATCTCCTCCTCACCGAGAGGCTCACCGTGGGCCTTGTGCGTGTCGTGGAGGTTGGGGGCGCCGTGACCGATGTGGGTGCGCGCGACGATGAAGGACGGCCTGCCCTTCTCGGCGAGCGCCCTGTCGAGCGCAGCGCGGATGGCCGCGTGATCGTGGCCGTCGATGTGCTGCACGAACCAGCCGTAGGCCTCGTAGCGCTTGCCCACGTCCTCCGAGAACGCGAGGCTGGTCTCGCCCTCGATGGTGATCTTGTTGTCGTCGTAGAAGGCGATCAGGTTGTCGATCCCGAGGTGGCCTGCGATGCTCGACGCCTCGCAGCTCACCCCCTCCATCACGTCGCCGTCGGAGCAGATGGTGAAGACCCGCGCCCCGGCGTAGGGCGTGCCGAAGCGCGCCTCCTTCGCCTTGAGGCCGATCGCGAGACCCACCGCGTTCGCGATGCCCTGCCCGAGGGGTCCCGTCGTCGTCTCGACGCCGGCCGTCAGCCCGTGCTCGGGATGCCCGGGCGTCTTCGAGCCCCACTGCCGGAACTGCCGCAGCTCCTCGAGGGAAAGGTCGTAGCCGCTCAGGTGGAGGATGCTGTAGAGCAACATCGACGCGTGCCCGCACGAGAGGACGAACCGGTCGCGCGCGATCCAGCCCGGATCGGCAGGATCGTGCCGCATCGTGCGTGCAAAGAGCTCGAACGTGATGCTCGCGAGGCCCATCGGCGTACCGGGGTGTCCGCTCTTGGCCTTCTGCACAGCGTCGATGGACAGGCCCTTGATCGTGTGGACGGCCAGGTGGACGATTTTCGTATCGGGATCGGGCGACATGGTGCCGCCATCCTAACCCGACCGGAGGCCCGGAGGCACTTCATCTTGTCGACGCGTGTATCGCAGAAGCGGAAGCTCGAGGGGGCGGCCCCGTCGAACCGGTGCGACCCGCTACATCTTGCTGATGAGCGCGTCGCCGAGGGTCGGCTGGTCGATCTTGCCGAGCCAGATGCTCCACACGGCCTTCATGAAGTCCAGGCCGGCGATGGACGCCGAGCCGCCCCCCGCGACCCAGACGCTCACCGTCTTCGTGGCCGCGCTGTAGGAGATCGAGACGCTACCCTTCTCCTTGAGTTCCTTCGAGAACGCGCCGACGAACAGGCCGATCTTGGCCTGATCGCCATAGCCGTTCATCGCGAACGCGTCGCGCAACGCCTTCTGGATCTTCTCGCCCTCGACGTCGCGCAGCATGTACCAGCTGAAGCGCTTGTCGACGTCGGCGTCGATCACGGCTTGCTTGTTCCTGGCCGGCAGCGGGCCCTTCATGTCGTGGCGGATCGCGTACACCCTCGCCGTGATGATGGCGACGGCCTTCGTGCGCACGCCCTCGCCCGTGTTGTACCAGCCGTCCTTGCCGGGCTCGAGAGCCAACGCGGAGGCCCCCCCGCCGAGCAGGAGGAGCGCGATCGTGACCAGGGTGCGGAGCGCTTTCATCGGATCTCCCTTCCGGCCCAGGATAGCACCGTCAGGTGCACGCTCGGGCCTACGGCGCGCCCTTCACGGCGGCGGTATGGTCCTCGTACGTCTCGGAGAAAGTATGGCGGCCACCGCCCTTCGCCACGAAGTAGAGGTACCTGTTGCGCGGCGCCGAGAGCACCGCCTCGATCGACTTCGTACCCGGGTTGCAGATCGGGGTGGGGGGCAGGCGCTCGTGGACGTAGGTGCTGTAGGGGTTGGCTGGATCCACGTTGATGGCGCGCGTGATCTTCCCGGTGTAGCCCGCGCACGCGGGGATGCGATCACCCATCACGAGGCACCCGTATCCGCTCGTCGGGTCCGACTGGAGCACCTTCCTCTTGAACTGGGGATCCCGCAAGCGGTTCAGGAACACGCTCGCGATGACAGGCCGTTCCTCGTCGACGGCAGCCTCCTTCTCGATCATCGAGGCGAGGATGAGGATCTCGCGCTTCTGGAAGCCGAGCTCCTTCTCGAGCTGCGCGCGACTTGCGGTCCGGGCGCGGCTGACCGCCACGAAGCGCTTCTCGAACTCCTGGACCAGGCGACGCACGAGATCGCGGGGGTCGCCGTCCTTCGGCAGCTCGTAGGTGGCGGGGAACAGGTACCCCTCGGCGGAGGAGCCGTCGATGGAGAGCTCGGCGAGGAGCTTCGGGTCCGTCGTCGCGTCGAGGAACGCTCGCTCCACGGCGACATGATCGGCCGCGAGTTGCCGCGCGAAATCGAAGCGGGTCCACCCCTCCGGGAACGTCACGTGCGCCCGCGTCGTGTTGCCGCGCCGCTGCAGGCGGCGGAGCACCTCCTCCGCGGAGAGGTCGTCCTCGAGCATGTGAGGACCGGGGGCAAGGTACCTGGTGCCCCGCACGGCGCGCACCCACAACGCGAACAGGCTGCCGTTCGAGACGACGTTGGCCTGGGCGAGGCGATCCGCGAGGGTCCCGAGCGACTCCTCGGGTCGGACGACGAACTCGACGGCGGCGCCCGTGCCCGTCTTCTGGTAGCCCGGGAGGAACATCATCGTCGCCGCGAGGACGACCGCGGCGCCGACGAACGTCGCGAAGGCCCACCTGAGCTTCAAGAGTGTGACGGGCCGCAGGCGAATGCGCTTCTTTCGCTTCTGCCGTCGACGCCGTGAGCCGTCCCCCGGCCGCGACCGCGAACCCTCGGCCGAGGATCCGCGGGCACTCCCTGAACCGGGGGTGGTCGAACGCGGATCCGGCTCAGGGTTGGCGACGGACGGCCCTCGCTCCGGATCGCTCACCGGGCGGCCCGCCAGTCCAGCCAGGACTGCAAGATGGTGACGGCGGCTGCCTCGTCGACGAGCGCGCTGGCTCTGGGACCCCTCACGTCGGCCATCCGTAGCGCGGCCCTCGCTTGTACCGTGGTCAGGCGCTCGTCCCACAGCTCGACCTCGCAGCGTGTCGCGTCCGCGATGGCCTGCGCGACGCCGCGCGTCTTCCGGGCCCGCTCGCCTTCCTCTCCCGTCATGTCGAGGGGCAGGCCCACGACGATGTGAGAGATCCCCTCGGCCATCACGAGTGCCCCGAGCGACTCGAGGAGCGCCGCCCGCGGGCGCCCGGGGAGCGTACCTCGTGGGTGCGCGTACATCCCGAGCTCGTCCGACACCGCCACACCGACGCGCACCGCACCGAGATCGAGCGCACAGACGCGCTCACCGTCTGGCCGGAGTTGGCCGAGCACATCCTCCGCATAGCACGTCGTCCTTGACCGTGCGTCCCCAAAAAGGGATAAGCGCACGGCTTCTTTCGACTTCTTCCGAGAAAGGTGAACGGGCGCGTGGCCGTCGTGGGCGTGAAGGGCATGAACGACATCCTGCCGGCCGAGATCGCGCGGTGGCGCGCCGTCGAGTCGGCCTTCCGGGTGTCGATGGAGCTCGGAGGGTTCCGGGAGGTCCGCACCCCCCACCTCGAGCACACCGCCCTGTTCGTTCGCTCGATCGGCGAGTCCACCGATGTCGTCGAGAAGGAGATGTTCAGCTTCCCCCACGGCAGGGACAACCTGACCTTGCGGCCGGAGGGGACGGCTGGCGCCGCCCGCGCCTACGTCGAGCACCGGATCGCGAACAACGAGCCTGTCACCCGCTGGTACTACCTCGGTCCCATGTTTCGCGCCGAGACGCCGCAGCGGGGGCGCTACCGGCAGTTCCACCAGGCCGGAGCGGAGATCCTCGGCGATCCCGGACCGGCGTGCGACGCGGAGCTGATCGACGGCCTGGTGCGCTTCCTCCAGGCGATCGGCGTCCCGCGCGTGACGGTCCACATCAACTCCATCGGGTCGGGCGACACGCGGACGGCTTACGCGCGCGCCTTGCGGGACTTCCTCGAAGGGAGGGCGTCCGATCTGTCCGAGGAGTCCCGGCGCCGCCTCGCCACGAACCCGCTCCGCATCCTCGACTCGAAGGATCCGCGGGATCAGGCCCAGCTCGTCCACGCGCCCCCGGTCTCCGCGTTCATGAGCGACGCGGACCGCGCGCACTTCGAGGGCGTGAAGGCCCACCTGTCCGCGCTGGGCACGCCGTTCGTCGTCGACCCACGCCTGGTCCGGGGCCTGGACTACTACACGCGCACGCTGTTCGAGCTGAAGGCCGACAAGGAGGAGCTCGGCGCGGGGAACACGATCGTCGGCGGCGGCCGCTACGATCGCATGATCGAGGAGCTGGGGGGCCCGAGCGTCCCGGCCATCGGCTTCGCAGCCGGGGTCGAGCGGCTCCTCATCGCCAGCGAGCTTCCCGTCCAGGGCCCACGGATCGACGTGTTCGTCGCGCCGATCGGGGAGGCCGCCGTCGGGCCGGCGCTCTGCCTGGCGCGCGATCTCAGGGCGGCCGGGTCGAGCGCCGAGGTGGACGCCCGGGGGGCGGGCATGAAATCCCTGCTGAGACGCGCCAACAACCTCGGCGCGCGCTTTGCGGTCATCCTCGGCGATCAGGAACTCGCCGCCGGCACGGTGCAACTCAGGGACCTCGACGGTCGAACCCAGGACGCGGTGCCGATGGCCGACGCGGCGCGGATCGTCCAGGAGCGCCTCGGGCGGAGCGCGTCGTGACGGGCCGCGTGCCCGGCTTCGCCTACAGGACGCTCGCGTGTGCGCTCGCGATCGGGCTGGCTCCCGCGCTCGCGATCGCGCAGCCCGCCGGCAGAGGAGCGCCCCCCTCTGGTCCGACGCAGTCTCGCCCCACGCAGAACAAGAAGGTCGGCCCGCAAGCTCGCGGCCCGGACGACGATCCCGGAGGCCAGTCGCCCCTCCGCGGCGAGCCGCAGGCGCTGGTGCCGCAGGACCCGCTCGCGGTCCCCGAGGAGGTCGACAAGCGCATCGGATCCGACACCGACGAGCGCCCGCCCGCCCCGACCGGCGAGCTCGAGCGCAGCGTGAGCAGCGGCTACTACCAGGAGACACGCGGAGACTACCGCTTCCGGTTCGTGCCCCCGCTCTACCTCGAGCACACGCGGGGCGTCGGTCAGACCGTCGAGACCTCCGCGGGCGCGGCGAGCGCCGAGGACACCGAGGGCCTCTACGGGATGCTCTACTACCGCCGTCGGTCCGCCAAAGCGGACGCGGACGTCGTGTTCCCGCTCGCATGGCGCCTGCGCGAGCGCGAGAGCCGCCTCCTCGTCCTCGGCCCGATCGCGCACCGCGAGGCTCCGGGGGAGCACGACAACTGGCTCGCGCCGCTCGTCTTCGAGGGCGAGCGAAAGGACGGAGGGTACTTCCACTCCCCGCTGCTCCTCACCACGTCGCGCTGGGCCGAGAAGTCTGCGTTCACGGTGGCCGGCCCCTACTTCCGTGATCGGGTGGGCTCCGACGTCGACTGGGGCGTCGCGCCGTTCTTCGTGCGCGGCGACAACGGCAACCTCGACGGCGCGCGGAAGCGGTACACGCTCGTCCCGCCGCTCCTGTACTACACGCGCGAGCGCGAGATCGACTCCAGCAAGCTCACCGTCGTCGGCCCCCTCATCTGGAAGTCGGACGACAAACGAGACGTCTTCGACGTCGCGCCGCTGTACTTCAGCATCCGCGGCAAGCCCGAGTCAGGGGGCGTCCGCGAATCGCACACCACGCTCTTCCCGTTCTTCCACTACGGCACGAGCGACGAGCAGACGCTCTTCGTCACCCCCGCGTTCCTCTCGCGGCAGACACCGAAGGTCGACACGCTGCTCACCCCCCTGTTCTCGCGCTCGACGACGCGGAGTGGCCGCACCAGCCTCACCGCGATCGGTCCGATCGCACCGCTCTACATGCGGTACACGGACAAGGACCTCGGCACCGACATGCTCGGGTTGTTCCCGTTCTACTTCGGGTCCACGAGCCCGACCGACCGCATCCTCCTCACCCCCCTGTTCGCCCGCGTCGAGAACGTCGGCGTGTCGAGGACGTTCTGGGCCTTCCCGAACTTCACGCTCACGCGCGGAGAGACGGGGTGGGCGACCGCCCTTCACCCGATCCTCTACCTCGGCCGCGAGAAGGAGGCGTCGCACACCATCATGGCGCCGTTCTTCTGGGACTTCGCGAGCCCGAAGGGCCGGACGACGATCGGGTTCCCGGCGTACTGGCGCTTCGCGAACGCCCAGGAGGAGTCGATCACGCAGGTCGCCGGCAACACGCTGTTCATGCAGCGAAGGGTGGCGGGTGGCCTCGACTGGCAGTTCCACTTCCTGCCCGTCTTCTCGTACGGGGAGGACCCCACGGGCTACTTCTGGAACATCGCCTTCGGACTCGCGGGGTACCAGCGCTCGGGGCAGACCGCGCGCGTCAAAGCGCTCTGGGTCCCCATCACGGTCGACTCGCCCAAGCAGACGGCGCACGCGTACCCGTAGGCGCCTCTCCTACTGCTACTTCACGCGCGCGAGCACGCGCGCGAACGCCTCGCGCGCGAGATCGAGCTCGTCGTCCGTCGTGCCGTCGCCGAGCGAGACGCGGAGCCCCCGACCCGCTCGCTCCGCGCCGACCATGGCCGCGAGGACGGGCGATCGCTCCACCGTGCCGGCGCTGCACGCGCTGCCGCTCGACACGCTGACGCCCTCGAGGTCGAGCGCCGCCACGAGCTCGGCACCGGACCACCGCTCGAAGGTCAGGCTCGCGACGTGCGGCGCGCGAGGGGCGTCCGCCGGGAGGACGGGGACCCCACCGAGCGCGACGAGGTGGGCCTCGAAGGCATCGCGCCGCGCGGCCATACGTGCATACTGCACACATGAATCCGCCGCGCGCCCGAGCGCGGCCCGCAAGCCGGCGCACGCCACGGGATCGACCGTGCCGGGCCGCACGCCGCGCTCCTGGTCGCCGCCTCGCAGCACGGGCGTGATCTGGACGTGCGGGCGGTGTACGAGCCCCCCGATGCCCTTCGGACCGCGCAACTTGTGAGCCGCCACCGCGACGGTGTCGGCGAGGGCGATCTCGGGGAGATCGACCTTTCCCGCGGCCTGCACGGCGTCCACGTGAAGAAGCGCGCCGGCCGCCGCGACGAGCGGGGCGACGGCGCGGAGGGGCTGGATCGCGCCCGTCTCGTGGTTCACGGCCTGCAGCGCGACCAGCGCCACGTCGCCCGAGGCGAGCGCAAGCGCCACGTCGTCCAGGCGCGGGATCCCCGCCGGATCGACCTCGAGCCATCGCACGTCCGCGCGCCCCTCCGCCTCCAGCGCCTCCGCGACGCGCGTCACCGAGGGGTGCTCGAGGCGCGAGGTGACGAGCCGCCGCCGAGGTCCGCCGGACGGGAACGCGGCGCGGATCGCGAGGTTGTTGGCCTCGGTGCCGCCCGAGGTGAAGACCACGTCTCGCGGATCGGCGCCGAGCAGGTCCGCGAGCGAGCCCCGCGCCCCCTCCACCTCCGCCCTCGCGAGCCTCCCGTCCGCGTGTACGCTCGCGGGATTTCCCCAGGACTTCTCGAGCGCGCGGCGCATCGCGACGACGACGTCCGGGTGAGGCGGCGTCGTGGCGTTCCAGTCGAGGTATGCGCGCACGTCAGACCGAGTCGATGACGACCGTGGGCGCGCGCTTCGCCACGGTGAGGCTGAAGGCTGCGCCCCCGAGGAACATCCCCTCGATCGTCGCGCCCTCCGGAATGAGCTTCACGTCCCCGCCGAGGCCCCGCGCGACCCGGCGCGCGATCGCGAGCCCCACCCCGACTCCGCCGTGGGCGCGCGTGGGTGAGCCGTCGACCTGGTAGAACGGCTCGAAGATCCGGCTCGCGCGCTCGGCCTCGATGCCTGCGCCCGTGTCGGCGATGACGACCTCGTACATCGCGTCCACCGGCCGCACGAGCACCCCGACGATGCCGCCCTCGGGCGTGAACTTCGTCGCGTTGTCGAGGAGTTGCACGATGGCGCGGCCGAGGCGGTCCGAGTCGCCGTACGCCGGGAGCGGGCCTCGCGGGAGCTCCTCGAGCATGGTCAGCTTGCGGTCGTGGAGGCCGTCGCCGAGGTGCGCGACGCTCCGGCGGACCGTGTCGAGGAAGTCGTACTCGCGGTGGAAGAAGCGCATCTTCCCCGTCTCGAGGCCCGTCACGTCGATGAGGCTGTCGAGGGTCGCGCGGAGGCGCCGCACGCAGTCGTCCATCGCGCGCAACGCCTTCGCCTGCTGCTTGCTCGTGTCACCGAGCTCCTGATCCATCAGCATGCGCAGGTAGCCCACGATCGGCGTGAGCGGCGTGGCCAGCTCGTGCGAGATGTTGCGGTAGAATTCCGTCCGCAGGCGCTCCATCTCCCGGAGGCGCGCGTTGGCCGTCGACAGCTCCGCGACCTTCTCCTCGAGGTGCGCCACGATGCGACCGCTCTGGACGCGGAGGCGCTCCTCGTTCACCTCGGCGGACGAGGGCATCCGCTGCCGGCCCGTGCCGAGGTAACCGGCGACCTGCCGGGCGAACTGTCTCGCGTCGATCGGTTTCTGCAGGAACCCATCGCACCCGACGGCGATGCTGGTCTCGCGGTCTCCCTCCGCCGTGATGGCGACGATCGGGATCTTCGTGAGGGACGCCTCCGTCCGCAGCCGCAGCGTCACCTCGTATCCGTCGAGGCCCGGGATGTTCAGGTCCACGAGGACGAGGTCGGGACGCTGCGCGAGCGCCTCGCGGACCCCCTCGAGCCCATCCGACGCGTCGATCACGTCGTGGCCCTCCGCGGAGAGGAGCTTCCGCACGAGGAGGCGGTTCCTTGGATCGTCCTCGATGTGCAGAACCCGCGCCATGGCCCGTTCCACTCTCATAGTACATTTCCATCCACGCGCGCCAGCACGCTGGAATTCCTTCCACCCGGCCCGTCGTTCGACCCGCGGGCCGCGCGCTATTTTGCGCGTGTTCCCGGGCGAAAAAAGGGTAGGTTGCCCCCGATGAGCCATCGCGCGAGAACCCTTGCCCTCCTCGCCTCGACCCTGCTCGGAGGCGTGGCCTGCTCGAACCTCACCTCGCCCCCGAGGGAAGAGGCGATCCAGGCAGAGCCGGTCACCGCCACGGGTACGGGTCACGCCGCGGGCGCCGAGAAGAAGCCCGAGGCGAAGCCCACGCCGACCGCCGAGCCGCCGAAGCCGACCCCGCCCAAGGACGAGAAGCCGCTGGAGAAGAAGGACCTCGTCGTTGGGAAGGGCCCGGAAGCAAAGGCGGGCGACAAGATCGCCGTGCACTACGTGGGCACGCTCACCGACGGCAAGGAGTTCGACAGCTCACGAAAGAGGAACGCGCCGTTCGAGTTCATGCTCGGGCGCGGCAACGTGATCCGAGGTTGGGACCAGGGCGTCGAGGGCATGAAGGTGGGCGGGAAGCGAAAGCTCACGATCCCGCCCTCGCTCGCGTACGGCGAGCGTGGGTCGCCGCCGGTGATCCCGCCGAGCGCCACGCTCGTGTTCGAGGTCGAACTGGTGGAAATCAAGAAATGAGAGCCGCGACCGCGATCGCCCTCGTCCTCGTGGGATGCGGCGCGTCGGAGGGCGCGGCGTCGACACCTCCGCATACCGGCGCGACAGCGGCCGCCGTCGCGAAGGAGTCGACGCCCAGCCCGCCTCCGGCGCCGGCCACGCCGGAGCCGCGAGAGGCGCGATCCGAGCGGAGGGAGGCACGACCGGAGCGCGCGGGCCGGACCGGCGAAGCCCCCGCGAAGATCAGCGCGCGCCACGTGCTCATCCAGTACATGGGCGCCGAGCGCGCCGGGCCCTCGGTCGTCCGCACGAGCGACCAGGCGCGCAAGGTCGCGGAGGAGGTGCTCGCGCGCGCCAAGGCCGGCGAGGACTTCGCGAGGCTCGCGGTCGAGTTCTCCGACGAGCCCGGCGCGGCCAACCGTGGGGGATCGCTCGGACGATTCGGAAAGGGCCAGATGGTGCCCGCCTTCGACGCGGCGGCCTTCAAGCTCGCGGTCGCCGAGATCGCCCTCGTCGAGACGCCATTCGGCTTCCACGTCGTCCAGCGCACGGACTGAGCACCTCTCCGTGAGCGACGACGAGACGCCCGAGGAGCGCGCGCGAGAGACCGCGCCCGAGGAGCCAGGCGACGAGGCGCCGACGACGGAGCCTTCCCCGGGCGTGGCGCCGCCGATCCCCCGGGCGAAGGGCCCGCTCCCCATGAAGGCGCCGCTCGCGCTCGCCTGCATGGCGCTCACCGCCGTCTTTTACTGGCTGGCCTTCCCCACGTACGACGCGTGGCCGCTCTCCCTCGTCACGTTCGTGCCGTTCTACCTCGCGCTCGTGGGCCAGACGCCGCGGCGTGCGCTCGGGCTCGGGCTCTTCTGCGGCGTGCTGATGACGTGCCTGGGATTCTACTGGCTGTTCAACATGCTGCGCACGTTCAGCGGCTTCCCGGCGCCGATCTGCGCCTTCTTCGTCCTCGTGGTGAACCTGTACCAGGGCGGCCGCTTCGCGTTGCAGGCGTGGCTCACGGCCCGCGCGTGGGCGCGGGGCTGGCACCCGTGGGCCGCGTTCATCGTGGCGTTCGCGGCGAGCGAGCTCGTCTTCCCGCTCCTCTTCCCGTGGTACTACGCGGCCACCGTCCACGCCGCGCCCGTGCTCATGCAGACGGCAGACCTCGGTGGCCCCATCCTCGTCGGCTGCCTGCTCCTGCTGCCGAACCTCGCGATCGGGGAGGTGCTGCGCGCCCGCCTCGAGCGCCGCGCGTGGGACCGCCGGCTCGTGGGCGTGGGGGCAGGCGCCCTGGGCTTCCTCGCGCTCTACGGAATCGCGCGGATCGGGATGACGACCGCGAGCATGGACGCCAGCCCCGAGATCCGCGTCGGCTACGTCCAGGGCAACATGGGCCTCTTCCAGAAGCGAGAGGATCCCGGAGAGGGTCTGCGCCGCCACAAGCGCCTCACGGCGGACCTCAAGAACAAGGGTGTCGACCTCGTCGTCTGGAGCGAATCGAGCGTCACCTTCGCGGTGCCCGAGCGCATGTACGCGCCGTTCATGAAGGACCGCGTGAGCGCGTACCTCGGCGTGCCCACGATCTTCGGCGGCGTGGTCTTCCGCAACGATCCCGACCGTGAGCGCTGGTTCAACACGGCCCTCGCGTCGAACGCAGAGGGTGACATCACCGGCCGCTACGACAAGCAGTTCCTGCTCGCGTTCGGCGAGTACCTCCCGTTCGGGGAGGCCTTCCCGAAGCTCTACAAGTACTCCCCCAATAGCGGGCGCTTCTCGCCCGGGACGAGCGACGACGCGATCTCGGTCTTCATCCGCGGCAAGGAGCACAAGGTGACCGTGCTCATCTGCTACGAAGACGTGCTGCCGGGCTTCACGAACCGCCTGGTGCGAAAAGGGGATCCGGAGCTCCTCGTCAACATCACGAACGACTCCTGGTTCGGGGACACCACGGAGCCATGGGAGCACCTCGCCCTCGCAAAGTTCCGGGCGATCGAGCACCGCCGCTTTCTCGTGCGGGCGACCAACAGCGGCGTCTCCGCCATCGTGGACGCGAACGGGCGGACCGTCACGCACTCCGGGACCTTCAAGGCCGAGACCGGTGACGCCCCCGTCCGCCTGATGCGCGGCAAGACCGTCTACGAGATCCTCGGCGACGTGCCGTGGTGGCTCGTCTCGATCGGCGCCTTCCTCATCGCGTTCCGGCGCCGGGAAACGCAGGCGCCGCCCCGTCCGCGGAAGATTTGAAGTCCGCGCGCTGGTGGTCTATTTCCCTACCCGGCGCGGGCGGCCAATTCGTCCGTCGTCGTTGAACACGTCCGACCCATCCCCGTCCAAGGAAGGTAGCTTGTTCGCATGCTTGAAACTCGTCGCATCGCGACCGTCCCGACCCAGAGGAGGCTCATCGGCGGGCTCCTCGCCAGCACGCTCGCGGGGCTCCTCGCCCAGGTCGGCGGGTGCACCTCCCTGCAGAACGACGCTCCCCTCGACGACGCCGGCACGTTCGAGGGAGGCGGCGACGGATCAAGCGCGGCGTGCCCCGCCTGCCGCATCTCCCAGTGCACCGCGCTCCAGGCGACCTGCTTCGACTCCGCGGGCTGCACCAAGGTCGCCACCTGCGCCCACAAGCCGAACTGCGACGCCGCGTGCCAGGCCGCTTGCCTCTGCGAGGATCCCCTCGCCCAGACCCTGTACCTGGAGGTGGTCAAATGCGACGACAACGCCCGGTGCACCGGCGCCTGCAAGACCCAGTGCGTGTCCACGACATGTCCCGCGACGAAGCCGACGTCGCGCGTCTGTGACGCCGACGGCGGTGACGCGGGCCCGGTCGACTCGGGGGCCGACGCCGCCGCTCTGCTCGACGCCGCCGTCGAGGCGGCCGCGGACGGCGCCGTCGACTCCGGCGTGGCGCCCCCGACCGAGTCGTGCGCGAGCTGCGCGGGACGTTGCTCGAACGAGCTCAACAAGTGCCCGCTCCTGTCGGAGTGCAGCGAGTACCTCCAGTGTGCACTCGCCTGCGGAACGCCGGCATGTGTCGACCAGTGCGGGGCGACGCGGGCTTCGGGCAAGGCGATCGTGAGGGAGATCGCGCGTTGCATGCAGATCTCGTGCTCCGCTGCGTGTGGCCTCTGATGGTGCTGTGGCTTTTCCGAACCGAAAGGGCGAAACGATGATGCGTCGCTGGATGATCGTGATGGGTACGTTGGTTGGCACGGTCTCCCTGTATGGGCTGGCCCTGCAGGGCTGCACGATAACCTCCGGCACCGTCGACGGCGGAGGCCTCTCGACGGACTCGGGGACGAGCCTGGACGGCACGACGTCCACCGGGGACTCTGCCACGGGGAGCGACGGGGGCACGGGCGGCGACGGCGGCAGCGACGGCAGCGCGGGGACATGCGGCAACGTGACGCTCGCTCCTCCCGCGTGCGACACCTGCGGGAAGGGCAAGTGTTGCAGCCAGCTCAAGACTTGCTACGTGCCTGGCTCGGACTGCGACAAGTACTCGGACTGCATCGAGAAGTGCGACAAACTGCCCGACGGCGGCACGGCGTCCCAGGCGGAGTTCGACACCTGCGTCACGACCGTGTGCAACGCGACCACGCCGAAGGCTGCTCAGGATCTCTACGACGCGATCGACACGTGCCTGGCGGCGCAGTGCAAGACGGAGTGTGGTTTCTAGCCCCGTGAGCCGATGGCCCTCTTCAGGCGCCTCGCGTCCTGGGCCATGTCGACGTTCGTGAACACGTAGAACGCCTCGTCGTGGCGCGCCCCCAGGGCGAGCTCGGCGAGGCGTTCCATCGCGGGATCCTCGTAGCGACTCTTGTGACCCGCAGGGCCCGGGAGACGGTAGTAGGCGACCTTCGCCTCGGCGAGGCCGAACGACAACGGGTCCACGGCGGGGATGACCTTCGCAGCAAGGGCGAGGTCGACCGCGGCCGTGGACTCCCACGTCGGCGGCACCTCGAGGACAATCCGCTCGAAGCGTTTCTTCACCTCACCGAGGAACTCCTTGATCGCAGCCCGGTTGGCCCGGGAGTCCTCGAGCTCGGGAGGGCACGTGAAGACCGCGATCCTCGCGGCGAGGAGGGTGACGATTTCGGTCAGGCTGTCGAGGGCGGCGTCGACGATCTTGCCGCGCCGGAACGCCTCCTGTCCGATCTCGCGGGGCGCGAGCACGCCGAACTCGAAGCCCGCGGGTGCCTCGCGCCGCCACCTCTTCACCGTCGAAGCTCCCGGCATCGAGGCGTACGTCTCCTGGACCTCCACGAACGCGAAGTCCTTGAAGTAGCGCGTCGGCGGGACGGGGAAGCCCGAGCAACCGATCACGTCCCTCCGCGGCGCGGAGGCTCTCGGAGCAGGCTTCTTCATGGTGGGCGAAGGACATTACCACAGCCACCGCGCGTGAGGCGGCCTCGCCGGTCAAGGCGCGATGTCGTCTTCGCCTGGCTCGCTGACGGCCGGGTGCCCGAGGACACGCGCCCCGATGCGCTCGCCGGCGCGACGGGCCGCGGCCCGGACGAGCTCGGGCCGGGCGAACGCCTCTGCGCGCGCTCCCGGCATCCTGGCGCCCAGGACGGTGGCCCGCACGTCCCCCGTGTCACGGAAGGCGGGGGCGCCCTGCGCGACGACGACCACCCCCCGCGCGACCACCGCGAGGCGTGTCGCGCGGGCTACGGGCTGGAGGGAGGCCGACGCCTCCACGCCTTCCGACACCTCGTCGACGCGCAGGACCTCGACCTCGACGCGAGGGTACCGGTCCCCCGGCGCGAGCATCCCCTCCCGCGAGAGGGCTGCGCGCACCGCGGAGACGACCTCCGTCGCGGCTACCTGATCGGGCACGCTGGAATCGGCGAGCACCACCGCGAGGCGCTCACCCGCCGCGGGCTCGCGGACCAGCGGACGGTAGCCGCAGGCACACGTGATCAGGATCGCGATCGCGAAGAGGGGCCAGCTTGCGAGGACCCCGGCCCTCATCCCACGATGAAGTTCACGATCCTGCCCTTCACGTAGACGACCTTCTTCACCGTCCTCCCGTCCACGTGCTCGCGGACCTTCGGGTCGAGGAGCGCCTGCTCACGGGCGACGGCTTCGTCCGCGTCGAGAGCGAGACGGACGGCGCCGCGCACCTTTCCGTTCACCTGCACGCCGATCTCGACGGTGTCGTCGCGCGTGAGGGCGGCGTCGTAGGTGGGCCAGGGCTCGTAGGCGAGGGTGTCCGCGCCCCCGTTCCGATGCCAGAGCTCCTCACCGAGGTGGGGCGCGAAGGGCGACACGAGGAGCGCGAACGTCCGCGCCACCTCGCGCGGAACGGGACGCTGGCCGATGTGCTTGACGAGGATCATCATCGCGCTGATCGCGGTGTTGAACCGCAGCGAATCGATGTCCTCGCCGACCTTCTTGATCGTGCGATGGACCAGCTTCCGCGTCTCGACGTCGTAGGCGGCCGGATCGTCCGTCACGCCCTCGGCGCACGCCACCCAGACGCGCTCGAGGAAGCGACGGATGCCCTCGATGCCGCTCGTCTGCCACGGCTTCATCTGCTCGAGTGGGCCCATGAACATCTCGAAGAGGCGCAGCGCGTCGGCCCCGAAGCGACGCACGATGTCGTCCGGGTTGATGACGTTGCCGCGGGCCTTGCTCATCTTCTGGCCGTCCTCGCCCAGGATGATCCCCTGGTGAACGAGCTTCTGGAACGGTTCCGGGTGCTCGACGAGGCCCATGTCGAAGAAGACCTGGTGCCAGAAGCGCGCGTAGAGGAGGTGCAGCACCGCGTGCTCGCTGCCGCCGACGTAGAGGTCCACCGGCATCCACGCGGCGTACGCCTCGCGGCTCCACGCGGCGTCCGCGTTTCGCGGGTCGAGGAAGCGGAGGTAGTACCAGCAGGAGCCCGCCCACTGCGGCATCGTGTTGGTCTCGCGGGCGAACCACTTGCCATCCTTCTGGAAGTAGCGCCAATCCGTGGCCCGGCCGAGGGGCCCCGCAGGGTCGCCCGTCGACTTGAATTCCACGAGGTCCGGGAGGCGGAGCGGAAGCTCGGCGTCGTCCACGGCGATGGGCGTCTCGTAGTGGATCGTCGGGTTCGCGCCCGGGCGCCGGGGATCGCCGTCGCATGTGACCGGGAAGTAGATCGGTATCGGCTCGCCCCAGTAGCGCTGGCGCGAGAAGACCCAGTCGCGGAGCTTGTACGTGACCTTCGGTCCTCCCCTGCCCTGGTCGGCGAGCCACGTGGCGATCACCCGTCGGACCTCCGCGGACGGCATCGCCCGCGCGATGGGGGCGCGGGAGCGAGAGACCGCCGCGTCGTTCGCCACGCCGTCGTCGGTCGTCGCTCTCTTCTCGACGTCCGCCCCGGAGATCTCGACGACCTCGACGATCGGCAACCCGTACTTCACCGCGAAGGCGTGGTCGCGCTCGTCGTGCGCGGGGACGGCCATGACGGCGCCCGAGCCGTAGCCGCCGATGACGTAGTCACCGACCCAGATGGGGATCTCCTCGCCGTTCACCGGGTTCACGGCGAACGCGCCGAGGGACTCGCCCGTCTTCTCGCGCCCGATGTCCGAACGATCGATGTCGGTCTTCTTCGCGGCGGCCGCCACGTAGGACTCGACAGCCGGCCGGCGGTCCGGCGTCGCGAGCGAGAGCACGAGCGGGTGCTCGGGGGCGAGGACGACGTACGTGGCGCCCGGGAGCGTGTCGACGCGCGTCGTGAAGACGCGGATCGTCGCGTCGTGGCCACGCACCGCGAAGTCGACCTCCGCCCCTTCGCTGCGCCCGATCCAGTTCCGCTGCTTGGCCTTCGTGTCGGGCCAGTCGACGGTGTCGAGGCCCTCGAGGAGCCGGTCCGCGTAGCGGGTGATGCGGAGGGACCATTGCCGGATGGCGAGCTTCTCGACCGGGAACCCTCCGACCTCGCTCGTCCCGTCCGCCTTGACCTCGTCGTTCGCGAGCACGGTGCCGAGCCCAGGGCACCAGTTGACGGGCATGTCGGACTGCTGGAACGCGAGCCCGCGCTCGAACAGCCGGAGGAAGATCCACTGCGTCCACCGGACGTAGCCCGGGTCGGTCGTGTCGATCTCACGGTCCCAGTCGTAGGAGAAGCCGAGCATCTTGAGCTGCCGGCGAAAGTTCGCGATGTTGTCGAGCGTCTTCTGGCGCGGGTGCGTGCCGGTCTTGATCGCGTGCTGCTCGGCGGGGAGGCCGAAGGCGTCCCAGCCCATCGGGTGCAGCACGTCGACGCCCTTCATGCGCTGGTAGCGGCACACGATGTCCGTCGCCGTGTAACCCTCGGGGTGGCCGACGTGGAGGCCATCGCCGGACGGGTACGGGAACATGTCGAGCACGTACATCTTCGAGCGGCCCGGGTGACGGGTCGCGCGGAACGTCCGGTGCTCCTCCCAGTAGCGCTGCCACTTGGGCTCGACGTCCTGGGGTCGGTAGCGGGGGCCGTCGTGCGTGTCGGCGGACATGTCGCGTGCGTCTATCACGACTTGGCTCGCACGTCGAAGAGCGAGGACTCCACGTCGGCCCCGGGCTCGGCGCGCGACCCGCAAGCGAGCGCGCGACGTCGCTCGGCCTTCCGGTCCAGCCGCGCGCGACGTCGCCCGAGCGCGGCCTCCGTCTCGCCCGTGCCGCGGTCCACGAGGGCGAGCGCGCGCTCGGGGTCCTTCACGTGGTGTTCGTAGAGCTTGGCGAGCTCGAGACGCGCGGAGGCATCGTCGACGCCCGCGACGTAGGCCTCGAAGTCGGCGAGAGCCCGCGCCTTGTCGCCGCGTGCGTTCGCGATCTCGCCGCGCGCCCGGACCGACTCCGGCCCGGCGCCCGCGCGGACCGCGCGATCGGCGGTGTCGTACGCGAGGTCCACGTCTCCCGCGCGACGGAGCGTGCGCGCGACGCCGACGAGGTCGGCGGGAACGAGCCGGGAGCCCTCGAGCGGTTCGCCGTAGAGGCCGACGAGCGCCGCCATGGTGGCCACGTCCCACGCGTTGTGCTCCACCACCGAGAGGAGGGCGGTCGTGTCGCCGGTGCGCAGGAAGTGGAGGTAGTGAGCCGCCACGTCGCCGGACGGGACGTCCCCCTCTCGCTCGAAGCCGAGCACCTCGCGCTCGAGCGCGGTCAGGCAGAACGAACGCCTCTTCCGGCCTGCGTGGACCCGGCGAGCGAGGTGCAGGAGATCGAGGTGCGGCGGCTCGACGGGTCCGCGCATCCGGGCCATCACGAACCGCGTGCGGAGAAGCGGGAGATCGAAGCTCTTGCCGTTGAAGGTCACGAGCAAGGTCGACGCCGCCACCCGTTCGGCCACCCGCGCGAGCATCGGCGCTTCCTCACCCAGGTTCTTCACGAGGAGCTGCTCGAGGACGAGGGCGCCCCGCTCGAACCAGGCGAGGCCGACGAGGAACGCGACGGTGCCTGTTCCGCCTGCGAGGCCCGTCGTCTCCGTGTCGAGGTAGAGCGCGCCGTCCGGATCGCACCGCGCGAGCGACGGATCGAGGGCGAGCAGAGACAGGAGGGCCGCCGATGCGATGCGGGCGAGGCACACGGGCGCGTGCCCGACCCGGTGCCCATCCATGCGAAGGCTTCGCACGTGCAGGTCGCCTGCGTTCGTGGGCTCGGTGACGAACGGTAGCTCGGGCCAAGCCGCGTCGGCGATCGGCTCGGACGGGGGGCGCCGCGCGAGAATGAGATCCATGTGGGCGCGCAGCTGGTCGAGCGACACCCGCGGCGTCGGGCTCCTCGCAGCGGGAGCCGTACCCATCGCCCGTGGGGGCGGAAAGCGGGAGAGGCGGCGGAGGAGGCTCACCCGTTCAGGATACATCCGTTTAGCCTGGAGGTGAACGGACGTTCAATTCGGGCTCGGTGAGGCGCTGGAAGCTAGCCGCGCCTCCTCGCGTGCTCGCTCCCGCTCGCGAGCCGCGATCCAGGCGCGCGCCCCCTCAGAAACCGAGCTCCGTCGCGCTGGCCTGGTTGGCGCGAACCTGCGCCTTCGCCGCGTCCGCCGGCTGGGAGGCGGGCGGCCTCGACGGCCCGGCGAAGCCACCCGCGCCATGCCCGGGCGCCGGCGGCGGCGGTGCGGCGAACGTGGCCTCCGCCCGCGCGACGGCGCCGAGCTGGTCCTCGAAGTCTCGATCGAGCGACTTCGACGCGCGGCGCGGGGCCACGCTGGGCTGCGCCAGGGCGAGTGCGACGTTCGCCTCCTCCTTGGCCTTGAGGTTCTGCGCCTGGGCGGCGAGGCGCGCCCGTGCCTCGCCGATGCGGCCCTGCTCGAAGAGCTTGTTGGCCTCGGTCAAGGTCTGGGCGGTGCGGCTGCGCTCCACACGCGCGGCGACGAAAGGATCGAGATCCCTCTGCGCGCGCCCGGAATCGGTGACGACGACCGCGAGGTTGCCGCTGCACTGACCGTCGTTCCGCGCCTGCAGGTCCCGGTACGCCAGCTTCACGTCCGCGACCGCCTTCTCGCCCGCGCCCGTCGCGGGAACGCGGAGCTTCACCAGTACGGTCTTCTCCTGGTTCGCGCTGAACGTGCCAAACGGGACGATGAGCCTGTTCCCCTCGCGCCGGAAGGTCCGATCGAACACCTCCGCGACCTCCACGCCGGGCGCCAGCTCGATCACCATCTCCGCGTCCCGCGCGACCGACGCGAGCAGCGAGTCGAACTCCTCCGAGAACACCTTGGGCAGCCCGGACGCGTTCGCGACGAAGTAGTGCTTACCGTTGGACTCGTTCGCGATCGCCGCCATCACCTTCTCGTCGAAGTCGACGTCGACCCCGACCGTCGAGATCGCGAACCCCTTCCGCTGCATGCGGGCGGCCTGCGTCCGAAGCCCAGGGACATCGCGAACGCCGAAGTTCGCCGCACCGTCGGAGAGCAACACCATGCGGTTCACCTGGTCGCCCGACAACGACACCGTCTCGAGCTGCCGCATGGCCTCGTCGAGCCCGCAGGAGATGCACGTGTCGCCGCCGAGACGCACGCTGCGGATCTGCGACTCGATGCGCGACCGGCTCTGCGCGTCCACGCGCGTCGGCGGGACGAGCACCTGCGCCACGGTGTCGAACGCGACCACGGTCACGCGATCGCCGTCCCGCATGCGCTCGACCGACCCGACCGCCGCAGCGATCGCGTTGGCGATGCGCTCACCCTTCATCGATCCGGAGCGGTCGATCACGATGGCGAGGTTCACGGGCGGCGCCTTGTCTTCCGCCCTGGCCTCGGCGCCGCTGACCTGGGCGAAGAGGAAGGTCTCCTGCGATCCACCCTCGGCCACCGAGGCGTGGCCGAGACGGGCATCGACCAGCAGGGTCTTGCCCGCCACGAAGCGCGAGGGCGTCCTCGTCTCGCTGCCGGCAACGACCACGGTCGCGTCGTCGGAGCGTATGGCACCCGCCTTCCGGGCGGGCGAGACGGGGATCGCGAGCGCCCCGGCGGAGGACGCGACGATGCCGAGGACGGCGAGGAGGAATGTGGTGCGGATGCGCATGGGACGCCCCTTACGTGCGACGGTCGGCTTGGATCTGTTCCTGAACGCGGGGGAAGACGACCGGCCTACACCTGGGTGGGACCTCGTCGCACACCGGCGCGATCGAGGAGGTCCCAGGCCGGGACGCCCCCGATCAGGACCAGCACGCGATCGATGGTGAGGGTCTTCGGCTTGCCGTCCTCGTCGAGCGTCACCGACCCGTCCCCGATGCGCGCCACCTCCGTGCGCGTGAGGAGTCGGATGCGGCCCGCCCTCGCGAGGCGCTCGACCTCGCGGATGTTCCTGGCCTTACCACGCGTGAAGCCTGCGCCCCGGTGACACACGGTGATCGTCGTGCTCGGCTGGTGGGACAGGGCGATGATGGCCTCCATCGCCGTGTCGCCGAGGCCCACGACGAGCACGCGCTGCCCCGAGAAGGCCCGCGCGTCGACGAGGGCGTGGCTCACGCGGCTCTCGGCGGCCGGGTCGATCTCGACCGCGAGCGTGCGCGGCGTGCCCCGGCGACCGGTGGCGAGGATCACGTGACGTGCGCGGAGGGTCTCGGAGGCCGCAGCAAGGACGCGAGCCGCGTCGACGCGCTCGACGCGCACGAGGTATCCCTCCCCATCGGGCGCGACGTCCACGACGCGGTGCTCCTCCCGAATGTCGATCCGATGCTTGCGAACGATGCGCGTCCACTCCGCGACGAGCTCCTCCTTCGTCGACTCCCGAAGAGGGAGCGTGCCGACGAGGGGGAGATCGAGGGGCGGATCGTAGACGAGCTTGTTGCGCGGGAACTGCTTGATGCTCGCGGCGATCGTCGCCTGCTCGAGGACCACGCACCCGAGCTTCTTCTCCTGCGCGCGGAGCGCCGCGGAGAGCCCCGCGGGGCCGGCCCCGACGACGACGACGTCGATCGGCTCGGAGGCCCCGGCACGTCCGGGGCTCCCGCGCTCGGTTCGCGCGACGCGGTCGATGGTCTGGACACCCTGGAGGATCGCGTTCTTGATGAGGGGGAGCCCGGTGATGTCTCCGGCGAGGTAGAGGCCGGGGCGCCCTGTGACCTCGAGGTTGTCGTCGATCCCGAGACGGTCCTCGACCGGCGCGTCCTCCTCCTGGATGGTGAGCGAGCCGTTGGGACACGCCTGCTCGCAGAGGACCACCCCGCAGCAGTCGTCGGGGCGCGCCACGACGGCGACGTACCGGGACACCTCGAGGACGTCGAAGGGGCACGCGTCGACGCACGCGTGGCAGCCGATGCAGGTGCTCGCGTCGATGGCGGGGAGGCGACGCTTCGTCGGCGCCTTCGGTGGCGCGGCCTCCCGTGCCCGGCGGCGCACCACCCGGCGTCCTAGCGCGAGACCCGCGAACGCCAGCGAGCCGGCAGACAGGCCTCCGATCGCGGGCGCCCAGGCGACGCGGTCGGACGGCGTGACGCTCACCCAGGAGGACGAGGCGACCGCGTCGCGCGCCGCCTCCCACGCGACGTAGCGAACGTCCTCGTGCTGCTTCGCACACGCGACCCCGGAGGGCGGAGGGGGGGCCGGCGTCTGGGCGGGCCGCTGGTGCTCGTCGAAGCAGTGGTCCACGGTGCCGTCCTCGCTCGCGCAGCGGGCCAGCGGATCCTTCGGATCCTTCCGGTCGTGGCAGGAGCCGCAGGCGCTCAGACGCACGAGCGCCACGCTCCTGCCCGCGGCTCCCTCGGTGTCGCGTAGCTTGCCGAGAACCTCCGCGCCGTTGCCCCAGCGTATGAAGTCCCGCCCGCCGACGAAGGTGACGCCCTGCGCCCCCGCGTGCGCCGGGTGGCAGCTCGCGCACGACATCCGCCCGTCCCGCGCCATGCGCTGATGCCCGGTGCGCGTGGACGCGTGGATCCCCACCCCGTGACACCCGGCACAGGCAGCGGCCATCGGGCGGTCCCCCCCGTGGCACGCGGCGCAGGCAACGCCCGCCCTGGCGTGGGGCCGCGCGAGAGGGCCGGGCGAGCCGAGCGCCTCGCCCGTCGCGCCCCCGAGCAGGAGAAGCACCGCGCCGGACACGAGCAGGGCGACGCACGCGCTCGCGACGAGATCCCGGCCGCGCGTGACGTCACTCGTCGGCCGCGCGCGGATGGGCGCGCTACGCGCCGGCGCGCTCACCGGTGCCCCACGGCGAGGGCCACGTGCACGACGAGGATGGCGAGCGCGGCGAGCGAGAGGAGCACGTGCGGCACGAGGACGCCACGGATCGCGAGCAGCAGCACCCGGTGCGCGCGGAGCGAGACGTGCTCCACCGTCAGCCGCACGAGCTCGTCGACGCCCTGGAGCTTGTCCTTCCCGCGCCCCGCGAGGATGGTCCCGATACGGCGGTGGATGGCGGCGCGCGCGTCGCTCGCGGTGCGCGCCGAGAAGACGAGCAGAAGTGGTGAGGCGAAGCTCCGGCGATACGGATCGAGGATCGTGGCGTAGATCTTCTTGGTGAGCTCGCTCCTTCCCGTGAGCCTCGAGAAGGACAGGCCCTCGATCTCGCGGAGCCGCGGACCGATGTCCTCGGGGAGCACGCCGCGCTCCTCGACGCGCGTGAGCGAACGGGGAAGGAGTGCGTACGCGGCGAGCACCAGCGCGCCCGACGCGAGGGCGCCCAGCGTGGCGATCACGAGCGCCCCCGCGGCGTTCGCCGGCGCGGGCATCCCACGACCGACGTGGCAGAGCAGCGCACCCGGAACCGTCAGACCCGTCACGAGGTGCGCCACCAGATGCGGACGGTTCGGGCCTCGCACGAGCACACGCTTCTTCGCGAGATACGCGGCGAGCCAGCCCATGAGCACGAGGAGGGCGATCCCGCTCTGCCACCTCGTCCACGGCGCGCGCGCGAGCCCGACCGCCGCGATCGCCGCCCCCGCCATCCACCCCGCCATCGCGATCCGGGCCCGCGTGCGCCCGCCGTCGAGGGGGGCGGCGGCGCCCTTGCCGCCGAGCTCCGCGAACGCCGAGGACGGCTCCACGCGAGAGAGCGCCGCGGTGGGGCACGCGGACACGCACGCCGGGCCCGACGCGACGCCGCGGCAGAGATCGCATTTCACGGCGACGTCGGCGAAGCGCGGCGCCGACGGGGCCGCCTCGGTGCGACGCTGCACGCGCGGCGCGATCTGGATGTTGTCCCACGGGCAGCCCTTCGCGCAGTTGCCGCAGCCGGTGCAGAGATCCTCCTTGATGAAGACCTCACCGCGCGCGTCGCGACCGATCGCGCCGGTGGGGCAGTCCACCATGCACGTCGGGTTCTTGCAGTGCTGGCAGCTGTTGGGCAGGAGGAGCGTCGATCGCCCACCCTCGGTGGCGACGGCGATCTTGTCGCCACGTCGCACGAGCCGCGAGACGCCGTCCTCGTGGACCGAAGCGCACGCGTACGCGCAGTGCCCGCACCTCACGCACGCGTCCTGGTCGATCACGAGGAGGGACTTCGCGACGGTGAGGCGGTACAGGTCCTTGAAGGCGTGCGCCGTGGTCCCCGCGTTGCGGACGAGCTTTCGCTGGAGCTCTGCGCCCTCCATCGAGACGCGCCGGAGCCTCTCGAAGAGCCCCGGGACCTTTCCCAGGACGGCGCGCGCGGTGGTGTCGGGGATCCTCGCGACCCACGACGGGCCGCTGGCGAGCACGGAGGTGACGCGGACCTCTCCTGGCTCCCCTTCCCCCACGACGTCGCCACGCGAGAGGTAGGCCTCGATTCGCGGGCGCCCCTCGTCGTCCTCCGACTGGACCTGCAGCATCCCGTCGAGCACGAAGTAGAGGGCCGTCGCAGGATCGCCCGTGCGATAGAGCGGCTCGCCGCGGGCCAGGGGCGTCGTCTCGGCGGCGTCGAGCAACCGCTCCCGGTCCCGCTCGGAGACGTGGCGGGCGAAGCTCATCGTCGACAGGACGGCCTCCGTGGCCCGGCGGCGGATCGTACGCTCGAGGCGACTCCAGAGCTGGCTGCCGCCGGCGCGCGTGATCGCGCGCTCGAAAGCGAGGAGCGGCACCTCGAGCACCTCCGCGGCGTCCTCCGCGTACGCCTCGGACGTGCGCGCGCGCCCGACGAAGAGCGCCCCCTCCTCGCCGAAGATCTCGGCTGATCCTGCACGCCGGATCACGGTCGTCTCCGTGTCGCCGCGGCGCTCGGCGGCGACGGCGACGGTCCCCGAGATCACGGCGAAGAACGCGTCAGCCGGCTCGCCGGGGCGGAAGACCCGCTCTCCCGCCGCAAGCCTTCGAATCCTGCTCTGGCCCGCGAGATCCGCCTTGCCGCGCTCGTCGAGGCCGCGGAAGAGCGGGGCCCGCCACGCGACGTCGAGGGCGGGCGCGCTGTCAGTCGATCTTGCCATGGGCCCGCGCCAGATCGAGGACCTCGATCCGCTTCAGCATCGACTCCGTCACCTGAGGGCCGGATGGCCTCAGGCCGCGCGCCGCCATGCGCGCCTCGTACGCCGCGAAGGCGCGGATGAGGAAGGGCGGGAACGCCCGGAAATGAAGGGTGGCGTCGACGGTGAACGGTGGCGACGCGCCGCGCACGTCGAGGACGTACGTGTAGGAGAGGGGGACGGCCGGGGGGGCCGAGCGCGTGTCGATGATCGCGTCGGGTGCCTTGAGGATCCCGCGATCGGCGTCGAGCGCGCCGACGGGGAAGTACGTCTCGAAGAGCTCGTTCCCGCCCGAGAGGTTGGAACGACACTCCCCCGTGTCGAGGTCGTACGGGGCGTCGTCGAAGCGGCCCGCCCGGGTCGCGGCCTGCGCCGCGCTCACGGGCTGACACCGGCCCCCGCCGTCCACGACACCGATGCAGCGGACGCAGCGCAGGAAGCCGTTCTGCAGGTTGACGAGCCCGCGTCCGCGGAAACGGGTCCCCCCGAGGCGAGGATCGGGGCTCCAGCGCGGGACGTCGGGGCCATCCGCCACGTCCGCCCCGAACACGCCGAGCGGACGGCCCTGGCGGTCCACGTTCGTGTCCTGTGTGTTGACGCGGGAGAGGATCTTGTCCGCGAGGTCGCGGTCGTTCCCGTCGACCTTGCCGACCTCGTAGACGACGCGGCCGGACGCGTCTCGAACCGTCAGCTCCACCCAGATCTCGCGCTCCTGGCTGAACCCCGCCGGGACGCGGTGCCCGGCCCCGGTGTTCTCGATCTCGATCGGCACCTCGATCTCCGAGCCGCGTCGGCGCGCCTCGCCGAGCGCGAAATGGAAGGTGTGCTCGAGGAGAAGGCGCTGCCGCGCGCGCAGCCCGATCGGGAGACCCGAGGCGTCGAGGCCGGGCGCATCGATGAACGCGGCGTCGTAGGACTCGGTGAGCGGGATGTCGACGCTCGTGAAGTAGTGGCTGACCTTGGCGCGTGAAGGGCCGGCCGGCGTCACGCCCCCGCGCAGGTACTCCACCGGCGCGCGCGCCTCGAACACGGTGCCCGGGGGGCACGCGCCGCCTGCCGCGGTGGGCTTTGATGTATTCTGCACGCAAATGCCGGGGTAGAGGCCCATGTGGCAGCCCTGGCACGTGGCGGGCTTGCGGCCCTTCTGCTCCTCGAGGGTCGCCCACGAACGCCACTCCGAGTAACCGTTGCGGAGCCGCTTGAAGTGCTCGCCGCGCTCGCGCACCCCGAGGACGTCGGTCCCGAAGAGGCGGACGTCGTGGCATGAGCCGCAGAACTCGCTCGTGCGGAGATACGATCGGGCGGCCGGGCTCGTCCTCTTGTGGACCAGACCCTTCTCCGCGACGCCCCCGAGCAGGCTCGCCGCGTCCAGTCGGTACCCGCTGTTCCCGATGCCCGTTCGGCCGGCGCCGTCCTCTGGCCTCGTGAGGAACACCGCCCCGCTGATCGGGCTCGTCCACGTCGCGTTGCCTTCGTAGCGCTGGTTCCCGCCGTGCGGGCCGACCGGCCCTTCTGTCTGGTGGCAGAGCGCGCAGGAGACGCCGTCGAGGGACTCGTCCGACAGGAGATCCCGCAGCGGGCGCCGCGTCCGCGGATCTCCGTTCGCCTCCCATGCGGGGACCTCCCGACGCGCGGTCTCCGTGCCAGCGTGGCAGTTCGTGCACCAGTGCTCGCCACCTGCGCCCGTCACGGTCACGCCGGTCCTGGGGTTCCGGCACGCCGACGCGCCGACACGCCTGAGCGCGCCGGCGCCGTTGGGGCAGTCGCCGTCACGGCCGATCTGTTCCTGCACCGCGCTGTCGAGCGCCCCGAACAGGGGGCTCTTCGCCGCGTGGGCCATGACCGAGCGGCGCCACTCCGAGACCTCCTGCGCGTGGCAGCCGACGCAGTCTTCCGGCCGGGTACGCACGAGGGCGCGCTCTCGCCCGATCTGGACGGGGTCGCGGGTTGCGCTCCCGGGCTCGGCGCCGGAGTACGACCATGCGAGGGCCGCCGCGCCGAGCGCCACGAAGACGAACGGGGCGATCGCGGCCCACGCCTTGGCCGGTCGCTCCCCCACGCCCGGGTCGGTCCGACGCGCGCGCTTGGCCGGCTTGGCGGCGGCGGGCCGCCCGACGCCTCGCGCCTCCGTGGCCCGAGCGCTCGTCACATGAGCGTCCGGGAGGGCCGTGCCCGCTCCGGCCGCCTCCAGCCGCTGCGCGATCTCCTCGGCGGACCGCGGTCGCGCGCCCGCGTCCGGCGAGAGCATCTCGAGGACGAGGCTCTCGATGCCCGGCGGCAGGCCCCTCCGCACGTCGTCCTCCAGCGGCGAGGCGCCCACCCGCTGCTCGGCGAGCGCGTGGCGCATCCCGGCCCCCGAGAAGGGGTGCTCGCCGGCGAGGAGCCGGTACGCCACGAGCCCGAGGACGTAGCGGTTGGCCGCGCTGTCCCAGTCCGCGCCCTCGACCTGCGCAGGGGGCGTCCAGCGCGGCGACGCGCCGGTGCGAGCCTTGCCGTCGCGAGCGACGTGAAGGAGGATCTCGAGCCCCGCATCGAGCACGAGCCACGCGTCCACGGCTCGCGGCGCGGGGGCATCCACGTCCGCGTCGGGGCGAGCTTGGACCCACGCCACGTCCTGCGGACGGAGCGGCCCAGGGAAGAACCCGGCCCGTTCGAACCGGGCGAGCGTGCGCGCGGCAGCCCCCAAGATCGCGAGGGCACGATCGGCGGCGGGGCGCTCTCCTCGCGCGAGGCGGTCGAGCGTCGTGCCATCCCTCCGTCGGCGGAGCCACGGTCCGTCGTCGTCGACGCCGCCCGCCACGAATCCGAACCCCAGATCCAGGAGGCGCCCCGCGAGCGCGACGTCGTCTGGCGCCAGGCGGAACAGCTCGGATCCGTCGTCCAGCGTGAACCGGCGGGCTCGCCCGAGCGGCTCGAGCACACGCGTCGGTACGGGCGCGGGGGCTCGCTCGAGCATCTGTCAGGGCTTCTGCGCGCGTGAGTCGCTCGCGGCCGTGACAGTCGGCGCGTCGGGTGCGGAGAGCATCCTCAGGCGGACGAAGTAGGTCGTCACCCCCGCCGCCAGGGAGAGCAGGACGATGCAGAGCACGCCCGCCCACATGGGGATCTGTCTCCCGCGCGTCGCGGCCTGCTCCACGAGCTGGATGGTGTCGGTCCGCGGACGCTCGTTCTTCGGTGGCTCGATCACCTTCCCCTCGGGCGCGGCGACCGGGTGCTTCGCAGCGCCGGCGCTGTGCGCCGTGGGCGCGTCCTGCCGCGCCGCGGCTCGCGAGGGTCGCGCGCCCACCGGAGCCTGATCGTCCGCGGCGCGGAAGGGGGAGAGCCGGCCGATGACGGCGGCGGCGGTGGCCGGGCGGTCGCCGGGGTCCTTCTCGAGGAGGTTGAAGAGGAGATCTTCTACACCGCGCGGCAGGCCCCGCCGGACGTCCGCGGCCAGCGCCGGCGGTGGCGTGGTGCACTGCATGTTGAGGAGCTCGCGCGGCGACGCGGAGGTGAAGGGAGGATCGCCGGACAGCATCTCGTAGAAGAGGAGCCCGAGCGAGTAGAGATCGCTGCGCGCGTCGATGGTCCGCGCGTCGATCTGCTCGGGGCTCATGTACTGCAGCGTGCCCACCGATTGCGTGTTCGTCGCGTGGACGCCCTCGAGGACCTTCGCGACGCCGAAGTCCATCACCTTGAGCCCGAGCGGCACAGCGTCGGCGCCGTCACCCTCCGCGCACGTGAGCATCACGTTCTCGGGCTTCAGGTCCCGGTGCACGATCGCGGGTGTCTGGCCGTGCGCCACCGAGAGGGCCTCGGCGATCGCGACCACGTGCTCCACAGCCTCCGGCCACGGCAGCGCGCCTCGCCGGGTGAGCTCCTCGCGAAGCGTCCGGCCGTGGAGGTACTCGAGCACCATCACGAGCTGTCCGTCCTCCTCGAGCGAGGTCAGGCTACGCACGAGCCCGGGGTGCTCGAGGTGGGCGAGGATCTGCATCTCGTTGAGGAAGAGCCGCCGGCCGTCCTCGCTCCGCGTCAGCTCCGGGCGGAGCACCTTCAAGGCCACGCGGCGCTTCGAGAGGCGCTCCTCGCCCTCGTACACCTTCCCCATTCCGCCTTCGCCGATCAGGCGCTTGACGAGGTACTCGCCTATCCGATCCATGGGTGATCCCTCTCTACGGCCCAGGCACCTCGCGCGATCTAACCCTTCTTCCTCGAAAACGCACGCCGGTCGCGCCGTCGTCCTACTCGAACGCGGGGGCCGCGCCCTCGCGCGCCGCCCGGAGGATGTCGCTCATGCCGAGCGCCAGCTCCTCGGGGAGCTCTTCCTCCGCGAACAGCCTGCGCTCGAGGATCTCGAGCGGGTTCGTCGGGCCGCGCACCGGCGGGTCGATCTCGCACGCGACGGCCACGGTGACGGCGTGGAAGCGTGGATCGCGGTCGGGCCTCGAGTACACACCCACGACCCTCTCGAACGCGAGGCGTGTCACGCCCGCTTCCTCCAGGAGCTCGCGCGCGAGGCACGTCGCGAGGGTCTCGCCCCACTCGAGCGTGCCGCCCGGCAGTCCCCACGTGCCCGTGTCACCACGACGGACGAGCAGCCACTTGCCGTCCCGGGTGCGCGCGCACGCGGCAACGCCGACGAGCGGCCGCCGTAGCAGATGGCGCGCGGCCTCGCGCATCAAGGTCAGCGTGCCTCGGGGGAGGCGCGGGAAGAGACCAGGCATGGCGGACACTCTTTCACGCAGGGGGGAGCGTGGTAAAGGACGGCGCATGAAGCTCGTGACCTACGCGACCCCTGCAGGCCCCGACGAGGGCGGCATCCTCGTCTCGCGAGATGCGATCTTGCCCCTGTCTCGTGCGCTCGCGTGGAACGAGGAGGACGTCGGGCGACCCGCGGACGCAGGCGCGATCCACGCGCGGTACGGCGCGGGCGTGCTCGGGCTCGTCGTGAGCGGGGCCCCCGCGCGCACGGCCGCCGACCGCGCCGTCCAGGCCTTTCGGGAGGGGCGCATACCGGCGACCGCGGCGATCGACGTGGGCTCGGTCCAGCTCCGCGCACCGATCCCCCGCCCGCCGTCGATGCGGGATGGTTACGCGTTTCGGCAGCACGTCGAGACCGCGCGACGCAACCGCGGCCTGGAGATGATCCCCGAGTTCGACCAGTTCCCGGTGTTCTACTTCACCAACCACCAGGCGGTCATCGGCCCCGGGCCGCTGCCCGTCCGCGCGCGGCACCTCGAGAAGCTGGACTTCGAGCTCGAGGCCGCGATCGTCGTCGGCGCGGAAGGGCGGGACCTGGACGCCTCCAGCGCCGACGCACACGTCTTCGGGATGACGATCATGAACGACTTCTCGGCGCGCACGCTGCAGATGGACGAGATGAAGCTGTCCCTCGGTCCGGCCAAGGGCAAGGACTTCGCCACGGGCCTCGGACCCTGGCTCGTCACCCTGGACGAGATCGCGCCGCGCATCACGTCCACCCCGCGGGGCGCCGTCTTCGACCTCGCCATGCGGGCCTTCGTGAACGGTGAGCAGGTGTCGACGGGCAACGTGAAGGACATGACGTGGACGTTCGCGGAGCTCCTGGCGCGAGCGAGCTACGGCGTCACGCTCTACCCCGGCGATGTGATCGGATCGGGTACGTGCGGGACGGGGTGCTTCCTCGAGCTCAACGGATCGAGGATCACCCACGACCAGTGGCTCCAGCCCGGCGACGACGTGGCCCTCGAGATCGACCTCCTCGGTCGGCTCGAGAACCGCGTGGTCCTTCAAGAGCCCTCGAAGAACGCCATGACGTGACGGAGGGGCCACCAGCCACCGACCCAGGCGTCCTCGCGTGCGCCGCTGACCCACCCGAGGTGGCCCCCACGTCCGGACAGGCGCACCTGGAGGCGAGGGCTCGCGCCCGCCAGCGCGGGGACGACGGTCTCGCCCGGCACCATCGGGTCGTCCATGGCGTGGACGAGGAGGGCGCGCGTCCGGATGTGCCGGAGCCAGGGGCCGGCGCTCGCCGCCGACCAGTAGGCCTCGACGCTGGAGAAGCCGTGCATCGGGACGATCACGGTCGCGTCGTACGAGTGCACCGACGCGAGGCGCGACAGCCGTCGGACGTCGAACCTCACGAGGTCGGGCCACGTCCGCGCGTACGCGCGCGCGCTGCGAACGAGACCGCGCATGACATGGAAGCGATAGGGTGCGCGCCCGGGTCCGTCGATCCACCGGCCGATCGCGAGCATGTCGAGCGGCGCGCTCATGGCCGCGACGCCCTTCACGTCGGAGGGCGCGTGATCGCCCCACTCCCCGGCCATCTTTAGCGCGAGGCTCCCACCACCGGAGAAGCCGAGGACGAACAGGTCGCGGGTCCGCGAGAGCCGCGAGAGGCCGCGGATCGCGCAGTCGATGTCGCTCGATAGCCCGGCGTGGTAGAGCGTGGGCGACTCCTTCATGGTGTCGCCGGCGCCCCGGAGGTTCAGGCGCACGACGTCGAACCCCCGCCCGAGGAGCGCGACCGCGGCGCGCACCACGTACATCGACTCGCTCGAGCCGCCGATGCCGTGGACGAGGAGGACCGCTCCCTTGACGCTCGCGTCGGGCACCGACGCCTGGTGCAGGATCCCGCGGAGTACGCCCGCGCCGTTCGCCAGCGAGAACCGCACGCGTGCGCCCGGCCACCTTGCGATCGCGTCCGTGTACGCGGGTACCGCCGCGCAGAGCGTCTGCACGTGGGGGCTCCTGAGCCATCCCGGAGCCCGGAACGGGCCGCTCACCCTAGGGCGCACACCCGGGGGCGAGGACCGAGACCGTCGCCTGCGTGCTGGAGTCGGCGGTGATCGAATATCCGTAGCCTGCCGACGCGGCGACACCCACCTGCCCGACCGGGAACGCGACCGTGAAGTTCTTGCCGCCGACGACGCCGGTCGCCTTGTTGACGAGCTCGATCTTCGTCTGCGACAGGTTGGACGAGAGGGCGTGCGCCATGAGCACGTGGTCCTTGTCGATCCAGGCGATCGGACCGACAACCTGGGGGATGCCCGCCGCCGTGTAGGTATCCACCTCCTGGAGTTGTGCGACCTCGAACTTCGTCGCGTTCCCGTCGGCGAGGAGCCACACGACGCGGACGGTCCTCACGCTGCTCGGCGGCCCTGGGTTGACGGCCGCGACCGACCACACGAGCGACCCGTCGGGTCCCTGCGCGAAGTACTGCTGCTGGACGACGGGCCCCACGGGGGGGTTCTGATCGCCGAGGTTCGACGGCGTGCCCGTGCCCACGCCCGTCTCGAGGCTGAAGGTGACGGTCGTGCCGCCCGGGCCGGTGAACTGCTGGAAGACCATGCGCGAGCCCGACGCGGCAACGGGGCTCTCTCCGTTCGTGAAGCCTGCGAGCGGCAGCGGATCGATCTTGCTCGGATCCGCGATCGGCGCCGTGACGATCGCGGTCGGGAAATTGGAGGCCGAGTGGACGAGGAACGCCTCGCCGGGTATGCCCGGGAGGAAGAGATCTGCGCTGGTCTTGGTGAACGTGGCGAGCACGGTCTTCGCGGTGATCACCGACGCGAACGGATCCGAGGGCACATCGGCCCAGGCGACCTGGATGCGGTAGTTGGGCGCGGAGCCGAGGACGCTCCCCAGGAAGTAGATCCTGGAGCCGCTCGACACCATGGCCTGAGGGATGAAGCCGAGGCCGATGACCGGGATGGTGGCGGGAGGGTTGATGTTCGGATCGAGCGCCGAGAAGGCGACCACGCCGTTGTTCGTACCGACGAACACGAAGGGATGAACGGCGACGAAGCACCGGGCCGGGTTGTTACCGCAGCCGACCCCACCCTGCGTGACCGGGAAGGTGAGCGCGCGGAACTTGTAGGGCGTGAACGTGGCGCCGCACGTCTTGTTCGTCACGTTGCACGACGAGGACGTGCAGATGTCCTTCTTGCAGACGTCGTACACGCAGGCCTTCCGGACCAGGTCGCATTTGCCCGTGAGGCACGCGTTCGCGGGCTTGCAGTCCTTGTCCTCTGCGCAGGCGCTCGCCGGAGGCTCGATCTGCCCCCCCTCCGCGATCGCGTCCCCTCCCGAGCCAGCCTCCGAGACGGCGCCATCGCCGAACGGTGAGGAACCGTCGGGCACCCTGCCGATGAGCGACTCGTCCAGGCCCAGCGTGCACGCGGCAGGCGCGAGCGCGGCAGCCGCCAGGACGAGGGACGCACCGAGCGCGATGGATCCGAGCCGCTTCATCAGAACGTCCCCCGGACGGTGGCGCCGGTCGGCCCGAAGAGGACGCGTGGCGACGTGAAGCCCGATCCGGACGCGGGGCTGGGCGCCTCGCCGGGCAGAGGTGTCTTCTCGTGCGTCTTCTCGGGCTCGGGCCAGAGGATGAGCGCGACTCCCCCCCCGACGAACAGGCCGCTGAACACGAGCGACACGGTGCACCAGGTCGCGAGCGAGTTCGCGTGATCGAAGGACTCGCGCGTCGGCGCCTTCGAGTACGCCTCCTGCGCCCCGTTGGCCTGAAGACCGAGGATGACACCGCTGATGAACGAGGCCGCCCCGAGCCCGACGAGCCCGAAGCCGCCAGCCTTCCGGAGGTCGAGCACGGGCTTCGCCTCGACCTTGGGCGGTGGCGGCGGGGGGGGCGGCGGCGGCTCCGGCTCGACCTCCTTCGGCACCTCCTTCGGTACAGCCACCTCGAGCGAGAGCTTCTGCACCTGCGCGTTCTCGAGCGAGACGTCGCGTCGCTCGATGGGCTTGCCCTCGAACCGGATGGTGAGCGTGTGTGTACCTGGCGCGGCGTGCACGCGCGCCGGCGTGCGCACCTCCGTGAGGTTGCCGAGCTGGACGCGCGTGCCCTCCGGAGCGGAGACGACGAGCGTACCGAGGCTCTTCTCGAGCTGCGCAAGGCGGTCCTTCGCCGTCTGCAGCTGCTTGGCGTCGAGGCCCGGTACCTCCATGCAGCGCGAGAACGCGTCGGCGGCCCTCTCGGGGCGCGACGCCTGATCCCAGGCGAGCCCCGCGGTGAAGAGCGTGACCGCGTGCGGCTTGTTCGCCGCGGCCGCCTCGAAGTGGAGCGCCGCCTCCGCGTATCGCTTGGCTGCGTACGCCTCCTTGCCGAGGGCGTATTGCTGCCGAGGATCCGTCACCGCTGGGTCCTCCTGCGCGCGCGCAACGACCGGCTCGCTCGAGAGCGCGAGCAACTGAACCGCACCCACCATCAACGCGAGGGACCGTCGCACGGGCGCGAGTCTAGCCGCGTTCACCCGGCCCCTCAATAGGGGTTGTCCGGCAGGGTGTCCTTCTTCTTCACGATGATGACCGCCGGCCTCAGGGTGATCTGCGCGGGCGGGACGTAGTCGTGCGTCGCCCGGATGACCTCGTCCTGGAATCCGGGCGCGCGGACCACGATGATCGTCGTCTTGCCGGCCTCCGGCCGCAGGAAGGAGCGAACGTTGCCCGCGTCCTTCCCGTTGACGAGGAGGATCGCGCTCTCGGGCGAGATCTTCAGGTGGACCTCCTTGAGCTCCATCACCGGCGGCTCGTCGCGCGGCGGGAGGGGCGGCGCCGTGATCGCGGCCGCCGCCAGCGTCGCGGACGGCGCAGCGGGGGTCACGCCGCGAGCGCTCGCCGCGACGACGCTCCCGGAAGCCTTCGGCGCGGTCGTGGGGACACCCGCCGTGGCGACGGTGGGCTCCGCAGCGACCGGCGACCGGAGGAAGTAGTAACCGACGCCGATGACGCTCGCGATGACGAGGCCGATGACGCTCGCCACCACGTAGTAGAGCGGCCCCGACATGCCCTTCGCCGCCGCCGGTCCCGACTGCGTCGCGCCCAGCGGCATCGCGCCCATCATGCCGGGGGGGAACGTGTGCTGCCCGTGCTGCCCGTAAGGAGGGGCGGCGCCGTACCCGGGCGCGCTTCCATCGGGCGCCGGCCCCGAGGGCGTGAACGCCGAGTTGGTGAACTGGGGTGCGTAGCCATGGTGCGGGCTGGACGCCTGCCGCGGCGGCATCGCGGGGGCAGGCAGGTGGGGGCGCTGGAACGGCGCAACGGCCGCGCTGGCCATCGGAGCGCCCCGCGAGTTCGGCGGGATCGTCGCCACGGGCACGTAGCCCGCCTGCTTCACGCCGCTGCGGTTGCCGTGGATCTGGCCAGCCTGCGCGGAGGGCGTCATGCCCGCGGGCTCCGTCCACGCGCGCTCCTGCCGGTCGGGCTCATTGCGCTCGTTCATCGCGAGACGCACGCGCTCCTTGCGGTCGTCTACCACGCGGCCGAGCCGCATGCGCACGAGCTGGGCGACGTTCGACTGGCTGACGAGCGGGCCGCTCCGCGCGAGGAACTCCTCGAGGGCGTGCCTGAAGCGCTCGGCCGTCGGGAAGCGTTGCGGCGGCTCGCTCGACAGCGCCTGCGACAGGATGCGCTCGAGCGGCGCAGGGAAACCCGGTACGAGCTGCGCGGGGCGCGGGTAGGAGCCCTGCAGGATGTTGTGCATCACCTGGTGCTCGCCGTCGCCCCGGAACGGCTTGTGGCCCGTGGTGGCCTCGTACAGCACGCAGCCCAGCGCGAAGACGTCGCTGCGTCGGTCGATCGGCGCGCCGGTGATCTGCTCCGGCGCCATGTAGTTGATCTTGCCCTTGAGCTGGCCCGCGCTCGTCGCCTCGTGGAGCTGCCCGAGCGCCTTCGCGACGCCGAAGTCCGCCACCTTCACGTTGCCGTCCGCCGACATCAGGACGTTGTGCGGGGACACGTCGCGGTGGACCACGCCGAGGACGCGACCGCTATCGTCGACGAGCTCGTGGGCGGCGTGAAGACCCGCGGCGGTGTCCGCCAGGATGCGGCACGCGATGCGGATGTCGATCGCCTCCGTGGCGGTGTTGTCGGGGCGGAGCAATCGCGCGAGGGAGTCGCCGCTCACCCACTCCATCGCGAGGTAGAGGATCTTCCCCTCCTCGCCGAGCTCGTAGATCTCGCACACGTTGGGGTGATGCACGCACGACGCGATGCGCGCCTCGTCGAGGAACATGCGCTCGAACTCGGGTTCGGCCGCGAGGTGAGGCAGGATGGTCTTGATCGCGACGAGCTTCGTGAAGCCTCGCTGTCCGATGAGCCGCGCGGCCCACACGCGCGCCATGCCGCCCTTCGCGATCGGGACGAGGAGCTCGTAGCGGCCAAGCCGCGAGCCCGGAGCGAGGGTGCCATGGTTGGACTCCTCCTCTTCCTCCTCCTCGATGAGATCGTCGCTCGCGAGCACGTCCGACATCGAATGGAAAGGGTACACCCATGTCCAGGTCCGTGCATTCTTTTGGCGGGACAGACGACAGGGCCCTTGTCGGGAAACGTGTGTCCAGGTTCCATGACCCCATGAGAGGCCCGCCCCCGCCCCACCCCGAGCGTTCCCCGGGGCCGCTGACCGCGTGGGCGGTCTCGGTGGCGGCCACGCTGGTGATGACCGTCAGCTACATCGATCGCCAGGCGCTCGCCGCCATCGCACCGACGGTCCGCGAGGCGCTCGGGATCGATCACGCGCACTACGGGCTCCTCGCCAGCGCCTTCTCGATGGCGTACCTGGTCGGCGCCCCCGTGGCCGGGTTCTTCCTGGACCGCGTCGGAGCGCGGCGCGGGCTCGTCCTCTTCGTGGTGGCGTGGTCGGCGATCGCCGGAGCCCACGCGCTCGCAGCGTCCTTCGCGATGCTGTTCGTCCTGCGGATCCTCCTCGGCGCGGCGGAGGCGCCGTCCTTCCCGGGCGCCGCGCAGTCGATCCGTCGGATCCTCCCTGCGGATCAGCGCTCCGCGGGGTTCGGTCTGCTCTTCACGGGGAGCTCCATCGGCAGCATGATCGCCGCGCCGCTCGCCGTGCGGCTGCAGGAGCGGTTCGACTGGCGCGTGGCGTTCCTGGGCACGGCTGCGGCGGGGCTCGCGTGGGTGCCGCTGTGGCTCCTGGCGACGCGCGGATCCGCCGTCCGGCGCGCCCTCGACGAGGGCGAGGACCGCCACGCCGCGGCCGCACCCTGGGTGGACCTCCTGTCGTCGCGCGCGGTGTGGCGTACCGTCGTCGGCGTGCTCGCGTCGGCGCCCGCGCTGATGTTCGTGCTGGCGTGGCTCCCGCAGTACTTCGTCGAGTCGATGGGCATGCGCAAGGGCGACGTCGGTCGGTATGCCTGGCTGCCCCCGCTCGTCTTCGACGCCGGCGCGCTCGTGTTCGGGTGGCTCGGGAGCCGCGCCGACGCGCGCGCGCTCGCCCGCGGGGAGCCGAAGCCGACGCCGACGTTCCTCCTCGTCGTCGCGGCGGTGATGGAGGCCTCGCTCGTGCTCCTCGGTCGCACGTCCGATCCCTGGGTCGCGACCGCGATCTGCGGGGTGTCCATGGCCGGGGGCGCCGGGATCTACGTCCTCATCACCGCAGACATGATGGCGCGCGTCCGCCCGACCCAGGTCTCGAGCGCCGGCGGCATCACGGCCGCAGCCCAGTCGCTCGTGTACATCGTGGCGAACCCGCTCGTCGGGAAGTGGCTCGACCGGACGCATGCGTGGGACCACGTGACGATCGCGCTCGGCATCGTGGCGATACCCGGCGTGCTCGTGCTCCTGTCCGTCAGGCCGACCGCCGCCGCGCGGTGAGATCCCCACCCCTCAGCGGCGGATCGCGTCGCGCGCGCGCCGCGTCTCGAGCGCGAACCCGAACGTCTCGAGCGCGTCCTTCATCGTGATGGGCTCGCGGTGGCGCGCCGCGCGGACGAGGTTGCGGAACGAGAGGTAGCGCGCCCCGTCGAGCCCGAGGAGGAGCGCGACGACCCCCGGATCGCGCGGGGAATCGAGGGTGCCCACGTGCGCGGCCGCCGACGCGAGCGCTCGCGTCACGACGACGTCGCAGGCGAGGATCGCGTGGACCGCGTCGCGCGCGCCGAGCATGGCCTCGGCCTGCCGGACGCTCTCCCTCTCCACCTCGGGCCAGAGCTCCGCGAAGGACATCGCGTGGGCCGGCGCGGGATCCAGGGCGGCGGCCGCCGACGCCTGCGGCGACGACACACCCGTGATCACCGCCGCCGGACGCTCGCCGGACACGCCCCCGGGGCTCGACAGCGCCCACCCGGCGGGATCGATCGGCAGCGGGGGAAGCGCGGCGGGGCCCGGGGCCGCGCGAATGCGCTCCTTGACCGAGCTCGGCGGCGCGAACATCCCGCTCGAATCCGCGCGGCTCGGATCCGCGAGGGTGCGCATCGCCTCGGCGACGCCGTCGTCGATGAGCTTCTGGGTCGCGGGCGACGGATCGCTCTCGTAGCTCCGCATCGCGAGGCGCGTGATGCGCTCGAGTCCCTCGAAGACCCCCTCGCCGCCCGTGGCGACCGTGCCGAGCGACGGCGCGTCGAACTTGTTGAACCTCCGCTCGAGCTCGTCGATGGGCAAGAGGTCCCCGAGATCGCGCTTGTTCCAGTGGAAGGTGTGGGGGATCTCGTCGAGCGAGCGGTTGTGCTCGGCGAGGTTGGAGTGGAGATCGTCGAGCGATTCCTGGTTCATCTCGGCCCGCCCCGCCTGCGAGTCGGCCACGAAGACGACGCCGTCGGCCCCCGACAGGACGAGCTTGCGCGTCGCCGCGTAGTACACCTGCCCGGGCACCGTGAAGAGCTGGAGGCGCACGTTGAGCCCGCGGATCTTGGGCACCCGGAGCGGGAGGAAGTCGAAGTAGAGCGTACGATCCGTCGGCGTCGCGAGCGACACCATCTTGCCCCGGTGCTCGGGCCGGGCCGAGGCGTAGATGTACTGCAGGGTGGTCGTCTTTCCGCCGAGCCCCGGCCCGTAGAAGACCAGCTTGAACACGAGCTCGCGGGTGTGGGGGTTCAAGGAGGCCATGGGGGCGCTGGCAGCATACCAAAGTTCTCCGCCGCGCTCCTCGACGTTCTGGGGCTCCCCGTCAGCGCCTCGCCGGAGCGGGCGCCAGCCCGGTGGCGGCGTGCTAGAACGCGGAGCGTGTCCCGCCCCGGCGACTACGTCGATCTGCACAGCCACTGGATCCCCGACATCGACGACGGGTGCCGGACGCTCGACGAGGGCATCGCGCTGCTCGAGGGCCTGTATTCCATAGGCTTCTCGACGGTGATCGCGACACCCCACATGCGGCCCGGCATGTTCGAGAACGACCGCGCACGGCTCGAGGCCGCGTTCGCGGCGGCCACCGAGCAGATGCGGGACAGGGCCGATCTCCCGGTGGTTCACCTCGCCAGCGAGCACTACCTCGACGACCAGGTCTTCGCGCGTCTGCTCGCGGGCGAGGCCCTCCCCTACCCCACCGCCTCGCGCCTGCGCGGCGTGCTGATCGAGCTGAACCCCCAGATTTTCCCTGCGCGCCTCGCGAACCGGCTGGTCGACCTGAAGCGCAAAGGCATGGTCACCGTGATCGCACACCCCGAGCGGTACGAGCCCGTCTGGGCGGACGACCGCTGTCTCGATCCCCTCTTCGACGCCGGGGCACGCCTCTTGCTCGATGTCTGCGCGGTCGTCGGGAAATACGGACGGGCGCCCCAGCGCGCGGCCGAGAAACTCCTGGAGGACGGGGCCTACGAGGCCGCGTGCTCCGACGCCCACAAGCCCCAGGATGTCCCCGAGGTGGAGCGATCCATCCGGAGGCTCGAGGGGCTGGTAGGCAAGGAGGAGACCCGGCGTCTGCTCTCGGAGGCTCCAAGAGGAATTCTCGAAGGCGTGCTGTGAGAGCCAGGCGAAGACGAAGCGGGAAGCGCGGAGGCAGGCTAATGAACGAGAAGATCGCCATCATCGGGCTCGGGTATGTGGGGCTGCCGGTCGCCCTCGCGTTCGCGCGTAAGTACCCCGGCACCGTCGGGTTCGACGTCCACAAGGAGAAGGTCGCCGAGCTCAACAGGGCGTACGATCGCAACCACGAAGTGTCGGCCGACGTCCTCAAGGCCACCACGATGAAGATCACGGCCGACCTCGAGGATCTGAAAGGCTGCTCGTTCTTCGTCGTCGCCGTCCCCACGCCGGTCGACAAGAACAACGTGCCCGACCTCACGCCCGTCGTCCGGGCATCGGAGACCGTCGGCAAGGTCCTGAGCAAGGGCGCCGTCGTCGTGTACGAGTCGACCGTCTACCCCGGCGTCACCGAGGACATCTGCGGGCCCATCCTGGCCAAGACGTCCGGCCTCGCGCGAACCGACTTCCGGCTCGGGTACTCGCCCGAGCGCATCAACCCCGGCGACCACGAGCACACACTCGAGCGCATCGTGAAGGTCGTGTCCGGGGAGGACGACGAGACCCTCCAGCGCGTCGCGGCCGCTTACGGCTCCATCGTCGACGCGGGGATCCACCGCGCGCAGTCGATCAAGGTCGCCGAGGCCGCGAAGGTCATCGAGAACACGCAGCGCGACATCAACATCGCGCTCATGAACGAGCTCGCCATCATCTTCGACAAGATGGGAATCCGCACGATCGACGTGCTGTCGGCGGCCGGCACGAAGTGGAACTTCCTCAAGTTCAGGCCGGGCCTCGTCGGCGGGCACTGCATCGGCGTCGACCCGTACTACCTCACGACGAAGGCCCAGGAGCTCGGCTACCAGCCAGAGGTCATCCTGGCGGGCCGCCGCATCAACAACACGATGGGCGCGTACGTCGCCCAGCGCGTCGTCAAGATGCTCATCAACGCCGACATCCCCGTGAAGGGAGCGCGCGTCGGCGTGCTCGGTCTGACCTTCAAGGAGGACTGCAACGACATCCGCAACAGCAAGGTCCCCGACATCCTCACGGAGCTGGAGCAGTTCGGCATCAAGGCCCTCATCCACGATCCGGTCGCGAACCCGGCGGAGGCCGTTCACGAGTACGGGGTGAAGCTCTCTCCACTCGACGAGTTCCGCGCGCTCGACGGACTCATCCTCGCGGTCTCCCACAAGGCGTACCTGGAGATGGGGCAGCAGCAGCTCCTCTCGAGTGTACGTGACGGCGGTGTCGTGGCCGACGTGAAGAGCGCGCTCGATCCCAGCAAGGTGGATCGGCGGATGCGGTTCTGGAGCTTGTAGGCAAACTACAGGAATCATGGAGTATTCCGCGGCCCGAGCGCCCGTTCGGGCCCGGGATCGGGGGGTGGTTGGTGCGGGCATGCGGTTCGCACGGGATATGCTAAGAGGCGCGCACGCATCTTGGCCCCCGAAGCCCCCACCCCATCCCTACCTCGACGCTTGCTGGACTCGAACGCACCGCCGCCGCGCGCCCGCGCCACCGGACAGGGCTTCCTCCGCCGCCACGCGGTCAAGCTCGTGGCGTCGGTCGTCATCACGGCCGCGCTCCTCTACACGCTGAAGAAAGCCGGGCTCCAGCTCTGGCCGCCGCGCGAGGCGTTCGACGACGTGCGCTGGTGGACGGTGCCGGCCTACCTCGGTTCGTTCGTTTTCGTGAACTACTTCCGCGCGTCGCGCTGGCGATTCCTCGTGCGCTCTTTCGCCGACGTGCCCCTGCGGAAGATCCTCACCGCTTCCTGGGTGGGCTTCGCGGCGATCCTGATGTTCCCGTTCCGGATGGGCGAGGTCGTCCGCCCCTACATGATACGGGAGAAGGGCAAGGTCTCCCTCACACGCGCGACCGGCAGCGTCGTCGGTGAGCGGGTGGTCGACGGCCTCTACCTCACGTTGATGCTCGCGGTGGCGCTCGTCGTCGTCCCGACGCGGAACCCGGTCGACCAGCGCATCCCCGGCCTCCCGACCGTGACCGTGGCCTACGTCAGGCACGCGAGCTTCCTCATGCTCGGGGTCTTCGCCGCGGCGTTCACCACCATCTTCGTCTTCTACTTCGCCCGCGGCTGGGCCGAGCGGATGACGCATCGGACGATCGGCGTCGTCTCGACGCGACTCGCGGACAAGCTCGCGTCCACCGCGATCAAGCTCGGGGAGGGGCTGCACTTCCTCGGTCGCCCGAAGGACGCGGTCCCGTTCATGGCCGAGACGACCGCGTACTGGGTGCTGAACGCGCTAGGCATGTGGTTCCTCGCGTGGGGGTGCGGCGTCGTCCACGCCGACGGCACGGCGATCACGTTCGGCGAGGCGTGCGCCCTCATGGGCACGCTCGGCGTCACGATCCTCATCCCGGGGCCGCCCTTCCTGCTCGGCACCTTCCAGGCGGGGATCATCGCGGGCATGGGCATGTACTTCCCGGAGCACATCCTCCAGGGCCCGGGGATCGCCTTCGCGAGCCTGCTGTTCGCGACCCAGTTCCTGTGGATCAGCGTGACCGGCGGGCTCTCTCTGATCGGGAACCCGACCGCGATCCACGCGCTCGACGAGCAGCCGCGCGACAGCATCGCGGCCGCGACGGACTGACCGTCCCCGCCCCTCGGCCGGAAAAAGGCACGACGCGAACTTGGCCCGGCGGGGCGGCCTCGTTTATCGAAGCACACATGAAACCGAGCGCAGACCGGTGGCTCCTCTGGGCGAAGGGTCCTGTCCTGGGTGTGATGGCGGGTGTGTCCGTGGCCGTCGCCATCGTGCTCTCCGGGCCCGAGGCCGAGGCGCGGAGCGCCTACGATTCGGCCTACGGCTTCGATCGGACGTGGAACTCCGCCCTGCGGCTCGTCCGCGTCGATCGAGGCCTCAAGATCACGGAGAAGGACGAGCAGAGCGGGTACCTCCTGTTCGAGTACCGCTCGCCGGAGAGCAGCAAGCCCTCGCCGGGATCGCTCGAGCTGATCCGCACGCCGAACGATCAAGCCGTCCGGGTCGTCGTGCAGCTCGGGCAGATGCCGCGCTACCACGAGCAGGTGCTCGTCGACGACCTCGCGAAGAAGCTACGGGCCGACTACGGCGACCCACCCCCGCGCAAGAAGGAGGCGCCTGCCCTCCCCGCCGACGCCGGCGTCGACGCCCGCTGAGGCGGCCAGGTCAGCTCCTCCTCGTGGGACCCGGGGTCGCGGACTGGGGTGCGCGGGTCGGCGCGACCGGCGGCTGGGGCGGCGGCGCGCTGGCCGCGGCCTTGACGACGTCGCCGCAGCAGCGAAAACCCACCTGATAGAAGGAGAAGAGTTCGTAGTGCGCGGTCGTCATGGGCCGGCAACGCGTGCGCACCGGGCCCCAGTAGCCACCCTTGAGGCCGCTCTTGTAGGGCACGCCGCTCTCGTTCACGACCCACTCGTCGACGTTGCCCGTCATGTCGTGGACACCGTACGGGCTGACGCACGAATCCCGTGTGCCGCTGTTCTCGCCTTGCCAGAGGCGCGCGACCTCGGCGTCGCGTGTGAGCGGATTGGCGAGGAGCTGCTCGTTCGGCGTGGGGTGCGGGCGGTCGATGTTGCACGCCTCGGCGCTCCGCGCGTGGCCGTAAGGGTACGGCGAGCGCTCCTCGCCCTCGCAGGCGAGCGTCCACTCGCTGTCGCCGCACAGGCGCTTGCCCTGGCCCTTGCACGCGTCGGCCGCCTCGTACCAGGTCTTCATGACGACCGGCTTCTCGCCGCGCACGTTGGGGTACTCGTAGCGGTCGATGCAGAAGTGCTTGTGGGTCGTCTTCGTCTGGCACTTGCCGGACGGCCCGAACTCCGCGCAGCGCATCTTCGTGTCGGGGTCGAGCCACCGCAGGCACTTCTGGTCGAGCCAGGGGCAGTAGTCGCCCTCGACCTCCAGCATCCCGGCTCCGCACGCGGCGCTCGCGGGCTCGTCGTCGGCCGGCGTCGTGGAGATCTTCAGGCCGGCGCTCGCTGGAACCGCCTTCGCCGCGGCCCGCGGGTCGTGGTGTCCGACCGGTCGTCGCGGTCCGTCGCCTGGCTCGGCCAGGGCCGCGGGCTCCTCCGCCATGGCTCCGACCACGAGAACACCGACCACGGCCAGGCCCACGCCCAGCGCACCACGCGTCTTCATGCTGCAGCTCCGCCCTCTCGGGCGCCTCGTGGAAGAACCACAGCAAGCGCCTCGCCAACCTTATCGACCGTTCGCGGGACGAGGCGCACGTGACCCCCAAGCTCCGCGCAACTACGCGAAACAATGTGGATATTTCACGTGTCCTGTCAGCATCGGATCGTAACGAATCGACGCGCCGTCCGTCACCTTTCCTGACAACGAAAAGCGGCGCGTAGCGAGCGACGCGTCACAAGTCGGAACGCTTCCAGGCACTTCTGCGCCTCCCGAACGACTGCGCAAAGGACCCTTCGCGTGCGTGTCACACGTGGCGTGCGTGTCACGTGTGACGCGCGCGTGCGTGACGATCGGCGGCGCGCGGCGGGGCCGAAGGTCACCGCGCGCAGAGCAGGAAGGTCGCCGTGTCCTCGTCGGTGACCTCCTCGTCGAGCGCCCGCGGGTCGGTGGCGCAACCGAGGGTGCAGCGCGCGACCGGCGTGCTGGAGGCGCCGCATCGCCACACGTGCCCGGCAGCACAGATCCAGCCGGGCTCGCACGCCGGAGGGGCCTCGGCCGCCGGCGCCACGATCTCGACGGGCGCCGAGCCTCCGACGTCGGGACGGCACAGCTGGACCCTCGCACGCGCGGCGTCGAGGGGGAGAGAGAGGCCCTCCTTGACGCACCCCCGCTTGCACGCGTCGACCCGCACCCACGGACACGTGCACGCCTCACCGCGCGGACAAAGGTCCGGGACGTGGAACGCCCGCGACGCCTCGACGACGCCGCCGGTGCAGCGGGCCATCCCCGCCGGGCAGTCGGTGCCACGCAGGTCAAGCGGATCGGCGCCCGCTCCCCCGTTCCGGTCCGCGACGGCGCGCGGGAGGCACCCCCGCTCGCACCCGCCCAGGAGGACGGCGAGAAGCAGCAGGACCACCGAGCGCGAGGACGTCACGGGGGCCTCTCCAGAGGATCACCGGCTCCGCGGAACGGGGCGCTCGCGGCGGCCGCGTAGCGCCCTCGAACCAGGAAGCCTCAGCTCTCGATGAACGCCTTGAGCTGCTTCGAGCGGCTCGGGTGGCGGAGCTTGCGGAGCGCCTTCGCCTCGATCTGACG
>SXGT01665907.1_pt1 | contig 45398 bp, 51 predicted proteins | sample 3176221 | NCBI WGS metagenome assembly SXGT01 (sample SAMN11356862, study PRJNA531348) | freshwater metagenome | isolation source: freshwater sample F1-120 | place: China: Fuxian Lake, Yuxi | collected 2017-12-25 | reverse complement strand
GCGACGACGAGGGGAACGAGGGCGGCGGAGAGGGCGGGAGCGCCAGCGGGACGGCCGGGAGCGGTGCCGAGGACAGGACGGGCACTCCCCCGACCACCACTGACACGAAAGACTTCTCGCAGTCTGCGCCTCGTCCACGACGAGGAGGTCCACGCCGATGTCGTCCCACGCGACGCCGGGGTCGTACTCCCAGCCCTCGGCCAGCTCCATCTGCTGCGCGACCCACGCGGCCACGCCCTCGCGGAGGATGGCCTCGTCCCGCTCGGAGAGCTTCTTGCGCTTCGCCGCGTTGCGACGGCGCAAGGCCACCTCGCGCTGGATGGCCTCGGTCTTCTCGGCGTAGGCGCGGACGGCCTGCTCGTTCATCCGGGTGCGGCCGAGCGCCGTGTAGGTGAGCAGCACCACGTCGTACTCCCCGGCCTGGAACCGGGTCCACTTCTCGGCGCGCTCCTGCGGCGTGTCGGTGTCGCTCGTCGCGAGCCCCTTGCGCTCGCCGCGGCTGATCGTCTTGCGCTTCGACCCGATGACCGCGACCCGGTAGTCGGGGAGCACACGTCGGATGTCGGCCTCCCACTTCCACACGATGGAGTTGGGGACGAGCACCACGGGGCGCTTGCACCACCCCTCCTGCCGGGCGCGCGCGAGCGTCGCGATGCCCGTGTACGTCTTGCCGACGCCCACGTCGAAGGCGAGGAGCCCGCCCCGGTTCGCCAGCACGCGGCGCGCCCCGGCGACCTGGTGGGGATGCAGGCGCGGCCCGTCTTTCTTCCAGCGCGCGATGGCCAGGGGCTCGGCGGTGTAGCTCGGGGCGACGTAGCCCCGGAACTGCCGGTTGTAGGCGTGCTCGACGGCGAGGCGGCGCTCGGGGGTGGCGCTCACCCAGCCCTTGAAGCTCGCGTCCCACTCGGCGGCCTTCTTCATCCGCAGCTTGTCGATGTCCTTCTCGCCCTCGTCGTCGAACTTCTTCGACGGGCTGAACATCGTCTTGTCGTGGTTGATCCAGCCGAGGATGAGGAGCACCTCGGGGTGCATCTCCCCGGCGTTCTCCTTCTTCGACATCTGGTCGTACTGCCAGCCCCTCGGGGCGACGAGCCCGCCCTGGCGCACGAAGGTCACGTCGTCGTAGCCGGTGTACGTCGCGTTCACCCACTGCGACACGAGGTCCAGCGGCAGCCAGCCCTGCCGGGCCGAGACGCCCTCGATGTCGTCGAAGATCGCGGGCTTGATCGCGTCGAGGAGCCGCTGGACCTGGGCCTTCGCCTGCGCGTCGTCGGGGCGGCGCATCGGACCCTCACGCTCGGCCTTTGCGGCCGAGCTCCGGGCCCGGGCTTCGTCGCCCTCGCGCCCGTGCCGGGCGCGTCCCTCGAATGACTCGGGACCGTGCGACTTCACGTGCATGGCGATTCTCGCCATGCACCGGTCCATCTTCGGCCAGAGCGCGCCGGTCAGGTAGACCTCGGCGGGGAACAGCTCGTCGAAGCCGTCGCCGTCGAGGCACCAGCCCGCGGCCAGCACCTTCGCGCGGACGGCGTCGGGGGCGTGGGGACCGCCGAGGCCCGCGTGGTAGTCGAGCAGCTCGCGGACGGAGAGCCTGCGCGCCGTCCGGTAGAGGTGCTCGGCCTGCGCGACCACGTCGTCGGCGCGGCCGGTGTAGCGGGGCTCGAACACGGGCGGCTTGTGACGGAGCCCGTCGATGAGGCTCCCGGCACGGTCGAACGCGGAGAGGAACCGCTCGGCCCCGGTGTTGCCGCCGCGCGCGAGCTTCACCAGCTCGACGCTGGCGTGGGGGTTCCCGTTCGTGGCGTGCCAGGCCGTGAGCGCGGCGTGCAGCTCGGGCCACAAGAGCGGCGGCTCCTCAGCGAGCGGGGCCCCGCCGGGGCCGTAGGACCCGGTGGGCGCGAGCGTGTTTGAGGCGGCGACGAGCGCGAGGTACTTGTCCACGCGGAGCCCGAGCAGGACCGCGCTGGCGAGCTCGCGGGGGAGGTTCGCGGTGTCGGCCTCGGTGACGCGCGTGACGCCCACCCGGCCGCTTGCGCCGCCCTCGGCGGCCTGCTTCCCGAGCGTCGGGAACGCGATGACCCTGCAGTCGCCGCACATCGGGCGCTCGACCAGCTCGGGAAGGCCGGTGAACTCGCCCTGCACCTGGTAGCCCCAGCGGGGCTTCGCGGACTGGTCGTCCTCGCCGTGGTCCTCGCCGACCTCGCGGCCGAGGACGTGGCGCGGGAACGCCTTGAAGTAGCCGCCGGAGACGATGGCCTCGTCGCCGGGGTCGATGGCGTCCAGCTCGCCGCCGCGGGCGCGAAAGAACAGGAGGTCGGTCACCAGCATCGCGCCTGGGAAGATGGCCTCGCGGCGCCTCTCGTTGATGGACGGCAGGCGGAAGGCGGCGGACAGGTGGTGGCGACGCAGCACCTTCGTCCGCAGCTCCACGAACTGCGTCGTGCGGCTCGTGAGGAAGCCGCCGGGGACGAGGAACACGCCGAGCCCGCCCGGCGCGAGCAGGTCGAGCGCGCGGCGCAGGAAGTAGTGGTAGGCGAGCTTCTCGCGGTAGCTCCGGTCGGGGTCCTCGGCGATCGAGGCCCCGCGCGCGCCGTACGGCGGGTTGGACACGACGAGCCCGAGCCGACCGGCGGCCCCCGGCCCCTTCTCGCGCACCCAGCGCTCGAAGGGCGCGTTGGTGAGGTCGAGGTCGGGCCGGAGGGCCTTCAGCATCAGCGAGGAGAGCGTGGACCACTCGACTGCGTGCCAGGTCAGGCCGGGGACGGCCTCGAAGGCGCGGATGAAGCGGCCGATGCCCGCGGAGGGTTCGAGCGCGTGGACCGTGTCGCCGTCGTGGGGCAGCTCCCAGGCCAGCGGCGCGACGACGCGGGCGACCTCGCGGGCCACCTTGCTTGGAGTATAGAACTCGTGGATCAATCCCCTTTCCTCGGGGACGGGGAAGCCCGCGGGGAACTTCGGGGCCGCGTGGGCGATGGAGAGCCCGCCCCAGCCGGAGTACCCTGCGAGCGTCGCGCGCTCGTCGGCGGTGGGGACTCGCCGCTGGGCGTAGAGGCTCGCCGCCGTCGCCATCGCGGCGATGTTCGCCGCGGTGCGCTTCGCGGCGGTCCAGAACTCGGGGATGTCCTCGTCGGGCGTGAAGGAGCGATTCGCGGATTCGAGGCGTTGGAGAAGCGACCCCAGGTTGTGGGCGAGGACAGCCTCGAGACCCTGCCGGTTCCGGATCACAAAGTCGTCGAGGTAGTCGACGTCGATCCCGGCGGGTAGGCGCGTGCGCACGATGGGCACGACGGCATCGAGGAGGCGGGCGGCAGCACTCATCCCCACGGGGTAGTCGCGGGGAAGCTGCTTGTGGAGCGGGTTTCGCTTGCCGCGCGGGGGTTTTGGTTTCCGCGCGATGCTCACGGGGGACGGGACCGCAGCCACCGGAAGCGGGCACGTGGTAGCCGGGCGCCTGCCCGGCTACGGTGCATCCGCCGCGGAGTTCACTAGGATGTACTGCAGAGATGAAGTTGAGCAGCTCAAGGTGGTCCGCTTGGCCTCGTGGAGGGAGCGGTACGGCACCCAGCGCAGCTCGGGGCACGGCTGCGTGCGTCGCCTGCTGCCTCGCACCAAGGAGACGCGAGCGCTCGTGGCTTCGCTTCAGCTGCCCGAGAGTTGCGATTGGGGCTGCATTCGGCCGCCATGGGCCGACCATGCCGATCTGTGGCTCCGCGACGGGCACGTCGTGGCGTACACTTCGCAGCCTTACAATTGGAACGAGGAGAAGGAAGCAGAGGTGGCGGCGTGGTGCATGCAACTCCGTCTGGCCGTGGCCTTCAGCCACGACGACTCGTGGCACCACCCCGGAGGCACCACGGTCGTGACGATTTGCCACCCCCGGCACCCGCTTTAGTGTCCGACCACCTGTGACTCACCAACGAACGCAGTCCCATGCCGAATCTCGTCGATCAACTTGCCACCTTCCGCGTCGGCTACTGCTTCCAGTCGGTCGACGACGGGGCCGGCTACTACGAGCACCTCGCAGCCGCGTGGCGCGCAGTGTCCGCCGCCGTCCCCTGGAAGGCGCTCGAACCCGGGGAATGGGCCTTGGTCCCGATCTTCTCCCGCAGCTTGGTGGATCGAACTCTCACTCTTTCACCTTTCCGGCACCCTTTCGTTGAAGTGGTGACGTTCGGCCTGCCCTCGCATCGCGTCGCGGCGCGGGTAGAGGCGAAGCTTGCCGAAATCGCGCGTCCGGGCACACTCGGGGTGTGGGCGGACCCTCCGCGCCCCGACGAGCCGTCTCTACCTTTCAGCGTCGATGGGTTCATCTCCTTCGACGCAGTGATCCTAATGAGTCGCGATGGCCCGCTCGCCAGGCGGGGTTTCGATCCCGACGTTGGCCTTCAGGTGGTCACCGCCGCGAACGAGGACGACGAGATCCTGCTCAACATGGCGACCGCCGACGTGACGACCCTGCTCCCGCACCTGATCAAGCTGTACGGGCGCAATCTTCGCACATGGATCAACGAGCCGCGTCGGAACGCCGAACCGAGTGCGCTCGTCCAGCACGCGCGGGAACTCCTGTGGGCTGACGCTCCCCTGCTCGCGGCGCTGGTCACCGGCACGGCCGTGGAGTGCACGCTCCGGAGGTGGCACGCCGCCACCCGCGGGCCTGGGCTCAAGCAGAGAATCACAGCCGGCGGCTGGCCGAACAGGCTCGACGAGCGTGCGCGGGAGCGAGTGCGGGACGCATCCGTCGCAAAGAAGCCGCCACTCGCAGACCTGATCGACCTCGCCGAGGTGGCGACGCACATCACGGCCGCGGAATCGACCCGCCTCCATGACATCCGCATGGCGCGAAACCGGTGCGCCCACGCGGTTGAATGCGACGACTCCGAGGACACCTCCGCCGTCGAGGGGAACATTGTCTGGTCGGCGGATTTCGTGCGTCGCCGGTGAGTTGCCGGGCACGTCTGGTGGCTGAGCGGTGCGGTGGCGGAGCGCAGACGGCGGGGTTAGTGCTCGGCCGTGGAGAGGTTTGCTACACCCGCGGAAGTCCAGAGAGTGCTCCCACCTGGCCCGCCGCGCGCCCACCTACGGCCGCTGCGCTCGCAGCGAGGCCCCGCCTACACGATCGCTTGGTCATACTACATGGCGAACCGCCGGGTGTGTTTCGATTGGTGGAGCCGGGCGCGGGATCTGGCGCGGGCCAATCGACTCATAATGCGCAGTGTTTCCGGTCCCTGGGATCGGCGGCCGCGGCCACGCGAGGCGACGTGGGTGGACGGGTTCGCGTTCATCGCACCTATTCCGGGCCTCAGCTGCAACGACCTCTACGAACTTGAGCTGTTTCAAGACACGGAACAGGATCTGTTCCAGGCTGAGTTCGTGAGGGAGCTCTGGCCGGGCAGCGGCCTTGTCATCGACCTGGAGTCGCGACCGGAGTTTTCCGATCTAGCCAAGGACTGGGTTCGGGCTCTCGCTCACCAAGCCTTAGTTCGCGGACTCCGCGTGTGCGCGGCTGACTACCCGGAGTCGCGCTACTTTCCCTGGCGCATCGCGCTGCTTTCACATTGGAGCGCCGCCGAGCAGGAGTCAATTCGCGCCGGCGAACTGGCCTTGGCTCGCCTCACTGAGCCACCTGCGGAGCTGGATGACCCCTGGGACGGGGTGCCTCTGATGACCGACGCCGACTACGCTGAACTGGCCGGGATGACTCTGGTGCAGTGGCTGGGCACCCAAGATCGTGATTGAGAGCGTCAAGGCGCATCCGGCCGACCAATCTTCTCGATCAGCTCCCGATCCCTCTCCGACAACTCCACCTGCACCGTGACCTTCACCCCCTTCCCGAGCAGGTAGGCGCCCCACACGAGCGCGCCGTAGGGCCCGAGCGAGAGCAACAGGTCCGCGTTGGGCACCCCGGTCGAGTTCGCCACCGGCCCGACGACGCCGCCATCCTGGGCCATCGCGACCGCGCACGACACGAGGATGAGCACCGGCCCCGTCCAGAGCAGCGCCCGCCTCACGATCCACCCATCTGCGCCGCCGCCTGCTTGATGGCGTCGGCGAAAGCGTCCACGAGGAGCTTGTCCTTGGCGGGGTCCACGTCGGCGCCCTTGGGCTTCCGGGTGCGCTTCGGCTTCTCGGTCGCCGCCGCCATCGCCGGCGCGGCGGGCGGCCACGCCGGCTGCATCGACACCACCGCCACCGGCGGCTTCTCGCGCCGAGCGATCCCGGCCGCAACCTCATCGGCGGAGCGTGGCGGCTTCGCCAGCTTCTGCTGCCCCGCCGCGCACGACTTCGCGGCGCGCGCGGCGGCGAGCGACACCCGCTCGGAGATGCGCCGCAGCGTAGCGACGATGTCGGGCTTCTCCCCTCGCTTGATCGCCTCGAACGCCTGCTCGTAGGCCCCGGCAGCGCGGCGAACATCCTCCAGGGCCGCCGTTTTCTCCTTGCCTTGGCAGAGCGGTGACGCGACCAGCGACTGGGCGTGGCGGATGAGCTTCCCGGCCCTGCCGAGCAGGTCGGGCGCTTCAGTGGAGCCCCACAGCGACTGGGCGAGTTCGCCCAGCGCCCGGGCCTCCTTCTCGGTGGCCGACGCGATGTTCGCCGTCGACAGCGGGCACGATGGCGATGCCGGCGCGGGGATGGAAGCCAGCGCGGGCACCACCTCGAGCCCCGGCATCGCACCGAGCCCGAAGGCCGTCGCGACATCGGCCGAGACGCTCGCAGCCGCCGCCTTCCCACGGGTGAGCGCAGCGGCGTGCTTGGTGGCCTTGCCCTTGTCGCGCTTCCCGAACTTGGCGACGACTGCGCCCACGTCGTTGACCACGGCCCAGCCGTCGGCCAGCTCCACCGCGCGGAAGGTTGAGCGCGCCTGGTACCGGCCCGTGGGATCCTTGGGCTCCCGCGGCGGGGAATACGGGTGCTGCGCGGCGTACGCGGCATCGACCGTGTTCCGACGACGGGTGTCGCGGAAGCTGCACGCCTCGCTCACCAGTCCCACGACGAGGCCCATCCCGGCGGTGATCGCCTCGGCGAGAGCGCTGCGCTCGATGCTCTCCGACTTCGCGGCCGAAAACCACTTGCCGACGCGCTCGAAGGTGGCAGTCCACCGGCCGTCGGGACCGGAGTCGAGCTTGAGCACGCCATAGCTTGCCACGCGACGCTCGAGCGTCATTCGCGGCTTTCCATCGTCACAGTGTAGGTGGCCCGCCCACTTTCCCTTGAGCGTGGCGGGGCCGGCGGGCGGCGGGTTCGCCTTGAGCTTCCGCAGCTCGGCGACGGCGGCCGCCGGGTCGGCGTCCAACTCAGGCGCGTGCGACGGCGCGAGCCCCAGGTCGGTGCGCCACACCTTCGCGGGCTGCTTCTTCCCCTGGTGGACAAGGACCGCCGTGTTGTCTCGCGGACGCATGACGAGCGCGACTTCGCCGCCGCAGCCACGCCCGTAGGCGAGCAGCAGGCGCGGGACGTCCTCGTCGGCACCAACGATGTTGAGGCGGAACTTCTCGATAGTCATGGAGTCCTCCGTGACGCGGACGAGTACAATGGAACGATGAGCGAGGAGGCCAGCCGGAAAGGACTCACCATCGGCGTATCGGATTGGGTCGTGCGCGGCCGAATCTTCGCGAGCTTGCGCCCCGGCGAGATCTCCGTGCAGGTCGTGTGGCCCAAACCGGGCGGTGAGGCCAACGGCGGTGTCTTCCCGGTTGCCACCGAGATCGTGGCCGTCGACGCCAGGATGCCGAACACCCCGGTGTGGATTGACGCGAGCGGCGAGCACCGCGCTGCCGTGCGCGTGTGGCGCAGAACCGACGGAGGGTAGCAGGCCTTCATGGCTCAACCCTTCCCCAGCTTGGGACCGAAGTAGACGGCCGCCCCGGCGAGGCCGAGCGCCGCGAGGAGCCAGAGCAGGCCCGACCCGCCCGACTTCGCGGCGTCGTCGACCGGGGAAGAAGACGGCGCCGTGGCATTCACCCTGACGATGGCCTCGGCCAGCGACGGGTCCCGCTCGAGGAGCGCCACCTCGTCGGCGAGCACCTGAGCCTCCTTGAAGTGGACGACGGCCCACGCCACGCCCGTGACCGACACCGCGATGACCGCCCCAGCCACCGCGATCACGACGATCACGACCGGAGCGACGCCGACCTTGATCGCCTGCGGCTTCTCCGCGTCGGAGGCGGGACGTTCGTAGGCGGCGTAGCCCTTGGCGTGCGCGGTCCACGCCGTGAGCAGCTCGATGGTGCGCTTCAGCGCGGCCGTGAGCGCCGGGTCGCCGGGCTTGTGGGCGAGGGCGACGGTCGCCCGCACCTGGGCGCGGATCAGCCGCGAACCCGTGTCAGCGACGAGCGCCCGGTAGGCCGCGACGACACGCGCGAGGGCATCGCCCTTGGTCGCGACCGACGCCTGCACGCGCCCGAGCGACTCCTCCGCCGTGATGCGCATCGCCTGGATGCGCTCGGCAACGGCCTCGGCGCTGACGGGGAGCGTGGACACCTCAGCGCCCCCGGCAGTCGTCGCAACCCAGCCCGGCCGCAGCGGGCTGGGCCGGGGCGGGCTGAGCGGCGGGCTTGGGCGCGGCGGGCTTCGGCGCCAGAGCCTTCTGCACGCGGTCCTTCACCGCCGGGAAGAGCAGGAGCGGCAGGATGCCGACGTTGTCGCCGGCGACGCGCTTCGCGGCGGCATCCGAGACGATCTGCACGATGAACAGCCCCGGGCTGACCGTCGCCACCATCGCGCTCTGCCCCGACTTCGCCTGGATGCGGGCACCGTCACCGAGCGGCTTGTGCGGACCCCAGGCGGGAACGAGCAGCTTCCCGGCCTTGACGAAGAAGCCGGGCTTCTTGGCCTTGGGCGTGGCAGGCTCCACGCCAACGTGACGGTCGAGCCAGTTCCCCTCGCCCTCCGCCGCATCGGGCTCGTCCGGCTCGTCGAGCTCGGGGTCGTCGTCGCTCTCGCCGGGCTCGGTCTCGGGGATGTCGTCGAGCGCCGCGTCCATCTCGTCCTCGCCGGGCTTCCTCTGTCGGCGCGGCTTCTTGGGCTTCCAGCCCGCCATCTTGAGATCGCTCATCACGACCCGCAGGTTGGTCTTCGCATGGCGCACCGCGCCCTTCCACCCGAGGGGCTGCCGAATCCGCAGGTGTGCAATGCGCTTCTTCAGCGCCCGAGCCTTCCGCAGGAGCCGACGGATCTGCTTCTGCCGCCTGGTGAGCTTGCGACGCGGCCCGGCGAGTTCGCCGAGCACCTCCGCGCCGAACGAGATGTCCACCAGCTCGCCGAAGTCGACGACGGTGGCGGGGATGTAGCGGGACGGGCGGATCATCGGGTCTCCCGGCGCCGGGCGCGGCGCGAGCGGTGTGGACGGTGGGGGTGGGCGTCGGGCGCGCGGCGCAGGCCAGCGAGGCGGACGCGGGTGACGATGCGCTCGTGGCACTCGCGACCGTCGAGCCGCTCGGGCAGCATCCCGAGGCGCGCGGAGGGGTCGTCGAACCAGATGGTGCCGTCGATCACGTAGCGCACGACGCAGTGGTAGAGCCCGTGCTCCCCGTGTCGGAGCGTGGTGGTGAGCGCCACCTCGGACGGGATCGAGGTGAGCCCCAGCGCCCGCGCCTCGGCGTAGCCGGGGTCGGCGGGCGACAAGGCGCGCCAGCCGCGCGCGAGGAGTTCCCCGGCTCGAGCGGCGGCCAGCGCGTCACAGTCTTCCCACCCCTGGGCCAACAGTTGGATGAAGTCGGACCAGGTCTCCTCCTCCTCGCGGCCATAGCGAACGCTCGTCTCGTAGAGAAGCGGCAGCGAAGGCCGCTCCCGCAGGAGGCGAGCGTTGCAGCGCGCCAGCCAGTTGAGCAGGCTGACGGCGTCGCGTTCGTTGAAGGTGAGGGCGACCGTGATGTTCACGAGGGCGTCCGGGCAAGGTTGGAGGGGGTGGGTCAGGTAGTGGCGAGTTGGAAGGGGCCGTTCGAGATCACGTCGACGGTGCCGTACACGCTGGGCGCGGTGCCGCCGCCGAGCACGAGCCGCGCACGGACGTAGGGCAACAGCGCCACGCCGCTCGACTCGACCACCTCGGCGTAGGTGCCCGCCGCCGTGCGCTGGGTGCCGCTGGCGAGGTCCATCCAGTTGACGTTGTCGACCGAGCCCTGGATCACGACCTGCGCGGTCGGCGAGGTTGCCCCGCCCGAGAACGTCAGGCTGGTGACGAACCGGAAGTCCTGGATGTCGTCGGTCTGCTGGTCGGCCTGGTTGGGCAGGATTCGGTAGCTCGGGCCGTTGGTGGTGGCGGTGACCGCCGCGCCGACCGCTAGGTTCAGCAGCTTCGAGGTGACTTGGTTGGCGTAGCAGCGCATGGGCGGGCCTCAGAGGTGGAGGAGGAAGACGAGCCGCCAGGCGTAGGTGCCAGACGGGAGCACGAGTCGGATCGAGGCGGCGTCGCCGATGGGCGCGCCGGGCTGCGGCTGGGCGCTCCCGGCGTACCGAGCGCGGGCCGTGGCGTTCGCGTCGAGAAACTCGATGAAGGCGGTGGAAAGGAGCGTGTTGTCGGAGAGTTCGAGCCGCGCGAACTTGGCCCACGGCGGCGGGACGACGTTGACGTTGGCGGCCACGTCGGTGATCGCGCCCCGCACCGTGAGTTGGTTCTCGGTGTGGCACTGGCCGTCGGCGATGGCCGCGCGAGCGGTCACCACGGCCGCGGTCGAGAGGTTGCCACCGAACACCTGCAGCATCGTGGCGTGGACGCAAACCCGCGTGGAACGCGGAACGTCGAGCTGCGCTTCGCGCTGGGCACCGCCCCCGCCAGACCAGACGAGACGCGCCACCCAGGGCGTGCTCTCGTCGGACCAGAGGTCGAGGATGCGCCAGTCGCCGTCGCCCTGGCCTTCGGAGTGGGCCGTGAGCACCTCGCCTTCTGCCCCGGCCGTCCCGGCGACCGTCGAAGCAGCGAGCTTCGCGGTGCCGGAACGTCGGGAGAGCTTGCAGGCGCCCACAGCTCACCCCTCCCGGTCAGCAACGCGGCGTCTTGACCCGCGCGCGGCCGTAGAACGACAGCTTCAGCGCCGCGGTGGTCGAGCCCGCCGTGTAGTTGATGGTGACGGGAACGCCGGCCTTGAGCACCCGACCCCCGAAGGAGGGCCCGTGGTAGGCGGACGGCGAGATCAGCGCGGCGTCGAGGCTGTCGAGGACGATGGGGTCGTCACCCGAGATGATCGTGGTGATCGTCGCGCTGGTGTCGCCCGTCGCGAAGATCTTGGACAAGTGGAGGCTCGTGCGCGGCGTGAGCGTCACGCTCATCGACTGCCCGACCGAGGTGGCGACAGTGCCGGTGACGGTGACGTTGCGCTGCACGATCTTTCCCTTCCGCGCCTTGCGGGTCTTGCGCTTGAAGGCTCGGTTCTTCTGCACGAGCCGCTTCTCGCGGGCGCGGAGGCGGGCCTGCCGACGCCGGATGCGGCGGAGCTTGCGCTCGCGGGGGGTGAGCCCCACCTCGTCGCCGAAGTCGTCACCGAGGTCGTCTCCGAGGTCATCGCCGAGGTCGTCGCCGAGGTCGTCACCCAGGTCGTCGCCGAGGTCGTCGCCGTCGATGTCCCCCAGCTCGTCGCCGAGGTCGTCGCCGAGGTCGTCGCCGTCGATGTCCCCCAGCTCGTCGCCGAAGTCGTCGTCGTCGTCATCGTCGCCGTCGAAGTCCGCGCCGAACACCGGGTTGCGGCCGAAGCCGTGCTCGGGGAGCGAGGCGCGGAAGGAGGTGCGGTCGACGAGGCAGCGCCCGTCGGCGGTGAAGGCCACGAGGGCCCAGATGGGTGCGGTGGTCATGGCAGTGTTCCTGTTGCTGTGCGGTGGGTGGTGGAAGCGGTGAAGGTTGGAGGCTCGGTTCAGCTGCGCTCGCGGATGAAGCGCCCGCGACGGCCGGAGGTCTCGTCCTCCTCCTCGCGGTTGCGACGGCGGAGTCGAGCGCGGCGGCGGCCGGCGAGGTCATCGCCCTCGGTGCCGGGCACCATGCGGACCATGCGCGCGATCTCGCCGATGTCGTCGGCCGCGAGCTGCGCGGGCTCGCCACGGGTAGCGGGGGCCGCCACGGGGGCCGGAGCCGCGGCCGGAGGCTGGGCGGGCGGCGTCGACGAACCGTTCTTCTTCTCGGCGAGCGCGCGGCCCGCGTGGCGACCGATGCGTCCGATGCCCACGGCCAGGAGGCCGTTGCCGATGGCCAGCGCGTGGCTGCCACCCTTGCCGGACATGGACTTGTAGAGGCCGTAGCCGCCCACGAGAAGCCCGCCGCCGAGGCGCAGGTCTACGGGGCCGACGTCCATCTTCTCCTCGCCGAAGTAGCCCTCGGCGAAGCTGGCCGCGAACACGGTGCCCTGGGTCTCGGCGGTCTGGAGCACCGCCTCGGCGAGCTCCTCGGAGACCTCGCGAGCACGGGCAATCCGGTTGCCCAGGTTCTTGGCCTGCGAGAGCGCCTCGTTGAGGACAGCGCGCGTCTTGGACTCGGGGACCTTCTCGCCGCTCATGGCCTTCTGCATCGCGGTGCTGGACATCGTGGGATTCCTCGTGGGCGTGGGGGTGGACCGGCGTGCCGGTCGGAGGTGGATGCCGGTTCAGCCCGGCGACGCAGACCATGTTGCGCGCCGAAAGCGAGGAGGGAAGGCAGTTTCACTTGCCGCAGCTTGCCGCATCGGGAGGGGTGGCGGCGGCAAGTGGGCGTGGAGCACAGGACGGCAACGGCACGGACGCAGCGCGAGGCGCGAGTGCCGTTAGATGGCGGCGATGATGCTGGCCGAACTCCGTGGCAAGGTAGGCGACCGGGTTCGCGGGTCCGAAGACGTCCTGACTTCCTACGCCTTCGGGGTCTGCGAGGCGCTCGACCCCGAGGAATTGCTGGTCCCGTGGTCGGCCAGAGCCGCCCGGCTCGATGGGCAGCGCCTCAGCCTCGCGGCCACCAAGGCGGCCTACGAGTTCTGGCCGGCGCTCGACCTCGCGGGCCAGGGCGTGGAACCCGATGTCCTGGTGACGCTCTGGGACGGTGCTGGCGTCGCGACTCTGGTACTCTTCGAAGCGAAGTTTCGGAGCGGGCCATCAGGATGGCCCACGGGTCCGGACGTGGATGACGTGACTGGACAACTCGGGCGCCAGTGGCTCGCCCTGAACGCGCTCGCCCCGCATGAGGCGCCCGGCGCGCCACACGCTGTTTCGCGGCGGGTGATCGTCTACCTCACCGCCGACGCGCGACGGCCCGACTTCGTGCTCGAGGGGATGGCCCGCGAAGTTGCGAAGGCCGGGCACGCCAGCGACGAGTTCCGCTCGGCGCTCTACTGGCTGAGCTGGCGCGAACTGTCGCTCCGGCTCCGCCACGCCCGGGCAAAACCTGCACGGACGACGGCCGTTCTCGCAGCCCGCCTCGACGCGGTTCTGGCCGAACGCGCGCTCTCGTGCTTCGGCGGCAGCCAGGAGCCCGAGGCGGGTCCCGTGCCGTGGAGGTACGAGCGACGCCCGTATGCGTTCCAATCACCGACCGCCGAACCCGCCCCCTGGAACTACCGGAGCCGCTGATGTCGAGATGGAACCTTCTCTTCGATGAACTCGACCGCGTCTACCGGGAGTGCGGGCAGCTGCTCCGCGATGCGGACGCACAGCTCGACGCTATCGACTACCGATGCTGGCACGCCTCGGCGAACCAGATGGGGATGCAGACCTCGCAGTCCATCGCGAAGCCGAGCGAGTGGTTCCCCCGGTGGCTCGTCCGGTTCTACGCCCACAAGGACGATGGGGAGTCGGCGAAGGGGCCCCTGGCGTTCGTCGCAGTCTTCCTGTCGGATCAGGCCGGTCGGGGCGACTGGAAATGGGACCCCCGCATCGAGGAGCCCTTGGTCGTGGCCGGTGTGATCGATGGCGACGGAAAGACGCCGATCAACTGGGCCTATTGGACGTGCAAGTGGTGGTTTTGGCTGGACGATGCCGAGATCGGCGGGGCCGTCTCCACGTTCGAGCCCGGTCCCACCCACAAGCAGAACTGGAAACGCATGAGGGCGTTCGCAATCCCGTTGAGCCGCGTGTCGGGCTTCAGCGAGCTGGAGGACCTGGTGGTCCAGCCCCTCCGGGCCCTCCTGGACGCACCGTAGGTCGAGGGGGCGTCGAACTCCGCGGAAAGACTGCGCCGGTTCAGCCGAAGCGCCGAGCAAAGCGCACCAACCCGCGCTCAAGATCCAGTGCCTCCACCGCGAACCCCGCCTCGGCCCACGCCCGCGCCTGCGGGTGCACCGACGTGGAGCCGTTGTCCCACCACTCCCGGTAGGTCCGCGCCGACCTCGGCAGCCCGCCCACGACGGCATCGAGCTCCTCGAAGCTGATGCGCACCACCGGCTCGCTGCGCGCCGCGAGGAAACGCCGGAGCGCGTCGTACTTGGCCATGCTCCTCCCTTACCGCGCCCGCCGCATGGGCGTGATCCCGCGAGTCGAGCCCCGCGTCAAGCCCTCCGACCCTCTCCGACCTCCGCGTCAACCACCCCACCCGGGCGCGTCAACCGCATCAACCCCTCGGCGGCAGCGCGGAAACGGTCGGCGGCAAGGCGGAAAGTGCAGGCGGAAAGGGCGTCAAGCCGTGGCGTCAAGCGCGGCCAGCACCGCGGCCACCATCGCGGCAACCGGCGGCAAGCGATTCGCCCTACCCTGCCGCAGCCTTGAAGCTACATGAATAACGTCATCACAACCATCAGGTATGACATAGGAATCGCCCGCCATGAGCGAATACGTCTTCCACGACATCGACCCGATCCAGAAGCGGCTCGTCATGCTTGCCGACGACCTCGGCTACCTCGTGCTCGCCGAAGTCACCGGCCGAAACACCAGCGAGAAGCTCGCCCGCGTGGACCTCACCCCCGAGGAGCTGCGTAGCTACCTGGTCCCCCCGCCGGCCAGGGCCGCACGCGACGATGATCGCGACGAAGACGAGCCCGATCACGACCCCGACAACCCCTGGGCCGACGAGAATGACGAGCCCGCGCCCACACTCGCGTCGGCCGTCGCGAGCGCCAGCCCCGTCGACCTCGTCCACGCGGGAATGCGCTGGCTGATGGAGACCGCGGGTGCGCAGATGAACTCGACCAAGCGTCGGAAGTTCAAGCTCTCTGCGTGGAGCCCGAAGGGCGACCGACTCCTGTTCAGCGCCCGCTTCTCCGCCGAGAACCCCGACTGGGACGCCTCGGAGGACGACGACGCCCCCGAGGCCCAGCGCCAGCCCCCGACGCTTGTGCCCGCGAGCAGCACCATCGGCGGAGCCCGCGCCGCTGCGGCGGCCAACAACAACGGCGGCGCCGCGCCCCCGCCCGAGCGGAGCCAGGCGCTCCTCATGCTCGAAGCGTTGCCAGAGGGGCGCGTCTGGAAGGCCCTCGGCGGCGGGTACGAGCACCTCCTCGGCCTGTACGAGCGCGGTTTCGGTGGGCTCTCGCGGCTCCAGAACGACGCGCTGGAGAGCAACAGCAAGCAGGGTGAACGGGCACAACGCCTGTCGGAGACGCTCGCGGAGCGCCTGGTGGCTGTCCGCCTCGGCGACGCCAACGACGCCCGCGAGAGCCGCGAGCGCACCGAGCAGGGCCGCGTCAACGAGGAGCTCGCCAAGACCTTCATCCAGGAGACGGGCGCCGCCGTGCGCGCCTACGCCGCCATGAAGGCTGGCATCCCGCCCGAGATGGCCGAGTTCGTCGACTTGCTCGCCAGTTCGCCGCAGCTCCGCGAGTTCGTCGCCAACCGCAAGGTCATCGCCATGCTTCGCGACGAGGGCATCCAGAAGGAGCTCATCGCCTCGCTCACCCTCGCCGCCAACGCGCCCGAGACCCCGTCCACCCCCCCGCCGCCACAGGACCAGCCGAAGGCGGCCTGAACAACCAGCCAAAGTACAAGGAGAAACTCCGATGCCGGAGAACGTCACCCGTCTGCCCAGCCCCCGCACGCCCAAGCTCCCCGAGTGGAAGAGCGTGATCGAGCGATTCTACGCCAACAGCTTCGACGCATCCTCGCGGGGTGCGCTCGTCGAGTCCATCGAAGCGTGGGCGTCGATGGACCCCGATGAACAGTCCTTCCACACCGCGCACCTCGCGTTCCGCCAGGTGCAGGCGCTCGGCGACATCCACGAGACGCTCAAGGGCATCGAGTCGGGGCTCGCCAACCTCGACCCGAAGGCGCTGCGCGCCCTCCGCTACCTCCCCGGCGTGAAGAAGGCGCTGGTGGTGATCGCGCGCGGCCAGCACGAGATGCTCGACCTGCTGGCCGAGGCGAACCCCGGCGCCGTCGCCGGGGACGACACCGATCCCGGTGAGGGCGACGACGACGACGATGACGACGGCGACGAGTACGACGAGCTGGCCGACGCCGAGGATGCCGACGAGGTCGAGGACCACGGCCACGGCGACGACGTCGAGAGCGTCGAGCCCGACGAGATCATCCCGCGCGGCGGGCGCCCCGGTGGCGCCCCGGGTGCAGCGTGAACCCGAACCTCGCCCACGAGCCTGGCGCGATCCGCGTGAACCTCACCCTGCCCACCACCTCGGTGCGCATCGGCCCCATCCAGTTCGACGGCCTCAAGGCGTTGCTCGGGATGAACCTCGTCGAGGTGCTCGCGCCGATGATGGTGGGGCCGAAGGAGCAGCGCCAGCTCGGCAGCGTCATCGTCGATGTATACCCCCTAGCGATTCCCGAGGGTGAACGGCTCTTCGTCCCGGTGAAGCTGCTCGGCGAGGTCGGGTTCCAGAACCTGCGCGGGGCGCTTCTCCTGGTGCTCCCCGCCGCACTCATCGACGTCGTTCGCGCGCAGCTCCGCGACGAGCTCGCGGACGGCACGGCGTTGGGGCCGCGCCTCGCGGTCGGCCCGAGTGGCGCGACGGTGAGCGGCTTCCTGATCGCCTTGCGCCCCGGCATGCGGAAGGCGGTGCCGCTCGGCTCGTTCGGCGAGCTCGGCATCGAGGCGGCCTGACCATGGAAACCGTGCTCTTCCGACAACACAAGGCCAGCTTCGGTCCCTACCTCCGCGCGCTCCGCACTGGGCGTGGGCTCTCGCTCCGCGACGCGGCCACGCAGCTCGGGATCACGTTCGCCAAGCTCCAGAAGATGGAGCGGGGTGGGCGCTTCCGCATCGAATCGCCCGCGCTGTTCGACGCGCTCGCCGTGCTGTTTGAACGCCCCGTCACCGAGGTCCTCGCCGCCGCAGGGGTGCGCTTCGACGCCCCTGCGCCCGAGCTCGAGGGCCCTACGATCTGGCGCTTCTCCCGCGCCGAGGGTTGGTCGAAGATCGCCGACTTCACCAGTGGGCTGAGCGAGAAGAACGACTGCGATGCCGACGTGACTGCGGCCGGTTTCAGCTACCGCGCGCTCGAGCTCGGCCACGAGGGCGCGCTCCACGTCGAGGTGCACCCCCGGTCGCACGGCGCCACGACGACGCATGGCTACGAGTACTTCGTATGGGTCAACCTCGGAGACTGGTGCACGCCCATCGTGGTGCCGGCGCTCCCCGACCTCGTCGCGCTGCTCAACGAGCTGAAGCCGCTCGCCGAGCCGCTCATCACCGGGATCACCGCCGCCCCCGCGGGATGGACCGCCGGTGGGAAGCGCGTCGCCGCCTTCGGGCTCACCCCCGACGGCGGCGCACTGCCGCTCGTGGCGGGAACGACGAGCGAGGACTCGGGGTTGGTGGTGGAGTTTGGGGGGTTGAGGGTGTAGGTGGACCCATCCCCGGCGGGGCAGAGAACGAGCGAGCGTCGCGGCACGACGGCTCCGGGCCACACACCCGGGCGCCACGGCAGTGCGAAAATAAATTTTCGCTGGACGCGGGCCAGAAAAAGGATCGTAGAACCGCCGCAAAGCGCTAACCCGCCATCGGCCTTCGCGCACCGACCCGACCGCCTGGGTGCGGACAATAGCCGATTCGCGGTTAGTTTTATCGCTTGGAGTCGCCGTGAGCACCGCCCAGAAGCAGCAGGAGACGCCCGCGCGCGGTCCCGCGAAGGGCGGCGCCTGGGACCGTGAGACGATGGACCGGCTCGACCGCGAGGGAGCGGAGGTGCGCCGCGCGCTCCAGACAAAGACCGACGCCATGCGGACGATCACGCCGGACGACCTCAAGTTCCGAAGCAGGTAGTGGCCGAGCACTTGCTCACGTACCGTCCGTTCACGAGGGATGATCTCGTCGCGTGCGTGCGCGACGCCTGCCGCGCCACGACCGACTGGAGCGCGGCGGTGCCCGATCAGGTGCGGTACCTCCTCAGCTACTTGAGCCATCCGGAACTTGACGCTCAGGCCATACTGGTCGAGCCGGAGTACACGGATCGGCACTATCTGGCCGAGTTTCAGGGCTATTACGCAACCGCCCTCCGGCCACCGCCGCAACGGTGCGTCCGGCTTCACTTCTTCCAGTGCGAGCTACCCTCCGATCTTGCCGGTCAGGTTGCCGGTGCAGCTGGGAACGAAGCCGAGTTCGAGTCGCTTCGAGACCACTATCAGGCTGCCTACCTTGGCTTCGTCGTCGTTCGCCCCCTTGAGAGCGCGCCTATCGGGAGGACGGTTCTCCGGGCGTACTCAGGCAAGCCCTCTCGGGAGTTCGGACCGAAGTCGCCCCCACACCGGGTGCACCTGCTCGGGATGACACTGAAGGCGCGAGGCGTGCAGTTCCACGAGCAAGATCGGGCCGTAGGAGCCTGCGCTACCGCAGCGGTGTCGGGCGCCCTGGCCGCGGTGATTCGGCGCGACGGCGGACGCTCGCCCACGACGCTGGCGATCACGGAGCACGCGAACCGGAGCACGCCAGAGGGCCGCGTGTTTCCCGCAGCCGCCGGACTCACCCGACAACAGATGATCGGCGCCATCCTCGCCAGCGGGTACTCGCCCGACGTCGTCAAGCCGAGCCGGGACGGCGACCAGCTCCTGCTGCTCGCCATGATGATGTACCTCCGCTCGGGCATTCCGGTCGTCATGCAGCTGTACACGGAGGGGACTACCGAAGGACACGCGGTGATCGCCGTTGGGTTCAGAACTTCCGACAGCGAGGAGCCGGCGGCCGACGTGATCGTCCCGGCCCAAGGCTCGTACGAACTCCGATCCCGCGGCATCACGAGGCTCTACGTCCACGACGACCGCCTCGGCCCCTACGCGCGGATGAAGTGGCAGGTCGAGGCCGAGAAAGATCCAGCCATCGCGTTCATTCCCTACGGTGAGCCCTTTCCGACCCTTCAAGACCCGGTCCACGTCTCATGCGCGATCGCGCCTTTGTACCCGAAGATACGCATGAGCGCGCTCGACGTGCTGGTACTCGCTGGCGAGCTGCTGCCCGTCGCCCGGAAGCTGGCAGGACCGGACAGACGGGATTCGGTGCTCGTCGAGCCCGCATTCCGACTCGCCGGCGACTACTCGGCAGATTTGCTCCGTCTGCCCCTCGATCGTGGGCGGGTCGCGGCGCTGGTCCAGCGACTCCGCCTGTCCCGCTACGTCGGGGTGATCCGCTTCCGGACGGGCGATGATTGGCTGCTGGATGTCCTCTGCGACGCCACCGACATCCTTCGGCCCATCCCCAAGTGGGGGCAGGTGCTCGCGGTAATCCCCGCGTCGGAGGACGAATTGAAGCCCGTGGCCACGTACTTCGCTGGCAGGGCACCTGGCGTTCTCGTCGGCTGACGGGCTCGCTCCGCGACCGCCCCGGCGTCAGCCCGTCGTGGACGAAGAGAACCGCAGCCGGAGCCCGCCCACCCCAAGCGCCCGCAGCCGCCGATCCACCGTCACCACCACCTCGTTGCCCACAACCTCCCGCGCGAGCTCCCGCGCCCCCTGGAACTGCAGCATCGCCGGCAGCCAGGTGTCGAGCGGAGGAGCCCCTGCGTCGCGGTGCTCCAGCGGCACGATCACGTAGAACCCCCGCCGGGGCGACACGAGCCGCCCCCGCTTCGCGAGGCGCAGCGCCGCCTGCTTGAGCGCGCTCATGCTCACCCCGAGCGCGACCATGGCCTCGTCGCGGGTGAACGTGAGGCGCCCCGCCACCTGCAGGTCGTCCACGAACTCGGCGAGCGCTCCCCTCTGGGCCACGCCGCTTCGTATCGTGATGCGAGACGATCCGGCATCCTCCTCCCGCCCTCTCGATCAGATCGTCTCGCATAGCCAGTCGTTCCCGCCGTCCCACCGCTTCGCGCCCGCGCAGATCGTCTCGCATTGCAAGCTCATCTGGCCATCCAGGCGAGCCTTGCCACGGAGTGAACCGCCAGCGCAGCCGCACGAACGCCCTCGAAGCCACGGCCCGGCGCCCCGCGACCCTACCGCGCCACCCCCGGCCGCCCCCTCGCCGACGCCCCCCGCGGGATCATCCCCTTCAACCCTGCCAACCGCGCGGTGGTCGGCTCCGCGGGCGAAAGCGCGACTGTTCGAACTTCATCCAGTACACCCCGCCATCTTGAACCCCCGTCCGAAAGGTCGGGGGTTCTCGTTTTTTCAGGGTCCGCTTCACCGATGGATTGTGCAAGTCCATCGAAGGGTTTCTTCCAGGCGACCTTCACCGAGTCGCCGCGGAATTCCGAGTTCAAGCAGAGGAAATTGAGGAACCGGCGCCGTTCCAGGGCATCCTGCGATTCGTACAGTTCGACCCCCATTCCCGCGAGTTCAAGCAGCGCCACGCCGAAATCGAGGTAAGCGGCGTCGGCCCGCTCGTGCTGGTCCATCTCCTCCCGCACGTGGGCCATCTCCTCGCGCCAGCCGTTGGACTTCGCGGTGTAGTCGTCGAGGGTGATGCGGCCATCGAGCCGGTCCTCGTACAGGATGTCGAGCCGGCCCTTGAGCTGGGCGTACCGCTTCTGAAGGCGCGCCATCGCCTCGGTGTGGAACCGGCGCTCGTCCTCGTGGGAGCTCTTGAGCGCACCGGTGAGCCAGTCGTGCACCGGGCCTTCGAGCCGGAGGCCTTCGAGCGCCTGCGTGAACAGCCGGCCGAGCGCCTCCTCTCGGATGTACTTGGGCTTTCGGCCAGCGCGCTTGCAGCCATCGCAGTGGTAGTAGATGTACTTGCCGCGTTGAAGCTCGCCAACGAGCATGCGCTTGTTGCCCTCGTCGCCGCAAGCGCCGCAATACACGAGGCCGCAGAAGGCGAACTGGTGCTTCTGGGGCGCGGGCGCGGAGGAGCCACGTTCTTCGCAGAGATACTGCACCTTCTCTGGAGCTGATCCGCAAGAGTGGACACTCTCAACGAGGTAGGGCGTCGCATGTCAAAGTCCCCCGACCCCAACCCGCCGCCGAAGGGCAAGGCCCCCCGGCAGTACAGTCCCGAGTTCCGCCCTTCCGCGGCCAAGCTCGTCCTCGAGGAGGGCAAGAGCCGCGCGGAGGTCGCGCGTGACCTCGGCATCTCCGGTTCGATGATCGCGCGCTGGGTGGAGGAGGCCAAGCGCGGTGGCGCGAGACCCGCGTCGGCCCCGTCGCCTGCGGCACGGGAGGAACTCCAGCGTCTCCGTCGTGAGAACAAGACACTGAGGATGGAGCGTGAAATCTTAGAAAAAGCCGCAGCCTTCTTCGCAAAGGAAACGACGTGAGGTTCACGTTCATCCGGGCGGAGAAGGCGACGTGGCCGGTGCGCGTCATGTGCCGCGTGCTCGGCGTATCCCCTTCGGGCCTCTATGCCTGGTGCAAGCGCCCGAACTCGCCACGGGTCGCGAGCGATGTCGCCCTCGGTGTGGCCGTTGCCGAGTGTCACGCCACGAGCCGAGGAACGGATGGAAGCCCAAGGGTGCATGCCGATCTTCGCGCGCAGGGGATCCGCGTCGGCCGCAAGCGCGTCATCCGCTTGATGCGGTCCAAGGGGCTCAAGGGGAGCAAGCGGAGAGGCTGGGTCCGCACCACCGAGGCCGACCCATCCGCCGTCGCCGCACCGAACCTGCTGGAGCGGGACTTTACTGCCTCAAAGCCGAATGAACGGTGGGTTAGTGACGTGACCTACCTTCGCACGCCCGCGGGCTGGCTGTACCTCGCAGCGATTGTGGACCTGTACTCGCGCCGTATCGTTGGCTGGGCACTGTCGCCTTACAACGACCGCAAGCTGGCAAAGATGGGCCTGCTCGACGCCCTGCGGCGCCGACGGCCGGGCGAGGGGTTCCTCCACCACACCGACCGCGGAAGCCCCTACACCAGCGCGGAATACCAGAAGTTGCTCGACGATAGTGGTGCGCTCTGTTCGATGAGTCGGAGCGGCAATTGCCTCGACAACGCGGCGATGGAAAGCTGGTTCGCGACGCTGAAGTCCGAGCGGGGCGAAGCCTTCGAGAGCTTTCACGAGGCTCGCCGACAACTGTTCGATTTCATCGAGGTCTTCTACAAGCGCCAGCGGCGCCACTCGGCTCTGGGCTACCTATCGCCGCCCGACTTCGAAGCGGTGGGAGTCGCCTGATGCGCCCTCCACAAGATTTCCATGGTTTATCCATAGAATCTGAGTCTCCCCCCTTGACCCCCCTCCTGGTGCCAGAGGGACCGCTTTCCCCTACACCCCAATTCCAGTGTTAAACGCTACCCTGAAATCGTCATCAACCCGTCCATCAAAACGGATCAGCTCCACGCGGTGGCCTTGCGGGCGCGCTGACGGATGGCGTGGGCGAGGGCCCGCCGGTCTCGGCGCACCACCCTACGAACGACTTCGTTCGACCGCGGGCGCGATAAGTACGAGTGCGTTATTTTTCCTCGGCGACAAGAACGATCTCGTTATTAGCGAGCGCGAGGTGCTCGTGAAGAGAGAGACGGGTCGGTACGAGGTCGCGGTCGCCGGAGGCGAGACCGTCCGCGCGTTCGTGCCGCATCCACTGCCGCCGGAGAATCCCGCGATCGACCTGTCGGGGTCCATCGGCGAGCGCCTTCGGATGGCCGAGCACTCGCTCGGAAGGCTGGAACTTGCCGGGGCGATGGTGCCGAACCTGGACTGGTTCATCTACGCCTTCGTCCGCAAGGAGGCCGTTATCTCGTCGCAGATCGAGGGCACCCAGGCGACGCTCGTCGACCTCTTGACGTACGAGGCCGCGGAGCCATCCGCAAACCCCGCCGCGCCGACTGCCGACGTCCAAGAGGTGTGCAACTACATCGACGCCCTGCACTATGCTCGTGCTGAACTGGCGAATCCCTACGCTCCGCCGCTCTCGATGCGACTTCTCAACGGCACGCACGAGCGCCTCATGCGCGGAGTTCGGGGGGCGACGAAGCTGCCGGGCGAGCTGAGGCGAAGCCAGAACTGGATCGGCGGCACGCGACCTGGAAACGCCGCGTTCGTGCCGTCGCCGCCTCATCTCCTTCCTGACGTGCTCTCGCCGTTGGAACGCTACATTCACGCCGACGACGACCTGCCGCCGCTCATCCGCGCTGGTCTCTTGCACGTGCAGTTCGAGACGATCCACCCCTACCTGGACGGCAACGGGCGTATCGGCCGACTGCTCGTCAGCTTGCTCCTCGAACACTGGAAGCTCCTCACCAAGCCGCTCCTCTACTTGTCGTTGTTCTTCAAACGACACCGGAGCGAGTACTACCGGCGGTTGAACGCCGTCCGCATGGAAGGCGACTGGGAGGGCTGGCTTGACTACTTCCTGCACGGCGTGGCGACGATCGCAGAGGAAGCCGTCGGAGGAGCACGGGATCTGTTCACCCTGGTCGGGACGGACCGCGGCCGGCTGATGGAACGCGACGACGCCTCGGTGGCGGCGCTCCGCCTGTTCGAGGCCCTCCCGAGAAGCCCGATCATCTCGACCGCGACGGTGATGAACGCGCTGGCCGTGAGTCGCCCTACGGCCGGGAGGGCGATCGATACGCTCCTGGCGGCTGGCGTGCTCATCGAGACCACGGGCAGGCGTCGGGATCGCTCCTTCGCCTACGACAGCTATCTCAAGCGCCTCCGTGAAGGGACAGAACTTGTGGAACTCTGACCTGCCGTTTTCGTCGGTCAGTTGGCGCTATCCCCTCCGAACCCGAAACCGGAACCTGTTGCCGCCGACCTTCACCGGCCGCTGGAACCGGTCGACCGTGACGACGATCTCGCCGCCGTCCCACTCCCGCTCGATCTCTCGCGCCCCCAGGTAGCGCAACATCTCGCCGAGCCAGGTGTCGATCGGTGGCGCGCCCTCGTCCCGGTGCTCGAGCGGCACGATGACGTAGAACCCTCGGCGGGGAGACACGAGCCGCCGCCGTTTCGCCAACCGCAGCGCCGCCTGCTTCAGCGCCGGCATGGTCACCCCGAGCGCGGCCAGCGCCTCCTCGCGCGTGAAGGTCAGGCGCCCCCCGGCCTGGAGGTCGTCCACGAAGTCGGCCAGCGCACCACGTCGAACCACGGCGCGAGCGTATCTCTATGAGAGACGATCTGATCGCAGCTGGAGCGCGTCGGCGCCGCGGCGCGATCACAACGTCTCGCTTGACGTACCGTTGTGATGGCTGCACGTGCCCCTTCCCCGGGCGCGGGTCGCCTTGCCCAACCTCGACCAGTCGCCCCGGAACCTCTCGGGAGCCCCAGCGCCTGCCCCGGGCGACCCAAAAGTCGGTCGTGCGCCGCCCGGTGCGGGGTATGACGAGTCCGATCACCCCCGACCTTCACGCGTCGGCGAGAGCGGCCTTCGAGATGACGAGCTTGTACTGACCCATCTGCACCCTCACCTCGGGCCCCGGCGCGAGGCAGAAAGTTCTTGCGGTTTCCAGTACCCGCCGCCATCAAGCATACGCCCACTTTCGACAAGTTCGAGAGTGGACGTTTCGCATTTTTCCAATTTGTAAGCAATGTTTCGCGAGTTCAAGTCTCGGTTGGATCGATGACGTCGGCGTCGCCGGATCTCACCCCCGCCAACGGCACGGCGACTGCGGCCGCGGACTCCGGAAGTTCCGCGAGCAGCACAGGTCGGTCCGGCGCTGCGACCTTGCCATACGCACCACCGAGCGGGTTGCTGTCGAAGCCGAACAGGCCCCGCACCGCCATCTCACGCCAGGGGTTCCGCAGATCCGCTCGGAGATCCGGCGCAAGGGCGGCGTGCGTCCGCACTGGCGAGGCGAGGATCGCGTCGATGGCGGCATCGTGCGCGCCCGGGTCAACAGCGACAGGCGCGATGCCGCCGCCAGCGGTGGAAAGCAATGCCACGTCGCCGTCGCCATCGACGGCGAGACAGTCGAACTCGAGACCCCTGAGGTCGTCTGCGGAGGTACCACCCACGCTACTGGCTCCGCGACGGCGCCCGGTCCCGCCAAAAGTTGGGCCGGCGCCGTGCGTGAGCGACCGCGAGAACGAGCAACTCGCCGTCCTCCACGACGTAGAACACGCCGTACGGAAAGCGGCGTACGAGCACGCGGCGGACGCCCTCATACACATGCGCGTAGGCCTCGGGCTGGCGTGCCGCCTTGCTGATCGCGGCTTCGACGCAGGCCACCAAATCGTCGCCGAGCCCTGGACGCTGCTCCTCGTACCACGCCCACGCTTCAACCAGCTCCGCCCGCGCCTCGGGGCGGAAGTGGATCCGCAGGCTCACTGCCGACGCCGCAACTCTGCCTTCACCTGCTCCCACGGGATCGCGGTCGACGGATCGGCGCGATGCGCGGCCAGCCGCCGGTCCAGCTCAGCCTCCATCTCCGCCGACACGGGGATGCCCTCGGGGTGTTCGGCGATGTGGTCCCACAGATCCTGCACATGCTGGATCTGCTCGGACGGGGTCATCTTCTCGAAGGCAGGGTCCATGCCGCGAAGTATAGCCGCGTGATCGCAGTCCGGCGATGGGAGCGCACCTGAACAGCTGTTGCCCCTGCGGCGCCCCCCGGGTTACGTCATCCCCGCACTTCAGCGTCCCAGCGTCTCTGCGAGAGCGACGTTCGAGATGACGAGCTTGTACTGACTCATTAGAACGCGAACCTCGGGCTCCGGGGCGAAGCAAAAAGTTCGAACTTCAACCAGTACACCCCGCCATCTTGAACCCCCGTCCGAAAGGTCCGGGCTTCTCCGCTTTTGGTGTCGCGTCCTGCGCTAAGTGAGCGCTCCGAGGACGGGCGATGACGAGCACCGAGGCGCAACTGGCGAACTTCATCGCGAGGTACGAGCCGACAATAGCCGAGCTCGGATTTGCACTCCACGCGAAGCTCCGCGCTCGTCTCCCCGGCCGCTTCGAGATTGTCTACCTGTACGAGAACCGGGGCGCGCTCTTGAACACCTACTCGCCCACCGAGCGCGGCTACGAGGGCTCGTGTTCCCTGGCGCTCTACCCGGACCGGGTGAGCCTACACTTCGGCCAGGGCGCGTCGTTGTCGCAGGCCGATTCAGGGGGGCCTTCTCCAGGGCCGCGGCAAGACGGTGCGGCACGTGGACCTCACGGCGGCCGCCGACCTCGACCGCCCCGAGATCGAGGCCCTGGTGGTGGCCGCGTTGACGCTGGCCAAGCTTCAGCTCGACCCGAACCGAATCGGCATGACGATCATCAAGGCCGACGAGCAGAAGCGACGCACAACGCGCCGGTCCTCAGAACCGCCAGCCCAGCATGACCCCAAGCGTCGGTAGGTGGACATAGCTTAGGAAGATCGTGTCTAGATCCTCCTCCCCCGCGGTGGTGAGCTCATCAACGGCGCCCTCCGCAACCCAGGGCACGTCGAAATCTGGCTCGATGACGGTGGTCGACGCGAGCGTGACGGCGGCACCGAGGTCGATGCGCAGGTGGAGTCCCCGGTACAGCCGGGCGTCGTAGCCCACGGTGGCATCGAACTGGTGGAGCGCGGCCGCGGCGGAGAAGCTGAGCCCACCATCCAGTGCCTCCGGGATCTCGCGTTGTGCCACCAGCGAGAGCACCTTGGCCCCGGTGAGGCCACCACCGAGACCCACGAACCCATACCCCGCTTCGAAGTTGAGTCCGTTGCGAGGGAAGGGGCGCCAGCCCAGGTGGTTGCGCACCACCACCGCGTCCTGGAGCGTGGCGCTCACGAGCTCCGCGTCGCCCTCGGAGTACCAGCCCTGCCCGACGCACACGGCGTTGATGGCGTCGAGGTAAGACTTGGGCAGGACGCCGCCCGAGAGGCTGTACCGGACGCGGCCTGGCCCCTCGACCATGAGCCGACCGCCCACGTGGAGGGGAAACTCGGTACCGGTGTCCAGCTGGAGGGAAAGGGGGAAGGGCACGGCGGCATCATCGCACGTCCGGCGGGGCGGAGGCCCACCGGTCGGCGCTAGGATAGGCGGCGCGCGCCCATGTTGCGAGTCCTCCTCTCTCTCCTGCTCGCCGGCTGCACGCGCGCCCTCGCCGAGGGCCCGGCCGACGAGGAGGCGAACGAAGCACCGACGGAAGGCGCCGACGAGGCTCCGAAGCCCATTCCGTCGAAGACCCCAGTGAAGAAGCCGGTGGAAACACCGAAGCCCGGCGCCGTCCCCACCAAGCGCAAGCCAGATCGCGAGGCGGGTCGCGACACCTATCTGCAGTCGTGCTGGCAGTGCCATGGGGAGACGGGCAAGGGCGATGGCCCGGCCGCCGCCGCCATGGTGGGCGGGGTGCCCACGCTCGTTCCGCTCCTCGAGAAGGGCGTGCCGGGCGACCGGGAGATGGACCGCCTCGTCGACCTCGTGCTCGACGGGAAAGGGCGGATGCCGGCGTACCGCGAGAGCTACGACAAGCACCAGGTTCGTCGTGTCATTCTCTACGCCACCGACGCGGTGAAGGGAAAGACCGAGGCGGTGGACGACAAGGCCAACGGCGCCGAGGAAGACGGGAACGAGAACTAGAGGTCCAGGCGCGTGCTCAGAAGCGTGCTCCAACCTCGGCGCGACCGGCCGAAATCACGCCCAGGCTGTGGAGGTCGACACGAGCGACAAGCTTGTCACCGGCGTACTGCCACCCGCCCCCCGGCAAGAGGCTCATCATGCCCGCCCGCAGGGCGTGCCCCTTGCCGAGGTCGAAGCTGAACGACGCCTCGACGACCGCGGGTGCCGCCGGGGACGGCATCGGCTCGACGAGCCCCCCGCCGACCACCGGCAGCACGGCGTCGAATCGCACCCGCTGCCACTGCGCCGAGTAGTTGACCCCAATCGCGTACGCGCCGTCGACTGGTCCGTCGGCATACCACTCGGAGAACGCCCCGGCAAATACTCCAAGTCGCGATACCTCCGACACAGGGAACGACGCGGAGGCGTCGAAGATGGCGGTGCCGTAGCCGTTGAGCGTGGCGCCACCGTAGGCCTCCAGATGGGTCCCCGGCGTGGGCGACCAGGCGACGCGCGCGACCGGCGCCAGGATCACGTCGAAGTAGGGGCCGCCGCAACCGCTTCCACCCTTGACTTGCAAGCACATCTCGGTGGCCATGTAGAGGCCAAGCCCGGTGCCAAGGGCGGCGGTCACCTCGCCCGCCGCCCTCTCGCGCGCCTCGGGAAGGACGAAAGTCCCGGCATAGCCGGTCGATTCAGCGGCAATGGCGACAGAAAGCACGAAGATCAAGGCATGCTCCGCTCACACGCACCGCAAGCCCTGTGCCAAAGCCCCCGATGGGCCGCAAACCACGAATCTCGCCGGAGGCTCGCACCGGCCGCGACAAGAATGTCACTACATCCGACAAACACTCGGGTGCGACTCGGCGCACGGCGCTGTCCCGTAGTCGAACTCGCCCGACATCCACGTCAGGCAGGTGCTGCCGTAGTCGTCGCCCAGCCACCAGTCCTCGAACACGGGCCAGGTGTAAAAGAAGGTAAGGTACACCTCCTCGGTCGTCGACGGGTACAGCAACGTGCCGCCTCGATCCTCGCAGTTGGCTTGTGCCGCGTCCCAAGTGCGCGGGTCGCGACAGAAGAGCAGGTCGTACTCGTCGATGCCATGGGCCACGCAGTCCTCGCAGCCCGCGGCGTCGTCCACCCAGCCATCGTTGTCGTCGTCTATGCCGTTGCACACCTCGTCGGAGACGGGCGCGTTGTCGTCGCGATCATCGCACGCGGGAATGCCGTCACCATCGGCGTCGGCGGCAGGGTCGCGCTCGCAGCGCACCCAGCTCTCGATGTAGTCGTGTCGCGACTGAATCCACGAAGCCAAAGCTTCAACGGTGGCGTCGTGCTCGGCCATGTCGAAGGTGCGATGAGGGTCGGCCTCCACCGCCGCGCGGATCTCGGCATCCCATGCGGAGAGTAGCGGCAACACGATTACCGGGTCCATCGCCGCGTTCATGGCCTCCACCTCGCTCACATAGACCGACCGCCACGCCGGGTCGTTCGTCACCTTCACGAAGTGTTCCTGCTGGAACAAGGCCGAGGTGTAGCCGGTGACGGGGTCGGAGTCGTAGGGGGTGATCTCGAAGGTGTCGTCCCAGTCCCAGGGGACGAACAACATGCCTTCCACCGGGTGATCGTAGAGATAGAAGTTGTGGGCGCAGCACCAGTAGCCGTCGTCGTCACCCATGACGCTCTCGGCGGCCCAGGCGCGCGTCCACTCCTGCACGTTTCCCAGCGGCTCCATGGTCGCGACAGCATCCGCTCGCCAGAAGGTCTCGAGCTTGGCGTAGTCAGCGTTCTCGACGTTGGTCTTGGCCTCGCTGCCGTACTTCCACAGCGTGCCCGTGGCCTGCTCATCGCCGAAGACGCGCTCCAGGTACTCGCGGTCGAGGTACTCGATGTGGGCGTAGGTCCCATAGAACTCGCCGTTGACGCTGAGCGTGGCGTTGTTCGCACACGAGGCCGGCATCTCGCCACGCTGGCGCATCACCCACCAGCCGAGGCGCTCGCGCAGCAGGGTCGGCTCGTACCAGGTGGCGTCGAGCACGATCTTCCGCTGGCCGTGGAAGCGCGCGTCCTGATCTTCCTCGTTGAAGCTGACGACGAGCTGGAGCTTCTCCCCGAACCAGGAGAAGCCTGGGTTGCCCTTGAGTCGCACCTGCACCGGCACCGTCTCGTCTTCGAGGGTGAGCGCTGCCGGGTGGTAGTCCTTGAGACCGCTCTGGTAGTCCGCCTCCAGAGCCGCCCATTCCGCCTCGTCGATCGCGAGTTCGTAGGCTGGGAAGTAGTCCTGGTGGTACAGGTCGACACAGCCGTGCTCGTCGCGATCCTGCCCGGTCTCCTCGCCGGTGTCGCTGCCGGGCGCGAGCTCGGCACTGTCGCCCGGCGGCGGCACGCTGTCGCGACCGGTGGGGATCACCGTGTCGCCGGAGCAGGCCAGCAGGAAGGGCAGCATGCGCGAAGGTGTCTCCCCGAGCACAGCCTGTCAACTGCGGGATACTCGGCGACATGATCCTCCTCCTCTCGCTCGTGGCCCTCGCCGCCGACCCCGCGGCCGGGAAGGCGGTGTACGAGGCCAACTGCACCTCGTGCCACGGCCTCGCGGGCGATGGGAAGGGCCCCGCCGCCATCGCCTTGCCGAAGAAGCCCACCGACTTCACGCAGGCGACGTACTGGGCCACCAAGACCGACACCGACGTGGCCGCGCTGATCCGCGCCGGGAAGCCGGGCACGCCGATGGCGGCGTTCACCCAGCTCACGGATGAGCAAGTGAGCAACACCGTCGCCTACCTGCGCTCGCTGAAGAAATGACCTGGTTCGAAGCTGTCGTCCTCGGCATCGTCGAGGGCGTGACGGAGTTCTTGCCGGTGTCGTCGACCGGTCACCTGCTCCTCGCGGAGCGAGCGCTCGGGATGGCTCGCTCCGACGCCGCTGACGCCTACGCGATCTGCATCCAGGCGGGCGCCATCGTGGCGGTGCTCGGCCTCTACCGGGCCCGCGTGGGACAGATCCTGCACGGCGTGCTCGGTCGCGACCCGGCGGGACGACGCCTGCTCATCAACCTCGTGGTGGCCTTCTTGCCCGCCGCCGTGCTCGGCCTCCTGTTCGACGATGCCATCGACGCCTACCTCTTCGGCCTCTGGCCGGTCGTGGCCGCGTGGCTGGTGGGCGGCGTGGCGATCCTGGCGCTGCGCGGTCGCTCGGGACATCGCGACCTGCTCGAGCTCGACCTTCGCACGGCCTTCCTCATCGGCTGCGCCCAGTGCCTCGCGCTCTGGCCGGGGACGAGCCGCAGCCTGGCGACGATCCTCGGCGCCGTGTTGCTCGGCGTGGCGCTCCCGGCGGCGGTGGAGTTCTCCTTCCTCCTGGGCCTGGTCACGCTCGGCGCGGCTACCGCCTACTCGGGGCTCAAGCACGGCGACGTGATGCTCCAGAGCTTCGGCGCGGGGCCACTGCTCGCCGGTTTTGCCGCCGCCGCCGTGTCGGCCGCGCTCTCGGTGAAGTGGCTGGTCGGCTGGCTCTCGTCGCACGGCCTCGAGATCTTCGCCGCCTGGCGCATCGGGCTCGCGGTGGTCGTGGCCGGCGCCATCCTCGCCGGCGTCTTGCCCACGGGTTGACCGGCCGGCCGCCCGCGATTAGCCCATGGGCTCCCCGCGCAGGGGTATAGCTCAGTCGGTAGAGCAGCGGATTCCAAATCCGCAGGTCCAAGGTTCGAGTCCTTGTGCCCCTGCCAAATCTCCTACCCCACGGTCACGAACCGCCGCTCCGGCAAGATCACCGCCGTGAGTCGCCCGCCGGGGATCGTCCCGGCGCCGGTGTCGATGGCCAGCACCGCGCCCGTGTCGAGCGGCTTCCGCAGCGGCACGTGGCCCATCAGCACGGTGCGGTCGAGCGGTAGCATGTCGTCGGGCTCGTTCTTCGGCCAGAGGAGCGACGCGGGCTTGGTGCGCGCCAGGTGCGGGATGACCTCGTGCGACGCCAGCCCGGCGAGCGACTCGGTGGCGGGCACGCCGGCGTGCACCAGCCAGTAGCGCTCGCCCATCACCTCGAGGTCGAGCGCCACCGGGAGCGAGCACAACCAGTCCCGATGGAGCGGGGGCACCCGCCAGGCCTCCGCCTCGATGGTCCCGGTGCTGCGCGACTCCACGCAGTAGGAGGAGAGCGTGGCCGCGCCGCCCATGGCCGGGTGCAGCGCGAAGCGGTCGAAGCCGTTGCCGCAGGCCCAGTCGCGCAGCCACAGGTCGTGGTTGCCGAGCACCCCGCGAGCGCCACGCGCCACGAGCGTGTCGATCACGCCGCGCGAGTCGGGACCCCGATCGCAGAGGTCGCCCGCGACCAGGATCGGCATTCCCGCCGGCAGTCGCGACAAGAGCGTGCGCAGAAGGCCAGCGCAGCCGTGCACATCGCCGATCACCGCCACCGGCTCGGCGTAGACGGCGGTGCCGATGGCCACGATCGGGGTCAAGGTCGCCAACACTGGACACCGCGCGGCCCCGGTCAAGGGTGTGCTACGGGCAGGCCCGATGATGCTCTTTTTTCTCGCTTGCACGCCGCCCGATCCGGTCGCGGCAGGCGACACCGCGTCGCACGCCCCTCGCCGCGCCCTAGTGCTGGTGCTCGACGGCAGCCGCTACGCGGAGACCTTCGGCACGGAGGCCAGCGAGGCCAGCAGCGTGCCGGGCCGGGAGCTCTTCGGGGAGTTCACCAGCGAGATGCTGCCCCGGGGCACGCTGTACACGGCGGCGGTGGCCGCCAACGTGACCGTCACCCCGCCCGGACACGGCGACATCATCACGGGGCGGCACAACAACCTCGCGCTGATGCCCGCCACGGGCGGTGCCGGCTACTACCGTCCCGAGTACCCCACGCTTTTCGAGGCGACCGAGGAGGCATTTCCTGGCACCAAGACGCACCTCGTGCGCAACACCGTGCACCTCGAAGGCCTGGAGCGGAGCCTCCATCCCGGCTGGCCAGAGGCCGACGGGGCCACGGCGATGAACACCCAGACCGAGCAAGACTCGAGCGACCAGACGGTCATCGACGCCCTCTACGAGGTGCTGGGGCGAAGCCGCCTGGTGGTGGCCAACCTCCACGACATCGACCGCGCGGGACACTCCCAGACCAACGAGAAGGCCTACGCGCACGGGCTCGAGGTCGTGGCCCCCGAGCTGACCACCCTCTGGGACTGGATCGAGTCCGACGCGAGCGGCGAGCTCGCCGGCAACACGCTCCTGGTCGTCGTGGCCGACCACGGGCGGCACGACTGGGAGGACGACGGGGGCGAGGACTGGGACTACCACAACCACGGCGACCAGTGCGTTGGTTGTCGCGACATCCCCATCTTCCTGGCTGGCCCCGGCATCCGCGCGGGGGTCGAGCTCGACACGCCGGCCACCCTGGAAGACGTGGGCGCCACCGTGGCCGCGTGGCTGCGCGTACCCTTGCCACACACAACGGGACGGGTGCTCGCCGAGGCGTTCGGGTCGGAGAGCTTCCCGGCGCAGGCGGGCACGGCCTGGATCGCGGCGGACGACGACGGAACCACCAGCACCGTCGCGACCGTGGAGTGGACGGGCGACCCCGCGCAGCGGGGCACGGTCAGGCGGGACGGCCTCGATCTCGACAGCAGCGCCTGGATCGCCGCCGACCCCGAGGCACTCGCGCTCGGCGACGGTACTGTCACTTGCTGGCGCGCACTCGCGGGCGCGCCGGATGGCCACGACTGGAACTGGCAGCCGCGATGCGAGGCTTCGATCGGCGGAGTGACGCATGATCTCGTGGTCCCGGCCAGCATGGCGGCCCCGTCGTGGCGGCCCTCGCTGGCGGCCGGGGCCGAGGGCGACGTCTCCTTTGCCTGGGCCGACAATCCCACAGCGGTGGTGGAAACGGCGGGGCTGGCGGAGGTCCGGGTGGCCACGTGGACCCGTGCCTCCGACTGGACGCCCAGCCTTGTCGGTAAAATTGGCGCCATCTACCCTGGGAATCCGAGCCTCGCGCGCGCGGGCGAGCGCCAGTTCGTGGCCTGGGCGGCCTCCGACGCCGCAGGCGACGCCGGCGATTCGATCAACCCCGCTCGCTACACGCGGCACGTGGAGGTGGCCGAAGTCGGCGAGAGTTTCACGGTGCTCTGGCGCGCCTACACCGAGCCCTGCCCCGCTGACGCCGGCTGCACGGAGCAGGAGCCCACCCTCGACGACGGCGGCCAGGACTGGGGACGCATGGAGAACCCGGCGCTCTCCGCCCGCGAGGACGGCCTCGATCTCGCCTGGTTGAGCTGGGGCGAGGGCGGCGCTACCGTGCACGTTGTCCGAAGCGACGCGGACTACGCCAACTGGGGCACCCCCACGCGGGTCGACGACACCAGCCGGGTGCTCGGTCATGTCGAGCCCCGTTGGCACGGCGGGACCCTCTACTACGCGCGTCTCACGACGGATGACACCGTGGAGCTGTGCGCATGGGCCGAGTCCTCGACCTGCATCGACACTGGCGCCAGCGCGATCACCGACCTCGCGGCCACGCGGGACGGCGTGCTCGCGTTGCTGCACCGCGACGGCGCGTGGGCGGTCGAGAGTTTCAGCCCCTGAGTTTGCGGCGCACTTTCAGGTTAGGTTCTCGACCGCCGTGAACCCCGACCGCATGATCGCCGTCTTCCTCGCGGGCGTGCTCACCGGCGGCGGCGTCGTGTACACCGCACAGTCCGGCGGCGGCCCGGGCGGCGGCGGGCCCGGTGGCGGTGGCGGTGCCGGCGGTGGCGGCGGCGGTGGCGGGGGTGCCGGCCAGATGCAGCAGGGCGGCGGCGGCAGTCAGAGTGGCGGCCAGGGTGGTGGCGGCGGCCAGAACGGCGGCGGCGGGCAAAGCGGCGGGGGCGCGCAGAGCGGCGGCGGCCAGCAGGGCGGCGGCCAGCAGGGCGGCGGCCAGTCCGCAGGCACCACCTCCGCGACGGCAACCACGAGCGCGGGCGACGAGAAGACGGTGACCACCGGCGAGACCCAGAACTCGGGCTCAGTCGAGGGTGGCGCTCGCGGCGCCCCGCGGCTCTTGAAGCACCTCAAAGACGCCCCGGGCCTGTGGAGCGCCCAAGCGGTCAACGCGAGAACGTCCGGCAAGGCCGATCAACTCGCCCTCGCCGACGAGATCGAGGCCCACGCCAAGGCGGTGCCCGCCGCGTCGGGTCGGCTCCCTCCCCTCCAGGAGGTCACCGCCTACATTGTCGAGAGCCAGGCGCTCCTGGCCAAGATGTCCGCCGCCGGGATGGACGTGGAAACCATCACCTACCAGATCGAGCAGCTCACCAAGCCGCGGGCGGGCTCGAAGTAGCGACTACACCATGTCGGCGAAACGTCGCCGATTGTGCGCAAACACGCTGGCCCCCAGCGCCACGGCGATCCCCGAGGCGATCAGCGCATAGATCACCGTCGTGATGGCGGGCGGGAGGTGATGCCCGAGGAGGAGGCTCTGGTAGATGCCGATGTATTGGGCCATCGGGTTGGGGTAGAGCAAGAGCACGTACTCCCGAGGCCACGCCGAGGCGGGGTACACCACCGGCGTGATGAACATGCCGATGAGCAAGCCCGCGTTCACCCAGTGGTTCATGTCGCGGAAGTACACGGTGAGCACCGAGCACAAGAGGCCGAGTCCGAACGTGAACAGCGCCTGCGCCACGAGGAAGGGCGCCAAGAGGAGCGCGTGCCAGGTGAGCCCCTCGCCGATGAGGATGCAGAAGAACAGCAGCGCCGCGGTGCGGAAGCACTGGTTGATCACCGCCACCAGCACCATTTGCGCGGGAAGCACGATGCTGGGGAAGTTCACCTTCCGCACGAGCGAAGCGTGTTGCGTGATGGAGGTGGTCGCGCGCACGAGGCCATCGGCGAAGCTCGACCAGGCCGTCATGCCGCAGAACAAGAAGAGCACGTACTGGCTGGTGGACTGCCCCGCGTGGAAGCGAACCTGGAGGAGCACGTGGAACACAAAGGTGTAGGTGGCGAGCTCCAGGAGCGGGTTCACAACCGTCCAGAAAAAGCCGATTGAACTCCCAATGTAGCGGGTACGCAGGTCGGTGGCGGTGAGCGTCCACAGGAGCCGTCGCGATTGCCACAGGGCGGTGAGTTCGCCCCAGGCGCTCGGCGGCACCGGCTCAGCGAGGCTGGCTGTCACCACGCCCAATGTCCACGCTCACGCCGAGGCCACCCACGATCACGTTCGACGAGAGCTCGCCGTTGCCGACCACTTTCCCGGTGGTGACCGTCGTGGCGAATTGGTTGTTGAAATCCACGAAGATCGCCTGCTGCGCGTACCGGGAGTCCTCGATGGTGCGCGGGAAGATGAGCTGGTCCATGAACGATGCGTTCAAGGATACGCGCTTTCCGATCCGGGCGGTGGCGCCCGCGGCCAGCGCAAGCTTGGGACCGTCGACCATGAACACGCTGACGTAGTCACTCGGGACCGCGCTCGTCTCGTAGGCCACCCCGGCCCGCGCGCGCACGGCGGGGACGATGTCGTACTCGCCGCCGAGCCGCGCCGACCAGCTATCGACGAAACCCGTGGAGAAAGGCACGTCGTCAGTCACCACGATGGGCTCGCCCTTGAGCACGCCGTCCTCGCGCGTCGTGAGCGAGAGATCAATGTCCGTGATGCGGAGCGCCGACATCGCCGACCACTGGGTCCAGGTGCCGGCCACTTCCACGCGCGCGCGCTCAGAGGGCGCCAGCTGAACACCAAGGCGCGCGATCCACGGGAGGGTGGCGTCGACCGTCACGTCGTCGTCGGTGAAGGTGCCCGTGGTGAGCTCGGGGCGCACCAGGGTGTTGTCCTCCGAGAAGGTGACGGTCATCGACCCCTCGGTGCGGTAGTCGATCTGCGGCTGGACGGAGGCGCCGATGGCGAGCCAGGACGCGGGCTCCACGAGCACGCCCGCGTTCCACGACAGTCGTGCCGGGTCGACCGTGGACAGGTCCATGCGAATGTCGTCGCTCGGGGAGTCGGTGCCGCAGTTGTCGACGCTCTCCACGCACTGGATGGCGGTGATCGACTGGTTGACCGTGAGGAAGGTGTACTGGAGCCCGGCGCCCACGCTGAGCCAAGGGGTCACGCGCTGGGCGAGCGAGGGGCCCGCGTAGCCCTGGAGGACCGTGGAGGAGATGAGCGCGTAGCGTTGCGGCCCATCGGCCGGGTAGGCCAGGAGGGGCGAGGTGGGCAGGTAGAGGCCGAGCGCGAGTGTCGTGCCCGCGAGGACCGGATGGAGCGGTCCGAGCGGCAGGACCACCCCGCCCGCGGGCTCCGGCTGCGGCGGCGCCTCGTTCGCCACCGCCTCGAAGGTGTTCCAGCCGAGCTCGTCGGCGCGATCGAAGTCGACCGACTGGCTGATCGCCCAGACGTCGAGGGCCACCGTGGCGCGACCCACCCGCGACAGCGCGGCCGGGTTGTAGTACTGCGCCGAGATGTCGTCGGCCCCCGCCACGAACGCGCCCGCTCGCCCCTGGGCGCGCACCCCGGAGTCGAGGAAGTAGAAACCGGCCGCCTGCGCCGCCGCCACGAGGAGGATCACCTAGATGCCGGCAGGCTGCGCGGCGTCGCGGGCCCAACGATCGTCGTCCTCGAGATCGGTGAGCTGGCCGGTGAGGTCGTAGCTGTAGGCGCAGGCCGACTCCACGCTCAGCGTGCAGCCCGCGCTGTCGCAATCGTAGGCGCCGCGGGTGTTGGTGACGGGCTGCTCGTTGCCCATGCCATCGGTGAGCACGAGGTAGCTCGACGACGGGATCACGCCGTTCTCGCCGATCGTCATCGCGGCCTCGTTGCTCCACGTGTCGGACTCGTCCCACTTGTCGAAGCTCGCCAGGCTCTGGCTCAAGGTGCCCGTGAAAACCTCGTTGTTGAAGGTGCCTTTCACCGTTTCAGAGTACTGATCGTCGTAGGCCTGGGCATAGGCGTAGCCGCTGGCGTGGGTCTTGTCGTAGGTGCCGCTCTCCGAGCCCTTCCAACTAAACTCAGAGCTTCCATCCTCGTTGTTCTTGCCCGGGTAGATCTCCGTGCCCACGAGCAAGACGAGCCCCGCGCCCGACTCTTCCACGCGACCGAAAAACACGGACGCGCTCTGCGACGACGTGCTCTCCTCCACCCACGGGCTCTCCTCGGTGGCCGCTTCCGGCTCGTGCGCGCCAGCGAAGTTGTGGGTGACCGTCGTACTGCACTCGTCGCCCGTGGTGGGGGTGACGTCGAGGGTGAACATCCACACGCCCCAGATGGGCGTGGCGCAACCAAGGAGAAGGGCGAGGATCATGGGTGCCGGGGGTTAACCGGCACGACGCGCCCCGCTCACCCTAGTCCCTGAGCGCGGCGAAGAACTGCTGGCCTTGTTCCGAGGTCCCCTGGAACACGCCCGCCGCGCCGAGGCGGGCCGCCGCGAAACACGCGAGCTCGGTGGCGCCTGCGAGGTCCACGAAGACATCTGGCTCCACGAAGGGCGCCTCCTCGCCCGCAGGCGTGGCGAGCAACCACGAGAATCGGCGCTGCGTGGGGTGCCAGGTGCCCAGCGCGGTGGCGATCGACGCGCGCTCACCATCGTCGAGACGACTGGACTCGAACATCCAATCGCCCCGCGCGATTTGCCAGTTCCCCCGCACCTCCTCGATGCGCGAGGCCCAGTCGGCGAGGGCGCGGAGGTAGGCGGGGTCTTCCATCGGCGCACACTCGCCCACCGGTTGACGCAGCCTCTCCACGCCGTAGCCCTGGCCATCGTCGTCGAAGCGGAATGACACCTCCGGTTCGCCGCCTCGCTCCGCGTCGCGGGCGGCGCCGTCGCGCACAACGACCGTGTCGCGCACGAAGCCAACCGACACCTGCGAGAAGGCCTGGTGCCTCGGCAAACGTCGCCGCAGCTCGGTGAGAGCGGTCTCCAACTTGGAGGCGCCCGCCTCGAAGGCGGAGGGCGGGCCGCCACCCCGGGCAAGGCGAGGGGCATCAAGGCCCACCACGCGCACGCGCCCCTCGCGCAGCTCAGCGCGCACCACGAAGCGACGTAGACCGGCAGGCCCCGCGCAGAGGGCGAGCGCGTCGAGCACGCCCGCCTCGGCGATCAGCTCGTCGAGGCGCTCGAGGAAGGCGCGGGGGTCGTCGCCCGCGTGCTGGTCGAACCAGGGCACGGCCGCGCCTTATCGGGGACCAGGGGGATCCGGCAGGTGGAATGACCACCTCGGGCCCTCGATGGCCACGTGGACCAGCGTGGGGACCCCAGCGCCGCCCCCGTAGAGCGCGTCGCCCAGGAGGGGAACCCCGGCGAAGGCCGCGTGGGCGCGCACCTGGTGCATCACGCCGGTGCGAATCTCCGCCTCGAACCAGCCCTGGCCCAGGGGGACAATGCGCGTCCAGGCCGGCAGCCACTTGCCGCGATGGGCCTGCCGCGCGCTGTGCCGGACCAACACCCGGTCGGCCCGGCGGGGGTGGTGGGCGATCGGGGCCTCGACGGTGAGCGGGGCGGCGAGCGCGCCCTCCGAACGAAAGCGGTAGAACTTGCGCAGTTGGCGCCACTCCGCGCGCACTTGCGCCAGTGCCTCCGGGGTCTTGGCCACCACCAGGAAGCCCGAGGTGAGGTTGTCGAGTCGATGGGCGATCCCGCCCTCGAAACCGGCGGGGAAATCGGGAGGGGGGTTCACCGCCGCGAGGTAGCGTCGCAAGAGACAGTCGCCCGTTGGGTCGGCGTGGGGCGGGAAGACCGGGAGCCCGGCCGGCTTGTCGACGAAACGCAGATCGGCACACTCGCCCAGGATCACCTTGTCGCAGTATCCCCTCTCCCGGCCACGATACGAGGCGCCCGCTTGAAGTCTCTTGTCCTTCTCCTCGCGCAGTCGATCGCGCTCGCCGTGCTGCTCACGTGGCCCCTGGCCGCGCACCTGGGCACCGAGGCCGTGGGCAGCGTGGAGAGCGACACCGTCAAGCACCTCTGGAACCTGTGGTGGATGCGGCAGGAGGCGCTCGGCGGGACACCCGGGCTGCTCACCACGCTGGTGAACTTTCCCGAGGGCATGGAGCTTTACCCCATCGAGCCACTCAATGGCCTGGCCGCGGTGGTCCTGCCGCTCCCTCCGGTGGCGCTGTCCAACGTGCTCGCGCTCGTCCACGTGACGCTCGTGGGCCTGTGCACCGGGTGGCTCGCGAGCCTGGTCTCCGGGTCGCGACTCGGGGCGCACGCGGCGGCGGCGCTGGCGCAGGCGAGCAGCTTCGTGGCCTTCACGCTTCACGTGGGCGTGGGGGAGCTAAGGCAAACGTGGTGGATCCCGCTCGGCCTCGCCGTGCTCTACCAGGCCCACCACACGCGCCGGTGGCGCTGGTTCCTCGCGCTGGGGCTCACGCTCGCCAGCTGCGTGGTGGCCTGTTTCTACCACGGCCTTTTCCTCGCCCTCGCCGTGTCGACGTGGGCGCTGGTCACCCTGCGTCCATCGCTGAAGCTGCTCGGCGGCTACGCCCTCGCCGCCGGCCTCGGCCTCGCGCTCGCCGTGCCCACCCTCGAGAGCTTCTCCACCACCTACCGGGGCGACCCGCCGCCCGAGGTGCTCGAGGAACACGGGGCGGTCCGCCATGGTTATCGCCTGTCGGCCGCCCACCTCGACCACCTGGTCACCTGGCGCGAGGCGAGCCCGGAGCCCGACCACCGGCAGGAACGTGCGTACACCGGTGGACGCTACCTCGGCTGGGGCACGCTCTGCCTCGCCCTGATCGGCATCGGTGCCGCGCCGCGGAGGGCCTACCCCTGGGTGGCGGTGTCGGGCGTGGGCATCCTGCTCGCCCTCGGCAGCGTGATCTGGTGGAACGACCAGATCCTGAAGTTCGGCACCTTCACCCTAGTTCTTCCCTTCACATGGATGAACGCGGAGATGGCGAAGCACGCCGAGGCGATCAACTTCCCGGCACGCTTCCTGGCTCTGCCCGCGATCACGCTCCCCGTGCTCGCCTCGCTCGCGATGCGCTGGCGTTGGCTCGCGCTCCTCGTGCCGCTGGCCGTGTACGACATGCTGGCGCACGACCTTGTGCCCTGGCCCAGAGCCACGGTGGCCCTCCCGACGATGGCGGAGCTCAGCCCCAGCGCCCTCTCCGAGGCAGGCATCACCGGGCCGATCGCCGACCTGTCCCTCGCGGCTGAGAGCAACGAGGAGTCGCGACTGCGCGCCGTCGCCATGCAGATCGCCACCGGGCAGCCCTCGTCGGGCGTGCCCATCGAGCGTCTCGACAACTGGGCCACCTCCGGCCGCGAGTGGCTCGCACTGCACGAGCTCACGCGCCTCGGCAACCTCACTGATCGTCCCCAGCTGGCCGCACCCAGCTTGCCCACGCTGGCGGCGGATCTGCGAGCGCTCCGCGAGCGCGGCTACACGGCGGTCGCCGTCACCTTCCGCGAACGCTCACACGACGGGAGAGTGGAGGCGGTGCTCACGCCGGTTCTCGGCGAGCCCATCCGCGCCGACCACGCGCTCTTGTGGCCACTCGTCGCGCCCTAGCTTCGGCTAGACTACGCGCGCCATGAATAGCCTCCTCCTCCTCGCCGCCGTCGCGGCCGCCTACGAGTCCGAATCACAAGATGTTCGCCTCGTCGACGAGGCCGGCATCTTCGAGAACATCGAGTTCAGCACCGGCATGATCCCCGACGGCAGCCCCATCGGGGTGGAGTTCCGGGTGGAGTCGAACGGCGGCACCAGCGTCTTGATGGAGGGGTTCGCCGACCTCACGTGGCCCGACAACGTCACCTGGCTCGCCACCGGCGACCCCGACACCGGGCTCTTCTCGCTCTCCGCCTCGCTCGACGCGATCACCAGCGTGAAGGTCGACCTCTCCGAGTACGGGCTTGGCACCTATGAGAGCGAGCTCGACCATCGCACGCTCAACATGGACGGCAGCGAGCGCTTCGACCCCTTCGTCTTGCCCGGCGCGGTGCAAGAGTACGTCGAGATCGTCGACACCACCGACAGCACGCAGCTCATCCAGTACAGCTACGAGATCTTCGCGGGCGTCTCGCTCGACTTCTACGCCGACATGACACCCACCTTCACCGTCGGCTTCGCCGGCGTGCAGTGGATCGTCAACGAGGGCGTCGTCACGTCGGAAGACGAGGCGGTGGTGCTCACCCCGGAGCAGGCCGCCGAGTTCATCGTCGACTCGGTGTACCGGGGCGAGTACAGCGGCAGCATCGCGCTGGTTTTCGCGCCAACAATCAGTGTCTCGGCGCCGATCATCGGCACCATCCCCATCGTGAGCTTCGAGTACCCGCTGGAGCTGTTGAGCGACAGCTTCCTCCAGGACTTCGAGCCCACCGCCTACACCTTCCCGATGCCGATGCTGGTCCCTGGCTCCGACGCGGAAGACCTCGGCGAGGTGGAGCTCGGCGCGCTCGCCACCGTCAACATCCCGGTGCAGAACGCGGGCAACCTCAACTTGTACGGCAATGCCACCATCGAGGGCGACGCCGCCTTCACCGTCTACCCCACCACCTTCAACGCCGTCCCCGGCACCGAAGACGGCCTCGTCGTCACCTTCACGCCCACCACCGAGGGGGCCACGAGCGCCGAGCTGGTGCTCACCTCGAACGACCCCGCCTACCCCGACATCCGCGTGAGCCTCGCCGGCACCGGCGTGAGCACCGACGAGGGACAAGACGTGGGTGAAGACAAGGTGGTCACGGCGGAAACCACCAGCTGCGGCTGCCAGTCGCCGGGGATGGCGGTGCCGTCGTTGTTCGCGAGCCTGGCAGCCCTCTCGCTCGCGTGGCGCAGGCGGGCGTGAGGCACGTCCCGACGCTGCCCTACGCGGTGGGCGCGGCCTCCACGCGCACGGGGCCCAAGCACGCCGCGAACGAAGACCAGTACCGCATCCTCGACGTGAATCACCTCGCGGTGTCCTTCTTCCGCAAGGGCTCGATCTTCATGGTGGCCGACGGCGTGAGCACCGTCCCCCGCGGGCGCGAGGCCGCAGAAACCGTGTGCTCCCGAATCGACACCTTCTTCGACCGCTTCGCCGAGCCGAAGGTGAGCTCGCTCGCCCAGCTGGTGTCGGAGGTCGACTGGGAGCTGCGCGGTCTCGGTCATGCCCAGGCCGCCTGCACCTGCTCGGTGCTCTGGCTCGCCTACGGGCAGGCCAACGTGGTGCACGTGGGCGACTCGCAGCTCTACCGGGTGCGCCACGGCGAGTGCGTGCGCATCACCCAGTCTCACAAGGGCGGCCGGAGCCTCGGCGCCTACGTGGGCATGGGCCCGCACATCGCGGACGTCATGCAGATCTGGCAGGAGCCCTTGTTCGTGGGCGACCTCTACTTGATTGTCAGCGACGGGGTGACCGAGGTGATCCAGCCCGACGAGCTGCTCGACGCCTGGTGGGCCACGGGCGGCTCGCCCCAGCGCGCGGCCCACGCGATCATCGCCGAGGTGAATCGCCGCGGGGGTCGCGACGACGCCACCGCCGTGGTGGTCGACGTGCTCGCGGTGGAGACCGATCCCAACGACGAGACCACCTTCTCCGGGCGCACCGACTTCACGCGCAAGGCTTGATCCGTCAAGATTCCGCGGGGCCCCGGGAGTGGCGGGCCGTGTGAAACCGTTGTAGACGCCGGCCGCCATGCTTGCCCTTCTCGCGCTCAGTCTCGCCGCCCACGCCGAAGAACTCGCAGTGTCGAGCAACATCCGCGGGGCATCGATCCTCATCAACGGGGAAGACACCGGCTTCAAGACCCCCGCCGTGATCAGCGGCCTGTCACCGGGCACGGTCGTGGTCACCGTCCAGGACCAGTGCAGCCTGGGCACGGCCCAAGTCGAGGTGGCAGCGGCCAAGTCCAACAAGGTCACCATCGACGCGGCCGAGCAGCTCGCCACCCTCACCGTGCAAGTCACCCCGGCGCAGGCCGTCGTGGATGTGAACGACGGCAAGGTGAAGCTCTCCCCCAACGTGCCCGTGGGCCTGCCGTGTGGCACCTACGAGCTGAAGGCGGAACTGCAGGGCTACGCCCCCGTGAGTTACTCGCTCGAGCTCATGGGCGGGCAGAAGCTCGACCTGCCGATCGCGCTCGACCGCCTCGGCATGAGCACCGTGGAGATCTCGGTGGAGCCGCGTAGCGCCACCATCCTCTTCGACGGGAAAGACGTGGGCAAAGACGCCGTGTCGCTGCCCGCCGTGTACGAGGGCTTGCACACCATCGGCGCCTCGCTCAAGGGCTACACCGACGCCGAGGCCCCCATCGCCGTGGGCGACGGCGACGCGATGGTGTTCAAGGTGAAGCTCTTCCGAGGCGACGAGGGCGAGGTGGAGGGCGTGGGGGGCGCCGGCAAGCGCGCGCTCCAGGACGGCGCGAAGCAGAAGTCAGCGGCGGAACCCCAGATCGTGGAAGACGAGGGACCGCTCGAAGACGTGAAGGCCGACGACGAGGAAGCCCCGGTCGACGCGGAAGAGCCTGAGGAGCCCGAGGAGCCCGAGGAAATCGACGAGGGCTCGGCGTTGGACGAGGACTCGCTCGACGAGGAGCCGGAGGAAGACGCCGACCTCGCGCCGCAGAGCTTCGCCGAGCGCCACAGCGCCACCGCCGAGGAACCCAAGGCCACCACCACCAAGTCCAAGGCCTCGGTGGAGAAGAAGAACCCCAAGGCCGGCCTCGATATCGCCGGTGGCACGATGATCGCGCTCGGCGCGGTGATCGGGGGCGGCGCGGGCGGCTACCTCTACCTGCAAACGAACAACGCCTACGCCGAGTGGCAGACGCTCACCGACAAGGTCGACCAGGTGGAGGGCGAGGCTGCCAAGCAGCGCGCACAGGAAGAGGCCGACGACTACTGGAACAGCGCGGTGGCGCCCAGCGGCAACCTGTTCTACGGCACGTTGATCGCCGGCGGCCTCATCGGCGCCACGGGCCTCGTGCTGGTGCTGGTCGACGACAGCACGCCGTGGATCATGCCCGCTCCGGGCGGTGGCATGGTGGGATGGTCGGCTTCCTTCTAGCGATCAGCTGCGCCAAGTCGGCCGAGGGGCTCGACGGCAGCTGCGAGCCATCGGCGCTGGTGAGTGTCAACGGCCAGCGGGTGGTGGCCGACAACGAGATCGGCGATCGGCTGCTCTTCTACGACGACAACTTCCGCGCCACCGGGACGCAGGCGCTTCCCGTGCCGGTCGACGACATCGAGGCCCTCGCCGTGGACGGCGCCACCCTCTGGGTTGTGGGCAGTCACAGCACCAACAAGAAGGGCGAACGGCGCACGGACAGGGAGAAGATCCTCCGGCTCGACGCCAACCCCGTCGTGCTGACCCTGGACTTCGCGGCCTGTGCCGAGTGCGTGGCGGCGCGGGGGACGGCCCCCGACAAGGGCGGGCTCAACATCGAAGGGGCGGCCGTGACCAACGGGCGGCTCCTCCTCGGCCTGCGCGGCCCGATGCGGGGGGACAAGGCGCTCCTCCTGGTCGTGGACGGGACGACCGGCCGTGTGACAGAAACCCGCGAGGTGAACCTTGGCGGCGAGGCCTTCCGGGAGCTGGTGCCCTGGAAGTCCGGTTTCCTCGCGGTGAGTGGCCCGGTGGCCGACGGCGCCGGGGATCATCACCTGTGGTGGTGGCCGTCCCTCGAGTCCTCGCCAACCAAGCTCAACGTGACACTACCCGCGTCGACCGAGTCGATATTGCCGCTCGACGGCGAGGTGGTGTACCTGGTGGACGGCGATGGCAAGGACGGGAAGTGTGTCACGCCGGCGGGCGTGGGGCGGGTGAAGGTCGGGTTGCCCTGAGTGGG
>SXGT01331682.1_pt1 | contig 45458 bp, 35 predicted proteins | sample 3176221 | NCBI WGS metagenome assembly SXGT01 (sample SAMN11356862, study PRJNA531348) | freshwater metagenome | isolation source: freshwater sample F1-120 | place: China: Fuxian Lake, Yuxi | collected 2017-12-25 | reverse complement strand
TCATTTCCTCATCAACCCCTACGGCTATCGCTTCGACGAAGTGACAGCTTCGAATCTGGTGAAAGTGGATCTCGACGCCAACATCATCGGCGACCAGCGTCAGGAGATCAACCCTGCCGGTTTCGTGATCCACAGCGCGGTTCACATGGCGCGGCCCGACGTGCGGTGTGTGATGCACACGCATACCTTGGCGGGCATGGCCGTGGCGGCGCTTGACTGTGGTCTGCTCCCTATCGGCATGTATGCTCTTGGTTATCACGAACGCGTGGCATATCACGATTTCGAAGGCCCGAGTCTCGAACTCGGGGAGCGGGACCGCCTGGCATCGAACCTGGGCGGCAAAAACGTTCTGATTCTCAGATCGCACGGCTTGCTGTCCTGCGGCGAGTCCGTGGCGCAGGCCTTCGTAAGGATGTACCGGCTGGAGCGCGCGTGTCAGGTTCAACTCGCGGCGCAGGCGGCAGGATCGAAGCTGATCGTTCCGCCCGTTGAAGTTTGCGAACTCAGCGCCAGGCTGAGCGACGATTTCCTGGTGGCCGAGGGCGACAAGGGCTACAGCCGGAATCCGAATCCGGAGTTTACGGCGCTGATGCGGCTGATGGACCGGAAAGATCCGTCGTACCGGACGTAAGGGCTACGCCGAGCGGATCCGCCGCAGCACTTCAACGCCAGCCAGACCGGGGAGCATTACATCGAGAATCACCGCCTGGACGCCGGGTTCGAGCGCTATTGCAAGCCCGTCGTGGCCGGAGTGCGCGAACGACACCTCGAAGCCGATTGGCTTCAGGTAGTCCCGAATCAGGCGGCACAGCTTCACGTCGTCATCTATCATGAGCAGGCGAATGGGACCGGTTTGAGGAATGGGCGGCATGCCAAGTCTTACGATCTCTACATTATGACCCTCCGCGCAATCCGTCATAGGTACGAGAGTGCCACACGGGCTGTGAAGGAATCGCGTGGCGCGGAGGCGGTTTGGTTAAAGGATTGTAAATGGCACGGCCTTTCTTGCCTGCTCATGATACAAGTGTTGCAATCGGCACTCTGTACGTCCACAGCGTTGAGTCTTCTCCGCGCCGTTTAACGGAGCGTTACGCCGCTTTGTAGCGGCGGCAGGCATCCTCATCGAGTTCCACTCCCAGGCCCGGAAGGCCGGAGACGATGGCGAAACTGTCGCGGATTTCAATCGGCTTGACGATCAGGTCGTCTACTCGCTGATGGCTCAGGATGTCACTCGGGAGTTTGCAGTTGGCCGACGCGGCGCAAGAGTGGAGCATGGCTGCGTCCTGCACTCCCAATTCATGCCCTGATCCATGCCATACGGGCATGCCCGCTGCTTCCGCGAGGAAACAGTTGGAGACAAAGCGGGCCATACCCGGGTAAGGCCCGGTGTTGAAGATGGTACAGGCGTCGGCTTTGATCGCCTCGATAGTCGCCTTGACGCTTCCGAGGTGGAGCGCGAGCGGAGTTTTGAGATTCCGCCGCAGGTCCCGGTAGCCGGGCATGTCGCTCTTGACGATTGGGTCTTCAATGACCAGCATGTTGCCCACGGCATCGAGTGCTTTCCCGATCGGCAGGAACTCAGACGGCGTCTTGTGATAGCCGTTGAAGTCTACCGTCACCTTGAGCGCGGACGAAACGGAGAGGATCGCCTCCACTCCCTTCACGATCGGGTCACCCGGGCGGCCCTTCACCTTGATCCCACTGAAGCGGCCCTTAGCCGCGCGCTCGGCGACGCGCTTCATGTCCGCCGGGTTCTTGCGCCCGCACCAGTAGTTAGCCTGGACCCTGGACTGGGAGAGACCGCCGGGCAGCTTGTACACAGGCCATCCGAAGGCCTAGCCGACAGCGTCATAGAGCGCCATTTCGATGCCACTGTAGGCGCCCCGCCCAGGCAGTTCCAGGCGGGTACGATTCATGTCAAGGATGTTCTTGCCGCGAAGCGAGTCGGCGCTGCGTTGGACGTCGGCGTCTTTGAGCCCGCGGGAGGTTTCTCCCACTCCAACAATCCCCGAGCCGGTGTGAATCTTGATCATGAACTTGGGGATGGATGGGAATTCGGTGAGAGCGTCGGGCCCAAGTTCAGGACTGCTGATAATGTCGGGCTGCATCGGGACGGCAACCTTGAACAGCTCGACTTTGGTGATTTTCAAGCGCTCGACGCGCCCCGCCGCGGATACGGGAAGCGCGGCCAGACCCGCGAGGGCCGGGGCTCCGGCCAGCATGCCGCGGCGTGACACAGGCTTACTCGCATGAATTCGTTCCCCTCCGGCTCAGGCTCAGTATACATCGCGACCGCGCCTGACAGATATCAAGACCTCGCAGCAGCGCCGCATCCGGAGGCGCCGGCGAGCCAACTTTCCGGCACCCTGAGTGCTCGGCAACCGGGTCTCATTTCGGCAAGCAAATCACTCCGCTCAGGAGTGTCAATCGCCCTCAAGCAGCCGCTGGTTCTGGTTGCGGACCCTCATCGGATCCGCACTCGAGAGAGATTCCGGAACGACCCTATAGAGATGCTCGTACGCCGCTCCCCCGAGCCGTCCCGTCCGAGGCCCCGCGGTCTTTGCGTTTCACTGAATCAAGAAAATCTCTCGCCTGCCCACCAGTCACTCGCGGGCGCTTTGTCATCCAGCCGCGCGGTTGCGATGCAGGCGTCGAGCAGAAGCGGGTTGCGCTTCAGTGGCAATCCGCAAAATCAGCCCGTTCGCGAAGCCCCTTCCCGCGTTTATGTTAGACTGAGCTTCCCGCATGACCTTGGCATTCGTCGATTACCTGATTCTTGCGCTGTATTTCGCCTTCGTGCTCGGCATCGGCTGGCGCTTGCGCACGAAGATCGCGACCAGCGGCGACTTCCTTACCTCCGGCCGCTCCGTCTCCGTCTGGATCACCAGTCTCGCCTTCCTCGCCGCGAACCTCGGCGCGCAGGAACTCATCGGAATGTCGGCCTCCGGCGCAAAATACGGGATCATGACCGCGCACTTTTACTGGCTCGGCGCGGTCCCGGCCATGCTCTTCGTCGGCGTGTTCATGATGCCGTTCTACTACGGCAGCCGCGCCAGGTCCGTACCCGAATATCTGAAACTGCGGTTTGACGAAAAAACCCGCGGCCTTAACGCCATCACCTTCGCCGCGATGACCGTTTTCTCCTCCGGCATCTCTATGTACGCGCTTGGCCTGTTGCTGCAGCTTGTACTCGGCTGGAGCTTCACCGCCTCCGTCCTGCTTTCGGCCGCGATTGTGCTGATCTATACGTTCCTCGGCGGCCTCACCAGCGCGATCTACAACGAGGTCCTTCAATTTTTTCTCATTGTCGCGGGCTTCACGCCGCTCGCGGTCATGGCTGTCGTGAAAGCAGGCGGCTGGAACGGAATGTCGGCGCGGCTGCCTCCGGTCATGACGCATGCCTGGCGCTACCTGCCCGAGGCTTCGCAGAACCCCATGGGCGTCGAATGGTTCGGCCTCGTGGCCGGTCTCGGATTCGTACTCTCTTTCGGATACTGGTGCACGGACTTCCTGGTGGTGCAGCGTGCCATGGCCGCCGATTCCATGTCGGCCGCGCGCCGGACGCCCCTCATCGCCGCGTTCCCGAAAATGGTGTTTCCGTTTATTGTGATCGTGCCCGGCATCGCCGCCATGTCGCTGGCAAGCATGAGCAGCGGCTACGTGCTCCCGGTGAAGGGATCGAGTTACGACTACGACCAGGTCCTGACCACACTGATGGCCCAGTTTTACCCCTCCGGCCTGCTGGGCCTCGGCCTGACGGCCTTGATGGCATCCTTCATGTCGGGGATGGCCGGAAACGTCACAGCCTTCAACACCGTCTGGACCTACGACATCTACCAGAGCTACATCCGTCCCGGCGCGCCCGACAAACACTACCTCACCGTGGGACGCGTCACCACGGTCGTGGGTACGGCCCTTTCGATTGCGACCGCGTACCTCGCGCAGCACTACAACAACATCATGGATCTTCTGCAGCTCGTGTTCGGATTCGTGAACGCGCCGCTGTTTGCGACATTTTTGCTGGGAATGTTCTGGAAACGCGCGACCGGGCACGGGGCTTTCACCGGCCTCGCGGCAGGCATTGGCGCAGCCGCGCTGACCCACGGCCTGACGGAGGCCGAGCAGAAGGGCGCGTGGATCTCTAACACTCATCACTTCCCGTCCACTATGGCTCAGAATTTCTGGATCGCGATTTTCGCGTGGTCAACATGCTTCGCCGTGACCTTTCTGGTGAGTCTCGCGACCAAGCCGAAAGCCCCGGAAGAGCTTCGCGGACTCGTGCTCGGATTGACGGAAATGCCTTCCGACGGAGACCTTCCGTGGTACAAGCGTCCGCGACCGCTGGCCCTGGCGGTGCTCGCCGCCCTCACCGTTCTGAACATCTGGTTCTGGTAAACAATATGTTCGACCTGCGCATTCCATCGGGATGGTTTTTCGCGATCGTCGGCGCGATTCTCGCGGGCCTGGGTATCTTCAACCCTGGTCTGCGCGCGCCACTCACGGATTTCAACGTCAACCTCTACACCGGAGCAGCCCTGCTGGTTTTTGGCGGGGTATTGCTTGGGCTGGCCCGCCGAAGGCCGTGATCCGCACCTTCCGGGCGCCGGGGCGCGTCAACCTGATCGGTGAGCATACGGACTACAACCAGGGTCTGGTGCTTCCGATGGCGCTTAGTCAGGCCACGTTCGTCGAGTCCGCGCCGAACCCTGCGGAGTCCTTGTACGTCTATTCGGAGCATTACAAGGAGTCGCGGGAATGGCCGCTTGGGGCGATTTCCCAACTGGAGCCGGCGCGCGACTGGGGCGACTACGTTGCAGGAGTGGCGCGGGAGCTTGTGCGCGGTGGGTACCGCATCGAACCGCGAAGGCTTTTCATCCGAAGTACGGTGCCGGAGGGTGCCGGACTCAGTTCCTCGGCCGCACTCGAAATCTCCTGCGCCCTCGCGCTCGCGGCCGACCAACCAGTGGCGCCGCTCGATCTCGCGAAACTCGGTCAGCGCGCGGAAGTGGAATTCGTGGGCCTGCCGTGCGGAATCATGGATCAATATGTCTCCGTGTTCGGACGTGAGGGTGCGGCACTCCTGATCGATTGTCTGAATCTCGAAAGGCAGTACGTGGCGCTGCCTTCCGGGGTGTCCATCCTCGCGGTGAACTCGATGGTGAAGCATGCGCTGGCTCAGTCGGCGTACCGGAAGCGCACGGAAGAGTGCGCGGAGGCGGCGCGGTGTTTGGGCGTTGGGAGCCTGCGCGAAGTCTCGCAGTCCACCTTCGAAACCGCCGCGGACGCTATACCCGAAACGGCTCGAAACCGTGCGCGCCACGTGATTGATGAGAACGAGAGGGTGCGGCGGTTTTCCGTCTCGAAAGACCCGGTGGAACTGGGGAGGTTGCTGATTGAGTCGCATCGGAGCCTTCGATACCTCTACGAGGTGAGCTGCGCGGAGTTGGACTTCCTGGTGGACACCGCGCTCGAAATAGACGGCGTCCACGGCGCGCGGGTGACGGGCGGCGGGTTTGGCGGATGTACGATAAACCTTGTCCGGGAAGGATGCGAAGCCCGCTTTACCGAAACCGTTCAGTCCGCCTACATACGCCGCTTCGGAATCTCGCCAGCAGTGTACCGTTGCGTCGCTGCCGCGGGCGCGGGAGAAATCACGTCAGCCTGAGAATATTTGCTTCGCTGAGACACTAGTAAAGCAAAGGAATTCCTGAATGATCCTCCGGGGCGTGAGCCTTCTTGCGCCCCGACAACTCCTCTGAAGGGCAACTCAAGTTTGTGCCCTGGTCCGCCGATTACTCCATTGGAAATGAAAAACAAGGGAACTTGGCGTCGGCTCCACGACTCTTGGAAAACCGTAGCCGGAGCGGGGAGTGTGCTTCTGTTCGCTTTGCTTGCCTGGCAGTTGCCGGATCCGCAATGGGACGCACTTGTTGCGGTCACGATGCCGCTACTTGCGGCCGGATGGGGTTTCCTTATAGCCCGGAACCACGCCGCGAATCATCCGGACTCGGGCCTGGAGGCAGGCGAAACGAAGCTCCGCACGCTCTTCGAAGAGATGGGCGACGCTCTTCTGGTCCATGACATGGACGGGAAGATTCTCGACTGCAACCGGAAGATCTGTAACAGGATCGGCTATTCCCGCCCCGAATTCCTGAAACTGCGCATTCCGGATATCGAAACGCCGGAGTTCGCCCAGGGCTTCACTGCCCGGGTCCACGAATTGGAAGCGAACGGATGCGCCCATTTCGAAGGAGAGCACCTCACCCGCTCGGGCAGGCGAATCGCGGTGGATGTGAGTAGTTCCGTGATCACTTACGCGGGCCGCCCAGCGGTGCTTGCCATGTTGCGGGATGTTACGAGCAGGAAACGGGAGGAACAGCAAAGCCGTGAGCAGGCCGAGCAACTGGCTCGCACCGCTCAAGAACTGGTGCTTGCCCGTGATGCGGCGCTCGACTCTGCGCGGCTCAAGAGCCAGTTCCTGGCCAACATGAGTCATGAGATCCGGACGCCGATGAATGGGATCATCGGTATGACCCAACTTGCGCTCGACACGAAGCTGACGCCGGAGCAGCGGGAGTACCTCACGCTCGCGAAGGGCTCTGCCGACGCGATGCTGTCGCTGATCAACGATATCCTCGACTTCTCGAAGATCGAAGCCGGTAAGATGGACCTCGATCCGATTGAATTCGATCTGCGGGACGACGTTGCGGATTCCGTCATGTCCCTCGCGCAGAAGGCGATGGAAAAAGGCGTGGAACTGGTATGCTCTATCTCGTCAGAGGTGCCCAGCCATGTTGTGGGGGACCCGGGGCGGCTGAGACAGATTCTGGTAAACCTGGTCGGCAACGCCGTGAAATTCACAAAACAAGGCGAGATTGTCGTAAGGGTCGGATTGGAGCCGCCTCACGGGGAGGGTGGAGCGGATGAGGCCGCGGTGCACTTCTCCGTTTCGGATACAGGAATTGGGATTCCAGCGGACAAGATCGATCTGATTTTTCAGTCGTTCACGCAGGCCGATGGCAGCACCACGCGAAACTATGGGGGTACCGGCCTGGGACTGGCTATCACCCGTCAGTTGGTGGCTCTGATGGGTGGAAAGCTGTGGGTTGAGAGCCAAGCCGGAGTTGGCTCAACCTTTCATTTCACCGCGAGGCTCAAGGCGGTGGAATCGAAAGCGGAAATCCGGGCTTGCGAAGGGGAGCCCGCGGGTGTCCCTCTCGGAGGACTGCGCGTTCTCGTGGTGGATGACAACGAAACCGCGCGTGACATACTTTGTGAGATGCTCCGAAATTGGAGGATGGCGCCGGACCAGGCCAAAGATGCCACCACTGCGATGGCACACTTGCAAGGTGCGCGCGTCGAAGGGCGGCCCTACCGGGTGGCTGTTGTTGACTGCGGAATGCCCGGTTCCGACGGATTCGAACTGGCGGAGCGGGTTCGGGAGGCCCCGGAGTTGCTGCCCCTCTCGTTCATCATGCTGACGTCGGCTGGTCACAGAGGAGACGCGGCAAGATGCAGAAAGCTAGGAATTGCGGCCTACCTGCCGAAACCCATCAAGCAATCGGACATGCTTGATGCCATCACGACGACGCTCGAAGCGGATGGAACCGGGGACTTCTGCTTGCTGACACGGCATACGCAACGCCGGCGCAATGGAGGACGCGGACCAGTCGCGTCCAAGAGCGAGAATACAAGGCCCCTGAAGATCCTGGTTGCCGAGGACAACGCGGTAAACCAAAAGTTGGCATTGCGAATGCTTGAGAAGATTGGGCATTCGGTTGTTATCGTTGGAGACGGAGCGGCAGCGCTTGAAGCGCTTGGCTCCGGAGGCTTCGATCTGGTGTTGATGGACGTCCAAATGCCCGTAATGGGAGGGCATGAAGCGACCCGCGCAATCCGGCAACGGGAGCAATCTCGTTACTACCTACATAGGCATGTCCCGATTATCGCGATGACGGCGAATGCGATGAAAGGGGACAAGGAAAAATGCCTCGGTGCGGGAATGGACGGGTATGTGGCTAAGCCTGTGATCATGAATGAATTAACGGCGGAGATTGCGCGGGTGTTCGAGAGCCAACCGGAAGATTTGGCGCCTCCGGCGGGCGGGTCTGCCGCGCTTCCACTCGCCAGCAAGTCTGACAGCGCCGGGCAGCCCGGAGGCCCTGTTGCCGCCTTCCCTCTCGACAAGAAGGCTCTCTTCTCCCGGGTAGACAACGACGGAGCGCTGCTCGCCGAACTAATTTCTCTCTTCCTGAAGGACTGCCCGCGGCTGCTTTGCCAGCTTGAAGAGGCGATCGGGAGACAGAACCCCACCGACGTCAGTTCCACCGCGCATACAATCAAAGGCTCTCTCGGAAATTTCTGCGCGCCGGCCGCGTTTGACGCCGCCTTGCGGTTGGAGGCCATGGGTCGTAACGGGTCTCTTGACGGCGCAGATCAGGCGTGGACCTCTCTCACCGGTGAGATTGAGCGTCTCAAAATGGCCCTTGAATCGGTTGCTGCCGAGGTTGCACCGTGAGAATACTGATAGCAGAGGACGACCTCGTTTCCCGGAGACTTCTCCAAAGTACACTCCAGAAGTGGGGATACGAGGTCGTTGTGGCCCACGACGGATCCGAAGCTTGGGCCATTCTTCAAGCCGAAGACGCGCCGAGACTGGCGATCATCGACTGGATGATGCCGGGACTCGACGGGCCGGAAGTATGCCGGCGCCTCCGCACGGTGACTGACCGCCCCTACGTCTACGTCATCCTTCTTACCGCCCGAACGGAGAAGGACGATGTGATTGCGGGTATGGATGCCGGCGCCGACGACTACGTTACGAAGCCGTTCCACCATCACGAATTGAAAGTGAGACTTCGCGCGGGCCAACGGATGGTCGATCTTCAGGCCCAATTGCTGGCCACGCAGGCCGCGATCAGCGAGCAGGCCCGCCGCGACGCTCTAACCGGGTTACTCAATCGCGGCGCGATTTTCGAAGTCCTCAGAGCTGAGGTGTCACGGGCCGCGAGGGCGCGTAACTGCTTGTCTGCTGTAATGGCCGATCTAGACCGCTTCAAGCAGATCAACGATACTTCCGGCCACATGGCGGGTGACGCCGTGCTGCGGGAAGCGGCTCTTCGAATGGCTTCATCGATGCGCCCGTACGACTCGGTTGGCCGCTACGGCGGGGAAGAGTTTCTGATTGTCCTCCCCGGCTGCGACTATGGTTCGGGAATGGCTTTCGCCGAACGCATACGCGCGGCCATCGCGGACAAACCATTTCCGCTCCATCGCGAGGACCTTCCCGTAACATGCAGCTTCGGAGTCGCGTCCCTTGGCGGCCCGGCCCGATACCTGGAAACGGATACTCTCGTCCGGCTCGCGGACGAAGCTCTGTACCGCGCAAAGCGGGATGGACGCAACCGGGTGATCGGCGCGCAATCAGAGCATTCTTATCACTCCTCCGTCGCGCAGTTCGTTTCGGAATAGTCGCACCAACCGCCGGCGCGCTACAGTAGAAACTATGGATTTTGGCCGGATCCGCGGGTGGCTAATGCCCGCGCCCGAGGACAAAGATGGTGGCTTTGACCAAGAGGTCCTGTCTCTGAGCCATGCGGGGCTGAGCGTCGTGGGGGCGATAGAAATAGCAATCGCTCTGGTTTTGCTGATCGTTCACCCGTTCCCGCGGCCTAATCTTCTCCTAGCCTTCCTTGGAATTGCGACAATCGCGGCTTCCCGTTTGAACCGAGCGTATGAGTACGGCCGGCTGGCGGGAGGCCTGTCAATATTCACGGGTGCGGCGCTGCAGGCTGTTTCGATGGCAGTTTTCGGCGCCGACGACTACGCATTGGGAGGAATCACGGTCCTGCTACTGACCCTTGCCGCGGCGATTCCCGTGCGGCCCGTGCAAGCCCTCGCCCTCGGCGGCGGTGTTGCAGCCGCGTACCTTGGCGTGTCCGTGGCCGCCGGCCAGGCACGCGGGCACTTTGTTTTCCTTGTGATTCTCGCACTGCTGTGCGCGGCGCTCGCGGCCGTCCTTTACGCGCAGCGCTACGGCAACTACCGGTCGTATCTGGACGTTCTCCGCGCCTCCCAGGATTTGCGTGAAGCCCAGGCGCGCCTCCAACTTACCGGCAACGCCGCCACCATGGGGCGGCTTTCCGCCGCGCTCGCCCATGAGTTGAGCTCTCCCGTCGGAGCACTTTCAAGCGCGGTTGATACGATCATTCTGCTTAGCCAGAAACAGGCTCAACTGCCGGCCGCCGACCAGCCGCGTCTACTCGCTCTGCAGGAGCAATTGCGGGCGTCCGTAAAGGAGTCAGCTTCCCGGCTCAAAACAATCGTCAACCGGATGCAGCGCTTCAACAACCTGGACGAGGCCGGAACGCAATTGGCAAGCCTTGGCGAACTGCTCGCCGAGGCCATCGCGATCGTCGAGCCCACCATCCCAGCGGGGTCCGAGGTGAACCTGGACCTATCTCCGCTCCCAAATCTGACCTGCCGCCCTCAGCAGTTAATAGCGGTCTTCTGCAATCTCCTTAACAATTCGATCCAGGCTGTCAACTCGACAGGCCGGATTACCGTGTCGGCTCAGACACGCCATTCTCAGATCGAAGTGCTCATCCAAGACAACGGCCGCGGCATCTCGTCCGAAACTCTGGCGCATATCTTCGATCCCGGGTTCAAGACCGTCGACGGGCGCGTCTCCACGGGCAACTGGAGTTTGTTCAACTCGCGCCAGATCGTCAACGAGCATGGAGGCGACATTCGCATCCACAGTATCCTGGGGGAAGGAACCACTGTCAGCGTCATACTGCCATGTCCAACTTGATCAAGAGTACACTTCTCTCGTTCTGCTTTCTGTGTGCCGCCGCTAGCGCGGCTGCGGATTTTCGCGAAGCTTCCTACAATGGCGTGGCGAGGGTAGTAGCCGTTGGAGACGTGCATGGCGATTACGCTCAGTTTATCGATGTCCTGCGGCTGGCCGGAGTTATCGACCGGAACGGAAACTGGGCAGGCGGCAAGACTCACCTTGTTCAGACCGGCGACGTCCCCGATCGCGGGCCTGATTCACGGAAAGCCCTGGACCTGTTGCGAAAGCTGGAAAAGCAATCCGTCAGCGCGGGGGGCGCGGTCCACGCTCTCATTGCAAATCACGAAGCGATGAATGTCTACGGAGATCTGCGCTACGTCGTGCCCGGCGAGTATGCCGCTTTTCGCGACTCGAATTCGGAGCATGTACGCGAACTCTATTACACGCAGTTCGTCGATACCCTGAAGAAATCGCCGCCGCCGGAAGGGCTGCCGAAATTCGACGCGCGCTACAAGAAGCAATGGGAAGCCGAGCGCCCGCTTGGATTCTTCGAGCACCGCATGGCCTTCGCGCCGGAGGGCGTCTACGGAAAGTGGATTCGCGGGCACAACGCTGTCGTGAAGATCGACGATTCCATTTTCCTGCACGGAGGCATTGGACCGAAGTACGCGGACAAGAGCCTTCGCGAAATCAACGAAGCGGTAGCACGCGAGCTAGAGGATTTCTCGAAACTGCAGGGAGGCGTTGCGATGGATGAGAATGGACCTCTCTGGTATCGCGGCCTGGCGCAAGAGGACGAGAATTCCCTCGAGGCGCATGTGCAGAAAGTTCTGGACCGGCACGGCATTAAGAGGATCGTAATTGGACACACGCCGACGCGCGGCGCGGTCACGCCTCGCTTCAATGGCCGCGTGCTGATGATAGATGTGGGCTTGTCGCACTACTACGGTGCGCGCCTGGCGTGCCTGATTATCGAGAACGGGAAGCCCTACGCCATGCACCGCGGGACGAAACTCGAGCTTCCATCCGACACGGGAATGGACTATATCCGCTACCTGAAGCAAGCAGCGATACTTGACCCGTCTCCCTCGCCACTGCAGCGATCGGTTGTGGAAGCTGAAGCCGCGTTGGCCCGCAAGCGTTAGTGGTGGAGGGGGCTTTCCTTGTTTGTGGCTCTGCCGTTTTGCGCAGCGATGCAGGGACCGATCTCTTGCGCATGATTGAACACCAGTGTTCCAGGAGTGCGGCGGAATAGAGTTTCCAAGAATAAGCGCGAATGAGCCCGAAGTCCGAAATTGAACATTGATCGACCTCCTGGGGGCCGACGGTGGCCGGGCATCAGGTTGAGGCGGCCGAATCCAACTTCGGCGAAATCGGGATATACCAGGTCAAGGTGCTGTCCGATAGGGGGTTCTCGTTTCCAGACCGCCTCAAGTTGCGGACATGTGGAGCACCAGCCGGCGGTCGCCCGGTCGAGAATCGCGCCGCAGGTGAGGACCTGAGTCCGAATGGTCGCCGGCTCTCGGTAGACCGCCATGCCAGCCGCCCGTTGGAACCCGCCGGCAGGTTGAAGACCAACAAAACGGCGCGACAGAGCGGCCTCGGTGGCAAAGAACGGTTCAGACAGAAGTCTTCGGCGCCCAGTCGTGCTTCAACTCGGCAATGCGATTCTCCATGTCACCTCGACCGATCGGATTCGTGCCAAAGAGCTACGGCGAGTGTTTTCATTTCGACACACGCCCTGAGGGCCAACGGCGGAGTCATATGTGATACATTCAAGTCACTATCCTGATCCGACTGGCTGTTTCCAAAGGCGGGTTGTGGTTTTGAGTGGAAATTTCAGAGGTCAAAAGGGGTCAAAATCATGTCTCAACTGCTGCGCCACGTTGCGCTCTGCTTCGCACTCTTCACGGTGTCTTTGTTCGCTCAGTCAGAACGTGGGACCATCACGGGCACGGTTCGCGACGCCTCCGGCGCCGTCGTGCCTGATGCCAAGGTCGTACTCAGCAATACGCAAACCGGTGTCACGTTTAACGTCCCATCCAACGCCAGCGGCGAATACACCGTCCCCCAGTTGCAGGTCGGCACCTACACGGTCCGTGTCGAAAAGGCCGGCTTCCGTCCCGCCAGCATCACCGGGCTTGTGCTGAACGCATCGGCCACCGTCCGCGCTGACGCCACTCTCGAAGTCGGTACCTCCGTAACAGCCGTCGAAGTCTCGGCCAGCGCCCTCTCGTTGTCCACGGAGAACGCCAAGACCAGCGTTACGGTCAACAACAAGTTGGTCGACGAACTTCCGCTCGTCGTCGGCGGAACGTTGCGGAGCCCTTTTAACCTCGCCGCGCTCACGCCTGAAGCCAAGAACGTTGGCGGCGACAACGGGTTCATCCTCGGTGGCGGACAGGCTGCCGGATACGGCACGAACCTCGATGGCATCTCCGCCAACACGACTCGCGCCCTCACGCAAAGCTGGGTGGCCGTCAACGCGCCGTCGATTGAAGCGATCACCGAATTCACCGTGGACACCAACGGATTCAAAGCCGAGTTCGGCCAAGCGACTGGCGGCATTATAAGCTTCGCCTCCAAGTCCGGCACCAACAACATCCACGGCACGGCGTACGAGTTCCTGCGCAACAACAAGTTGGACGCGAATAACTTCTTCAACAACGCCCGCGGCATTGCACGCCCGATTTATAAGCAGCATGATTTTGGTTTTTCGGCCGGCGGCCCGGTCTGGATACCGAAGCTTTACAATGGAAAAAACAAAACCTTTTTCTTCGTCAGCTACGAAGCATTCCGCAACCGCGAAGGCGCCACCGGTGCTCAACGCACCGTTCCGACGCCGGAGATGTATAACGGCGACTTCCGTAACTGGGTGAATTCGGCCGGCGCCCAGATCCCTATTTACAACCCGACCTCGCAGACCACCGACGCGGCCGGAAACGTGACCCGCTCGGTTTTCCCGAACAACCAGATTCCGTCGAGCCTGTTCGACCCCGAGATCGTGAAGGCCCTCGGCGTCTTCCGGAGCGGCACGGTGCCGATACCGAACAACGGCGCGGCCCCGGGAACGGTCGGCTACGTTCAGAACAATTTCCTGGTCACCGGCGGCAGCGTCGTCCGTCCAAACACCAAGTTCAGCCTCAAGGGCGACCACGTCTTCAGCGATAAACACCGCATCTCGGGCTATTGGGGCTACAATCGGACCTTTGAAAAGCCGGGCGCACAAGGGCCTGCCGACCTGCCAGGTCTGTACGTGAACTACAATGATACCCGCCGTCCTTCAGACGTTTTTCGCGCGAGTTGGGACTGGAACATCTCGCCCACCGTCTTCAATCACTTCTACGGCGGCGGCAACAACTGGAAGGAAGATCACGATCCGCCTCAGGCGACCGTGCTAAGCGGTATAGACTGGAAGACCAGATTCTGCGCCATCAATGTCGCCGATTGCTCCCAGAACCTCGTAAACATGAACTTTTCCAACGGCTACAGCCAGTGGGGCGGCCGTGCCAATAACGGCTCGGAGAACTTCATTAAGCAATTTGCCAACGATGTGACTGTCATCAGGGGCAAGCACACCATCAAGTTCGGTGGACAAGCGTTGTACCAGTACTACAACGGCTTCGGCCGTCAGTGCGTCTCAGGCTGCATGAGTTTCGACTTCAAGCACACCGGGCGTCCGGGCGACACCAACTTCACCACCGCAGGCGGCAGTCCCATCGCCTCCATGTTGCTCGGCTATGCCAACAACGGAACGGCGGAAACGGTTCGTTACATCGGCCAGCAGTGGCCGTCATATTCCGGCTTCGTTCAGACCGACTGGCGCCTGCGCCCCAATCTGATGATCAACCTCGGCGTCCGCTGGGAGACCATGCTGCCGCCGACAGGCGAAAATGATAGCTGGAGCGACTTCAATCCGGACCTGCCCAACCCGAATGCCGGAGGAATCAAGGGCGCACTGATCTACGCCGGTTCGGGTCCGGGCCGCGAAGGGACCCGCTCCCTGGCCGATTCCTACTTCAAAGCCTTTGGACCGCGCTTCGGCATGGCTTACACCTACAAGGAGAAGACCGTCATCCGCGCCTCTGGCGGCCTGAGCTACGGCAATATCACCACCGTGACCGGCTCCACGCACCAGCGCGGGTTTACCCTCGGGCTGAACTTCCCGGACAACAGCAACGGGATTCTGCCGTCCTATCTGGTCAGGAACGGACTGCCGGCCTGGTCCGCTCCGCCGTTCATTAACCCCGGCTTCGCCAACCGCGATTCCATGCCTTGGTGGCAGGGCAAGGAAGCTACCACGCCCCCAGCCTTCATCACATGGAATCTATCCATCCAGCGCCAACTTTCTTCTACCATGGTGATGGAGACATCCTACAACGCCTCGCTTGGCTCGGGGCTCCAGGCCGGGTTGCTCAACTACAACCAACTGAGTCCCTCGGTACTCACCCAGTACGGGGCTACGTTGTTGAACTCCCGGTTTGATTCTCCAGCAGCCATCGCGGCGGGCATCAGAGCGCCGTACCCCTCCTTCGGCGCGGTCCCGGGATTGAACGGCACGGGCGGTTGGGGCACACAGGCCACGGTTCGCCAGGCTCTCCGCCCCTATCCGCAGTACAACTCCATCGATACCGCGTCGGGTGGCGGCGACCACTCGGGTCACTCCACCTACCATGCATTCATGCTCCGCTTCGAGAAGCGATACGCGGGAGGCCTCCAGTTCCAGACCTCCTACGTTTTCTCGAAGATCCTCACCGACGCCGACAGCTACTGGGTCGGCGGTGCGGCCATGGATCACTTCAATCGCGGCCTGGAGAAGTCCATCGGTCAGTTCGACGTTCCCCACAACTTCAAGCTGGGTGCGGTTTACGACCTGCCGTTCGGCCGAGGCAAAAAGTTCCTGAGTGGCAACGGCGCCGCTAACTGGATCGTCGGTGGCTGGCGCGTCTCCGGAACCGCCTTCTATGCGAGCGGTATCCCGCTCGGCCTTGGCACCAGCAACTCGATGCCGCTGTTCAGCGGCGCTCTCAGGCCGATCATATCAACCTACGACGGATGGCGCGCCCCCATCAGAGGCAGCAATTTCGATCCGTTTGTCGATCGCTTCGCGCAACCCGCCAGCTTCTTCCCGGCTCAGCCCGCGAACACCTTCGGCAATCAGACCCGCTACAATCCGAAGTTTCGCCAGTTCGGCAACTACAACGAGAACATCTCGATCGCCAAATCGTTCCCAATCAGGGATCAGATGCGGATCGACTTCCGCGCCGAGGCGTTTAACGCGTTCAACCGTGTCCGGTTCGGCACCGGCAGCCTTCAACTACAGAACAATCAGTTTGGCCAACTGACCGGATCAGGTGACCTGCTGAACTCGCCGCGCTCGATGCAGGTGGCCCTGAAGCTCTACTTCTAACGGGCAATCGGACCAACCAAGAAGGGCAGCGTAGCAATAGGGTGCTCTTTTTTATTGATTTTTGAGCCCCTCGCTCGATGATGGACGCCGGCTGAACCCGGTTGCACGCCTCGCCCCTCGCCGCGCGCCCGCGTCCATGTCTCGTTTTTGTGAGATATTGTTCAGTTGCACACCGGACATCCAATGAAACGAATCCTGCTCTGTATCTCGTTCGCCGCGACCGCGCTCCTGACCGCTGAAAGCGCGGGAGGTATTCGCTGGACGCCCCCGCCCGCCTGGAAGGCGCAGGGCGCGAGGCCCATGCGTGCCGCTACCTACGCGGTTCCGGCCGCGCCTGGCGACAAAGAGGACGGCGAATGCGCCGTATTCTATTTCGGCCCAGGGCAAGGGGGCGGAATCGACGACAATATCACGCGCTGGATCGGCCAGTTCGAACAGCCCGATGGCAAGGCCTCCCGAGCCGCGGCGAAGATCGCTCGCCAGCCGTTCAACGGCGTCGCCGTGACCATGGTCGATCTGACAGGGACCTATATGGCGGCGGCCGGACCCATGTCGCCCACCAAGACGCCCAGACCTGGGTACCGGCTTCTGGGAGCCATCGCGGACAGTCCGCAGGGCGCGGTATTCTTCAAGTTGACCGGACCCGGGAAGACCGTGGCCGCCGCGCAGCCCGCCTTCCAGAATCTTCTCAAGTCGCTCAGCCGGTAAAATTGGCCTATGTCCGATAAACTAACCATTGCCGGCCGTGAGTTCAATTCGAGGCTGGTCGTCGGGACCGGGAAGTATAGAAGCTTTCAGGAGATGGCGCGCTGCCATGAGGCTTCCGGGGCGGATATGGTTACGGTCGCGGTCCGGCGCGTCAATCTGACCGACCGCACCAAAGAATCGCTCCTCGATTTCATCGACCGCTCGAAAATTTTCATCCTGCCGAACACCGCCGGCTGCTATACCGCGGAAGACGCCATTCGTACGGCACGGCTTGGGCGCGAGGTTGGCCTGTCAAATTGGGTAAAGCTCGAGGTCATCGGCGACGAAAAAACGCTGTTCCCCGACAATTACGGGCTCCTTGAGGCCACACGCATCCTGGCGAAAGAGGGCTTCGTTGTCTTGCCGTATACGAACGACGACGTCGTGAACGCGCGAAAGTTGATTGACGCCGGAGCCGCGGCGGTAATGCCGCTCGCTGCACCTATAGGCTCCGGGCTGGGAATTCAGAATCCCGCGAATTTGCGTATCCTCCGCGAAATGATTACGGAAGTTCCTTTGATCGTGGATGCGGGCGTTGGAACCGCTTCCGACGCGGCCGTCGCCATGGAACTCGGTGCCGATGGCGTCCTAATGAATACCGCGATCGCCGCCGCCGAGCACTCGGAACAGATGGCCCTGGCGATGAAGCTCGCCGTTGAAGCGGGCCGCCTTGCCTATCTCGCCGGCCGCATGGAGCGCAAATTGTATGCGAGCGCGAGCAGCCCCGAGGCTGGAAGGTTGGGCCGCTAAGTCCCCCTCATGAAACACCTGTTGAACGTCTCTTGCCGTCCGTCAATTTCGCAGCCCGGTCGAAAGTTCCCCATCCGAGGCAGGATCGAAATACCCGCCCACGGGCGGTCTCCAGCGGACGGACAAAGCCGGCAGACGGCGAGAGCCGGTCGCCTGCCCCACGGCAGGTCCGTGTACAGAGGTACGGCAATTTCCTGACAATTGCCAGTCCGAAGACGGCGCCAGATGCGTTATTTCGACCTATCCATTATCCTCCTATACCTTCTGGGGATCACTTGGTTCGGGTCGCGCTTCCGGGCAGGACAGAAATCGCTTAAGGATTACTTTCTCGGTGGCCGTACCGCGCCTTGGTGGGCCATCGCCCTCTCAATCGTCTCCGCCGAGACCAGCACGCTGACCATCATCGGAACCCCCGCTCTCTCATTCCAGGGTAACCTGGGATTCCTTCAGATCGTCTTCGGCTACCTTCTGGCGCGCCTGGTCATTTCCTTCCTGTTTCTGCCGCACTATTTCCGGGGTGACTTGTTCACGGCCTATGAACTCATGCGCCGCCGTTTCGGAGAACGCATCCGGAAGCTGACCGCTTCCACGTTTCTAGTCACGCGCGCTCTCGCCGAGGGTGTCCGTGTTTTCGCCATCTCCATGGTGATCTCGATCGTTCTCGGCACCGGGGAAATCGTTTCGATCGCGCTCATTGTCGCGCTCACCGTAATCTACACGTTCGAGGGCGGAATGACGGCGGTAATCTGGACGGACGTGGTCCAGATGTGCCTGTACATTGCCGGCGCCGCGCTCAGCCTGATTGTGATCCTAAACGAGATCCCCGGCGGATGGCCGCACGTCGCGTCCGTCGCCGAAGCGGCGGGCAAGTTTCAGCTTTTCGATTTCTCCTTCGCCTTCACGTCCGCGTATTTCGCCAAGACCTACACGTTTTGGGCCGGCATTGCGGGTGGGTGTTTCCTTACCACTGCGAGCCACGGCACGGACCAATTAATGGTGCAGCGCCTGCTCAGCGCGCGCAATCAGGCCGACAGCCGCAAGGCGCTGCTCGCGAGTTGGGTCGTCATCTTCGTTCAGTTCAGCATGTTCCTGCTGATCGGCATCATCCTGTTTGTCTACTATGGAGACGCGAGCGTCGCGCCGCCCAAGCCCCCGGACCGGATCTATCCGCAGTTCATTTGGACTCGGATGCCCGTTGGCGCCGCCGGATTGATTATCGCCGCCATTCTCGCCGCCGCGATGGCGAACATCAGCGCCGCGCTCAACTCGCTTGCCACCACGACCGTTGTCGATTTCATCCGTCCGGGCGCGAGCACCGCGAAGTCCGAAGCCCACTATCTGAAACTGGCGCGCGTCGCCACAATCGTTTGGGCCGGCGTCCTGCTCGGAATAGGAATCCTGGCCCGCAAGTGGGGGTCGGTGCTTGAAGCCGGCTTGGCGATCGCTTCTATCCCTTTCGGAGGGCTCCTGGGCGTGTTCCTGCTCGGGGTCCTGACAAGACGGGTAAAGGAGACCGCCGCGATCGCCGGCCTCATTACCGGACTCTCGTTTATGGTATATGTACGGTTCTTTACGGGAATCGCCTGGACGTGGTATGTCCTGATCGGTTCGAGCGTGACATTCGCGACCGGATATCTGGCGAGCCTTGCGACCTCCGAGGAAACAACTTCATGACTATCGAACTCAAGCGCGACCTGGGCCTGTGGAGCGCCATCGCCATCGTTGTGGGGACGGTGATTGGCAGCGGGATCTTTTTAGTCCCGAAAGCCATGATTCAACGAGTGGGATCCCCGGAGATGGTCTTCGTGGTGTGGATCCTGGGCGGCGCGCTTTCCCTGTTCGGCGCGCTGAGCTACGCCGAGCTTGCCGCCGCGATGCCAGAAGCCGGTGGGGAGTACGTCTTCTTGCGCGAGGCCTATGGCCCGATGTGGAGTTTTCTTTACGGTTGGACCCAGCTATGGGTTGCCAAGAGCGGCTCAATAGCCACGCTCGCTACGGCGTTTTTCTATTATTTCGCCAATTTCTTCCCCGAATTGGAGAAGATACTTTTTGTGATTCCCCTGCCACTCGGTGCGGGCGGCGGACCGCTTGAGATCCGCTATGGGCAACTTCTCTCCATGGTCCTCATTCTGTTCCTGGGGTGGGTGAACTACTACGGCGTGAAGCTCGGCGGCAGCGTCCAGGTCGCGACCACGGCCGTCAAAGTGGGCCTGATTCTTTGCATCATAGGCCTGGGACTCACGGCCAAACAGGCCGATTTCGCCAATTTTCGAACGTCGATTCCCGCCGCTGGAGGAATCGCCAGTTTCTTCGCTGCGATGGTGGCCGCGCTCTGGGCTTACGACGGCTGGAACAACGTCAGCATGGTCTCGTCCGAGATAAAGAACCCGAAAAGAAACCTCCCGCTCGCGTTAATCTGGGGAACGGTTGCCGTTATCGCTATATATCTCTCCGCCAATATGGCATATTTCTACGTCCTCAAGTCGAGTGAAGTCGCATCGAGCGATCGTGTTGCAGCGGAAATGATGAGGCGAATTCTCGGCGCGCCTGGAGCCGCGGCGGTGTCGATCGCCGCAATGATCTCCATATTCGCGGCTCTGAACGGATCGATACTGTCCGGCTCGCGCGTTCCCTACGCCATGGCGCGCGACCGCTACCTGTTCGCATCGTTGGCAAGCGTCACGCCTGCTTACCACACGCCGGGCAACTCCATCACCGTCTTAAGTGTCTGGTCCGCCATTCTGGTCCTCTCTGGGCGCTACGAACAGCTCTTCACTTATGTGATATTCGCCAGTTGGATACTTTATGGAATGACCACGGCAGCGGTAATTGTATTGCGCCGCACGCGCCCAGACATGCACCGGCCATACAGGACGCTGGGTTATCCCTTCGTACCGGTACTTTTTGTAGGCGCGAGTCTTTGCCTGGTATTCTCGACACTTCTCGATTCCCCGCGAGAGTCTCTTATGGGATTAGGAATCATTCTGCTCGGATTACCCTTTTATTTTCATTGGAAAAGCCGCCGCGCCTGACGTTCTCGGGCTGCTCGCGCGCTTCGGGATAGAGTCGGCCGAAGTCCCAAGTCGAGACGCCCCATCCCATTCTGTTCTGAAATCGAAACAAAACTATTGATATTTTCGGTAAAGTAGGATAGAAATGCTTATGGGTCGATTTCGGACGGCCTCCCGGCGTTCCGTTATTGAAACACTCAGAGCAGAGTTAAAGAACTTGGAGCAAATATCATGGATGTCGCGAAGATTCTATCGGATTTGCGCGTGGAGCGCGAGCAAATTGAAGAAGCCATTCTGAGTCTGGAGCGTTTAGCGCGAGGTCGGGGCCGCCGGAGGGGCCGTCCGCCTGCGTGGATGGCGCCCCTTGCCAAGAAGCGCGGAAGGCCCCCGGGCACGAAGAATAAGTTGCCACTAGTGAACAAGAGCGCGGCGGCATAGCGAGGCGGTTTTCTGCCGGCAGTTTGCGGATACTCTTCCCCCCAAGCGGCATTCGCTGTATTGAACTAATCGCCGCAATCCAGGACAGCCTTGGAGGAATGCCGTGCGTTGCCTTCATCGGCTGTGGGTCTATGGAATTCCACCTTAGCGCTGTCCGTATCGCCTAAATCGCTTATCCCGATCAGTCACCTATCGGGCTGATACCCGCACCGGAGCCGAAGACCGTCGGATTGGCGCTCCGTGCAGAATCCAGATGTTGAGGCACTAGCGGTTCACAAGAATCCTGAAGTTACTCCTGTGACGCCAAGACAGGAGCGCAGTCATCACGGCCGAATTGACTGTATCCTGCCGAGATCCGAACGCTGCCATTAAGGCAGTAAACAACAGCCATGAACTCAACGACGCAATGGTGCCAGCTTCGAGCCAGCGGCGCTTCGATCCCCTGACACGCAGCACGGTGAAGTACGTCAGGCATATCGCGGCCCACGCCGGGTAAAGCACGAGCATCACCCCTGCCGAGGTCGCGATACCTTTTCCGCCCTTGAATTTCAGCCACGGCGAGTAGCAGTGCCCCAGAACAACGGCGAAACCATACGCCCAGCCCAAGCTGAAATTTCCCCCGGGCTGTCCGATCAGCCATACCGCCGCGTATCCCTTGCCGAGGTCACCCATCAGCGTGGCCACCGCGCGCCACTTGCTGAACCGCAGCACGTTGTTGAATCCGGGATTCTTTGAACCCGCCTGAAGGATATCAATGCCAGTCCCCTGCATCGCGATCACTGCAAACGGGATGCTGCCGAGCAGGAAACAGGCTGCGAGCCGGATCAGTACAGTCTGGTCTAGCGGCATAGTTCTGTGAGCGCCGCGCGCACCAGATGACGCAGGGCGGCGGCTCCGGCACCCGGCTCCGGGGGCACTCGATTTCCGACAACGATCCGGACCCGCCCGCCCTCGCCATCGAGCATCGCCACCGGAAGAACCGGCGCGTCCGTTGCGAGCGCTGCCTGAAACGGATCGAGGCGATAGCGGCCTCTGCTATCGCCCATTGCCACGACGGAACGGCCACTTGAGAGTTCCCGTTCAACCCGGTTTCTGAGCGTGCCGCCCGGCGGTGTGGATGCCCCGCCGATTTCACCCACGGCAAGTGACTCCAGGGGAAACGCCGCTTCCGAAAAGCGGACGGAACCGGGCAGGGCGGCGGCCAGCAGCAAAGGATCCGCCTGAGCGCGGCGGTTCGCGACAAAGAGGGCCGGCTCCGCTGGAATCCCGGCGCCTTCGAGCGTGTACTCGATTCCATCGAGCGACAGCAAGCCTCGCGCGAGCGGACGCGCAGCCGATTCACCTCCCACCCGAATGATTCCCGCCGCTCCGGCGGTGAACCCAAACACCATGGCACGCCGCAACTTCCGGACACTGCGCGCTACGCCCAGACCGGCGAGCGGACGCAAATTATCGCGCCACAGGAGTGCGATCTGGAGCCAGGGCGGACGAGAAGGAGTGCGGCGGCCCGAACGCAATTCCGAACGCCGTAGCTTTCCGTTCGAGGTGCGCGGCAGGGAACCGGGCGGCGCCAATTCCACCCGGTCGGCCGGTATCCCAAGCACTTCCTCGACCGAGCGTTGCACACCCAGCTCGATCCGTTCGAGGTCCCGCCGGAGCGTGGCGCGCGTCTCGCAAACCACCACGAGGCTTTCGGTCCCGGTGTCCGGATCGACGACGCCGAAGGCCGCCGCGCCGTTATGCTCGACGCCGGGAACGCCCTGGACAGCGGTTTCGACATCCTCGGCGCTGATGCTCCGGCCCGCTTTGACGATCGTGTCCTTGCGGCGGCGCGTGAAGAACACCTCGGCCCCGGCCACGTAGCCGAGGTCGCCCGAATCCATCCACCCGTCGGAGGATACGGCCGCGCCGAACGCTTCGGGGTTGCGGTAATACTCCCGAGACATCGACGGACCACGAAACTGCAAACGCCCTTCGACGCGTTCGGGAAGCGCGACGCCGCCATCGTCCGTGACGCGCACTTCATGGCCTTCGAGAGGCTTGCCGACTGAATAGAAGCGGAGGACGTCGGCATCCGCCTGAGCCGGCTGGGCGCGGCCGGTTCTTTCAAACGTGTCGCGAAGAATCGCATCGAGACGAGGTTTCCTCCCCACCTCGGGGAAGGTAAGCGCGACCGAAGATTCGGCCAATCCGTAGCAGACAAGAAACGCCTCTTCACGGAAACCGAAGGGCTCGAAACGCCGCACGAATCTGGAAGTGGTATCCGGCAGCACGGCTTCGCCGGCGTTCACGGCGCCGCGCCAGGAACTGAGGTCGAGGCCTTCGAGCGTCCATGCCGGAACCTTGCGCGCGCACAACTCGTAGGCGAAGTTCGGAGCGGGGCTCAGAGTTCCGCGCGAATTGTGAATTGCCCAAAGCCATCGCTCGGGACGGTTGACGAATTCGAGCGGCGAAAGCAATGTGATGGGTGCGGCGTAATACAGACTGAACAGCCAGGACGCGATCAGCCCCATGTCGCTCGACAACGGGAGCCAACTGACAACGGCATCCGGGGGCCTGACCTGGACGGCGCGCCCGATGGCTCGGATGTTGGCGAGCAGGTTCGCGTGAGTGAGGACTACGCCCTTCGGGTCGCCGGTGCTGCCGGACGTGTATTGAATAACGGCGATTTCGGCGGGCTCCGGCGGGCCGCTCTGTCCTCCAATGCCGGCTTCCCGCAAAGCAGTGACCGTGGCGACAGCCTTCAACTCCGGCAGGTGGAAGCGGATGAGTTGGGAAATGGCGCGGACGCGGTCAAAAGTGATAAGAAATCGGATCCCGGCGTGCCCCAGGATACGGATCTGCCGCCTGACGTAGTCTTCTATGGCATCGGGATTTGACGGAGGATAAACCGGCACGGCGACGCCACCGCCTATCATTACGCCCAGGAACGCTTCCAGAAAATCGGCGCCGGTGGGCAGCATTATGGCCACCGCATCGCCGCGGCGCAATCCACCGGCGGCGAGACCGGCGGCAACCTTCGTGGCACTTGTGAGTAGGTTGCCATAGGTGATCGCCTCGCCTTTATCGCCATCGAGAATATGGGCGTGAACGCGATCCGGCGCCGCTTCGGCGTGCAACCGAAGAACCTCGACGAGCGTCACGGCATGCGCGGGCTCAGGCGGCGCGGTAGCGGGTGGCGGATCGATCTGGTATGCCTGTCCTTTCGTTTTCTCCTGGCCGCCTTCGAGGATTGCGCGCACCCAACCTGCGGGTGTCTCCTCTTCTTCGGCGATCGCATCCGGGAGCCGAACTTCGAACTGGATTTCGCAACGGACGAGCAGTTCGACCAAGTCGAGACTCGCCATGCCGAGATCGCGTTCGAAGGATGCGCCCGGTGAGACCTTCGCCAGCGCCTGTGGCCGGTCCAGTTCGGTCAGGAGTTCCCGGATGAGATCGAGGAACCGCGACTCGACTGTGGAGCCTTCGAGAGTTGGAGACGTAGCTGCCATTTACACTTTAAACGTGAAATCCTTCACGGCTTCCTGCTGAACCCACTTCTCGATTCCATCGATCTGGTGATGGACCCAGTAGGTCCGCCAGTCTATGGTCTCAGGCGTCCAGGGTAGCAGGTCCCGGTCCCTTGGCGAAAGCTGGCGGTAGGCGGCGCGGATGTTTTCGCATTCGAAGACGAAGCTGTTGTGGAGGATGAAGGGCTGATAGAGTTCGAGCGTTTGTTCGCGAAACAGCGATTGCAGGTCGAGCATTCGTAGCGCGGTGGCGATTTTCGTAATAGGACGGTGCCCCGGCAATCCCGCCGCTTCAAGCGTTTTCTTGACGGCGAACAGCACGGCTTGGGCGCGCTTGATCCGGCGCTGCAAGTTTACACGGCGTTCGCGGGCGCGCTGGGCGGTGACAATCCGGACGGGCCGGGCGAGGGGTCTGCGCTGGCGGCGGCGGGCTTCGGAATGGAGCAATTCGACGAGCGGTTCGAGAAGCAGCGGGTTCACGTCGGCCGTGCCCAACTGATAAACCTGTTCATGCCGGCCGTGCATGAGCAGCGCGCTCACGGTGAGGATGGACGACGCAACGAAATCAACGGGGACCACCTCGAGCGGTGCATCCTTGCGAATCGTCCAGTGCCGCAGGCCGCCCATGGCCATGAGAACGAGGGGGGCCGCGGTGCGCCCGCCCTCCACCCACCCGGGAAAGGGAAAGTGAAGCGCGCTTTCGACGATGGCAGGGCGGACGATGGCGTGATCGAGCCCGGGTTCGGAGACGACGATTTGTTCGCCAATACTTTTCGCGTACGTGTAGGTATTGACCCAGCCCCAATGTGACGAGCGCATGCGCCCGAGTTCCGTCAGGCGATCGGCGGTCGCGCCGGCAGCGTCTCCAGAGTCGCGGATGGCACGGATACGCTCGCGCGTGTAGACGAGTTCAGCGCGATGGTCGAAAGCGTGATCGTCCGGTCCCTTGCGCCGCGGGTAAAAACCGGGGACCGGTTCCGTCTCTTCGACCACACCATCGGCGGGGCCGCAGACATAGCAGGTTGACACGTGCAGCAATTTCGCGCCAAGCCGCTTTGCCAGAGCCACGACGCGTTCGACGCCGTCCACGTTAGATTTGAACGATTCGTCGACGGGAGGGAAGAACTCCACGAGGCCCGCGCAGTTGACGATCAGGTCCACACGGCCTTCGAGCGAGGTAACAGCCGCCTCCGACAGTCCGCAGCGGTCTTCGCCGATATCGCCGGGGAGCACAGTTATTTTCTCAACGGACCAGCCGGCGGGCGCCTTTGCCAGAACCGGTTTCAGTGCGGGAGAGCCAAGGACGTCTTTTACGAAGCGCTCCCGCGCAGGAACCGGACCTTTCGGGCGCATGAGGATGTGCAGATGCTTGAGATCCGGAAAGCGGTCAATGAGCATGCCGAGGAGGACTTTGCCAAGAAAGCCGTTGGCGCCAATCAAAAGGATCTCATGCCGGCGGAAAACTTCGGCTGCGTCTGGGATTGGGGGCAATGATTTAGGCTAGCGACGGGCGAGAGAGGTTGTCAAGGCGGGTGAGGCTTGGGATGGTGGTTGGCCTGCCAGCGCCGGCCCCGGTGGGAATAGTTGTCTTTTAGGACATGCCGGAAAACGCTGGCTCGGTTCAGCGTGCCGGGGATTATCTCTGGTCGAGCCCTCAAACGGGGCGACCGCGCCGAAACGAGCGAGGCCTGCGCGGCTCAGCCCTCGCCCGGCCGATGGGCGACGCGTAGAGCGCTCGTATCGACTACCATGGAGTCTTGGCGTTCATTGTGCCTATGACCAGAAACTTCTTTACCGTTCCCCTGCTTGCCGCCGCTGTTGCCGCCTCCGTTCCAGCCGCCACCAAACCCAAACTTGTTCTGGCCGTTGTTGTCGACCAGTTCCGCTACGACTACCTCACCCGGTTCCGTTCGAGCTACACCGGCGGCCTTAGCAAATTGCTCGCCAATGGGTCTGTATTCACGAACGCGCACTACGACCACTTCCCGACAGTCACCGCTATCGGCCACAGCACGTTTATGAGCGGCGCGACGCCCGCCATCAGCGGAATCATCGCGAACGACTGGTTTGACCGAGGATCCGGAAAGACCGTTACCAGCGTGACCGACAAGACGGCGAAGATTCTGGGCGGAAAAGGCGAAGGGGGAGCCTCTCCTCGCCGCCTGCTGGTCAGTACCCTTGGCGATGAACTGAAGATCGCGAACGGGACCACCCGGGTCATCGGAATCTCGCTTAAGGACCGCAGCGCGATCTTGCCCGCGGGCCACATGGCCGATGGCGCGTACTGGTTTGACGCCAGTGACGGCACCTTCGTGAGCAGTGACTACTACTTCCCCGATTTGCCCGGTTGGGTGAGGGACTTCAACGCAGCGCGGCCCGCCGACAAGTATGTGGGCGCTGAATGGAAATCCGGCGACGGCAAGGTGGTGTACAAGAAGATGGCGCCCACCGCCGACGCCGCGTTCTACAAGTCCATTCCAGCCACTCCCTATTCGAACGAACTGATCGAAGCTTTTTCCGAACGCGCCATTTCCGCCGAACAGCTGGGCCGTCACGACTCGACCGATCTGCTCGCCGTCAGTTTCTCCGGGAACGACTACGTCGGGCACGATTTTGGCCCCGATTCTCCGCAGGTCCGGGACATGGCGATTCGCGTGGACCATCTGCTGGGAAAGCTTTTTCAATATCTGGACAGGGAAGTCGGAATGGCGAACGTGGTGGTTGTGTTGACGGCCGATCACGGAGTTGCGCCCATACCCGAGGTCTCGACGGCGCGCAAGATGCCCGGCGGACGGATGACCGCCGGCGTGATTCAGAGCACCGTTCAGGCCAAACTGACGGAGAAATATGGGGAAGGCAAATGGGTGATCAGCCCGAGCGAGCATTCCTTGTACTTGAATCTCACACTGATGGCGGAGAAGAAGCTGAATCAGACTGAAGTCATCGAGTCCGCGGCCGACGCCGCGCTCACGATTCCCCACGTCTTTCGCGCCTACACCCGCGACCAGCTCAGCCGGGGCGGATTGGCCGCTGATCAGATTGGCCGCCGCGTCTTCAATGGCTTTTACGGCCAGCGGGGACCCGACATCATGGTGCTGCTCGAACCGAATTGGCTGTTCGGGGCAAAAGGGACGACACATGGCACGGGTTTCGGCTACGACACTCATGTACCCATCATTTTCATGGGGCCTGGCATCAAGGCTGGAACTTTTCATCAGCGGATAGCTCCTAATGATGTAGCGCCGACACTGGCGACATTGCTCGCTGTGGAGACTCCGAACGGTTCGGTGGGGCGCGTGCTCGACGAGATTTTCTTGCGTGACTGATGCCGCCCGATGCTAAACTGAAAGAGATATGAATATTCGACCTTTATACGACCGCGTGCTGATCAAGCGAATCGAGGAGAGTGAAAGCGTCCGTGGCGGCATTATCATTCCCGACAGCGCGCAGGAGAAGCCACAGCAGGGTGAGGTAATCGCCGTCGGCGCGGGACGCTTAAGCGATACGGGCGAACGGCTGACGGTCGACGTTCAGGTAGGCGATCGCATCCTTTTTGGAAAGTACTCCGGGGCGGAGACCAAGAGCGACGGTGTGGAATACCTAATCCTGAAGGAAGACGAGATTCTCGGCGTTCTCACCAAATAGCCTCCCAGACGCGGCTGTGTTACCCTATTACGAATACTTACTCAAGGAGTGCTTCGGAAATGTCTAGAAGTCTAGGGCTGCGGTTGGCCGCCCTGTCCGCTGTGTTTGCCTGTTCGGCCGCGATTGCCCCGGCGCAGGTTAAGGTCGCGATCATCAACCTCCAGCGCGCCGTGATTGATACTGCCGAGATCAAGAAGGCTTCAGCCGAGTTGGAAGCCAGATACAAGCCCCGGCAGACAGAGATGGCCAAGCTTGAGAAGGAACTGGCTACCATCCAGCAACAGCTGCAAACCATGGCGGGGAAGCTCACCCAGCAGGCCGAAGCGGATCTTCAGGCTGAGGGGCAGCGCAAACAGCGGAGCCTTCAGAGGGTCGGCGAAGACCTGCAGGCGGATGTGGACCGCGAGCGACAGGAAATTCTCGGAAAGAGTTCGCAGCGCATGCAGCAGGTGGTGAGGAAACTGGCGGAAGAGAAGGGCCTAGACGTCGTAATTGACTCGAGTACCACAATTTTCTTTAAGCCGGCGCTCGAAATCACCACGGACGCTATCGCGGCGTACGACAAAGAACACCCCGCGAAGTAGGCGAAGCCGGGCAGGTTCAAGCAATGGCTGGCTACCTTGATCAGTACGGAGCGGGTGACGGACGCCGTGGCAAACTGATAAAGTACGCCATACTCTCGATTCTGACGATCGCCATTGTGGGCGGCGGTTTGGCGTTCTATTTTTGGGATTTTCGCCAGGAGCGGCAGGTAAAGCGGTTCTTTGAATTCGCCAAGGTGCAGGACTACAAGGCGGGTTATGCGCTGTGGGGTTGCTCAGACCAGACGCCTTGCCGGGACTACTCGTTCGAACGGTTTTTGGAGGATTGGGGCCCGAAAAGTAAGTACGCCGGCTTCAAGGAATTCAGGATCGAGCGAAGCCGGTCGTGCAATCAGGGAGTGATTGTCACGGCGATCATCGATGGCAACCGCGAAGAGAGATTCATGGTTGACCGGCAGACGCTGACAATTGGATTCTCGCCCTGGCCGGTTTGCCCGAGATAAGCGCGCGCGATTCCTCGCGCCGGCGCTTCCTCCGGCACCGCGAGCTTGTGGCGCGATCCGCGCATTAGCTTGGAGGCCCGGAACCTCCATGCGGTGAGCCCAGAGGCACGCGCAAATGACTGGGCCGCGTTGCGCGCGAGGCCGTTACCGCCAAAGAAGCCATGATGGCCATGCCCGCGACCGTGGAAACACCTCCATTTGGGGACACACGGCGGATGCGGACGCGGTGTCTTTTGGCGAAATACAAAGTCGGGTTTCGACGGCCGGATTGATCACGACCGTGGCGGAATGGGCGGCGCCTCGCCGACGGCGAACGATCATTTGTACGCGGCGACACCCGTCACGCGTTCGCCGATAACGAGCGCGTGAATGTGGTCCGTCCCCTCGTAGGTTTTTACGGTCTCGAGGTTGCACATGTGCCGCATGATTGAATATTCGTCGGTGATGCCGTTCGCACCCAGCAAGTCACGGCTGAGGCGTGCGCAGTCGAGCGCGATCGCGACATTGTTCCGCTTAAGCATGGAGATGTGCGCTGGTTCGAGCCTGCCCTGGTCCTTGAGCCTGCCCGCATGAAGCGCGAGCAGTTGGGCCTTGGTGATTTCGGTAATCATCCAGGCCAGCTTCTCCTGCACAAGCTGATGTGACGCGATCGGCTTGTCGTCGAATTGCTTGCGGAGGATCGAATATTGGCGCGCCGTTTCATAGCAGTCCATTGCCGCCCCGAGGACGCCCCAGCCGATTCCAAAGCGGGCTTGCGACAGACAGGCGAGCGGTCCCTTCAAGCCTTTCGCGCCCGGAAGCATCGAATCCGCTGGCACCCGGCAGTCCTGAAACGCAAGGCTTGAGGTAACAGAGGCGCGCATCGACAACTTGCCGTGAATCTCCGATGCTGTGAAGCCCGGAGTGCCGCGTTCGACGAGGAATCCGCGGATGCCATCTTCCGCGCGCGCCCACACGACGGCGAGATCGGCCAGGGTTCCGTTGGTGATCCATGTCTTCTCCCCGTTCAGGACCCAAGCGGCTCCATCGCGCTGAGCTTTGGTTTTCATGCCGGCGGGATTCGAACCGAAGCCGGGTTCGGTGAGTGCGAAACAACCGATCGAGCCGCCGGATTGCAGCGCCGGGAGCCAACGCTCTTTTTGTGCGTCTGAGCCGTAGGTCAGAATCGGGTACATCACGAGCGCGCCCTGCACAGAGACGAAGCTGCGGAGGCCGGAGTCGCCTCGTTCGAGTTCCTGCATGACGAGCCCGTATTCGACGTTAGACGTGCCGGCGCAACCGTACCCTTCGAGGTTCGCGCCAAAGAAGCCAAGCTCTCCCATTTCCGCTATCAGTTCCCTAGGAAACCGCCCATCGCGGAAGCAGTCGCGGATCACAGGCAAGAGGCCCTCAACGAACTGGCGCGCAGTCTGGCGAACCAACAGCTCCTGCTCGCTGAAAAGGGAATCGATCAGGAGGTAGTCGACACCGCGAAAAGAGGACATATGGTTTAGTTTACAGAAACCCGGCGCCGCGGCGGCGCCCAGTTCCGTTCAGCCCGGCGCCGGATGATATAATCCTAGGATGCGATTTTCACGCCTGTTACCTGTCACGCAGCACTTTCCGGACCGTAGCGTCAAGGATATTCCCCGAGAGGTTCAGGAGCAGCTTGCGTCAGCGGGTTTCGCCGCTCGCCTGAAGCCGGGATCCCGCGTCGCGATCGGCATTGGCAGCCGGGGAATTACCAACATCGCGACGATCGCCCGGTCGGTCGTCGATTTTTGGAAGTCGTCAGGAATGAAGCCATTCATTTTCCCGGCGATGGGCAGCCACGGAGCGGCCACCGCGCAAGGCCAGGCGGATGTTCTGGCGCACTACGGCATCATCGAAGAGACCATGGGTTGTCCCATCGTGAGTTCCCTCGATGTAACGCCGGTTGGGCGGACGCCGCAGGGTATTGAAGCGTTCATGGACCGCAACGCCTTCGAGAGCGATGGCGTAATGCTCTGTGGGCGCGTGAAGTGGCATACGGATTTTGCCGGCAAGATCGAGAGCGGCTTATTCAAGATGATGGCCATTGGGCTCGGGAAGTTCGCCGGGGCGCAACACTACCATACCTACGCATACAGGTTGGGTTTGGAGACCGTAATTCGGGCGATCGGGCGGCAGGTCCTCGCGACCGGAAAGATCCTGGGCGGTTTGGCGATTCTCGAAGACGCCCATCACAACACAGGTCAACTGTCGGCCGTACCGGTAGAGGATATGGAACGCCGGGAGGAGGAATTGCTCGCTCTGGTGAAATCGTGGATGGGCCGCATTCCCATGAATCTCGACATTCTGATTCTCGACGAGATTGGGAAAAACATCAGCGGCGCCGGCATGGACACGAAGGTGGTTAACCGCGGCGTGCATGGCCAGTACAACCCTTGGCCGGACGCGCCAATCATCGAACGCGTGATGATTCGCGACATCAGCAACGTGAGCTACGGTAACGGCGTGGGTCTTGGGATGGCGGACGTCGTGACGGACCGTTTCCTGGCGAAGATCGACTGGCTTCCGACGCGGATTAACTCACTGACGGCTTCGACGCCCGCCGCGATCCGCACTCCCGTTCATTTCCCCACCGACCGCGAGTGCCTGGAGCGGATGGCTCCGACCGTCGGCAAACTTGAATCTTCGGAAGTTACCATCGGCTGGATACGCAACACAATGGAACTGGGCAGTCTCATCCTCAGCGAGAACCTGCGGCCCCAGATCGAGGCGAACCCCGCGCTCGAAATCACCGGACCCGCGATTACCATGCCCTTCGATTCAGAAGGCAACCTTGAGAATCTGCTCGCGCCCGACGCCGAACTCACGGCGGCGCATTAGAGGGCGCGACCCGGCGGCCCCAACCAGAAGTCTGCGCGCCCCTATCGCCAGGCAGCGTCTATTCCCCCAGTAGCGTCTTCAGCCGCAAATATCCCGCCCGGCTCACGGGCAGACGGCTGCCATCGCTCAGGATCGCGATCTTACTGTCTTTCGTGTACGGTTCGATCTGCGTTACGCGGTCGAGATTTACGATGTAGGAGCGGTGGATCCGGATGAACCGTGCGGGATCCAGGCTTTCCTCGAGACTCGCAATCGTCTGCTGCTTGAGATAGCTCCTTCCCCCGCTGCGAAGCGACACGTAATCGTCTTGCGCCTCGACGTAGTCGAGCGTGTCGACAGGGATCACGTGTACCTTTACTCCGTCCTTCATCACCAGACGCCGGGCGAACTCCTCCGGCGGCCGCGAAGCCTTGGCCAGATCGATCGCCGAAGGGCCCGAACGTGAGTTGCCGTCCCCCCTGGTCTTCGCGGCGCGCTTGGTTTTCTCAACCGCCGAATCGAGACGCTCTGCGCTGAAGGGCTTCAGTAGATAATCGACGGCATGCGCGTCGAAGGCGCGTAGTGCATGTTGGTCGTAGGCCGTTGCAAAAATGACGGAGATCGAGGGGTCGATCAACTGCAGCACCTCGAAGCCGTCGAGCTTCGGCATCTGAATATCCAAAAACATCAGGTCCGGCTTCAACTCCCCGGCCTTCTTCACGGCTTCGAATCCGTTCGAGCAGTGGCCCAGCACTTCGATTTCGGGATGGGACTGCAACATCTCCGCGAGAACTTCCCGGGCCAGTTCTTCGTCGTCCACAATCAGCGCGCGCAGTTTGCCCGGTTCGTCATGAACCGCCCCGCATTTCTCGCGCTGAAGATTCTTCAGGTCCACCAGCAAGTCGCGCGCCGACTGATACCGGCGCGCGCGATCCTTCTCCAGACACTTCTCAATTACGCGTTCGAGCTCCACAGGAGCGCTGTGGGACAGCCGCGACACCGCTTCAGGCTTCGAGTTGAGGATCAGCGAAATGGTTTCAACGGCAGTCGCTCCCGAAAACGGCGGCCGTCCCGCCGCCATTTCGTACATCACGGCGCCGAGACTGAAAATATCGCTCCTCTCATCCACGTCGCGCCCGAGCGCCTGCTCAGGGCTCATGTAGGGGATCGTCCCCAGGAGCATACCGGGCGTCGTCATGAATTGCGTGTTGGCAGTCGCGAGATCCGCGGGCGGCGTGAACTTCGCCAAACCGAAATCAAGTACTTTCACATGGCCGCGCGCGGTCACCATGATGTTCCCCGGTTTGATGTCGCGGTGTGTGATTCCCTCGGCGTGCGCGGCTTCGAGGGCGGCGGCTACTTGCGCGGCGATACCCATGAGCGACGCCATGTCCATCGGACGTCCCCCCATTTTCCTGCCGAGGGTCTCGCCATCCACGAACTCCATGGCGAGGAACTGGATGTTGCGAGACTCAACTTCCGCGTCGCCAATCTCGTGCAAATAGGCGATGTTCGGGTGACTCAGGCGAGAGGCGGCTTTTGCTTCCTGCAGGAAGCGCCGCGAGGCTTCCTCGGTAGGGTTGGGGGGCAGCGTTTTAAGCGCTACGCGCCTTTCGAGTTTCGTATCCTCGGCCAGGTAGACTTCGCCCATGCCGCCGCTGCCGAGCGGAGAAATGATTCTGTAATGCGCGACGTTGATTCCGGCCTTCATCCTGCCGTTCACGATCTTAACTGTCCTTCCGCCGGAAGAGTCATCTCGACACGGTAACGGCTGGCCGCGCCGCACACATCGAGCCTGGCGGAGCCGCCGTAGCGCACTTCGAGTCTTCTCCTTACGTTAACGAGGCCCAGTCCGTTCTTCGCGGCCGTGGGACCGTCTGGGTCAAATCCGTTTTCAACCGCGACGACCAATTTCCCATCGCGCCGAAGCGCCGACACGCGGACCCAGCCGTCGTCGAGAACCGTCGCCACGCCGTGCTTTACGGCGTTCTCAACCAGGGGCTGGAGAAGCAAGGGAGGTACTGCGCAGTCATCGCAGCCTTCGCCGATATCCTCTTCAACGCGGAGTCTGGAACCGAAACGAACCTGCTCCACACTGAGATACGCCCGGACGAGCGCCAGCTCTTCTGAAAACCCGATACTCTCCTTCTCGCCCAAACCAAGCGTGCTGCGCAGAAAATCCGAAAGCATGACGCACATCCGGCGCGCCTTCACCGGGTCTACTGTAGTCAGCGCGCTGATCGAATTGAGGCTGTTGAACAGAAAATGCGGATTCACTTGCATCTTCAGCGCCTTGAGTTCGCCTTCGCGGGCGAACACCTGGGATTCGAGAGCGCGGCTTTCGGCGGCGCGCGAAGCTTCGACTGCGAGAAACACATAATGAATCGCCACCGCGAGCAAATAGAAAATTGCGCCCATGCCGAACAGCAGCGGGAATTGGGGCGCGAACCGCTGTTCGAGTTTCTCCGCCGCGAGCAGTTTTTCAACCAAGGGAAGAATTTGCGTGGCCACGCCGACGAGCAGCAGGCTCGCCGCGGCCGCCGCGAGCGAATGTGCGAACAGGACGCGGGTGATACTCCCGGGACGAAGCGGCGTAACGCGGCACATGTACCAGGGCGACAGGCAAATCAGCGAGTACACGGCCATCAAGGGTCCGGTCACGGCCAGCGCTTCCGTCCAGGTTTGCGCTCCACCGGCCGCAAGAACACCCGCGAGAACCCCGCCGGGCACGGACCACGCCAGCAGGTACAAGGCGAGCCTGACTGGCGTGGCAAGAATCGGGTGCATGGAAACGCGCCTCAGTTCGAGACTTCAACGCCGCCGAATGCCGTTGTGCCTTTAATGATCAAATGCCTGACGTCCGGGGGATCGATCGCCGGTGGTGTCCGCGTCTTGTCCTCATAACCCCCGAAGATAGCGATGCCGTCCATTCTGACGCGCCACGAATCGGGCACGCGCAACTTGACGCCGCCGAAGAGCGCATTCGCCGTCAAGACGACCGACGGTTGCGACATTTTTGAAGCGGAGAGGTCAAGATCGTAGCCGCCGAAAACGGCGAGCACCTCTCCTCCTTTGAAGTCTTCCGTGATGACGCGCTGCTTGCTCCCTCCGAACACCTGAAAACCGTTAATACAGCAGGAATTCGAGGCGCCGCAATCCCCTCGTCGCTGAGTCGCATTCCAGAGAAAATTGAGGCCGATGAAAATCAGGATCAACGGCCACAGAGCACGGAAGCTGAAATGAAGGTAACCGAGACTGTTGAGCGTGAGAATGCCGCCGCAGATCAGGAGGATGGCTCCCCACATACGTCCGTGCTGCCCCTGAGCGTCGATCAGTTTCGCCGTGCCTGCCGCGATCAGGAGCAGAGGCCAAAACTTCCATAGCTGAAAAGCCGGCAGAATGCCCAGGTTTCCCAGAAGAAGTATCGCGCCGATAAGCACGATAAGGGCGCCCGTAATCAGGCTGGGTGTGATTTGGCTTTGCGAACGGTTGTCGTTTTCCATGATCGCCTCTAATGCGAGACTACCATCAGCACCAGCAGGAAGCTCGCGCTTTTCGGCGAATGACACCCGGCTACCGGTCAGTAACGCGCTTTTGGCGGCGACTTGGCCTGACTGCGGTAAGGCACAACGGAAACCGTCACGAGCCGCATCTCTTAAACTCGGCGATACGCAGGTCGATGTCTCCAGACTGGAAGATCTCCGCCATCGGTACCGCATCCGGAGTTCCTCGTACTTCGGGCCGGCCGCGCGGGGGGAGTTGGTAGAGTTCCTTCCCGAAGCTGGGATCGATCCGGTGGAATACGCAGGCTCCATGCGATCTGTCGCATTCGGCCAGGCGGGTCTCGTCCCGGTTCGCGACGCACCTGTCCCGGCGTATGCCCGACTGTCGATCATTCTTGCGAATGACCCGACCTGCCCGTCAGGGACGCCTCTTGAAGAGAGTAGTATAGAAGGAACGATAAGCGGCAATGAACCCAATCCCGACGGCCCAGACGCTAAACCCTTCTTCCATCAACGTGCCTGCGCTACGGCGAAAGGTGGCGTGGCGTGTACTGCCGCTCGTCTTCTCGCTCTACATCGTGGCCTATCTCGACCGCGCAAACGTGGGGTTCGCGAAGCTCCGCATGGCGAGCGACCTGCAATTTTCGGACGCCGTCTTCGGCCTTGGGATCGGCATCTTTTTCATCGGTTATCTTATCCTGGAGATCCCCGGAGCGCTCCTGGTCGAGCGGTGGAGCGCCAGGAAGTGGTTCGCGCGCATCTTGATTTCGTGGGGCCTGATTTCAGCGTTGACAGCCTTCGTGAAGACGCCGGTCGAGTTCAACGTGGCTCGCTTTTTCCTCGGCGTGGCGGAGGCAGGTTTCTTCCCCGGCATCATCGTCTACTTTACGCACTGGTTTACGGCGCAGGACCGCACGCGGGCGCTTTCCGGGCTCGTGATCGCGATACCGTTCAGCCTCGCGCTGGGCGCTCCGGTGTCGGGACTGCTGCTCGAAGTCAACTGGATGGGACTCGCCGGATGGAAGTGGCTCTTCATCCTTGAAGGCCTTCCCGCCGTAATTCTCGGATTTGTGACTCTGCGCTGCATGACAGATCGCCCGCGCGACGCCAAGTGGCTGTCCCAGGCGGAACGCGACTACCTCGAAGGCGCGCTCAGATCCGAGGCGGAAGCGAAAGAAGGCTCGAACAAGATCACGTTCCCGCAACTCCTGCGGATGCGTAATGTGTGGCTGCTGGCGCTCGGGATCTTCGCGACAAACACCGGCGGCTACGCGCTCACCTTCTGGCTTCCGTCGATGGTAAAAAGCCTCTCGGGCGGTACCGACCGGGCGACGCTGCTTTACAGCGGCCTCTTCTACGGTTGCGGGCTGGTTGGCGTTTTCATCTCGGGGCAGTCGGCCGATCGCACGGGCGACCGCAAGTGGCACTGCGTTTTCGGGCAAGCCGCGACGGCGTTCTTTCTCGCGGGCAGCGCTATTGCGGGACAGCCATTCGGCGTCGTCATGGCTTGGCTGTGCCTGACTGGATTCGTCACCTATTTCTGGCCCTCACCTTTCTGGGCGCTGCCCACGCTTACGCTCACGGCTTCGACCGCGGCCGTTGCCATTGGTTTCATCAATATGTGCGCCAACCTCGCGGGATGGCTCGGTAACTACCAGATGGGTTGGTTGCGGTCTCGCGGCTACGGCGACGCCGCGTGCCTGATCTTCCTTTCCAGTTGCTACCTTGTTGGAGCTATCCTTGTAAGTTTGGTGAAAATTCCACGAGCCGGTCCGGCTCGAGCCTAAAACGAGCGGCCTAAGCTACTTCTGAGGTATCGTGTAATTTGGCTCCCACTCCCAGCACTTCGGCTGATGACATCGCGAGGATTCGCCGGATTTCGAGCGAACGTGCCGCGGCACTAGTAGCGAAAGAGGCCGAGATCCAGCGTCTGTGCGATGGCATCCGCGAGCGCGATAGCCGCCTGAAGACCGTTGAAGCGGCGGCGGCGGAGCGCCTTCAGGCACTTCAGCAGGCCCACGCCGAACTCGCCGCGGTCCGCGCGGAAGCCCTCAAGCGCAGCCACGATCAGGATAGGCTCACCGAGGAACTCACCGCCCGCGAGCTCCGCATTATCTCGCTTGAGAAAACGGCTCAGGAAAGACTGGACGCGATGCTCGAAGCCAATGCCGCGCTTCGCTCTATCCATTACGCTCGAGGCAACGTCAACATCGGGTGGAGGATCTTGACTCGCCTATTCTCCCTGGTGGCCGGCATCTTCCGCCGAAGCAGTGCGGGGCCGCGCATTTACTAAGCACCCATCACGAAACAACTGTTGCCATTGGCAGGCGATCCCTAATTGCCGCCTTCTGTGGTCTGGCCGCAAGCGACGATGGCCTGCCCGCCACCACAGTTCCGTGTGCGGACTTGAAAGGGCAGATGCCACGCCTCTTTCCGGCGAACGCCAATTGATCACCGGCGTTACCACGTTCGCCATCTCAAACGCCCACAAAGTCGAAGTGAGTGTCGCGGCTCAACACGGGGAACGCTTGCCGCCGGCTGAGTGCTGCGATCCAGCGTCCCATATTTATGGGACCGCCCCTCGCACGGCGATCAATCCAGGCACGGAGTTCTTACATCACGCGATGATGCTCTGAATCGGCGCTCCGAAATCGACATCGAGCCGTTTACGGCCCGGCACTTCGAGCTTTCGGGGGTCGAGGCCCAGCTGATGCAGGATCGTCGCGTGGATGTCCGTCACGTAATGGCGGTTCTCAACTGCGTGAAAGCCAATCTCGTCTGTTGCGCCGTGCGCGACGCCGCCTTTGATGCCACCCCCGGCGAGCCATACCGTGAAACCGTATGGGTGATGGTCGCGCCCGTCGAGACCCTGCGCACCGGGCGTGCGGCCAAACTCGGTCACGAAGGCTATGATCGTGTCGTTGAACAGGCCCCGGCGTTTCAGATCCGCCAGCAAGCCGGCCACGGGCTTATCCACCTGCGCGCAGAGTTCGGAGTGCGTCTTCTTCAGCTTGCTGTGGCCGTCCCACTTGCCCGCGCCGCCGTTCTGCCCATGAAACACTTGCACAAATCTGACGCCGCGCTCGGCCATCCGCCTGGCCGCGAGACAGACCTGGCCGAAGGGCTTCGTCACGTCGTGGTCCAAGCCGTAGAGCCGCTGAGTCGCCGCGTCTTCTTCGTCGAGCCGCATGACGTCAGGCACTGCTTGCTGCATCCGGAAAGCAAGTTCGTAGGACCGGATGCGCGCCCGCAGGGCAGGCTCACCCGGGTATTCGGCCGCAGCTAGTCCGTTCAGCTCGCTGAGCAGCGCGAATTCGCGGGCCTGCCGATCGCGGGTCACGCCGCCCGCAGGCGTGGCGAAGGGCAATGGATTCGCCGGGTCAACCGAAAGCTGTACGCCGCTATGCTCGGGACCGAGGTACGCGCCGCCGTGCGCTCCGAGGCCGCCGCAACAGGTGTCGATCGGCTCACCCAACACCACGAACTGGGGCAGGTTGTCATTGAGCGATCCAAGACCGTAATGAGCCCAGGAACCGATTGTCGGGAACTGGCCTTCGAGCACATGGCGTCCCGTGTGAAACTGCATTTGCGCGCCATGATTGTTGTCGGTGGTCCAGACCGAGCGCACAAGGGCTATGTCGTCCACCATCGAACCCACGTGCGGAAACCAGTCGCTGACCTCGATGCCGCTTTGCCCGCGTTTCCTGTAGCCGACCTGCATCGGATAGAGGCGCGAGTGCTGCTTGTGAAGCCCCGTGATGACTTCACGCAGGTTTTTCTTGAGCAATGGATTGTCGAGCGCCGTCCGGAACGGAGTCTCGTCGTAGGTCATCCCGCCAAACTTGTTGAGCGCGGGTTTGGGATCGAACGTGTCCATGTGGCTTACGCCGCCGATCATGAACAGCCAGATCACGCGTTTCGCCTTGGGCGCGAAATGAGGCTTGCCATCGGGTGGACGCCAGGGGCCTTCGGATTCGGCACGCGCAATGCCGTCACGGTTCAGCATGGCTCCGAGGGCCAGTCCGCCGAACCCCATCCCCATGTTCGACAAGAACGCACGGCGTTTCAAAGGTTGCATGGCTGCTTTCCCCACTTCGCCTGTCTCTCCTTCAATGCAAGGTCACGAAATCGTTGTGATTGAACAAGACGTGGACCAGGTCCTCACGATCCTGCTCGCTTTTAAGAAAACCGCCGGCTACCCGGCCTTCGGACGTTGAGGGCGGACGGCCAAGAACGGCCTCGAAGGCCGCGTTCACAAAGTGCACGTTGGAAGTTCCCGCCTCGTAAAGGCGGCGTGCCAGGATTCCCGCGTGTTCCCGGCTCAGCGGACTATTCGCCAACGCAAGTGCCTGATGGGGAACAACGGTTTCGTCCCGCCTGTAGCATTCCATGGGATTCGCCGAATCGAAAATCTTCAGAAACGGGATCGGGATGTCGGGCGTGTGCTCCAGATAGATGCTGCGGCGGCGCGACTGCAAGGCCTTGGTACCGTCTTCCTCTGGTCCTCCCATTAAAGGATCGAGGGTTCCGGCAACGGCGAGAATGCTGTCGCGCACGGCCTCCGCCTCCATGCGCCTGAGATTCATGCGCCACAAGTATCGATTCCCGGGGTCGGACTTCTCGTTGGCGCCTCCCGGTTCCGCCGAGGAGCGCATCCGATAGGCTTTGCTCGTGAGCATAAGGCGGTGCAGATGTTTCATGCTCCAGCCGCTGCTCACAAACTCCGCCGCCAGCCAGTCGAGCAATTCCGGGTGTGATGGCGGCTTGCCACTGACTCCGAAATCGGCCGGCGTGGTCACGATCCCCTCGCCGAAATGACGGAGCCACATGTGGTTCACCAACACCCGGGCCGTAAGTGGATTATTGCCGGCAGCTATCCATTTGGCGAGCGCCAGGCGGCGGCCGCTACTCGTTTCCGGATACGCCTTACCTACCGGCGTGTGTTGCCCTTCGGGAGCCTGCTTGAGCGCATCGAGCGCCGCCTGCAACTGTTTTTGCGCGGCTCCGGCGCGCTTCTCATCGGTTGGCTGGGCCGCGAGCGCGGCGTTCATTTCCGTTTGCGCCCGAAGCAGGTTCTCGGCGGCCTTGAGAATGCCGGCCTCGCGCTCCGCTTTGCGCGCGGCCACAGCCAGTTCCTCAGCTTTGGGATCAGGCGGACGGGTGTACTGGGCTTTGTCGGCGGCGATTCGCGCTTCGAGTGCGGGCAGGTAGGCGACCGCCGCGGCCAGCGCCCTTTCGGCGATCAGGCGGTCACCGTCATCCTTTGTCTTGGTCACGGCCTCACGCGCCGCGGCAATGTCGGCGCGCGCTCTAGCGATGAGGTCCGCGTGCACGAACGGACGGGAATCCGGGTAGTAGTTCTCGATCGCCAAGGGAACCGGCCTGATATCCAAGCGCCCCCCCCCGAGCGCGGCAGGCGTGGCGGGGTCGATCCTGGTATCAGGATCGGGCGACTGAATGTCGCCACGGATCAGCAACTGCGTAGTTGCGCCCGGGTCCTGATCGTACACGCGTGTAAGACCATCCTTATCCGTATCCACCTGGCCGGGCACTCGATCGGTTCGAATCTGATACGGTTCGAAGAACGCACGAAACTGGTAATATTCCTGCTGTCGGATCGGATCGTACTTGTGATCATGGCAGCGGGCGCACTTCAAAGTAAGCCCGAGAAAGCCCATGGCGGTATGGTCCGCTGCATTCTGCATCCAGCCGTGGCGATCGTACTTGGTGAAGCTCCGCGCCAGGTAACCGGTGGCTCGCAAGACGTTTGGATCGCCGGGAGCGATCTCATCGCCGGACAGCATCTCCATGATCATCCGGTCGTAGCCTTTGTCCTGGTTCAGGGATTCGACTATCCAGTCGCGCCAGCGCCAGACGAACTTCGCGCTGTTGCGCACATCGTTGCCCTTGCGCCATCCGTACCAGTCGCTATACCGCCAGACATCCATCCAGTGGCGGCCCCACCGCTCACCGTAGCGCGGATCGGCGAGCAACCTATCGACCAACTTCTCGTAGGCATCCGGGGACGGGTCGTCGAGGAACTCCCTCATTCGCGCGGGCGATGGCGGCACACCCGCCAGATCCAAATAAAGGCGGCGCGCCAGAGTCCGGCGGCTCGCTTCCGGAACCGGTTTCAGACCTCTGCTTGCGTGACCGGCTGCGAGAAACGCGTCCACCGGATTACCGCCGGGGGCCGGTACGGCCGGACGCCTCGCCGGTTCAAATGCCCAGTGCCGAATGTGAGGCGTACGATTCTCCACGGACGCAGGCGCCTGTTCGAACGGCGCGCCTTCATCAATCCAGGCCACAATCGCGGATAGCTCGGCGGGCGGCAGCGAAGCCATTCCAAAAGGCATGTGCGGCTCGACCGTGCGCGCTGTCACCTTATAAAGCAGGCTCTCTTTTCCGGAACCTGGCATGATCGCGGGTCCGCGATCTCCGCCTCGCAGCAACTGTTGACGCGTTGTGACATCGAGGCCGGACTTCCTCGACGCGCCCGAGTGACATCCGGAACAGCGCTGCTGGATAACGGCCAGACCAGCGTGTGTCGCGGCGCGGGCACCCGCGAGATGCAGCAGCAGGATCGCTGAGACCGCGAGGGTGCGGCTAGGCGTGGTCTGAGGTAGAGTGACCATTTTTCGCCTACCAGTGTACTCCCTCCGATGGCTGTCGTGTGCCTCTTGCTATCCCCACCGAGTCCGGTGAGTCCGGTTACTTGCACGTCGCTCACGGCGGAGTCGGCGATGTCCCGGCCGTTCCCATCCTTTCAGCACGAACGTAGAACTACGGATGGCCAGTTTGTGTACGGTGTCGTAGGGAATCACGATCGCGTGATCGCGTCCATTTTGGTCCTGGTTGACGAGCGGCACAAACTGCGCCAGCCCCGAGGGCCCGGTTACGAAGATCGAGAGGTGATTCCCACCGAACTGTCCCACCGGCTTCGGAAGTTGCCGGCTGGAGTCATTCACCCTGACCTTCAGCGAGTGCCCATGCTTCACGGTAACGGTCACACCCTGACGGGTCTGTCCTGGCGTGAGCGAGACCTGCAACGACGCGCGATCCTGCCACTGGCAGGCGTCGACGAAGGGTTCGTTCTGGGGCTTCAGGTTACGCGCCGTCGCCGTGGCGCAGATCGCGTACCTGCCCGTTTTAAGGTTGGAAAACTGAAACGTGCCGCCCGGCCCCGTGAGGACCTGCCGATTGAGGCGTTGTGTTGCGATGCTAATCAGCGCCTCGATGGGTACGCCGGCTTCATCCCGCACGGTCCCTGCGATGCCGGCGTTGTTCCCGAGCGTCGCCGTGCCCTGCCCCCGAGCCACGCTACCAAGCAGGACTAGCGTCACGGCAGCCGCAACCGCGTGTCCGGCCATGCTGTCTTGCCGCCGGATTCGAATCTGCATGGCCGGGATCATTGGGTGCATGCGTTCCTCGGAAATATTTGCCAACAAAGGAAGGGATCCTTGGCACTCGGATCGTAATGCCTGCACATTTGGTGTTTCGCGTCCCCTGGGCCAATGTAGCGTTCCCCCACGGGCGGCTCGTCTCCCCGCTGCACGCGGCACTCCCCCGTTTCGGCCCTTCGCATTACATAGAAAAGCTCAGACTGGTTCCGGGGCGCAAGCGCTCGCGCGGCTGATTCCCTTACCATGAACGGAGTCTCGTTTCTCGACAAACGCCTTTCCTTATCGGAACTGACATAGGAGTCGCTTTCCGCCACAACCCGCAGCCTTGCGCGGACATCGGGGTCCTCTCTCAATGCGGATAACCCACCGGCCGCCTAGCTTCTGAGGCCAGGGTCCGGATTGTCCAGTCCTGCCAAAAGCCCGCGCCGCGCCTTTTCGACGGCTTCAGGATAGGCACGCATGAGGGCAAGGCGGGTTAAAGACAGTTCGAGGGTGGCGAGCGCCGCCCCTCGATAGTCGAGCCCTTCACCGCGAGAGTTACGGGTGGGCGGCTTCTGCGACATCTCGACCAGGGCATCCACTGCATGCGGGAAGAGATCGGCCAAGAAGTTGGCGGACATGTCTCCGGTACCAAGCCCGCCGAGCAACGCCTTGACGGCCCGCGGATCGCGTAATGCTCCAACCGCCCAGATCAGGTCCGCCCAATGGTCGCTGAACGCCTCGGCGAACCCTTCGCCGAAGTGCAGGTATTTGCTCTCCGTATCAGCTTGTACCGCGTTCGCGGCTTCGAGGGATGAGATTAAGGCCAGTTTGATGCGCTCCGCCTGTTCAGGGTGGGCACGCAATAGCAATTGAACGCCCTCCCCAGAGTCGCCGTTCCCGTAACGACCAATCAAGCCGGGGTACGCCTCCATACGGATTTCCAGGTCCGGGGAGGTCATGCCTCGCAATGCAGAATCCAACGCCGCCGATTGGGCATTCGATAGCTCCGGTGTGCACAGGGCGACGCCAAGCACTAGCGCCCATTTTCTCCGTTGAATTGTCAAAAGCAAAGAATGCTTCACGTTCGTTGTTCCTTCCGTTCACTGGCTGTACACGTTCTTGTCGCGCAATCGCCAATCGGCGTGTACGCACTTCATTTTGCAAGGCCCTGCAACCCCTACAGGAGGTTCCACGAAATTGGCAACGGCGTCGGGAACATCTTGAGGACATGTTAGCCCCAATTGTGCAACCAAGGGCACCGCCAGTACGCGGGACGCGGCACAGGCCTTAGTCGTGTATTCTTGCGGTGTTTCGAATTGATTCCGCCAGGTCCACTGCGTCACCAAACATGTGCCTGCCCTTGTTCGCTGTAGCGTTTGCCTCCCCCGTGGCGACCGCCGAGCCTCCAGCCACCAAAGGCTGACAAAGCGTAACACTGTCAATTTGCGGCGTGGGGTCGTTTTGGGCGGTCTGGACAGTGTAGACGTCGTAAATGTCATAGAAGCGCGCCGTGTGGCCGTCCGGATCGACGTACCCCGGAACTCCCAGTTCCAGTGTGATCAAACAGTTCGGATTGTTGTACGCGAAATCGCCCACGACGGCATACTGGCCCCCAGGCTGGCCTGCGTTCGAAGGCCCCACGGGCAATTGCGCCTCGTAGAAGTCAATGGAGACGGCTGATCCGGTATTGTTTCTAGCTGGCCTGAAGAGTCCCGATACACACCCCCGTTGCTGGCCGTGTTGTGCCATCCGAGTGCAGCGCCGCTGTCCCCCATCGTAGCTGTGACAGCCCCAACCACTTGTCCATTGCCGTACCGGCCCAGGTACGTGCCATACAGCATGATTCCACCGCAGAAAGCAGTCCACCCGGAGACACGCTCTCCGCGCCGATCGAGTTCGCCGAACTCGCCAGGCTCCAGGCCCCGGCCGCGGTATAGGCTGGCGCTGCCCCCGCCACTGTAGTGCCTCGCGTCCACATAGGCATCAGGACGTACGGAAACTGGTTGGTGAAACTGACCGTGACTCTCACGTCGTACCCCTGGGCCGTCTGGGTGAGCGTCGACGTCCCGGCGTACACGATACAGTTGGCGCTTGACAGTGTTGCGCCGCCAAATCCGCCATACGCGACGCCGGTGATATTCAAGATCCCCGTTCACCGCCCATCCAGTTGACACGACGGGCTGCCGCCGGGGCCGGCCGTGTCGGTGTTCCACACGATCTGTCCGCCGCTAATATCGGCAGGCCACTCAAGCCCAAGCCGGTCTCCACGAGCGCACGCGCCAATTAACCTGCGCCATGACGCTCAACCGGCTGATTCATCCGGCCAGCGAGTTGGCCATGCCGGGTTGGATCCGCTCCACGGCGTTGGCGGATATTTTACAGGTGGATTTC
>SXGT01195675.1_pt1 | contig 45504 bp, 38 predicted proteins | sample 3176221 | NCBI WGS metagenome assembly SXGT01 (sample SAMN11356862, study PRJNA531348) | freshwater metagenome | isolation source: freshwater sample F1-120 | place: China: Fuxian Lake, Yuxi | collected 2017-12-25 | reverse complement strand
GTCGAGAAACAGCGTGCCGCCGTTGGCGACTTCGAAAAGCCCTTTGTGATCGCGATCGGCGCCGGTGAAGGCCCCCTTGCGATGGCCGAAAAGCTCGCTCTCGACCAGGCTTTCGGAGAGCGCGCCGCAATTGACGGGCACAAAAGGCTGCTCGGTGCGTTTGCTCTGCTGAAAGATGGTGCGGGCAGCAAGTTCTTTGCCGGTGCCGGTCTCGCCGAGAATCATGACCGTTGAGTCGGTCGGCGCGATGGTGCTGATGAGCCGTTGCACGCTGCCCATGATCGACGACTTGCCGACCATGACGCTCGGCCCTTCAGCTGCCTGACCGCGCGTTTGCAGGGCAAGATTCTTGTGCTTGAGTTCTCGTTTCTCGACGGCCTTGCGGAGGATGGTCTCGATCTGGGCCAGCTTGCAGGGTTTGGTGATGTAATCGAAGGCGCCGAGCCGAACCGCGTCGATGGCGGTCTCAATGCTGGCGTGCCCGGTCATGATGATGACTTCCGTATCGGGGGAAACCTGCTTGATCTGCTCCAGCACCTCAATGCCGTTCAGCCCTGGCATGCGCAGATCGAGAATGGCGGCATCGAAGACAGTCTTCTCCAGTGCCTTGATGGCCGACTTGCCGTCCGGGCAAACGGTCACATCGTGCCCCAGGCGTGGGAGTTCGGACCGCATGACTTCCTGCAGGGAGCGTTCATCATCCGCGAACAGGATGCGTAAAGGTTGATGCGGCGCCAAAGCGATCCTCCTTTGCCAGCCCAGCCGAAAACCATCCGTGGCTTCGGTACCCGTTCCGTTTCGTCGATGTGAAGTCGAGCGTGGCGTGTGGCTCCGAGATACGATAGGCGAGAAAAAATTACAAGAGCAAACGCCGCACGAGCGGTGAGCCAAAAAGTGCGATACTCGCCGCTGGCTGCATTGCACTCGCCAAGAAATGGCTTCACTACTTCAAACTAGCCCGAAGCGTGTGCGAGGACGGTCCTCGCTTACGCTTCGGGCTAGTATTGAAACAACTTGGCAGGCACGGCAGACTACGCAGCCTTCGCGTTACGCTTCGCCGAGCTAAGCTTGAGAAACTCTTCGACGGGATCTTGAATTTCCTGCCCTGGCTCGGCTGCGGTCTCGCTGGCCTGGATCGGCAGTCGCACGCGGAACGTGCTCCCCTTGCCGGGTCCTTCGCTGATCGCCTCGATCTCGCCGCCGTGCTGCGCTATGATGCGATGACTGATCGACAGCCCCAGCCCGGTCCCCTTGCCGGTTCGGCTGCGCGTAAAGAACGGCTCGAAGATATTTTCCATGACCTCGGCCGTCATGCCGCAACCGGTGTCCTTGAAGGTCAGCTCGACCTGGGCGCCCAGGACCTGCGGCATGATGGAGAGGGTGCCGTTGTCCTCCATGCTTTCCAGGGCGTTGATGACGAGATTAAGGAAGACCTGCTTGATCTCCTGACCATTGACCCAGGCGTAGAGCGGGCCCGGCGGCCGAAAATCGATCCGCTTTCCCTTGGCGTTTTGCAGGTGCTGCACCATATCGAGCACCCCCTGGATCACCTCCACGAGATCGGTCCGTTCACGGGTTCGTTCGCCGCCACGGCTGTAGGCGAGCAACTTCTGGGTGATCTCCTTACATCGAAACGCTTCCTCCTGAATCATCTTGAGGTATTTGGCAATCGTCTCGCGGTCGTCGGTGCTCATGCGGACATTGCGAAGCAGGTCGGCAAGCCGGCTCTCCAGCGATTCGCTGCAAAAGGCAATGCTCGCCAGCGGGTTGTTGATCTCGTGGGCGACGCCAGCTGCCAGGAAGCCAACGCCCGCCAGCCGTTCCGACCGCACCAGCTGGCGACTGCGTTCGTTGACTTGCTCGGCCAGATTCTCGTACATCGCACGCAGCTTGCTGGTCATTTCGTTGTACGAGCGGGCCAAATCTTCGATCTCGTCCCCCGAGTGAATTTCGATTTGGTGGTGAAAATCGCCCCGTGCCACCCGGCTAACTCCCTGCTCCAGATCGCGGATCGGCTGGGCAACCCAGCGATAAAAGAAACGCAGCAACCCTACCATCATCAACACTGCCGCAACGCCCGTGCAGACCAGTAGCCAGATGCTCTTCTGGGCCTCTTGCCGGGTCTGATGAATGCGGGAGTCGAGAACGCGTGTGATGGCGCCGATCAGATCCCCGGCCTCGGTTTCCAGATACTCCATTTGCTTCTTGACCGGCGAGCGCGCATCAAGGAGATCGACTACGTCGGCATCCCCTGCCCCGGTTGGGTTTCCCGCCATACGGACAAGGTCCTGCCCGAGTTTCTTCAGCCCCTTGTCCATCAACTCGACATGGTCTTTCTCGTCCCGCCCGTCCGCTCGCCGCCTCTCGAGAGTATCTTCCAGCTCCTCGGCATACTTACGCAGAGCTTTCTCTACCGCAGGGATTTGCTGCTGAATGCGCCAGGCCCGCAGTGCGCGGTCGGGATAGGGGCCGTGATGCAGCTTGTGAATTTCTTCCTTGACGATGACGGCCTTCTGTAGCTCCTTCAGCTTGCTGTCGCAGGTCCCCATGGCGGCGCGGTAGGACGCCAACCCGTAGAGGGTCCCGCCCAAAAGCAGCGCCATGATAGCTACCACCAGGCTCAGTCCAAGGATGAGCTTGTGGCGGATTCGCCAGTTGCAAGCCACGCCCCGACCTCCTTGTCAGCGGCAATTCGATAGTAGCCAGAGAATCGTCGAGGAATCTACCAGAAGTACGACGGGTTTGGGAGAGCAGTTTCTTGAAAAGCCCCGCGGCAAGCCAGGCAATCTGGCAAACCAAGCGGGGTCGCGCTCCGCCCCGTGGAGTCGTCAGAAGTGCTTCTGAATTCTCCACACGGCATTCACGCGACCCCGCTCTCACGGTTACCGCCTCGGCAAGCAATCCGCCTCGCAGCGGCCCGGAGCAAACGGCGCGATCTGCGGCGCCAACCAGCGGATCGCCGACGGCAGCAGCTTCATCGCCGTGATCCCATCGTGCCGGCCGTCCGGCTCGAACGCGACCGCCACGCCCAGCCCTTTGAACTTGGCATAGTAGAGGAAGCTCTCGACCTGGGCGTCGATGTTGTACTCATCCCGCCCGCCAAAACCGACGAACATCGACAGGTCGCCATTGCGCAGCCCCGTCTTGAGGACGAGCTCAAGCGGATTGTTGGCGGATACGCCCAGCAGCGCGTCGTCGCCCACGCCAAACACCGGTCGAATCACGTTCCCCATCTTTACCTTGAACGCCCCGCCGTAATTGGCGATCACCTCATTCGGATTGTCAAAGCCCGTGCGCCAGCCCCAGCGGCGCGGATCGAACTTCGCCCGCGGGTTGCCATCCACGTCGGCCCACCGCGTATTCAGCGGCGGATGAATCCCAATGACCACGCCGAACGCATCGCGATGTCGGATGCCCAGATTGAACGCGGCATAACCTCCCATCGAGACGCCGGCAAGAATATGGGCGTTGCGTTCCGGCCGAACCGGGTAACGCTGGCAGACAAAGTCCCACATGTCATTCAGCACGAAATCCTCGTACGGCCCCGCATTCGAATTGAGGAAAAAACTTCCCGGCTTCTCGAGACACCCGACCCCGTCGAGCGAACCATCCGGCGCCGCAATGATCAACGGCGGCAGCTTGCCGCACGCGATGGCCTCGTCGAGCTTCGGCACCAGCAGCAAGAACGTACGCTCATCCATCGCGAACGGATGGAGATAGATCATGATTGGATACCGCTCGTTGCGATTGTACCCAGGCGGCAAATAGATGTAGAGGTCCCGCCACTGGTGCAACGACCGGGACCACATGCGATTGTCGTGCCCGTGGTTGCCCGTGTGGTCGATGATGCGCCCCTTCAGACGCTTGCCCAGTGCGATGATGTTTGTCTCATCCTTCCCCTTCGCCTCCTGCGCAAGGCTGGTAAACGGAACAAGGCCGGCCAGCATTACGGCGACCAGAAAACACCAAGGCATGCGTTTCATAACCGCTCCTCGACAATTGGGCAAGAAATGCGGATCGTTCGCATCGGGCCAACAATGACGATTCTCCTACCTATCCTTCGGCGGCTGGCCGTTGCGAACTCCGCATCCTCAGCGTAAAATCGGTAGAATCTCCCCAGGTTGTGAGAAACTTTACGGCCTGGACAACCCGATGACCCCGGCGCCGCTGACCGTAACCTTCGACGCCCACCCAGCTTCCCTGTTTTCGCAGACCAAGCCCTGCGATGAGATACGCCGAATCCCATTGGCATCAAGTTAAGGAAACTTCAACGCTGAAGCGGTTTCTTGCCACCGAGGGCACAGAGAACACGGAGCAAATCATCGAGCTAAGAACATGCTGACGCCAGAAACTGGTTCCGACAAACCTACTTCTTTTTTGCATATTCTCAGTGCTCTCTGTGGCTAGAGAATAGTTGACTTCGCCAGGGTTCCCAACGAAAAGAGGCCACCTATGCCGTCCGCCGCCGACTTGACGAAAAAACGCTGCGTCTCGTGCGAAACGGGCGCCGCCCCTCTGAGCCCGGAGCAAATCTCGCTTCTGATGACCGCCGTCCCCAACTGGAAGCTCGCGGCCGACAGCAAACGCATCCGCCGCGAATGGCGCCTGCGCGACTTCCTCACCGCTCTCGATTTCTTCCAGAGGATTGGCAGCATCGCCGAGATCGAGGACCATCACCCCGACCTGCACCTTGTCGGCTACCGCAACGTGACCATCGAGCTCTACACGCACGCCGTCGGCGGCCTGACCGAAAACGACTTCATCCTCGCCGCCAAGATCGACGAGCTACCGGTAGCGTTGAAGGCGTGATTCTCTTTCTCCCCTCTCCCCTCAGGGGGAGAGGGGCCGGGGGTGAGGGGGCCGCCCTGCAATCGCCGCAAAATCAATCTCAACCACGAAAGGAGCGGGGAACGGCATTCGCCGTCGTAAATGTGCTTGGGGCAGCCTCTTGACAGAGGCAAAACCACGACCCCGAAATCACCAATGCGGCCGGAACCCGCGTCAGGGTTAGAAGTGCTCGCAAACCACCGGGAAGGAAAATGCCAGGCCTCATCCCGATTTCACGGTGCGGGTTTTGACAAAGGAGGACATGAACCGGCTCGGCGGCTGAACATGGAAATCGTCAATTCCCACCGTTGTCAGATATGGCATCGGCGCCTTCTTCGTCGTCAGCAAGAATGTCTTCCAAATCCCAAACGCACGCGATGGGGAAAACGCTACGAGATAATCCTGTCTCGGCAGCGGCCTGCTTTCGCGCGTCGGTGTAAGCTTCCGCGAGAACCGAGAGTGCGTGATTGTGCAGCGTGCTACTTTCTAACAGCTTACGCAGTGCCCGTCGTTGCTCCAAAATGGTCCCCTGCCAGGACCCCGAGCGATGGTTTGGTTGATGTTCCCATTTCAAAAGGTGCACGAGCAGGAGGACCATTCGACTCAGCACCTCCTGCCGATCTCGCTTGGCCATATCTGACAGGTACTCGCTAAGGTTTGAATGATCCATTTCGGCGAATCGGCCTTCCGCTGCCAGCCGTGACATGATCTCAAGCCAGGCCGTTTCGTCTTGTTCAAACAAGATGCGAAGCGGCAACTGCTCTGTGCTTATCATGTAATTGCCTCTCTATAGGGTGGGTGTCCCGCTTTTCCCAGAGTACACGATCTGCCAAGAAATGAACAGCGGCGGGTGAGAAATCGCCCAACTACCAACCCCAACCATCCGGGAGCAGACTTCGACGATCGCCGAGCTCGCGAAACAAAACCGACGTCAACCATTACGACGCGGAAAATCATTCCGAAGTGTCAACGTGAAAGGAACGTGGCGCATCCTTCAGGGGCCGTATCGCGGTTCGGCCAAGCTCGATCACTGCTTCGGCTGCACGGTGATTTCGTAAGTGACGTCCATCGCGAAGGCCGCTTCTCCTTGCTTGGCCTTGAGCTTGCATTGAATCCTCAGGGTATGCTTCCCTTCGGGCAAAGGTTGCAGCATGACCCAGTAGCCATCGGATACCCCCGTCTGCTTTCCAGCGAAGGAAGGGTGAACCGCCTCCAACAAATTAGGGGCCGTGACCTCGAACAAGGTCGAAACATACCGGCGTTTCTCCAGGCCGTTCAGGGCCTTCCCGTTCACTTGCAGCGACAGCGAGTCTCCGCGATCGATGACCTCTTTCGCCTCGGCTGCCATTGCCTTCGCATACTTGGTCAACTCGCCTTCTTCTCTTTTCTTGGTGTGCTGGGACGCAAAGTAATTGAACACCGGCACGAGGATCGGCCGATCGGCCGGGATCGAACATTTCCGCTTGGAGACTCCGCCGAAGTTCCCCGCGAGAAACCAGACCTCCTTGGGTTGCCCTATCGCGGCGAACTCCCCGGTCTTGTCGGTCACCGGATTGCGATCCTTCTTGAAGCTGAGCGCCCACTTCCACCATTCCGCGCTCCATTGTTCACAGGTCTTTCCCCCGGCCTTTTCATCGATGCCAAATGCTTTGATCGCGTCTTGCTGACCTGCCAGCGCGACCGTTGCTTCCGGCCGAGCAGCCCCCGCGATGACAGTGAGGACAAGTAACTGACAAGCGAAAAGTTGGCGCATTGATCTGCTCCTTAACTCGTGTTTTCCGCCCCGAACGAAAATCGTCGATTGCCGTGCTGGCTACATGAAGCCTGATCTCTCGAAAAAACGTTTGGCCGCCCCGCTCAAGCGCAACAGCGGCCTCGGCTTTCCCGTTCAGTTACGAGAACGCGATTACTTTTGCCAGAGGCCATGGTCAATGCCGCCCTGGATATAAATGGCGCAAGTGCCATGCCCCGGGATCGTCATCGGTGGAAGGGCGAGGACACCGCCGGCTTTCACTGCCGCTGTAATTGCCGCTTCGATGTCCGTCACCAGCCAGTAGGGCCTCACCACGGGCATCTCCGTCTCGCGCAAGGGCGCTCGAACCCCCATCAGTCCGCCTCCTGGCATGGAGGTCGTCCGTGCGTTGCCGAGCGAGGCGTCCGGCTTGCCGAACTGCACCCCCATCGCGGCGGCGTAGGCTGCGCACACCGCATCAACCTCGTTGGTCACGATCTCAAGGTAGTGGGTCTGCATGATTTTTTGACATCCCTTCGACGTGCCGAGGTTTTGGATTTTATCCTGGGTGCTCCACGTGCAAAACCTCACTCGGGTGCTTTTGCGTGATGGTGAAAAACGCAAGACAAGTGTCATCAGACCGCAGTTCCCACAGCCGTTTGCCAGGGAGCAGCAATGCCGGTCCGAATTGAAGTTACCGGGCGACAGCCCCTCCTGTCAACGAATTTCGGGCGTGGTTGCGATATTGCGGTTGGTGCCTGGTGGTTGAGAGGAATTGTTGCCAGGCCAATCTTTGACTCGGCGCGCAACGCGGCAGAAAAGACGTTGCTGGTCGATGGCATACCTCCGGCCGAAATATTTCAACCTGGCCGCCATTCGGTTATTTATTTTTTTTGGCGCGTCAGCCGAGACACGCCAAAATGCGCTTCAGATTCCCCACGGTGGCCAGTATAGCCAAGCATCAGGTCGCCCCGGACCATGCCGCCAACATACCGATAGGTGTATCCCCCTGACTCGCCTACGATTCGCATCGCGTCGGGGCCAGTCCGCTCCCCGCTGAATTTCATCTCCTGCTTCTCTCCTTTTTTGTCTACCCACGACACCTTACCCGTCAATTGGCCATCCTTGTCCTCGCCGAACTCGTACACTCCTTGGCCATTGCCCGTAGGTTTCATACTGTCCACGTATTGTCCATCCCACTTCCCCGCGAAATCGACCTTGCCGTTCGGCTGCTGGCCTTTCAAGCGAGCAATCTCGACCTGTGCGGCCTGGAGTTCAGCTTCCAGTTTCGCCACGCGCGCCTTGTCAGCGCCGGAGCATCCCACAAATACTGCCACAGACGGAATCAGGGCCAACAGACGACCAAGAGATGAAGGCATTCAATCTCCTCGACAATTCCGAAACGTTTGGCTGGTTATTCAGAATCTCTCCGAAAAAGGATGGAGCAAGCTCAGCCATGCCAGTAGATGACCAATCAGGGGCAACCCGATTAGGAATCCGAACCAGATCACACTCCACATTCCATTGCTAACGCGATGCCGCACTACGTAAGAGATCGCGCCACTCACGCCAAGTCCTGGAAAAAGAATTCCGGCAACGGCGACATACGAATACTCGACCGTCAAACGCGATCCAGCGATGGTCAGTTCGGTGACATAAGGCAACTTGAGCCTGAGGGCGAGGAGATAACGCTCGAAAAGCGGCACAAGAAACAGCATCATTCCAAACCACGCCAGGAAGAGCGTCTGCGAAATCCCGACCAATAGTATGGTGACGGCCATGGAACGGGTCGCACTGGTGTTCTCGTCAAATTGTGTCACTCCCAATGCTTGTCTCCTTGCCGCCGAACGAAAAACTTCACCCGCCGCGGTCGCCGCAACGGCGTGGTTGCGGGCGAAAAAAGAATTCGGCCCCGGTCGCGGTGGAAGGCGGGGTTCGGCTTCACATTGCTACTCTTTGACTCCGGCCGCCTTGAGTAGTTCAACCACCTTGGTCTGTTGGTTGGTCGTAGCCCACCGCATTGCCGTCATTCCGTCCTTGTCTTTGGCATTCACGTCTGCGCCGAGTTCGATAAGTGCCTTGGCAACCTTGTCGTGTCCATAGCGGGCCGCCCAGAAGAGTGCAACGAATCCTGAGTCCGTCTTCGCATCGACTTCCGCCCCATGCTTGACGAGCAGTTCGATAACCTCGGGGTGGTCGGTCGGTGCGGGGTCGGCGATCTTTGGCCCCTTGCCACGGGCCGCGTGCATCAGCGGGGTGATCCCGTTGGCGTCTCGGGCGTTCACATCGACTCCGCCTGCCAGCGCCGTCTCGACCGCTTTTGTGTCGCAAGTAGCAGCGGCCTCGATCAGCGCATCGGTCTGGCGCTTCCTCTGTTGGCCAGGCGAGAACCACCACGCTGCAAATACAGCGACGATCATGGCAATCACGCTAACAGCAATAATTCCGCGCCTGGTTCTACGTGGCTCACTCATGCCGATGCCCCCTTGGTGGCCGAAACGCTCGGGATCTTATCCAGCGTGCTCCGCGTCTGAATGCTCACTCGCGCAACTTCGCCTCGTGGCCAAGCACGCAGAAAAAAACCCAGTTGAACAATGCCGCGACTGCCACGCCTTGAGCTTGCCCGAAACGGTCGTGCGACCAATTCTTCACCCGCCGCGAATTTGTTTCCTGTCGGCTTTCAGGCAATTGCTCCGCTTCGGTTCCTTGTACTGCGCCTGGCGCCCGCCAATCACTCTGCGTCTCCAGGTCCTTTACTCATTTAGATTGAGACCTCTTCCCGCCGGCAAGGAAGCCTCCCAGGAACGCCATGGGAATGTACGCCAGCAGAAGGTCCGATGCGACGAACCACACGGGACCACCGCAATTGAAGATCATCGCAAGACCGCCAAGCAGAAAAATCACGCCAATGCCAATTGCGAACTTCATGTGGTGGCTGGCCGCGAGCTTGGCGGCGATGAAAGCACCGGTGAGCGTTCCGAGTGCGTGAGCCAGGAGCGGAAAAAGGAAGTTCACCGGCGGAAGCACATTCATGCTCGCACGGACAGCTTCCATGGTCGAGACGTCAGTCCCCTCGGGAAGTGGAACCACGGACATGCCAAGGGTGACCAATCCCAGATTGACCACGCCGCCAATGACAAACCCAACGATTGCCGCCAAAATGTTCCTTGCGATGGGATTCAATGTCGTGATCTCGTGTCGTGGCGGTGCACGGAGGAAAATATCCGGTTGGACTGACCCGCGCCTGCCACAGTTGGTTGCTTTGGAGTTGGAATGCCGCAACGGGTAGAATTTACCCGCCGGTGCTGGCGCCTGTCAACGATTATTGCGGCACAGGTCCAAGTTTGGCGAAAGTCGCCCCTTGGTTGGTATGTCGAATTCGAGTCCAAAAGGCAATTCGGCGCGCACCTCCTACCCATGGCCGACTTTCCCCGGGCAGGAATCCAGCCAGCGAATCGATTCCCTCGGCGCAGCTCCGGTTGGCGTGGCCGTTGGCGAACGCCGTTCACGGATCACCGATTACCGTTCGCCTTGGCGTTCGCAATCGGCAAGCCACGGCGGCGGGGACCGTGCGGCACGCTTCGCTTCCGCGCCGGCACCAACGTACAGATTTTCCACGCTCGGACCCAATGCGCGCATCGGGGGCCTCCCTTTCGCTATTCGTTCAGATTCATCCAGACTCGTCCAGAATCATCCAGATTCATCCAGCGCCCCGGGGTGGCTCGATGGATGAATAAATGAATACACTTTCAACTTTAATCGACCCTCACCCGCATTGCGAGGTCCGTTGCAATGCCGCAGCCACCTTTCCCTCCGCTATGAGGCCAGCCGCCCAGAAAGTCGCAAAGAAATAGGGATTCTTGACCATACCTGGTAGGCACGGCACCTGGGCAGCAGCCCCTTTTTCTCGATCAATGGGCCAACCAACCTTGCTATTTGCCCTTTCTCTGAAGGTCCGCTCTCGATTATCCTAATGGAAAGCAAGGTTAGCCACGGAGGGATCAACATGGCTGGAAACATCGTACGCATCGGAAACGTCGCCTGCGGCCAAGGCCAGCCGCTGCTTTGGATCGCAGGGCCCTGCGTCATCGAGTCGCACGATTTCACGCTTTGGATGGGAGATCAGCTGGCGGCGCTGGCGGCCCGGCTCAAGATTCCGCTGGTCTTCAAGGCGTCGTTTGACAAGGCGAACCGCACCTCGGGCAAGTCCTTTCGTGGCCCCGGTTTACAGGAAGGCCTCAAGACCCTGGAAACCGTGCGGAATCGGACCGGCCTGCCCGTGACGACCGACATCCATGAATGCGCCCACGCCGAGCCGGCCGCCCAGGTGTGCGATGTCCTTCAGATTCCAGCTTTTCTCGCGCGACAGACCGATCTGATCTTTGCCGCCGGAAAGACAGGCAAACCGGTCAACGTGAAGAAGGGGCAGTTCATGGCGCCGTGGGACATGAAGAACGTCGTCAACAAGATGGCAGAGGTCGGGAACCATCAGCTTTTGCTTACCGAACGGGGTTCAACCTTCGGCTACGGGCAACTCGTCAATGACATGCGCGCCATCCCGTGGATGCAGGAATTCGGCTGCCCCGTGATCTTTGACGCCACTCACAGCGTACAGAAACCGGCGGGAAAAGGAGACAAAAGCGACGGCGAGCGGCGCATGGTCCCCTTCCTTGCCAAGGCCGCCGTCGCCTGCGGTTGCGACGGTGTTTTTATCGAGACCCACCCGCGTCCCGATGAGGCACTGAGCGACGGCCCCAACATGGTCCCCCTGGATGAATTGCCTGCTCTGATTGCTTGCTGCGAACGCCTTCGCGCGGCGCTGACGCCATAGGATAATTCAGGGATTGTCCTGCCAATCGGAATCCTGTTGCGGTGCGACATCGCAGCCAGCCAATACTATGCACACCATGAAGTACACGCACCCGATCTTTGTGCCGCTGGTCATACTCGTATTCCTCGCCATCGGTGGGTGCAGCCGTGATCCGGTGGTGGTCAAGACGAAGGAACCGGAGGGAGCCAAGCCGACCAACCCATTTCAGCAAGTGCTGGACGGCTTTCGGTACCCTGAAAACCCACGTGAAAACGATGACTGGACTCGCTTCCGCGACGCCGTTCGGCAACTCGATGGCCATTTTGCGAAGGCGGATGTTCTGGATCGCATCAGTAAATCCGCCGCTGAACAGCGATCGTTTCTGGAGAACGAACTGGGCCTGAATGCAGCGGAACTCGCTGAAGTCGAAGCAACCTCCTTCCGCACCGCCGACGCACATTACCTTGATGAATGTTCCCTCTTACAAGAGGCGGCTCGAGCGTTGGACGTGCGCGGGCTTCCAGCTGCCGAACAGTCACGCATCTACTTTCAGTGGGTCATGCGCAACGTCATTTCCCACGAACAAGGAGATTGCAACACTCCCCCGGCATTCACATTGCGGCGCGGCGTCGGCAGTCCGATGGAACGTGCGCTCGTATTCCTGGCGTTGTTGCGGCAAACCCAGATTGAGGGGTGCCTGGTAATAGTGCCTGATACTGTGCCGTTGCAGTTTCTGGTGGCGGCCCACGACGCCAAGACCTCCAGCCTTCGCCTCTTCGACACGCGTCTGGGGTTGCCTGTGCTAGCCAGCGACGGCAAGACCGTGGCAACCTTCCAGGAAGTCGTGAAGAACCCGTCGCTACTGCAACCGTCAGCGTTGTCGCCTGCGGAAGTCGAGAGACTGCAACCGTGGATCGTTTGTCCGCTCCATGCCCTTGCCCCACGTTTCTTCGAGTTGCAGCGAGGCTTGAGCCCTTTCGAGCCGATGGTCCTGCATTTGAACGCGCAGAAGTTGAGTAAGGAGATCGCCCAGGCGGCCAAGATGCCGGCGAAAATCTGGAAGGCCGACATCGAATTCGCCCCCGCTGATCGCCGACGCCCCACCGTCTCGCCCACTCGGTGGCTGCGCACCTTTCTGCCCAAAGAGGAAGGCGGCATCGACGAAACGAGCCGAGCCGAGATGTACGCCCGCACGGGACTTCCGTTACAGCACGTGTTGGTCAACTACGGTCAGATCAACGTCACCGAGGGACTACTTCCCGCGCCGGTCTATCGCGGGTTGCAGTACATTACAAGGCTTATCTTCAACAAGTACGAGCTACAACCACGTGAAATGCTTCTGCGCGGCAGGCATGACGCAATGATCCGCCGTCAGGAACGCTTGCACTTCTTCGTCCGGCATGAATCGCTTTTGAATCTGTCACGCGACGCGGTCTTTGCCAAGGAACGCGTGGAATGGCAAAGAAAAATCGCGGCAGAATACGCGGACTTACTGCGCGATCCGAAAACTCAAAGCCAGATGCAGCAGACCGGCGCGATCTGGACTCGCGATGTGTTTATTCGCTTTCTGATCGACGTCGACAATGAAAAACAGCTCGATCGGACGGACAAGACCACCGTGATGACGCAGATCCTCGCGGTTGGTATCCGCGACTACTTCGACCTCGAACTCGCGCGGGCCCGCGGTACTGCCCAGCATGAAAAAGCGGCACGCGCGCAGGCAACCCTGACGGCATACGTCAAGCCGCCCGCAACCGCTCGAGAGCGAGCGAACGAGGCCTGGGAGATCGCTGGTAGTTCGTGGGGGAACGTTTACCTCGACCGCATCAACTTGCCAAGCCTCATTGAACAGCAACGCAAGCAGGCTCGGGAACGGAGACCTATGCCGGACATGCGGGACGAGATTCACACACAAGTAAGTCTCCTGGAGAAACTCCATCTTGACGTTCACAAATACCTGCACGCACGGCTCCGCTTCGCCGAATGTCAGGAGGTACTCGTGGGCGCAAAACAGGCCCGCGCCGAGTTGGAGAAAATCCAGAAAGTGATCGAAACGCTTGAAAAACAAGGCTTGCTGAAAGCAGACATTGAAAATGTCGGTGAGCGGTTGCGGGCATTCGAGACAGCACGTGCTTTTTTTCAGCCTCGGCTCGATCTGCTCGCGCGCGATTGGATGGTAGGAGGCAATAACCACTGGCTCAAGCGGCACATCGATCAACGCATCGCACTCCTTGCTTCGGGTGCGGCTACAGCCCAATGAATGCAAGCGAATTCTCCGATATGAAGGTCAACTTCATTAATGCGTCCATTGCACATTCTGGTGGGCGGGAGCAATTGACAATGATTTATCGACGGGTAGGATAGATACCAATGTCCTACCTGCCGGAGTCCATCCCACCATGACCCCTGAACCTGATCGTCGTTCCTTTTTGTCCCTGGCTATCTTTGGAATTGGCGCCATCTTTTCCGCGATCCTTGGCGTGCCGTTGATTGCCTACTTTGTCGATCCACGCAATCGTAAGGCGCCGCAGAGCAGTTTCAAAGTTGTCGAGAATGTCAAACTGAACGAACTCGACATAGACAAACCCGTCCAGGGCGTCATCAGAGACACCCGCGTCGATGGCTGGACACTGTACCCCAACGACGTCATTGGCCGAGTTTGGGTCGTTAAGAAAAACGAACTGCCTGCCGACGTGCGCGGAGAGGACAAGATCAGCGAGTTCAACGCGAAGCCGATGGTCGAGAAAGAGCGGTTCTTCTTCGTGTTCACGACCATCTGCCCGCATCTGGGTTGCTCGGTCAATCTCAACACAGCCGGGAATGGCTTCGGCTGTCCGTGCCACAATGCTACTTTTGCCCTCGACGGCGCGAAGACCACTCCCGAACCGGCAAAGCGCGGCATGGACTCGCTCGCTTGGCAACTTGATGTAATCGACCCGACGCGCATCCAGGTGGAATTCAAGAAGTTCGTGGCCAGCATCGAAGAAAAGAAATCCCTCTAGCGGCCAACATCCCCCCTACGCCGCCGCGACGACGCAAACAACTGAAGGATCACCCGTGATGAAAAGCTTGCTGAATTGGCTGGACCATCGGACAGGGCTGCGAGTGCTGATTGGTGCCGCTCTGCTTGAGGGCGTCCCCGGCGGCGCCCGCTGGCGTTATGTTTGGGGGAGTTGCCTTGCTTTCGTGTTCAGCATTCAACTGATCACGGGCGTAATGTTGATGACCGCCTATAGCCCGTCGAGTTCGCAGGCGTGGAGCAGTGTCCACTTCATCCAGTACCAGATGGACTTTGGCTGGCTCATCCGCGGGCTCCACCACTTTGGTTCGCAGACCATGATGGTGCTGATTGCACTGCACATGCTACAAGTAGTAATCGCTGGCGCCCATCTACCGCCGCGTGAAGTCAACTGGTGGCTCGGACTCGGTTTGCTTGGCGTCACCTTCGGCTTGAGCCTGACCGGCTACCTGCTCCCGTGGGACCAAAAAGGCTATTGGGCCACCGATGTCGCGACCAACATCATGAGCAACATTCCCGGCATCGGCGATCTGGTCAAACAACTCGCTGTCGCAGGACCTGATAGCGGCAACCACACGCTCACGCGATTCTACGGCTTGCATGTCGCAATTCTGCCGGGTGCCCTGATCCTGCTCATTGCAGCCCACATTTTCATCTTTCGCCGACACGGAGTGACTTCGAAGGAAAACGTCGAGGGCCTTGTCACCAAGCCCGAAAACGAACATACGCCCAGTACCGAATGTTTTTGGCCTCGCCAAGCCTTCTACGACATGATCGCCTGCATGGTGGTATTCGGCCTCATGCTCAGCGCAGTGCTTTATGGCTTCGGCCACCCTGTGGAGGTACCCCGCGGAGCCGGCGAACCCGAACCGGGAATGATGGACTACGAATACTGGGCGAAGGCCGGTCAACACGGCAAAGGCGCCGACCTGGACGCGCCGGCCGATCGGGAAACGCCCAATTATCCCGCGAGGCCGGAATGGTACTTCCTCTTTCTCTTCCAGCTTTTGAAGTATTTCAAGGCGGACGTCGGCTCCTTCTACATCCCCAATGCCGTGATGGCTTTACTGACGATTCTGCCCCTTCTGGGCTATGGACCTATGCGGAAATTCGGCCATTTTGTCAGCCTGCTCATCATCATGACACTCTTTATCATGGTCGGCATGCTTACCCTCTTCGCCCTTCGCGACGATCAGCCCGACGGCATACTGTGGGGGACATTGAAGAACAGCGATAAAGACTCACTCGAAAAGGCCGAGAAATTCCAGCACGGGCGCGAGGAGGCTGAAGTCCTGGCGGCCCGCGCCTGCCAGCTTGCAATGAAAGGGACCCCCGTCGAAGGCGGCCACGTTCTTATGCGCAACGACCCATTCACCAAGGGGCGTGAACTCTTTCAGCAGAAGTGCGGCAGTTGCCATAACTTCAGCAAGCAAGCAGGTGACAAGTTTGATAGCTGGACCGACGGCAAATCGGCCAGCGATCTCGGAGACTTCGGCCGCGCCACCTGGATCCGCAGCCTCCTAGAAAACCCGATGACCGACAAGCACTTCGGTCTTGTGAAGGTCGTCGAACGCGACCCTGAGGACAAAGAGGTAAAAGACGCCAACGGCAAACCGAATATTATCCACGGCCTGACAAGCATGCGGGGCTGGCGCAAGGCAACCGACAAGCGTCGAGCAAATCACAAGATCGATGCGAAAGAGCAAGACAAGGACTTCGATACCATTGCCGAATGGCTTGAATACCAGGCCAGGACGCCGAAGGCAGATCGCAAGAACGAAAAACTGATCGATGCGGGACAGAAAGCGTTCTTTGATGAAGACAAGAACAAGTGCTCAACCTGCCATACGATGGAGGCTCGTGTTGAAATTGCCAAAGGCAAGTTTGGATGGCAAAAACAAGGCGACTCCACCGCCCCCGACCTAACTGATTGGGGCTCCGCCGATTGGATTCGCGGCATGATCATGAATCCAGGCCATAAAACACGCTACGCAGACCGCAATTTGATGCCTGCGTTCCGGAACATTGACGGGCTCGGAGCTGATATCCATGTGGAGGAGTACCGCGACGCCCATGAAAAAGCAAAAGCCAAGGCGTTCCTCCCCTTGACGGACATCGAGCGTGAAATGATCATAAGATGGATAACGCGTGATTACCAGCCGATCTACGGCGGCGCGCCGATCCGGTAAGTCACTGGCAAGGTCTCTGATCGGACAGAGGCCGAGCGCAACTGTTGTTTTTCTCAGGAGATTGATCCATGGCAGCAAAGGTTCGTTATTTGATGGTGGGCATCACCAGCGTGGCGGTGCTCGGATTGGCTTATCTGTCGGTCGCCGCGGCCGCCCAGGAAGGCAAGGACATTCCCGCTACGGTGAAGAAAATCGCCGAACTGATCAAGAAAAAGGACGACGCGGGGGCAGCCAAGGTCGCGGCCGCAGCTGGCAAGAACATTGAGGAGCTTTCCGACCTGATGCATATGTTTCGCCCACGCAACAAGGGAGGCCTGGGTGTCGGCGACAAGGCGATGGCCAATCCGACCAAGGACGGAATCGAAGTCTACCTGCGCGATTTGGCCCGCGACGTGCCCGCCACAGTCGCCAAGCAAGCCGAAGCTCTGGAAACTACAGGCTACTGGATTGCCGCCATGGCCGACCTGAGCCACGCCAAGGCGCCGACCAAGGACCAGGGCAAGAAGACCAAGAAGGCCTGGAATACCTACTCCGCCGATATGCGTGAGGCGGGTATCGCATTCGCGAAGGCCGCTACCGGGAAAGGCGCGCAGGAGATCAAGACTGCCGCAGCCAAGGTGAACGCGTCTTGCAACAATTGCCACTCGATTTTCAAGGATTAGCTTCCCGTGCCGGTCGATCCGAGGGCATCTGCCCTCGGGTCTGCCTGCTTCATTGCTCGCAGAAACGCAATCGCCTGAGTTGCCGCGTGCACTGCGTCATGGCTATGCCGGCTCAACTCGACGTGCACACCGCCTCCATAATTAATTTCTTTAAGCGACTGGAAGATCGGCGGAAAGTCCATCTCCCCTTCGCCGAACATCAAATGATCATGCACGCCGTGGCGCATGTCTTCGATATGTACATTCCAGAGCGAATCCTTCCAGCGGTGGATGTGTTGTCCAATCGGAACCTCGCCTTGGCAGTGCAGGTGTCCCACGTCCAGCGTTAGCCCAAATTGCAGGTGACTGACCCGGCGATGCAATTCTTCGAATTTCGGCATCGTATCGATGAACATGCCAGGCTCTGGCTCAAATGAGAGCCGCACTTTGCCCTTCGCCGCATAGTCACACAGCGTTTGGCAGCCTCCAACGAGCCTGGTCCAAAACTCGTCCTTCTCCGAGGGCGTGTCCGGCGACCCAGACCAGAAACTCACAGCGTCGGCGTGAAGATATTCAGCCAAAGCAACGGCACGAATGAGAAAGTCCAAGCGGCGCTGCCGATCCTTTGCCGATGCACTCAGCAGCGTCGGTTGATGCTTACGGCGCGGATCAAGCAAGTACCTGGCGCCCGTTTCGATGACACAGCGCATGTGCAACGTATTGAGCAATTGGCGCAAGCCTTCACATTGCCGTGAAAAGTCTGAATCAAAAGGATTGAGCGCGTGGTAATCAAGCGTGATGGCTATGCTAGAATAGCCAAGCTCCGCCAGAATGGAGACGGCGTCCTCGAGTCGCTGGTGTGCAAAACCGTTGGTATTGTAACCCAGAAGCATCACGGCACCGCTTCGATGTGTGCGACTTCCGGCACGTGTTTGCGCAGCTCCTCTTCTATGCCGTTGACGACAAGCATAATCGAGCTAGGGCAGTTGCCGCATACGCCATTGAGGCGGATGCGTGCGACGCCGTCGCTTACGTCCAGCACTTCGAGCTGGGTGCCGTCCATTTCCAGCGCGGGGCCAACGTGTGTCGCCAGCGCCTGTGCGACACGTTCCATCAATGAATCCATTGACATCAAGAATTCCTCGCCAATTGGGCCGTCATCCAAGGAGTGCCGATTAGACCCTCTGCCAACGCTGCGCATCAACTTGACGCGCTCGCCCTTCCGCCTCTAATTTGAGCAATCCCGCAAGAACCTGCGCTTGTGCAAACCGCATCAAGATCTCCGGTGTCCCTCGATAGAGCCGTTCGGTCAACTCCGCGATAGCCAAATCGCCGTCGGCCAATGACTCCAGCAATTGCGCCTCCCGTTTGGCGCGGTGGGCGATCGCCTGGTCAATCAACTCGGCCGGTCTGGCGCTGACGTTGCCATGCGAAGGCAAAAGCAAGCGACTTGGCAGATCACGCAGCCGCCGAAGCGACTGCAAATAATCCGGCAGGTTTCCATCCGGCGGGGCGATCACCATGGACGACAACGTCGAGATCATATCTCCCGCAAAGAGTAGGCGATAGAACGGCTCATAAAACGCCAGGTGCCCCGATGCGTGGCCAGGCGTGTGCATCACTTCGAGGAACCAAGACCGGCCACCTTCGCTCGGGCATTCGCCGAGGTCGAGTCGTTCACCATCGCTCAAGTGACGGTCGATGGTGACACTTCCATGCAATTTTTCGGCGGTACGTGCGTGGGCCAAGATTGGCAGACCAAACCTCTGAGCACAAATTGCTGCGGCCCCGACGTGATCCGGGTGATGATGGGTCAAGACGATGGCTGTGGGAATCTCCACCGTGCGCAAGAAGTCGATTAGTACTTCTTGTTCTTGCACATCGTCTGGACCGGGGTCGATCAGATACCGAGGACCATTGCCCACAATATAGCAGCTTGTATGAGTACTTGGCGGCAATCCCCGGGTCCGGAGAGGCAGCATTCGAACAGATGGCGCGAGAAAAATCGGGTGAATCGCCCCTTGAGCGAGGCGTGTAAATAGTGGCCCTAGCAGACCCGGGGCGTCTTCGACGGGCCGTTCGCTCAAGGTTGCCAGGGACATGGCCGTAGGTGGCGTCAAAAGGATCTCGCCATCTCGCCAGCGTTGTAGCAGTTGCCTCCCCTCGATCCACTCGCCTCGCTCAAGCTCCCCAGGCCAGACGACAGGCTCCTGGCCTGAAGGGAGTTGAGCGACGAAAAACGTCGTCGCATAGCGCACCGGCGCGAATTCCGGTGTCGTTATCTCGCCGATCAACGAAAAATCGTCGGCCCGAATTGAAAGCCCTCGGTCGAATAGCATTCGAGTGAACGACAATCGCTCGGCCAGAAGCGCATGACGGCACTCATCAAGTTCAAGACTTGGCCGCGGAAACGATCCATCGGCATACCGGGCGACGAGAACACCTGTTTCCTCGAACAGCTCACGACAAGCGGCAAATCGCCGGGCTTCGAAATGGCCGGATAGCTCAGCATCCTCGGCGCCGACCTTGCCTCCGGGGAACGCCCAAAAGCCTCCGAAGAACTTGAGCTGCTCTCCGCGCAGAATAGCGAAGAGTTCTCGCGACCCAGGGCCTCGCGACAACAGTACGCTGGCGGCAGGCGTGATGACGCTCACGATTTCTTCTCGGGTTGCTTCTCAGCTTCGGCCGCTGGCGGCGGATTCAAGCCGCGCTCGACGGCCTCCAGCAGTCGCTCCATCGCGAACGGCTTGCGGATGTAATCGATGACGCCAAGGTATTCGGCGTATGCCTTGTGCCGGCTGCCTTCGTTGGCGGTGATCATGATGATCGGCGGTGCGTCCTTCTTGTCCCGGAAGTGTTCAAGGACAGGATAACCTCCCTTGCGAGGCATCATCATGTCGAGGATGACAAGGTCGGGGCGCTGCTGATAGATCAGGTTCTGCCCCTGTTGCCCATCGCGTGCCTGGAGGACCTTGTGTCCCTGCGTCTCAAGAACGGCGCGAATACCGTCGCTCAATTCATAATCGTCATCGACGATCAGGATAATCTTCTGCTCAGCCATGCTGACACTCCATGAGGCGAACCACTCCTGTTTTTGTACAGGTTAGCAGGCTGGCGCAGTGACTACAAGTTGGTCTTGGTGATTCGAGTGAATTTTTTCGCGATTCATGAGTTGCTCCTAACTCGCTGGGGCATCGATTCTTGTGAATGAAAGGTAAAAGCTATTCGATGCTTTGCAACAGCTCCGACATTTCACCTGCGGCATGGTGATTGCCCTGCCGTTGTGCTACTGGAATACCCTCGGAAAGCATTGTACGGGCCTCAGCAAGACGATTGAGCCGCTGTAAAGCCCGTCCCCCCTGGTGATACGCAGGCGGGTATTCCGGCGCAACCTGAATCAACTCCGCGAAGCAACGCACGGCCTCCGCATCGTCGCCTGTGCCGACGTAGTCCATTGCAAGCATATACCGCAACTCGGGGTCGTTTGGCTCCTCTGCGAGCATCGTCTGGATTTGTTCACGTCGGCTCTTTGCAGTCATGGCCCATGTCTCCAAAAAACGGGCAACTTTTACCGCTTGAAGCGATCAGATCAATTCTACGGTTCAACCTCAGATAAGAAAACCCGCACAACCGCGGATCTTTCACTGGCTTGCCGTTCTCGCTGAACGGGAAGGCTCGTCTTCTTTGGTCCTATCCATCGCCAAACCGAGACAGTGTGCGAAAATGCACGCCGCGAGCTTCGGCAACCTCTGAATGATGCCGAAAGGATACTAAGCATGTGACTGAAACGCGCAGTAAGCATGTGCGCCAACGCAATCCCACCCAGTCGCAGATGACACGACCTGAGGACACCATGAGTTTGCACCGTCGATGGTTAGTCGCCTTGGGGTCTTTGTCTTGTTGGGCGATTCTTTGTACGATTCACGCCCAGGAAGCAATTCAAGGACCAAATCTCTTCACCAGCGAAATACGCCCGAAAGATGCCCTGCAATTGACACGGACCGGCGCACGCCGGACTGCCGTCGTTGCCGCCATCGATCGAGTGAAAGGCGCGGTGGTTAACATTCACAGCGAACGCTTGTCGCCCGGCGGCGGTAACGAATTGTACCCGCTGCCTGCCACTCCTCGCAAACCGTTGAACGGCATGGGGACTGGCATCATCATCGATTCTCGCGGTTACATTGTCACCAATCAACATGTGATCGATGACGTCACTGCACTCCGTATACGCCTCAGCGATGGCAGCACTCAAACCGCCGTCGTCGTGGCCCGCCATCCCGAACTCGATCTGGCAATCATCAAAATCGACGCGCCGACCCCTCTCCCCGTCATGCCGATCGGAACGGCAACGGACCTGATGGTCGGTGAAACGGTCATCGCAGTCGGCAACGCGTATGGTTATGAGCACACCGTTTCGGTCGGCGTCGTCAGCGCCATCAAAAGAGACGTGAGTCTCAACGAAACCATGTCCTACAAGTCATTGATCCAAACTGACGCAAGCATCAATCCAGGCAATTCAGGTGGCCCGCTTGTCAATATCAACGGCGAACTCGTCGGCGTCAACGTCGCCATTCGCGCCGGAGCCCAGGGCATTGGCTTTGCGATTCCAGTCGATCATATGGTTCGATCGGTCAGCGACATGCTGAAAGCTCGCCGCCGAAGCGGATCTTACGATGGGCTCGTCTGCCGCGATATCTTGCAGTCGTCCAACGATGGACTCGTCCGTAAGGTGATCGTCGATCGGGTAGACACGTCGAGTCCGGCAGAGACGGCAGGCCTCCACTCCGGCGACGTGATCCTGCAAGTCGGCGACGTAAAAATCGGCTCTGGAATCGACGTTGAGCGCGGTCTGTTGGACCGCAAACAAGGCGAAAACGTGACGGTGCTGGTTCGGCGCGGCACTCAGGAGAAGAGCGTCAAGGTCGCCCTCGCAGGAAGCGATCGACAGATTCGGCCCGCCGCAGCGTCCGACGTCGTCTGGCAAAAACTGGGCCTTCAGCTTGCCCCTGTCGCCGGCGAGACCGTTACGCGAATTAACAACCAACTTCATGGCGGCCTGGAGGTGACCGGCCTCAACCCGAGCGGAGTCGCCGCCAAGGCCGGCATTCGCAAGGGTGACATTCTGGTTGGCCTACATACATGGGAAACCGTAAACGTCGATAACGTCAGTTTCGTTCTGAGCCACCCCGATCTCGCGACGTTCAATCCGGTCCCGTTCTTTGTCGTGCGATCCGGTCAAATCCGGCAGGGCAAGCTGCCAATGCTCCCCAATTGAGCCCAATCCCTCGTTTGGCGCTCGCACGAAGTCGTGCGAGCGCCAATTGAGACTCGTCTACGTCATATATTTGCCAGGGTCGTCGAGCCGATTTTCTGCAAATCCCTTCAGCCGCAACAAACACGCATCGCAGTGTCCGCATGCTAGCCCGGTTGGCGCGGGGTCATAGCAGGAGGTCGTCAGACTGAAATCCACACCTAGCTCCAACCCGAGACGAATGATTTGGGCTTTCGTCAACTCGATCAAAGGCGTGTGAATCCTGAACGGCCGCCCCTCGATGCCTGCCTTGGTCGCCAGATTGGCCAACCTTTCAAAGGCTGCGACGTAATTGGGCCGACAGTCGGGATAACCGGAGTAGTCCAACGCATTCACGCCGAGGAAAATGTCCGCGGCGCCGAGCGTCTCCGCCCACGCCAAAGCGAATGAGAGAAAAATCGTGTTTCGCGCCGGTACATAAGTAACTGGAATTTCTTGCTCCATCGCATCAAACGGCCGATCCTTCGGCACTGGCAAATTGTCGGTCAACGCGGAACCACCGAACTGCCGTAGGTCAATGGGCAACACAATATGTCCGCACACACCTAGGTGGCGTGCAATGTGACGTGCGGCGTCGATCTCAACGGCATGGCGCTGGCCGTACGCGATGGTCAACCCATAGCACGCGAATCCTTGCTGCTTGGCAATCGCAAGGGTGGTCGTAGAATCCAGGCCGCCGCTCAAGAGGATGACGGCTTTGCTTTGAGAAGGCATCGGATAGGCTGCCCGTAGGACTTTTGCGCCCGCACCCGTGGGTCACTCTGGCCTATTGTAGGGGCGAAGTGATTGAGAGTTAGGCGGATAGGGCATCGCCAGATTGACCTCCGAGCCCAGCGGGGACAGGCCGCGCAGACGCGGGTCTACACCTTTTGCGGTTGAAATCCCTGCGGAGCGCGACTCACGAAACGGCAGCAATCCAAGCAACAACTGGCCGAACGGATGTGAAGCCGGCGCCGCCGATGCGTTCGGCAAATTGACGCTCACCGTTTGCGCTCGCTCTCGGTCCTGTCGCAGCACGGGCGGCATCGCCACTGGCATCGTCGGCTGGTAAACTGGCAGCGGCGCAGGCATGAAGTAACTTGTCGGCTCGACTAAACTCGGATCCGGGATGAGCCACGGTGGGAACTCCATTATCGGCTGCATTATCGGTTCCATCATTAGCTGCACCATCGGCTCGATCACGGGTTGCCATTCGGCTATTGGAGCCCCTGTTCCGCGGCCCAAAACATCGCGTGCGACTGCACGAACGCGCTCCGAGGTTTCCGCCGGATTGCCATCCCAATCGCTCCCTGACGCAGCCAGGTGCAAGGCCTCCAGCATTCGTGAAGTCGCGCCACGGCAATTGCCGATAGCCAGTGCCGCCTCGAAACGCACGCTCTCGATGCGATCGGCTCGCAAGGCTGCTATGAGACCGAGTTCCGCTTCCGGATAATAATGGCAATCAACGGTGCCGAGGTATCGCACGGCCGCTCGTCGAGTATTTCCCTGAGCCTCGTCGATCTTGATCTTCGCGGCAGAGATCTCGGCCGGTGAATAATCTCCCGCCGCGATCATGCGGGCAACACCATCTTTTGTGGGCACCTCGACCGCCGGCGGCGGAGGCATTAGATGGCCGGTCGCGGCGCGTATCGGCGAGAGTACCTTTCGGGCCAGGTTGCTCAAGAGTGGATGGCGGGGTTTGTACTCGAAGCCAGCGTCCGCACCGGGCACACCAGTCGGATAGGAGACGTATCGGGATTCCCTCGGGAAATCTGGCGAAAGGGGCGTGCCAAGCTTGGCCTGGGCGCATACGGTTCCCGTCCAAATCAACAGCGCGGCTGTGCTTGCCAGGACGTAGGACGCTTTCATGCCAAAACCCCTGAGCGAGGTACGGACGGGGTATTCCCCAGTCTGTTGTCGTCAGGAGGTAGGCCAAGTCTTGAGCAAACTCCTTACAATCCGCAAAGTCACCCCGATTTACCTCGGTGACTGACGGGTCAGCCCCTGCGGAATGCGGCGTGCCATTTATCCGATTCTTAAAAATCTCGGCATTTTTGGGCCTGGGTGAAGACCAGGTAACGATGTAGCGCGTGAACAAAGGCTGTCGTGCCGCCCCTACTTCATCACAAAAGGCATATTTAATCCAGGCCGTCACGGATCTACCGGACGACTGATCAACGTTTGAAGCCGTCGGCCTTATCCAGTAACCTCTTGGGATTAAGGGGAGCAGCACCCTCGGTTTGCCGAATGGTGAGGTTGAATTCGCCGAGGTTGCCACCTCCGCCAAAATAGGTGGTAATGACGCGATACTTTCCAGTCTTGGCAGCCTTGTGGACGATGCGGGCACTGGGATAGCCGCCGCCGTCATCATCCTGCGCCAGGAGTTTGCCTTCGGGTGATTCGAAGAAGAGGTAGGAGTCGAAGTCCTTGCTCTGCATGTCGATTTGATAGGTTTTGCCTTCCTCAAGGTTAACAAAGAAGAGTTTGTGCTTCTTGTTGCCCGCGCCAGCGTAAGCCTTGTCATTCTGATTCAGCTTGTCGTTGACGCTGAGCACGAGGTTGGCCGAGGCGTCCTTGATGACCAGCAAGAATTTGCCCGTAGCGCCGGCATTCAACGTCGTTGCGACAATTTGATAATCCCCGGTCTTCGTGGGCTGATGCAGGAGGATAGCTCGCCGATTGCCAACCTGATCGAAAGCCTGGGCGATCTGATTGCCACTGGAATCTTCAAGTCGAAGCAAGGGGAGGAAGGCGGCACTTCCCATTTCGATCTGGTAGGAGTTGCCTTTCTCCATTTTGAAAGTGAAGCTTTTCGCGAAACTCTGGGTGTGGACCTTGTCTTTGAGGTCGGCGTTGATCAACTCGCCGTTGACAATGACGTCCTTGAAGGGTTCCGCCTTCTTGACGGCGGGCTCCTTCTTCTTGTCCTCAGCGGAAAGGCTCGAGTGCAAAAAACACACGAGCGAAACCATCAGGATTGACGCCAAAAAGAACTTCCATCGCATCGGTACAACCTCCCCGTTTGAAGCCGAGTATTCAACAGAAGCACTATTTGCCATCGGACTGCCGGACGGTCAACGTGAACTGCCCCGTGCTCTGTCCGCCGAGGCTCGTGGCGATGAGTTGATAGGTTCCCGCCTTCGCCGCCTTGTGGACAATACGAGAGTTAAGTCCTTCGCCGCCGTCGTCATCTTGTGCCAGGACTGCGCCGTCGGGTCCGACGAGATAGAGGTAAGCGTCGAAAGCAGCGCTCACGTGATCGATCTGGTAGGTCTGGCCTTCATCCAGTTTGATGTTGAATTGTTTGTGCAGTTTGTTGTTGTAGCGTTGATCGTTGCCAACAATATTGCCTGTGTAGGTAGCAACGCCTTTTTCCACCTTCAGAGCAATCGGCTTGAACTCGATTTTGAGATCTTTCACAACCAGGGTGAATTTCCCCGTGCTGCCACCACCCAGCGACATGGCGCAGATCGTATAGTCGCCTGACTTCGGAGCACGATAGATGATTCTTGCATTGAGCATGCCGCCTGAATCATCATCCGCGGCAACCTGCTCTCCCTTGGCGTTTTCGAGCCGCAAGAATGCATCAAAGGCGCGGGTCTGCATATCGATCTGGTAGGTCCGGCCTTCGACCATTTTGTAGGTGTAGGTCTTGCAAAAACTTTCTGTGAGGACCTTGTCCTTCAGATCAGCATTCGTGAGCTCACCGTTCACGACGACGTCTTTTGCGGGTTCCGCCTTCTTGTCGATTACTTTCTTGTCCTCGGCAGCAAGCTCGGCGTGCAGTACGCAAGCGACGGACGCAATCAACACCAATACCGACAGCCAATTTCGTCTCATGGAAAGTCCTCTGGAGTTTTCGAACAAGGTCAACTAGTTGTCTTAGTTCTTGCGAGTCATGCGAACCGTAAACGTGAAAGGCCCCGTACTGCTTCCGCCCAGGCTTGTGGCGACGATACGAAACTCTCCAGTTTTGCCTGCACGGTGAACGATTCTGGAGTTCAAGCCTTCGCCGCCATCGTCGTCTTGGGCCAGCACGTTTCCGTCGGGACCAAGAAGATAGAGGTACGCGTCAAAATTCCGACTCATATGGTCGATCTGGTAGGTCTTCCCTTCCTCCATCTTGACCACGAAGAGCTTATGGATCTTGCGGCCGGTGTAGCGTGGGTCGGCCTTGACGAGATTGCCCGAATAAGTGGCCTGGTCCTTTTCGAGCTTAAGCTCGATCGGCTTGCCCTCGTCGCCTGTGATTTCCTTGATGGTCAAGGTAAACTTCCCGGTAGCATTGGCGTTGGTTGACGTGGCGATGATCTGAAAGTCCTCGGTCTTGGTTGGCCGATGAATCAAAAAAGCGCCCTGATTACCGAACTGGTCGACGTCTTGGGCGATCTCCTGTCCGGCCGAGTTTTCGAGGCGAAGATACGTGCGAAAGGCGGCGCTGCTAAACTCGATCTGGTAGCCTTTGCCTTTTTCCATTTTGAACGTGAAAGTCTTGCAATAACTTGCCGACGCGACCCGGTCCTTCAGGTCAGCAGTGATGAGCTCGCCGTTAACCACGATAGGCTTGACGGGCTCCTCTTTTTTCTTTTCAGGTCCTTTCACGACCTTATCGCCTGCGTCCAGACGGTCCACCAACAAGGCCAAGCCGACTAGTCCGAGCGATAGCAAACAGGTCAGCCGTGCTGTCATGTGAGTTTCTCCACCAGAACCGGCATGTCCGCGCCGTCGAGCTTCACTTTGACCTAATGCCTACGGGACCAACGCTGCACGGGGAATACCATTGCTTCGACTTGTTCCTAACAGTTTACTGGAGTGCCTCGCAGCGAACAATACTTCTTCTGCTAGACGACCGAACCTTTCATGATTTACCGGCGTCCGTTTGTCAAGGCTCACGCGTTCTGATAGGATGCGCTTGCAACAACCCAGAGACGGTCGTCCCTGGGCGTTGCTCATTGGAACCAACATGCGTACGTTTATTCGCATCGTCGCTGGCAATCTGCGTGGCCGCAAGGTCGGCTGTACCGTCACGGAATCGCTGCGTCCCACGCCGCAAATGGTGCGTGAAGCTTACTTCAGCATCATGGGAAATGCGATTCCGGGCCGTGTGTTTGTTGACATTTTCGCCGGTACGGGCGTGATGGGAATCGAGGCGTTAAGCCGCGGCGCTGCCCAGACCTTTTTTGTTGAGCGCGATTTGCAACTTGCCAAGGAGATCGAGGAGAACGTGCGTGGCTTCCAGCTCACGCGTCAATCCAAGCTGTACCGGACGGACGCCTATCGCTGGATCGCCGCGTGGGTGGCGCCGAAGGAACCCGTGAGCGTTTTCCTGAGCCCGCCTTTTGCCGACCTCAGCGAACGCACCGACGTGCTGCTCGATGCGGTTCGCCAGCTGCAAGCCAAGGTCGCAGAAGATTCAGTGATTGTAGTGCAAACCGAATATGGCTCTCCCCTCGACAAGGCCGAGCCCTTGCTCGGGTGGGAACGCCGAAAGTATGGCCGCAATGAGCTGCTGATCTGGCAGCGCGAAATCACCAGCGCCGTTCCGAGCGCCGAGCCGAGCGCGTCTTCTGAATCTGTCCCTTCCCCATGAACGAGCGTGACTTTGCTATTTCTGTCGTGAAAAAACTGCAAGAGGCCGGGCATCAGGCGCTCTGGGCGGGCGGGTGCGTACGAGATGAATTGCTCGGATTGCCGCCCAAAGATTACGACGTGGCCACCAACGCGGTTCCTGAGGCTGTTCAGAAGCTTTTTCGCCGGACGATCTCGATCGGCGCCAGCTTCGGAGTGGTTGAAGTACTCGGTCCTCGCCAGGACGATGACTACCTCAAGGTACAAGTCGCCACGTTCCGCACCGATGGCGGCTATTCCGATGGCCGACGGCCGGACCAGGTCGTTTTTGCCTCCGCGCGCGAAGACGCCCTGCGCCGAGACTTTACCGTCAATGGCATGTTCTTCGATCCGATCCGCAGCGAATTGCACGATTTTGTCGATGGACAGAAGGATTTGCATGCTCGAATCCTTCGCGCCATCGGCGATCCGGTTGTACGCTTTCAAGAAGACAAGCTCCGCTTGCTCCGCGCCGTTCGGATTGCCACTCGCTTCGAGTTGACCATCGAACCCCAGACGGAAGCGGCCCTCCGCACCATGGCCGGCGAGTTGCCCGTCGTCAGTGCCGAGCGGATTGCGGAGGAGCTTCGGCAATTGCTGGTACATCCTCGCCGTGTGCGTGGGTTGAACCTGCTTCTCGACCTCGGCCTGGCAGCGACAATCCTGCCAGAGATCGTGCCGATGAAGGGGTTGCCGCAGGGCCCGCCGGACCAGCCGACCGGCGACCTGTGGGAACACGTAATGCGTGTGCTCGATTTCATCGGCCCTGCCCCGTCGTTTCCACTCGCGATGGCAACGCTATTGCACGACGTGGGCAAACCGAACACCGTCGGCCGAGTCTCCTTACCCCTATCCTCCGAGGAAATGAGTCCGGACGTGACGAAGCATAGTGTCAAGGAGCGTTTCACGTTTTACCACCACGAACACGTCGGCGCCCGGATGGCCGATGAGATCGCTATGCGTTTGAAGCTTTCGAACGCCGAGCGCGAACGCCTCACCTGGCTCGTAGAGAAGCACCAGTACCTCGCCGACGCACCGAAGATGCGGCCCAGTAAACTCAAGACAACGCTGAGCCATGCGGGCATCCACGAATTACTCGCCCTGCATCGAGCCGATGCTCTCGCGACGCCCAAGAGTATTGCGCACGTCGAATTCTGCGAACAATTGCTACGCCAGTGGACGCCGGCCGATTTGAACCCGCCAGGGCTGGTAACGGGGCGCGACCTGATGGAACTCGGCATGCAACCAGGACCTCGATACAAGGAATTGCTGGATGCCATTCGCGAGGCACAGTTGGATGGAACCATCAAGACACGAGAGGACGGGTTGGATTTGCTGAAGCGACTGATGACGGGCCAATGCAACAAGTAGGCCAGTTGCTAAGGCGACCGGCAGCCATTGGGATACCAACTCGAAGCGTAAGCGAGGGAGAACCGCATACCTCGCTTACGCTTCGGGTTGGTATTGTAACTCCTTCCGCTCGCCTAAGGCGCTGCACCCTTAACGGTCGGCCGAGGCGGAAAACGATAGATCTCGAGCTTTTCCGGAAAGCTCTTCGCGTCGTTGACGTGATTGTAATTGAGCGCCCGAGCCACCATCTCGCGGATGCCCCCGTAGTTGTCCTTCCACAGGAGCCGATAGGCTTCGATCTCGTCGCGAATCGCCAGGAACTTTTCTCCTTTGGGGCGTTCAACCTTGGTCAATGTACCAGCGCGGGCTTCGAGCTTCTCAATGCTGCCGAAGAAAGCGACGAATTCTTTGTTGGATGCCTGATGTTCATCTTTGAATGCTAGCACCATGGCGTGACCGAGGCGGCCGAGAAAACTGTAAGCGGGAACTTTGCGATCCGGCTTGCCAATGTACTGGAAGAGATCGTCGGCATCCTTGAGCCGGCGTTGTTTTAGATAGAAAAGCCCCAGGTCGGTGCAGGCCTTCAGACCGGAGTGGACGTCGAGTTGGCCCTCCGGCTTGAGAACTTCCTCGACGCGCTGGCGCAGTTCCTTCTCGCGTTCCTTCAGGTTGACGGGCTTCTTGTCCTTGCCGTTGTCGGCGATTGGCAGGTTCGCGTCAGGCGGCTTCGGCTGATCTCGCAGGGCGATTTGATTTTGGAACCAACCAAGCGTAACGCCCGCTGCCAGGGCCACAAGGACGCTACCAACGATGGCGATTCGCCAGGTCCACGACAAGCCGGCCCGACCTTCGGGCCATGCCTGGGTCGCACTGTTGCGTGCCGGGTCGGGCGGTACGGCAATGAAGGACGACGAGATCGAGATGGGCCCCACCGCGCCGAGATTCAGGGCTTCCCGCAGGCGGTTGATCTCGCGCAGAATTTCACGCGCCGTCTGGTAGCGATCCTCAGGTTTCTTGGCCATCATTTTCTGAACGATGGCGCATAACTCGGAGGGCAGGTCGTGACGCAATTCTGCGAGCAGCGGAGCGTCCTTGTGGACATGCTGGTAGGCGACGTCGAAAGGCGACGCCCCGCGAAACGGCGGCGTGCCAGCAAACATCTGATAACAGGTGACGCCGAAAGAGTAGATGTCGGTCCGCGTATCGACGGTTTTGCGTTCGACCTGCTCCGGGCTCATGTACAGCGGCGTGCCCATGCTCACCTGGCTTTGCGTGATCGATTGCTGGGCTTCCTCCGCAAAACAGCGTGACAGACCGAAGTCGGCGACCTTCACCTCCCCTTTTTTCGTCAGAAGGATATTCTCGGGCTTGACATCGCGATGAATGATGCCAAGCTCACTCGCACGCTGTAAAGCCGCGGCGACCTGGGCCATGATGTGCAAGCCGAGCGCCAGTTCAGGCGTCCCCTTTTTTTCGAGGTACTCGCGCAGGTTCCTTCCCTCGACATATTCGAGTGCAAGGTAATTGATGCCGTTGGCCTGGCCGATGGTGTAGATCTGGACAATGTTTGCATGGGTGGCGCGGGCGACGTTCTCGGCTTCGGCCTTGAATCGTAGCAAAGATCGTTCGTTGGCAGCCAGTTCGGGGTGCAAGAGCTTGAGTGCGACTTTGCGTTTGAGAGAAGTCTGCTCGGCCAGGTAGACTTGCCCCATGCCGCCGCGGCCGAGTCGGTGCAGGAGCCGGAACTCCCCCAGGACCTGACCGGTCCAATCGACATCGTCGGGAGGAGATGTTGCTGGTGCGCTCAAGCGGTCCGTGGGTTGAATCGCGTCGTCCATCGCGGCTCGATCCTCAAAAGCTCGGGGACATGCGTCCGCGAACTCTTGAATGAATGACGTTGTTCTACGCCCGGCGCAGCAGATCGGGGAGTTGAATCTGGCTGCAGGTCGTATTGGCATGTCCTGCGTAAATGAATTTTCCGTCAGATGAAAAGGCCAGACTGGTCACCTGGCTTTCCATCTCCATCAGAGCTTTCTCGTGGCCGTTGGCGTCCCAGAATCGCAGGGTCATGTCTTCGCTGCCGGAGGCCAGCCATTTGCCGTCGGGGCTGAAAGCAACACAGGTGACAGCTCCGTCGTGACCAACAAGCTCTTGCAGTAGCTGCTTGAGCTGCAGATCCCAGGTGAAGATGGACCGATCGAGCGTCGGGGTAGCGAGGATATCCCCCGAGGGATGCACGGCGAGGGCGGTCGTACCGTCGAGGAAAGTGGTAACCTCGGCGCGTTCGTCGAGGTTCCAGACGCTGACCTGGCCGTCGTTCCCGGTGGCCGTGGTCGCCATCGAATCAACCCCTCCGACGACTAGGTGCTTGTTGTCTGGATGAAAAGCGACCGATTCGATGGTGCAGCCGTCGAGCGCATCAGGGATCAGCAAGATTGGCTCGCCATCCGCCACACGCCATACCAGAACGCCCATGCCCTGCTGGCCGGCAGACGCAACAAGGGACGAGTCGCGGCTAAAAGCCAAAGTGGTGATCGGTACATCACTCACATCCTCCCAGTCAGCCACAAACTTTCCCGTCGCGTCGCAAAGCCGAATATGACGGCCGACCGCTCCAGCGATCCATTTACCATCGGGACTGAACGTAATCGCATGAACCGGTTCAGGAGAATCGATGACGGCGATCGATTCGCGCGAAGCCGTGTTCCAAATGCGCACGGCGCTGCCGCCGCCATTGCTCAAAAGCCTGGTACCATCAGGATGCACCGAGACCGTGGTCTTCGCCAAGGGCCGCGGACCCAGATCGGCGTAAGGAATGCCTGTTTCCGGATTCCAAAGGTGAAGAATACGATCACCGTTGCAAACCAGGTACTTGCCATCGGAGCTGAAAGCGAGCGTGCGTACCTCCGCCTCAGGCACTTTGAACTTGTGCATGGCTTTCTTGGTGGTGAAGTCCCACACGTGGATAGTATGGGTCGAATCAGCGCATGCCAGCCAGCGCCCGTCACGGCTGAAGGCGAGTGCATTAACCTGGGTGCCATGGGAGTTGAGCAGGATTACGGGCTGCAACGTGTCCGCATCCCACACACGCGCGGTAGTGTCCCAGCCAGCGGAGACGAGGAATCTGCCGCTCGGGTGCCACGCAAGCCCGGAAATGCGATCTGTGTGGCCCGACAGGCAGCCAATATACTTGCCCGTAGCCAGATCCCAGACGCTAATCGTTTTGTCCTCGCTCGCAACGGCAAGTTTCTTACCGTCGGGACTAACTGCCAAGGAGCTGATGGACTTCTTGTGGAATGCCAGCCCGTTCTCAAAAATCTGATGGTGGCCGGGCGCATCCCAGTAGGCGATCGTGCCGTCGTCGTGTCCTGTGGCAAGGAAGTTCGTATCGGGATGGAACGCAAGGGCAGTGACCCAGGAGTTCTGTGGGATCAATGTCAACATTCGCCCGGCCGATGCATCCCAAATGGCAACGTCATCGGCGGCGGAGGCGAGCACACGCCCGTCAGCGCTGAATGCCCACACCGTTTCCATATCGCTCAAGGAAGTGCAATCGAGCTGCTGGCCCGACGCCGGGTTCCATTTGCGCAGAATGCCCCCGTCCTCAACCGAGTAAAGCCACCCGTCTTTGCCGAACGTGACAAGCAATACCTCGCCATCGGTGCGAAGTTTGGGTTCGCCAAACGTAAAGCTGGAGGGCCTGAATAGCGTGGCGGTGGTCATGCGTGCGTCACCGGAGCATAGAATGAAGTTGCCTTTGCCGCCCCACACGCAAGCGCGGGGCTGGCAGGTAAATTTTACAACACTTTCGCCCCCACGCGGCCGGAATGGGGACAAACTTGAGGAATTCTTGCCTGGTCTTCGTCTAGACCCCTACATTGTACCGCAAACCTGGCATAAACGCCACAAGCACACTGGCCTGTATTTTGGAAAGAATCTACGTCATGGGAGAATTCGACTACATCCGCTGGGTTCGCCGCCAGACCCCCACTTCCCCACGGGTGCTGATTGGTCCGGGGGACGACTGTGCGGTCGTCAGCTCCACCAATTCTCTGCCGATGATGGTGACGACTGACATGCTCATGGAGAGGGTCGATTTCATACTCACGGATGCCGGCCCACGCCGAGTTGGCCGTAAGGCGATGGCGGTAAACTTGAGCGACATCGCAGCGATGGGTGGAAAGCCAATCGCGGCATTCGTGAGTATCGCAGTGCCCAAGGGGGAGCTCTCACTGGGCATGCCCGAGGAACTTTACCGCGGACTGCGCGAAATGGCGGATCGCTTCAACACCGGCATCGCCGGCGGCGACACCAACACTTGGACCGGCGGGCTCGTGATCTCCGTAACCGTCCTGGGTGAACCCGGCCCGCAGGGGCCGATCCGCCGTAACGGCGCTCGACCCGGCGATTGGCTCTTTGTCACGGGTCCGCTAGGCGGGAGCCTCCTCGGCAAGCACCTCGACTTCACGCCGCGCATCGACGAAGCGCTGCTCCTGCAAAAACATGCCCCCATTCACGCGATGATCGACATCAGCGATGGCCTTGCTGCCGATACCTTTCATATTTGCGAGGAAAGCGGCTGCGGCGTCGTGCTGTTTGCGGATAGGGTTCCACTCACCGAAGCCGCCTCCTGTATGGCCGACGCTCTCTCCCCCCTGGAGCACGCGCTGGGCGATGGGGAAGATTTCGAACTTGCGTTCGCAGTGGATCCTGCGGACGGCGAGCGATTGCTCAAGTCGCAGCCGATCCCAGGGATCACTTTGTCCCTCATAGGACAATTCATTTCGGAACAAGCCTTGTTCCTTCAGGAAGGCGAAACCCGTTCACGCATTGAGCCACGGGGATTTGCACATTCCTTCTCGTGAATGGCCCCATCTCGTGGCCTGCCACCGACCTTAATTATCTGCCACTTGAAACGTGAAAACGTGCCATTCTGTCAAACTCGCGCGAGCGAGAAGGAAGGCAAGGTGGGAGGACTTTGCCGGTGGGCGAAGAAATGACCGAAAAAAGCATTACAGGGAAAGGGAATTTTTTCGGGAGTTTACAGAGGATTCAGCCGATGCTAGTTGTGCTGAATACAGCGCTCGCCAAAGTAAAAAGCGTTGGTTCACACCAATCTATCGCATGGAAGTGCCGTCAGGCCAGCCGATGCACGCGGGTCTTTGCGTCAAGGATCGGGCGGTTGTGTCACGGGTTCGGCACGGTTTCGGGGTCACCCTCTAAAGGAGTCGCAATGAAACGTTTTGCATGTCTTCTCGTTGCCTGCATGGGCATGGCGCTCGCGACGGCCGACGAGGCCCGAGCAGACTGGGGCAGCCTCAAGTACGGCGGCTACCAGCCCTGGTGGAACATCTTCGCCAAGCGCAATCCCTACATGAGCGTTGAAGAAGAACGCCTGCAGCGCTTTTGGCACGATTACTACGATGCCCTGCGCCGCTACTACGGCATGCTCGACCGCATTGACTGGGTCGCCTACTACAAGAATCACGGCTACCAGATCAATACCGGCATGGGCGGCGGCCCCTGCGGCGGTTCGCAACGCGTGCAGTTCGCGCCGGTCTTTGTCAGCCCGACCATGAACTGGGCGGTCCCGAACCAGATGCTGTCCGGCGCGCCCAGCGGCCCAGGCTTCCCCCCTCCGGGCGCCTTCCAGAGCTTTCCGACCTATGGCGCCGGCCCCATGCCCGGTGGTCCGATGCCTGGCGGTTTCCCCGGCGGTCCCGGCGGATTCGCTGGCGGCCCTGGAATGATGCCGGCCGGCTACGCCTATCCGTGATCGCCACCTGATCCCGTGCCAAAAACGCAACGCGTCTGACAACTTCGTCAGACGCGTTGTTTCGTTGATACCGACTGATCCCAACAGTAACGAGGTGGCTCGATCGGGTTAATGCACTCGTGCATACCCACCTTAAGGACCGAATTTCACCCTCGGCGTCAGACTACAGACAAATATCCCTGTCTTTTCAAGGAGAGGGGGCGCTGACAAATGCTGTCCCGGCAAGCCTGTCAAATCGCTAACGGCCAATTTGAATCAGGTCCCCAAACGTCCAATTGACAAATCTCAAACCCATTCGCTGGTTTGGTTTGAGATTTGCCGATTTGGCGCCCCTGGGATCTGATTAAGTTTTGAGATTCAACTTTTGGTTTTTCAGGCAAAGCCGCTTACGGGATCTGAATTTTCTCAAACCGGAATGGCACGCTTATGGTGTAATTGCGAGTGCCAAGGAGCACAAGCTCACGCGGTTCGACCTGACCGGGGTTCGGTGCAAAAACGATGGTGGCATTACGCGTCGTGGAACCGTTAACGAAGTTGAAGCTGTCGTTCAAGAGATTAGCGACCCGGAATTTTTGGCCCTTGGCATCGAGAAGGTCTGGCAGATCGCCATTATTGCCGGTACCGTTGATGCGAACTCCGTTGGGGCCGATCACCATTCCACCGCCATTGATGACCACGTTGCCGCGGATGATAACGCCGCCGTTGCCATTCACGATGATGTTGCCACCGAACGGATTCGGCGACATGTTGTCGATGCTGACTTGTACTTCGACCTCACCGCTGGGCCGTTTGGTGATGGAGTTGACTTTCATCGTGCCGCCGTTGGCGCCGGTTGCCGACTTTCCTGCCGCACTCAACAGGTTGTCGATCCTGGCAAGCAGCTCATTTTGCAAATCAACCTGAAGTGCGAGCTTGCCAGTCAATTCGTTGAGTTGCCTGGCGGCGTCCGGACCTTCCTTGACGCGTATCTGCGCAACGCGGCGTCCCGGCTGGGACATCATCGGTATGGGCATATCCATCATCTCATCGGCATGCAACGGCGTCTTGACATTCGCCTTGGGGTGCTCCAATGCCACGCTCAGTTTTTGTGACCGCTCATCGAGGATTTTTTCCAGGACTGGGCTCCCCACGACCGCACTGTTTTGCAGGCGAGGCTCAACGCTCAGGATGAACAGCAGACTCAATTCCTTGGCGGCAGCATCGCGGCTGATGCGCAATTCCGTGCGGACCGCGCCGGCGTGGCTGACCATCGATTTTTCGTCATTGCGATTGGTAACGATGATCGGGCCGGTCAGCCCAGGATACGGCGGCGGAAATTGCTGAATCCGACGGATACCTCCCCGGCCACCGAGCACGCGATTCGTGTCGGCCACCCCCTGCGCCAGGCTGGCTTGATCGACTCGCTCCATCAGCCCAGCCTGAGTGCAAAGTTGATCGAACGCCTGCCAGAACGAGATCTTGCCGGTATCCAGAGTAATCTTCTTGTTTGTAACTTTCGTCAGGTCCCCCTGAAGCTGAATCGGATAGCCACTGATATTCGCCAGCTCGGCAACTGCCTGTTGAACGCTCGCATCCTTGAGCTTGAGATGGACCTCCTTGGGGGCCAGGACTTGCTTCGTCAGGAGTTGTTCTTCAAAGCCGCGAATCAATTCGGCAACGCGGCGCGATATCTCGGCATCGGTCGATTTGCTCAGTTTACGAACCTGATCGAGCGCCGGTGTACCGATAGCCTGAAGTTCTCGGCGAGCTTCCTCGCGCTGGGCATAGGACGAGCTGCCAAGTTTGCGAACAAGGGCCTCAATGCGTGCGGGTTCAGGAGTCGGGGCTTGCGCCAGGGCCCAAGAGTTCAAGGCCAAACAAATGCTGAAGGCGAGAATCGAGGATCTGGCGTTCATGCCGGCCTCCGTGTTGGTAGGGACTGGACACTAATCGACCATTATCACAGATCTGGTAAACAATGCAAGCATGGTTTCCTGGCCTGATTTCATGGACCGGGTGGAACAATCGTTGCCCTGGCTGTATTCGCCAGGTCCGGGCTTGGCCCAGCCTGAATGGAGGAGCATGGAATTCGCTATTTCCGAATCGAAATCAGAATCGGCACGCTCGAATAATGGACTTTGACGACAAAGTTTACCGAGACGTTGGCGAGCACGCTGATCGGTACGTTCTCGATCGGAGCCGCGCCTGGCGCCGCCTTGATTGTGATGAATCCTTTGCTGCCCGTGCCCAGCAGAGTCTTGCTCTTGCCCGGCACGATGGTCACGCCAGGGGGAAGCGGATTGCCCATCACCGAGCCCAGGTGCTGAAGAAGAATGTCGAGGAAGACTCCTTTGTCGTAATCACCGCGGCGTTCGAGGGTTACCTCGATCTTGACTTCTTCACCCGGTTTCAAAGCGATGTTGGTCGTACTGACGTCCACCTTGAGGATGTCAGACGGCGACGTCACGGCAACAGCCTGCATATTGACATCGAAGCGGCCGCGGCCTCCGCCGGGCAGGTAGATTTCCTGATTGGGCATCACGCCGCGAACCAGAATCTCTTCTTTGCCGTCGGGCATTTTTGCAGTACCGGTGCCGACAATTTCGACCTTCGCCGCCGTCAGGGTCGCGTTGGGCGCCGCGGTCAGCACGATCACGCCTTGAGTCATTGTCGCCGGAATGGTGAGCGGGCTGGCGGCGATCTCCTTCGGCAATCCCTTGATCGCGATCTCGACCGGGCCCGCAAAGCCGTTCTGGCGGACCACGTGCACATACCACGCCGTACTCGATCCTGGCCCGATCATCGCCTTGTCGGGATCGCAGCGGACGGTGAAGTCCGGCAAAGCCCAATCGGCCTCGACATGATAGACAGCCGACTCGGCTCCTTTACTATTCAAGTCGCGCACACGCAAGACATATTCGCCGTCCGTCACTGGCGTGAAGACCAGCGAGGCCTCGAGTCCATGGGTGGTGTCATTGGAGGCGACCAGGAGTCCCTTGGGCGTCGTGATCTCAAGAATGCCATGCAGGGAGGAATTGAGCAACGTGCCGAATCGCCGGGCTTTCAGTTCGAAGCGAATCGGCTTCCCCTTCTTGGCGTCGAACACGTAATGATCGATGTCCCGCTTCTTGCCGATTCTGCCGTTGATACCGATCGGCAGCGTCACGCGATTGGCCTTTTCGGGTTCGTCGTTCGGTTCAGCCTCCATGAATTGCGGCAGCTTGCTGACGATAAACGATGCCGGGTTCGTTTTTTTACCGCCCAGGTCGAGCTGGATTTGCTGAACGCCCAGGATCGCGGGAACCGTCAGCTTGATTTTTTCCTGGACAAGGCGAGCCGAGCCGATCGGCTCGACGTCAATCCCCTGGCCGGGGTTGCCGGCGAGAGGGAAGACATGCGAGATGTACGGCTGATTGGTCGCGACGATCGCATAAACCCAGCGTGGATCGCCATCGTAGGTCGATTCGCGCACTTGCAGGAAGTACGTCCCCGCCTTGGGAATTCTGTAGGACAGCATCGGGTCGGCGAAAAAAAACGTATCGTTCGCCGCCAGTTCGCGGCCTTCGCTATCAAGGAGAATTAGCATCGGCTTGGCATGTTTTTGCAGGTCGTGAATCTTGTCTTGCAGGCGCGCACAAAACATCTCGAAGGTGACAACCTCTCCTTCCTTGGCCTCGAACTTGAAGTAATCGAGATCTTCGACCACTTCAAGTTTGCCGGCCAGGATACAGGGGAGTTTCACCCCCTGGGCCTGGACCACCGTATTGTTGTTGGGGGACTCCAAGACTACAGGGTCATCGACGATGACAAGTTGTCCAACGCTGGACAGGCCGAGCGAGGTTGCGATGCGGAATTCCCGCACGCCGACGGCCGCGTCCTTGGCGACCGTGACCTTCATCTTGACACTCTTGATCGTTGCACTCGGAACGGCGGGTGGACTGGTGACTTCAGCGGTGATACCGTCTCCCTCGAAAAGTGCCTTGTAGGCGCCGGCGAAGTTCATCTGGCCATCAACTGCGATCTCCACAGTCGTGCCCCGCTGCAACGCGACCGGGTAGGCGTGCGTGATCATCGGGAACGAGGTCTGGGCACTCAAAGGGCTTGCAATGATCATCGCGACAAGAAGGGCGGAGGGTATGAACTTCATCGACCTATTCCTTTCAGCATTCAATGCCAACGCAATTCTGCGCCTCGGCGTGAGACCTTATTTCTTGACGAATATGGGGGCCGGCACGGCTTCGCCGCGTAGCGCCCGGGCGACCTGGGCTGGCTGGCGCAACACACTCCAGACAGCATCGGCCTTCGGTTCCTGTCCGCTCGCACGCCAGCGGGATTGTGCTGCGAATTTGTCATCGCCGACCGCGTAGCCTTCGGGCGTCAGCGCCACCCAGCCGAATACATCTCCTTCAGCCGCAAGGCCAAGCAAAGTCACCAGATGCCTGCCGCTGGCTTCGTCCCACACGCGGACCAAACCGTCGAAACTTCCGGATGCGATCCATTTGCTGTTAGCGCTAATCGCAACGGAGTAAGCACTGGAGCCAACCGCAAATGCCTTGAGAAGCGTCCCGGCTGTGCCGTCCCAGGAGCGGACGGTGCGATCCGCCCCGGCGGAGACAATGCGCTTGCCGTCCTTCGAAAAGGCCAGTTCGTGTGTGGCGATCGCGTGGCCGCCGCCGGGCTTGCCAATTCGTTCGCCGGTTTGGGTGTTCCACCAGTAGATGGTCGATTCGAATCCCGAAGAAATCACTGACTTGCCATCGGGATGAAACGCGACGGCCATGACGTCCTGCTCCATGCCGCTGAAGGTGAAGACACTTTTGCCGGTCTGGACGTCGAATAAAGCCACAGTGCGGTCTTTGCTAGCGGATACCAGGCGTTTTCCATCTGGGCTGAATGCGACGGCATAAACGAAATCGGAATGGTGGTGAAATTCTTTGAGCGGGGCATGCTTCTGCATGTCCCACAGACGCACCGAGTGATCAAAACTCGCCGACGCAAGCTGCGTGCCATCGGGTGAGAACGCGAGCGAAAAGACAACATCATCATGTCCTCGCAAGGTCGTCAGCAGCTTCCAGTCACTCGTCTGATAGAGCCGCAGGTCCCCCTTCGCGGACGGTTGCCCGCCGCCAACGGCAAGAACATCGCCTTTCGGGGAGAAGCGGAGATCGTTGACCGCGCCGAGGACATTGGTCAGCAGCTTGACAGGCTTGCCTTCGCTCAGGTCCCAGACCACGACCTGGCCATAGCTTCCGGAAGCCAAAAACCTGCTGTCCGGGCTGAAAGCGACGGCGGTGATTGGCGCGAGCGGCCCAACCTTCATGACCAGTTCGAGTTTTCCAGCCGCTTTGGAACTCGCGAATCCTGCCGGTAAGATCGCCGCAGTCGGCATCAACACGTCGAGTTTGCGCGTGATCGCCTTTTTTGTCGGCGTTACGGCCACTTCCACGGGTGGCGTGCCTTCCTTCGCGCCCGAATCAATCCATCGTTTGACCAGGGCGATCTTCTCCTTCGATAACGCGTCCGATTCGAGCGGCATGCGCCTTTTGACGTCGGCAGTTACCAGCAATTCGTGCAAAAGGCTCTTGTCGCTCTTGCCGGGCGTCAGGACCGATAGTTTCGAGCCCTTCTTGGTAGCCTCATAGGTATCCAGCGCCAGGCCGCCGGACACCTCGACCTTGTTCAGGTTCTTCGTGCTATGACAGGCCGTGCAGTGTTTACGAAAGATCGGGCGGATGTCTTGCCAATAGGTGAGTTCCGTCTGGGCGGACGCCGGCAGCGTTACCAAAAACAGCAATAGGATTGACAACCAGCGCATGGCAAGTTCCCATAATCGATTGCGATCGCACGGCGCCAATCGAACGCTAAACGAAGAGAAGACTAGTGGTTAAACAAAAACTCGCGCGAATTCAACAACACCCACAGCAGGTCTTGCAACCCCTCGCGTGGCGTCGGTGCTTCCCGTATGAAACGCTGGGCCCGATCGATTTCATCGGCGTTCGGCAAGCGTGACAGCGTTACGAGGTACAACTCCTCGACAATTTGCTCGTTCGTCTTTTTGGCCTTGAGCAGCGTTTCGAGCCGACCCGTCGGTGCTCCGATCTTCTTGTTGAGGGCATCGCCGTGAAGAAAGTGCATGGCCTGAGCGATGTTCGGCTGCGTGGTGCGCTCGCACTCACATGTGATCTGCCGCGCGGGCCGACCAAACACGTCCAGCAAGTACGACTTCACCGATGTATCGGGCAGCTGAATGGCACGCGTGCCCAGCGGCAGTCCCAAGTACTTTTCGCGGGTACCGGTTGCAAAATCAAGGGCGTCGGCCATCTGCTCCGCCGTCAGCCGGCGAACCGTGTAACGAGTGTAGTGAACGTTCTGAACGTCGAGCTCATTGCCTGGAATCTTGACCGAGCTGAGCTGATACGCCCGCGAATTCATGATCGTTTTCAGCAGATGCCGCAGGCTGTATTTGCTTTTCACAAAATCTGCCGCCAGGGCATCGAGCAATTCCGGATTGCTGGCCGGGTTGGTCGCACGCATGTCGTCAATCGGTTCAACCAGCCCGCGCCCCATCATGTAGCCCCAGAACCGATTCACGATATTCTTGGCGAAGAACGGATTATCCGGCCCTGTCATCCATTCGCCGAGTTTGACCCGACGATCAATCGGATCATTCATATCCACGCCATCGAGCGGGCGTGACTTGACGACGCCTCCCTTGCGCGGATGCGTCTGTTCGCCTGCCGATTTCAAATACACAACACGCTCGCGGCCAAAAATGCCGAATTCCTGGCTCGCTTTCGTGCCGAGGCGAACGAAGAATGCAGCCATGCTATAGTAATCGTCCTGGCTCCACTTCTCGAAAGGATGGTGATGACACTTGGCACAGCCGATGCGTACGCCGAGAAATAATTGCGAAGTGGTCTCGGCCCAGTCCGCGGGGCTGTTGCCTACGATGAAGAAATTCGCAGGGCCTTCTGTGTAAGTACTCCCCTCGGCCGTGACGATATCTCGCACCATTTCATCGATTGGCTTGTTGTCGCGAAGACTGCCTCGCACCCAGTTGTGAAAACTCCACATGCCGCGTTCATTGAGTGCATCGCGATTGATGCGCAACAGGTCGCCCCATTTGAGGGCCCAGAAATCGACGAATTCTGGACGATTCAGAACCTTGTCGATTGCCTTGGCTCGTTTGTCAGCCGACTTGTCAGCGAGAAAAGTGCGGATCTCGTCGGGGGTCGGTAGTGTGCCAATCGCATCTAAATGAATGCGACGAAAGAACTCGTCATCCGCGGCCAAAGGCGACGGTGTCAGGCCGAGGTCCTTCCACTTGGCTATCAGCTTCTCGTCGATGAAGTTATTCTTGGCGACATCGGGGAATTTGTCGAAATTCGCATAGGGGAGCGTGACTTGAAAAACGGTCGCCTGGCCGCAGAAACGGACCATGACATGGGTCTCGCCGCGTGCCTTGGCCGTGACGAGTCCGCCAGGGCTGACGCCCGCGACGCCATCGTTGAGCGAGTCGAATTGTGCCGTTGCCGTCACGTCTTCAACCTTGCCGTCCTTCCAGACTGCCTTGACGAGGATTTGCTGCTGCTCGCCAGGGACCATGATGCGGCGCGCCGGCCAGACTTCGAGCGCTGCGGCCTCAGTGTCTTTCACACTGGGTTCGGGGGCGCCGTCCTCGAGCCAACGTTTGAAGTAGGTGTATTCTCGTGCGTTTACCTTGATGCGCTCGCCGCCGCCGTGCTCCATCACAAGGGCGGGCTTCATGATGAAAATGCTGCGCTCAGGATCGCTGAGAACGACGCGCCGGCCTTCCGCACTTTGCACGATCTGCGGATGGTCGAACATCGGATCAAATCCGAACAAGCTAAGCTTGAACCCGCCGCGCCCGTGCTGCGCGCCATGGCAGGCGCCGCTGTTGCACCCCGACCGCGTCAGGATCGGCACGATCTCACGACTGAAGCTAACCGGGATATCCGCGGTTGCATTTGTTACCTTGACCGGAATCGTTTGGTTCTTGCCGTTCACTGCGACGGTTATTGTCGTTTGGCCCTCGCCGACAGGTCGCACGATACCGGCCGAATCGACTTCAGCAATTTTCGGATTGGCGCTCGTGTACTTGGCGGTCCGAGTCAACTCCCAGGTACGGCCGTCGGAGAACTGGCCAAGAACGCCGAGACGTTGCTCGTCACGTGGCCCGGTGAAGTCAATCTGGCTGGGATACGTCGAAAACTTGAGCATTACCGATTTGGGCGGTTCCGCGGCAGTCGGGACGACATTCTGGCCCTGGAGGGCCTGGCCATGCTTAAGCTTGGCATATTTCAGCGGGGCCTTGGATTCCTGTGCCGAGAGCACGGCAGGGAGAATAAGCAAGGATACAAGCGCTGCACGGAACATCGCGGAATCCTCGAAAGATCAGCCGGCTGGAAACGCGAAACGATTCGGTCACAAGGCGGGTGTTTACAAGGATATGGTGGCGAAAAAACGCACTAATGTCAAGGAAGAAACCTCCGAGTCGCTTCGCACGCAACTCGAGTGGACTCGTACTGCTGCAAGCGCCTATTTCCGCTGAGCACGCAACACGCGTGGATGCCCGGAGAAATCAAATACGGTTGGAGCCAGCGTGAACTCCGAAATTGCCGTTAGCTTCTCGCGAGCCAGTTTCTCCTGCGGAGAGCCAATTTCAACGATGAGGCAGCCGCCTGCCAACAGCCGCCCCCGACTCTCTGCGATCAGCCGATCGAAAACGACAAATCCACCTGGACCGCCCGAGAGGGCTTGCACCGGCTCGAACTGGCGCACGCCGACAGGCAAATTCGGCAGGTCCTCCTCGGCGATGTACGGAGGATTGCTGACGATAAAATGAAACTGATCGCTAGCAGTCAACGGCGAGAAGAGATCACCTTCCAGAAATCGAATTCGCTCAGCGACGCCATGCTTGGCTGCATTCTCCTGGGCAACCGTGAGCGCCTCGGCACTCTTGTCGATGGCCGTCAACTCCGCGCTGGGATGCTGCTTGGCTATGGCGATGGCAAGATTGCCGGAGCCGGTGCCGAGATCGACGATGCGCGGCTTTTCCATCCCCTTGGCAAGCGTCAGGCATTCCATGACGACATGCTCGCTGTCGGGCCGGGGGATCAAGACGGCGGGGGAAACTTTGAGTTCTAGCCCATAGAACTCCTTGCGTCCGACAAGATAGGCGACTGGGCAACCTTCGAGACGGGCGCGGATCATCTCACGGTACTTCTGCTTCACTTCCGCGGACGCTGGCTCCGCATAGCGACTGCCGTAAAGGTCGATCCGCTTGCAACCGACGGCATGAGCGAGCAGCACTTCCGCATCGAGCCGAGCGGTGTCGATTTTTTTTTCGGCAAGGTGCTTGGCAGTCCAATCGAGGAGCGAACCGAGGGTCCAGACCAGGTCCGACGCGGTCGATGACATGGATGAATCCTATCCTGATATGGTTTGCTGCTTGCGGTTAAGGGCTCGCATGGCGTCCTGCAGCCCCTGAATGGCAAGTGGCGAAATCGGAATGGAGTTTAGTCGCACATCACACGCCCTCGCTCGAAGGCAAATTGCCGCCCTCCAGCCGCTGCTTACGATCGAACGCCCGCAGTGCGTCGATGACATCGCTCAGGCCGCCCACGACAATGGAGTCAAGCTTGTACCAGGACTCATTGATGCGATGGTCCGTGACACGGTTCTGTGGGAAATTGTAAGTCCGAATGCGTTCGCCGCGATCGCCGGAGCCGATCAGTGATTTACGATGTTCGACACGCTTCTGGTGCAACTCTTGCTGCCGACGTTCAAAAACACGACTGCGAAGGACACGCATCGCGCGGTCGTAATTCTTGCTCTGGCTTCGTTCGTCCTGGCACTTGACCTCCATCTCCTCAGACGTGCCTTTCTTGTACCAAATGCGGACCGCGCTCTCGGTCTTGTTGACGTGCTGGCCCCCTGCCCCGCCGGCGCGCATCCGTTCCCACTCGATGTCTTGATCCTTGATCTCGACTTGCACTTCGTCCGGCTCGGGCATGACGGCGACGGTTGCCGCGGACGTGTGAATGCGGCCCTGGGTCTCGGTCTTGGGCACGCGCTGAACGCGGTGGCCGCCGCTTTCGTATTTGAGGTGCTGAAAGACATCGTCGCCGGCGACGCTGAAGATAATTTCCTTGTAACCACCCTGCTCGCCCGGACTGAAAGAGATTTCCTCGACCTTCCAACCGTGGTCCCGTGCATACTGCGTGTACATGCGGAGCAGGTCGCCGGCAAAGATCGCCGCCG